>Ga0070683_100000469_pt1 | contig 28350 bp, 20 predicted proteins | sample KBSC713LmetaG_FD_64662 | JGI IMG/M metagenome (GOLD analysis project Ga0070683, IMG submission 64662) | Corn rhizosphere microbial communities from Kellogg Biological Station, Michigan, USA - KBS C7.1-3L metaG | ecosystem: Host-associated > Plants > Roots > Rhizosphere ... | reverse complement strand
CGAGGACGACGAGCCCGTAGATGCGCGGCATGATGGAGGCCCGGCGCATCGGCAGGACAGCCAAGGCGGTCTCGGCGGCGGCGTCCCAGCGACCCTGGTCGAGCTCCGCGCGGGCGCGATAGCCGAAGGCGTAGGCTCGGTGCAGCTCCAGCCCCCGCTCGCTGCAGTAGTCCACCGCGCTTGCGCTCAGGCTGATCGCGGCCTCGTACTGCCTGGCAGCGAGGGCTGCGGCGATGGCATGAGAAAACATCCAGCCGGTGAGCTCGACGAGATCGTTCTCCCGTGCGAGGTCCAGGCACTGCTCGATCGTCTCCCGCCCACCCCCGGTGAACCACCGGTGCCCCAGGATGGACAGCGCCCGGATGCCGACGTCCGTGTCGCCACGCTCGACGGCGAGGTCGAGGGCGCGAACGACGTGCTCCACCGACCATGAATCCATCCAGGCGGTGGCGAGCTCGCGACCCGGCGGCAGCGTCTCGAGGAGCGCAACCGCCTCCTCTCTGGCGCGCCTGGACTCGATCGAGCGGCCGGGACACCAGAGGATCTGCGAAAGCCAGTTGAGCGCCTCGCCCTCCTCCTGCCGTTGACCCAGCGCCCTGCGCAGCTCGAGCTCTTCCTGCCCCGCTTCGATCGCCTCGTCGATGTCGTCGGTCACGTAGCACTCGACCGACCTCAGATGGAGCAAGTCCGCGCGCTCGGAGGGCTCGAGGTCGCGCGCGAAGCGCAGGGTGCGCGCGTACTGGGCGGCTGCCTCGCGGTGCGCACCGAGCGCCGCCGCGCGTGCAGCCGCCGCGGGGGCGAAGCGCAACACGGCCTCTCCGTCCGCCGCCGCCTCCGCATGATGGGCGAGCCGGGCGTGGTCCACGGGCCCGCTCGGCGGGTCGGAGAGCGCCGCCAGCGCCGCACGGTTCAGCTCCAGCTTCCGCTGGGGCGGGACCGACTCCTCGACGGCGAGCCGCGCCAGCTCGTGCCGGAACGAGATGCCCATCGGGTCTGATCGCAGCATTCCCGATCCGAGGCACTCGTCGAGCCCGTCGGCGCTCTCGCTCGCGATCGCCTCCAGGAGCCAGAGCTCCGCCTGCGGCGGGACGACCGCGACTGCGTCGAGGATCGCTCTGCCCGAAGGACCGAGTCGAGCAGCCCGGGCGAGCACGGCATCCCTGACCGTCTCCGGGATCGCATCTGCGCCGGCGGCGAGTGCCTCCACGACGAAGAACGGGTTGCCCCCGGTCTTGGCGTACAGCTCGTCGGCGTCTGCGCCGTAGGGCTCGGCCAGCTCGGCGACCGCGGCCGGGGAGAGCCCACTCAGCTTCATGCGGGTGATGGACGAGCTGGTCGCGAGCTCACCGATCACGATCCGCAGCGGATCGCGGACGTCGAGCTCGTCCTCCCGATAGCTGGCGACGACGAGCGCGGGCACCGACTCGACGCGGCGGGCGAGAAGACGGAAGACGTCCAGGGTGGCCTCGTCCGCCCAGTGGACGTCCTCGAGCAGCAGGACGGCCGGAGCCTGCCCACAAAGCTCCTCCGCGAGCTCGGCCACGACCTGGTACGGCATCGCCCCCTGTTCGACGAGGGCGGGAAGGTCGCCGTCGAGCGACCGGGCGATCTCGAGGAACGGGCCCAGCGGGCGCGGCGTGAAGAGGGGCTCGCACGCGCCGCCGGCGATCGTTGCCGAGCCGACATGTCGCTCGCGGAACTCCCGGATCAGCGCGGTCTTGCCGACCCCGGCCTCGCCCCGCAGCAGCACGACGCGCCCCCGGCCGGTGGCTTTCACCGCAGCGAAGAGCTCGGCGAGCGCAGCCAACTCGTCCGCACGCTCGAACAGGCCGCCCTCGGCGACCGTCGACCGATCCAGCTCCACCCGCGCCATCGTGCCGAATGATGCACGTTCAACCGCCGGACGCAGGCCGCGGCCCCGATATCGTCTCGCGCGTGCAGACGACAGGCATCCCGGCCCCCGAGCTCGCCGAGCGCCGTGAGCGGCTGCTCGAGCACGCCCGCGCCGAGGGGCTGAGCGGCGTCGCCCTCTTCGACCAGGCGTACATCCAGTACACGACCGGCTTCAGCTTCCTCTCGAACGAGCGCCCGATCGCCTTCGCGCAGAACACGGCCGGGGACATGGCCGTCCTCGTCCCCGAGTTCGAGGTCGAGCGCACACGCGAGGAGTCGAGCTTCGAGCGGATCGAGTCGTACCCCGAGTACCCGGGCACCGAGCATCCGATGACGATCTGGGCGCGGGCGCTGGCCGATCTGGGGATCCGTGACCGGATCGGCGTCGACTCGGACGGCTACCCCGGAATCCTCGGCTACCAGGGCCCGCCGCTCTCCGAGGTGACCGGCGCGACCGTCACTCCGCTGTCCGACGTGATCGAGAGCGCGATTGCCCGGAAGAGCCCGGCCGAGGTCGAGCTGATCCGACAGAGCGCGCGCTGGTGCGAACACGCGCACCGGCTGCTCCAGCGATACTCGGTGCCGGGGGCGACCGAGGCCGAGGCCAGCCTCCGCGCGGGCTACGAGGCGACGCTGGCGATGCTGCAGGCGCTCGGCCCCGACTACGCCGGTCAGCTCGGCTCGCAGGACGGCGCCACCGCCGGCTATCGCGGCCAGATCGGCCGTCGCAGCGCCTGGGCGCATGCAGTCGCGCACAACATCACCTTCGAGCCCGGAGACATGCTCGTCACCGAGACCGCGGCACCGGTCTGGGGCTACAACGCCGAGCTCGAGCGGGGCATGGTGATCGGCACGCCCACGGACGAGCAGCGCCGCCTCTTCGACCACGTCGTCGCCGCCCAGCAGGCCGCCTTCGACGCGATCCATCCGGGCGCGACCTGCGCCGACGTCGACCAGGCCGTGCTCGACTACTTCGCACAGCACGACATCCTCCCGCTCTGGCGCCAGCACACGGGCCACGCGATCGGCCTGCGCAACCACGAGGCGCCGTTCCTCGACGTCGGCGACCGCACCCCGCTGCAGCCGGGAATGGTGTTCACGATCGAGCCGGGCGTCTACCAGGAGGGGCTCGGCGGCTTCCGGCACTCGGACACCGTCGTCGTCACCGACGATGGACTCGAGATCCTCACCGACTATCCGCGCGATCTCGAGAGCCTGACGATCCCGGTCTGACCGCTGCCGGCGCGCGGAATTCGCCGCCGCCCGTATTCGTTTGAAAGGGTAAAGCCAGAGAAGGAGTTGATTGACCCTGAACGCAGAATTCACGCCGATCGTCGAGGAAGAGCCCGAGGAGGAGCGCCTCGACACGTCGTACGACGAGGCAGCGAGCGGCGACTCGCTGACCCTGTTCATGAACCAGCTCGGGCGGTACCCGCTGCTCACGGCCGCGGACGAGGTCGAGCTGGCCAAGAAGATCGAGCGCGGCGACCACGCGGCGAAGGAGCGCATGATCAACTCGAACCTGCGCCTCGTCGTCCACGTCGCCCGCCGGTACATGGGCCAGGGCGTCCCCCTCGGCGACCTGATCCAGGAGGGCGTCATCGGGCTGAACCGCGCCGTCGAGAAGTTCGACTGGCGCAAGGGGTTCAAGTTCTCGACGTACGCCACCTGGTGGATCCGCCAGTCCTGCCAGCGCGCGGTCGCGAACCAGTCGAAGACGATCCGCATCCCCGTCCACGTCGACGAGCGCCGGCGCAAGCTCGCCCGCGCGCGCCAGCGCTTCGAGGTCGCGGAAGGCCGTGAGCCGACGGTCGAGGAGCTCGCCCGCGCCGCGGAGCTCGAGGTGCAGCACGCCAGGGAGGCGCTCGAGGCGGTCGAGGCGACCGTCTCGCTCAACCGGCCCGTCGGCGGCGACGGCGACGGCGAGCTCGGCGACCTGTTCGCCGACCCGGACGTCGTCGACGGCGTCGAGCAGGCGGAGCGCATCCTGCGCGACGCCGGCGTCCGCCGCGCCGTCGCCGCCCTACCGGAGCGGGAGCGCCGGGTCGTCGAGCTGCGGTTCGGCTTCGACGGCGAGAGCCTCACGCTGGAGGCGATCGGGCGGGAGCTCGGCCTGACGCGCGAGCGCGTCCGCCAGCTGGAGAAGAGCGCTTTCGCGAAGCTCGCCGGTCACCTCGAGGGCGTGGTCGCGGTGACCGGCGACGACCTCGCCGACGCCGCCTAACCAACCGCCGGAGCCGGCGTCGGCGGCGCCTTCGAGAAGATCCGGCCGAAGCGCTGGATCAGGGCGAGCACGGCGGGGTGCTCGTCCGGCTTCCAGCCCTCGAGGAGCCGCCGGATCTCGGCGCAGCGAATCTCGGCGATCCGCGCCGCCGCCGCCTGACCGGCCGGCGTGAGCTCCGGCCGGTCGGGCTCTGCCAGCGAGCGGCGACGGAGGCCGTCGAGCTGTGGGCCGAGGTCTTCGGCGAGTTGCGCAGCATCCGCCTCGGGCGCGGCGAGGCGGAGCAGGAGCCAGGTCTCGCCGGCGTCGAGGTCGAGCCCTGCCTCCGCCGCGAGGCGCTCGTACACGAGGTGGCGGTTCTCCTTGCGGGCCAGTGAGCTGAGCCGCGCCTCCAGCTCGTCCATGGACGTCGGGTCGCGCGGTGCGGCGAAGCTGTCACCGAGCCCCTGGTCGGCCACGGTCCGCCGGAGGGGGCGCTCCTCGAGCAGCCACGTGACGAGGAAGCCGAGCGCCGCGATCACCCCCGCAATCAGGAAGACCGGCTTCAGGGATGATGCGTAGGCGGCGACGTACGGGTCGCGGATCGCCGGCGGCAGCCGGTCGATCTGCTGGGGGCCGAGGTGGGCGGGAAGCGCGCCCACCGCCCCCGGAGGAAGTTTTGCCGCGAGGTGCGACGAGAGCTGGTTCGCGAAGATCGCCCCGAAGATGGGGACGCCGATCGCCCCACCCATCGACCGGAACAGCGTCGCGGTGGCCGTCGCCACCCCGAGGTCCTCGTAGTCCACGGCGTTCTGGACGGCGAGCACGAGCACCTGCATGACGAAGCCGAGCCCGAGGCCGACGACGAGCATGTAGACGTCGGCGACGACCAGGCTCGTGTCGACCGCGAGCCGCGAGAGCAGCAGCATCCCGACCACCATCAGCGCCGTGCCGACGATCGGGAACACCTTGTATCGGCCATACCGGGTGATCAGCTGGCCGCTGCCGATCGAGCTGATCAGCACGCCAGCCATCAGCGGCAGCATCTGCAGGCCGGACTCCGTCGGCCCGGAGCCCTTCACCACCTGGAGGTACAGCGGCAGGTAGGTCACCGAGCCGAACAGGGCCATGCCGACGATGAACCCGACGGCGCTGGCGACTGCGAAGACGCGGTTGCGGAAGAGCCCGAGGGGGACGAGCGGCTCCGTCGCGAAGTGCTCGACGAGCACGAAGCCGACCGAGAGCACGACCACCAGCACGAGCAGGATCAGCATCTCCGTCGACCACCAGGGGAAGGTCGTCCCGCCCAGGCTCGTGTACAGGACGAGCGCGGTCAGGCCGCCGGCCAGCAGGGCCATGCCGGCATAGTCGATCGCGCGGCGAACGCGCTGGGAGGGGACTCGCAGCACCACCTGGAGCACGACGAAGGCGGCGATCCCGATAGGCAGGTTGACGTAGAAGATCCAGCGCCACGAGAGGTGGTCGACGAAGAGCCCGCCCAGCAGCGGCCCGACGACCGTGGACACGCCGAACACCGCGCCGATCAGCCCGGAGTAGCGTCCGCGCTCGCGCGGGGAGACGACGTCGCCGATCACGGCCTGCGTGCTCACGAGCAGCGCGCCGCCGCCGAGCCCCTGGATCGCCCGGAACGCGATCAGCTCGGGCATGTTCCGGCTGAGCCCGCACAGCACGGATCCGACCAGGAACACCACCAGGGCGGCCTGGAGCACGAGCTTCCGTCCATAGACGTCGCCGAGCTTCCCGGCGACCGGCGTCGTGATGGTCGAGGCCAGTAGGTACGCGGTCACCACCCACGACAGCTGCTCGATCCCGCCGAGGCTCCCGACGATCGTCGGCAGGGCGGTCGAGACGATCGTCGAGTCGAGCGACGCGAGCAGCATGACCAGCATCAGCGCCGCGAAGACGGGCCCCACCCGCACGGCGGGTGCTTCCTCGCGCTGCGCGACGGCGGTGGCTGCCACCGGCGCGGAGGGTACTAGCGGGCGAGCGGGGGCGTGATGACGCGCCAGCGGCCGGCGGACCAGCGCTGGAGCGCCACCTGGTGGACGCCGCCGCGGACGACGGTGCCGGGCACCAGGAACGGGTTGTCTGCCTCGACCGACCTTCGCAGCGCGGTCAGGACGGTCGCCCGGCTCGGGGCCGAGCCCGCTCTGCGGAAGGCGGCGACGAGCGAGTAGGCGGCCGCGAGGCCGAGCGCTTGCCCGGCGTTCGCCGGCCGCAACCGCCGCGGGGTCGGGTCGTGTGCCCAGGTCGGGTCGCCCGGCATCCGGACGAAGACGTTCGAGACCCCGCCCGGGAAGGGCTCCGCCGCGGCGGCGTTCGCATAGACGAACCAGTCGCGCTGGGGCAGTGCCAGGGGCCGCGAGGAGAGGACGACGAGCGTGTCCGCGCCGGAGGCGCGCACGACAGCGGGGTCCGTGGAGGCGACTGCGACGCGGGCAAGCCGGCGGAACCATTCGAGTAGCTCACGCCCGTCTGCGTCGTCCGAGTACAGCACGGCGATCGACGCTCCCGGCCGGGTCTTTGCGATCTGGCGCGCGAGCACCGAAGCCTCCAGCCGGTAGCCGGGGACGTAACCGACGGCCCAGGATCGGCCGCGCGCCGCGGCCGAGCCGCTCAGGACGAGCTGGGGCACGGGCTCCGGCGCTCCCGCCTGGGTGAGCACGGCCAGCGGCTGCTCGCCGGGCGTGGTCGCGCGGAACACGATCCGGCGTCCACCCACGCCACCGCGCGAGTCGATCCACGCGAAGTAGCGGCCGGCGCCGTTCCGGACCGCCGCCGGGAGCCCGTTGTCCGCGACCAGCAGGGGAGGCTGGGCGGCCGCGGAAGAGCCGGCCGGGAGGGCGAGCGCCGCCAGCACGAGCGCAGTTGCGACGGGCCACATCGGCCGGGAAGCCTAGCCGGGCGCCCGTCGTTGAAGATGGCATCGTGTCCGTCGCCGAGCTGCGCACCCGCTTCGGGGAGCTCCACGCCGGAGACCGGCTCTTCCTGATGCCGAACCCGTGGGACGTCGGCTCGGCCCGGATCCTGGAGGCGCTCGGCTTCCCCGCCCTCGCTACGACCAGCGCGGGCTTCGCATGGTCGCTCGGCAAGCTCGACCAGCTGGTCACGCGCGGCGAGCTCGTCGCCCACGTCGAGGCGGTTGCCGCCGCGGTGAACGTCCCGCTCAACGTCGACAGCGAGCGTCTCTATCCCGACGAGCCGGGCGGCGTCGCAGAGACGGTTCGGTTGCTTGCCGAGGCAGGCGCGTCCGGGTGCTCGATCGAGGACTACGACCCGGCGACGGGCGGGATCGACGACATCGAGCTCGCGTCCGCGCGCATCGCGGAGGCTGCAGGCGCGGCCCACGAGGCCGGCATGGTGCTGACCGGCCGCTGCGAGCACCACATCCGCGGGGTGGACGACCTCGATGGGACGATCGAGCGCCTGGTCGCGTACCGCGACGCCGGCGCGGACTGCCTCTATGCCCCCGGGCTGACCGAGCTCGACGACATCCGCCGGGTCGTCGACGAGGTCGGCGCGCCGGTGAACGTTCTCGCGCTGGTTGCCGCCCCGCCGATCGGCGAGCTCGAGGCGGTCGGGGTGCGGCGGATCTCGACGGGCAGCCTGCTCGCGGGCGCTGCCTACGGTGCGCTGGTCACGGGCGCACGCGAGCTGCTCGACGAGGGCACGTCGGCGTACGCGGCCGGCCATGTGCCGCGCGACCTGCTCGGCCGCGCCCTCGAGTAGCTAGGCGGCCTCCTCCGAGCCGAGGTAGGCCTCGATCACGGCCGGGTCGCGCTGCACCGCCTCCGGCGTCCCGGCAGCGATCTTGCGGCCGAAGTCGAGCACGTGCACCTGGTCGGACACGCCCATGACCAGGTTCATGTGGTGCTCGACGAGCAGGATGGTCAGGTCGAAGTCCTCGCGCATACGCCGGATGAACGCGGCGAGCTGCTCGACCTCCTCGTGCGACAGGCCGCCGGCCGGCTCGTCGAGCAGCAGGAGGCGCGGCCCGGAGGCGAGCGCGCGGGCGGTCTCGACCCGCTTCAGGACCGCGTAGGGAAGCGTGCCCGCGGGACGCTCGGCGACGTCGCGGATACCGACGTAGTCGATGATCTCGTCGATCGAGCGTCCACCGGCGCGCGTGTGCGTTCCGACGACGACGTTCTCGCGCACGGTCATCGACTTGAAGAGCTCGAGGTTCTGGAAGGTGCGTGCGATGCCGCGGGCGACGACGCGGTGCGGCGGCGTCGACAGCAGCGTCTCGCCCTCGAAGGTCAGCTCGCCGCTGTCCGGGCGGTAGAGGCGGGTGATCACGTTGAACGCCGTCGTCTTGCCGGCGCCGTTCGGCCCGATCAGCCCGACGATCTCGCCCGCGTCCACGTCGAACGACACGTCGTCGAGGGCGACGATGCCGCCGAACCGCCGGGTGACGTTCTTCACCTCGAGCAGCGCCATCGGCGTACCTTACGGCGCATGGAGACGCATGAGGTCGTGATCGTCGGCGGCGGGGCGATGGGAGCGAGCGTCGCCTGGCACCTCCGGGAGCTCGGCGTCGACGACGTCGTGCTGGTCGAGCGCGACTCGCTCGCGGCCGGGTCGACCTCGCGCTCCGCGGGCGGGATCCGCGCGCAGTTCTCGGACGAGCTGAACATCCGGATCGCCCTCCGCTCGATGGCCGAGTTCGAGCGGATGGACGGGATCGACTTCCGCCGCTACGGCTACCTCTTCCTGCTCGACCGCGAGGAGGATGTCGCGACCTTCCGCGAGGCGCTCGCGCTCCAGCAGCGGCTCGGCGTTCCGTCGCGGGAGCTGTCGGTCGAGGAGACGCTCGAGCTGGTTCCGCAGCTCGAGCCGGACGGCCTCGAGGCCGCGACCTTCTGCGAGCTGGACGGCCACGCGTCGCCGGAGTCGGTCGTCCAGTGGTACGCGGCCGGGATCGACGTGCGGCAGGGTTGCGAGGTCACCGGCGTGAGCGTCGAGGGCGGGCGCGTCGCAGGCGTCGAGACGTCGAAGGGGCCGATCCGCTGCGAGACGCTCGTCTGCTGCGCGGGCGCGTGGTCGCGCGAGCTCGCGGCGACGGCCGGAGTCGACCTGCCGGTCGAGGGGGAGAAGCGCTGGATCTGGTTCTCGCCCGAGGACGGCGGCCTCCCCGAGCGGCTGCCGCTGACGATCGACTTCTCGACCTCGTTCTACTTTCACCGCGAAGGCCCGGGCATCGTCTTCGGCGGCAAGGAGCAGACGCTCGAGGAGGTCGCCGAGCACGGGCTGCGCCGGTTGCCGCTGCTGGAGGAGCTGCCCGTCCAGACCACGTGGTGGGGCTACTACGAGCTGAGCCCCGACCACAACGCGCTGGTCGGGCGTGCGACGGAGCCGGAGGGCTTCTTCTACGCGACGGGCTTCTCCGGCCACGGCTTCCAGCAGGCGCCGGCGGTCGGCGAGCACATCGCGGAGCTGATCGCCGAACGCGAGCCGACGCTCGACCTGTCGGCATTCGACGCCGCCCGGTTCGAGCGTGGCGTGGCCCGGCCCGAGACATTCGTCGTCTAGACCGCCGAGGCGTCCGTGACCGGCGTGCGGCACGCGAAGCGCTCGCAGACGTAGAGCGTCGGCTTGCCGTCCACCCTCGTCTTCCCCGCGAGCAGCGGCACGTTCTCGCCCGGGCCGAAGGCGACGACTGCGTTCGGATCGAACGGGGCGAGGGCGGCGCGGGCGAGCTGGTCCTCCGGCGACCCGACGATCGCCAGCTCCCGCGGCGGCGACAGGTAGAGGTCGAGCGCGCAGAGCGCCCAGCCGAACGCGGTCGGGATCCGGCTCAGGTTCGCGTGGAGCAGTCGCAGCACCCCCGCCGCCCGGTGCTCGAGCCCGTCGTCGCCGTAGATGCGCGCGAGACGGAGGAGCACGAACGCGAGCATCGAGTTCCCGGACGGCACCGGGTTGTCGTCGAGGTCCTTCGTGCGGGCGACGAGCCGTTCCGCGTCGTGGGCGGTCATGAAGAAGCCGCCGCGCTCGTCGTCGGCGAAGAGCTCGACGGCCAGTCGGGCCAGCCGGTTCGACTCCTCGAGCCAGCGCAGGTCGCCCGTGGCGACGTGCAGCTCGTAGAGCCCGTGGGCGACGTCGGCGTAGTCCTCGAGGTAGCCGGGAATGCTCGCCCGCCCGTTCCGCCAGGTCCGGAAAAGGCGACCGTCAGGCGAAGAAAGCTCCGTGAGCAGGAAGTTTCCGAGCCGCTCGGCAGCTAGTAACACAGTGTTACTTGCGAGCCGGCGGCCGGCCTCGGCCAGCGCGGCCAGGGCGAGACCGTTCCAGGCGGCGATCGCCTTGTCGTCGCGGGCCGGCTGCGGGCGGCGCGAGCGCTCGTCCAGCAGCCGCGCCTTCAGCTCGGGGTCGAGCTCGCCCCGGATGATCGAGCGGCCGTGCTCGAACGGGCGGAGCAGCCCGGCCGGGACGCCCTCCGCCTCCGTCCAGGTGTACGTCAGCCCCTCGACGCCCTCCGTGTCGGCGTCCTGGGACGAAGCGAAGCCGCCCTCCGGCAGCGCGAGGTCGCGGAGGAGGTACTCGCAGGTCTGCTCGGCCACCTGCCGGTAATGCTCCTCGCCGGTGACCACCCACGCGTGCAGGTACGCGGGGACGAGTAGCGCGTTGTCGTAGAGCATCTTCTCGAAGTGCGGGACGAGCCAGTCGGCGTCCACCGAGTAGCGGTGGAAGCCGCCGCCGACGACGTCGTACATCCCGCCCGCCGCCATCGCGTCGAGCGTGGTCGTGACCATCCCCGGCTCGGCGCGGCGGAGCAGGAACTCGAGCACCGAGGCCGGCGGGAACTTGGGCGCGCCGCCGAAGCCGCCGTGCTCGGGATCGAACACTCGCTCGAGGCCACGCGTCGCCTCCGAGAGCATCGAGTCGGTCAGCGGCTCGGCCGAGGCCCGGGCGTCGCCGGACGACCGGATCGCCTCGACCAGCTGGGCCGCCGAGCGGCCGACGTCCGCGCGCCGCTCGCGGTACGCGGACGCGACCGCGTCGAGCACCTGGCGGAAGCTCGGCAGGCCGTGTCGCGGGGCCGGCGGGAAGTACGTCCCGCCGAAGAACGGCTCGCCGCCGGGCGTGAGGAAGACCGTCATCGGCCAGCCGCCGTGCCCGGTGAGCGCGACCACCGCGTCCATGTAGATCGCGTCCAGATCCGGCCGCTCCTCGCGATCGACCTTGACGTTCACGAACAGCTCGTTCATCTGCGCCGCGGTCCCGGGATCCTCGAACGACTCGTGCTCCATCACGTGGCACCAGTGGCAGGCTGCGTACCCGATCGAGAGCAGGATCGGCCGGTCCTGATCGCGCGCCCGCGCCAGCGCCTCGTCGCCCCACGGGTACCAGTCGACGGGGTTGTCCGCGTGCTGGAGCAGGTACGGGCTGGTCTCCTCGGCCAGGCGGTTCATCCCGCCACGATAATCACCCCCGATGTCTACTCCGTACCCGGCCGGAACGGTGACGTTCCTGTTCACCGACATCGAGGGCTCGACGAAGCTCCTCCAGGAGCTCGGCGACGAGTACGGCATGGTCGTCGCCGACCACCGGCGGATCCTGCGCGACGCGTTCGGCTCGGCCGGCGGGCGCGAGGTCGACACCCAGGGTGACGCGTTCTTCTACTCGTTCGCCCGCGCGCGCGACGCGGTCGCCGCCGCGGCCGCGGGACAACACGCACTCGCGGCCCACGACTGGCCGGGCGGGGCGCAGGTTCGCGTCCGGATGGGGCTCCACACCGGCGAGCCGGCGGTCGGCGAGGAGGGGTACGTCGGGATGGACGTCGTGCGTGCCGCCCGGATCTGCTCCGCGGGCCACGGCGGCCAGGTCCTCCTGTCGGAGACGACGCGGGCGCTCGTCGGGGGCGACCTGCCCGAGGGTGTCTCGATCCGCGATCTCGGCGAGCAGAAGCTCAAGGACGTCCGCGCCGAGCACCTGTACCAGCTCGAGCTCGGCGATTCGCCGTCCTACTTCCCGCTGCTGAGGACGGAGGGGTCGAGCAAGGACTTCGGCGACCGGATCTCGAGACACGTGGAGAGCATGGTCGAGGCCCAGCTCCAATCGGTGTTCACCGGGAGCAAGCCGCCGACCGCGAAGATGGCCGGGCTCACCGCGATCGGGATCGGCACGCTGCTCGCGGTCCTCGGCGTCCTCGTCGGCATCGGCTTCCTGGTCAAGACCCTCTTCTTCTAGTGGCCTTCGCTCCCCTCGCCGGCGTCCGGATCGTCGACGTGACCACGTCCTACGCCGGGCCGACCTGCACGCAGCTGCTCGGCGCCCTCGGCGCCGACGTGGTCAAGGTCGAGCCGCCGTCGGGCGACGAAGCGCGCGCCTGGGGGCCGCCGTTCGCGGGTGACCTGGGCACGCTCTTCGTCGCCGCGAACGCGGGGAAGCGCTCGGCGGCGATCGACCTCCGCCGCGGGACGGAGGCGGTGCTGCGACTCGTCGACCGCGCCGACGTCTTCGTCCAGAGCCTGCGTCCCGGGCTGGCGGACGAGCTCGGCCTGGGCGCCGAGGCGCTGCGGGGCCGAAAGCCGGAGCTGGTCCACTGCACGATCTCGTCGTACGGGCGCACCGGGCCGAAGCGGGAGCTGCCGGGCTACGACCCGCTGCTGCAGGCCGCCGGCGGGCTCATCAGCGTCACGGGCGAGCCGGGCGGCGGCGGCGTCCGCGTCGGCGTCTCGCTGATCGACCACACCACCGGCATGTACGCGGCGTTCGCGATCCTCGCCGCCCTGTACGAGGGCGGCGGCCGCACGATCGACGTTTCGCTCTGGGAGACGGCGCTCGCGTTCGTCTCCTACCACCTGATCGGGAACATCGAGACGGGCTCGGTCCCGACGCCGCAGGGAACGGGCTTCCACGCGATCGCGCCGTACCAGGTCTTCCCCGCGGCCGACGGCGGACTGATGATCACCGCCGCGAACGACGGGCTCTTCCGGCGCCTCGCCGATGCGATCGGGCGGCCGGAGCTGGCCGACGATCCCCGCTTCGCGACCAACCCGGACCGGGTGACGAACCGAGCCGCGCTGATCGAGGCGCTTTCGGCGGCGATACGCGAGCGGCCTCGCGCGGCCTGGCTGGAGGCGCTCGCCGCTGCCGGCGTTCCCGCCGCGCCGGTGCAGGACGTCGGCGAGGTCGCCGCCGACCCGCAGACGGAGGCGATCGGGATCCTGCAGCGCCTCGGGCCCTACACCACGCTGGGCCCGGCCTTCTCGGCCGACGGCGAGCGGCCGGCGTACGAGTCGCCGCCGCCGGCGCTCGGCGAGCACACGGCCGAGGTGCTCGCCGAGGTCGGCTACTCGCCCGAGGAGGTCGAGAGGCTGGCCGCGGCAGGCGTGATCCGAACCGGGGACTGACCCGGAGGGGTCTGTCCCCGCCGGGTCGAGCCGCAACCGTTTCTTGAGGGCCAGACCCCTTCGGGGTCAGACCCTGTGCTTCAGCCGATCGTCCGCGGCGGGACGATCTTCCCCGCGCTCAGCTGCTTGCGGATCCGCTCGACGGCCGCGACCTCGGACTTCGGCACCTTCGTACTGATCTTGCCGAGCGCGACGCCGCCTTCCCGCAGCCCGTAGACGGCGTTCCCGCCGTGGAATCTGCCCTGCTGGACGGCCTGCACAGCGAGGTACACCGCGCGGTCGACCTTCTTCGTCGCGCTGGTCAGGATCTGCGGACCGAGAAACGACTGGTCGGCGTCCACGCCGATCCCCCACACGTTCTCGCCCTTCGCCGCATCGAGTGCGCCGAGGCCGCAGCCGCCGGCGACGGCGAAGACGGCCACCGACCCGGCGGCGATCTGGTTGAGCGCAATCGCCTTGCACTTCGCCTGGTCGGTGAAGTCCTGCGAGTACCCGTTGATCGCCTTGACCGCCGGATCGGCCTTCCTGGCACCGGCCTGGTAGCCGGCGATGAAGCGGTCGACCGGAGGCTGCTTCTCACCGGCGACCGAGCTGACCACATCCTTCCCCGGCTTCCGCTTCGCCTCGAGCCCCGCCAGGTAGCCGGCGAGGTAGCCGACCTGCTCCTCGCGGAAGAGCAGGCCGAGCACGTTCTTCGGCTTGCCGGCGAGATCCCCGTTGGCGACGTCGACGATCGCGAACCGCGTGTTCGGGAAGCGCTTGGCCACCGCCCCCATCGCGCCGATCTCGGTGTAGCCGACGCCGACGACGAGGTCGTATCCCTGGCGGGCGAACGACGCGAGGTTCGGGATGTAATCGGACGACGAGCGCGACTCGGCGACCCGGAACGTGATCCCGAGGCGCTTCTGCGCCTGCTGGAGCCCGACGTACGCGAGGTGGTTGAAGCCACGGTCGTTCAGCCCACTGGAGTCGGTGACCATCCCGACCTTCAGTGTCTTCGCGGGCGCGGCGACCCCGACTCCTGCCGAGCCGGCCGCCAGCAGCGCGACCCCCGCCACCAGAATCAGGATCTTCTTCATCGGGCTCCTCCGCTAAGTTTACGACTGTGAAGCGAAAACCTCGCGACCAGCCTACCACCCATGCCCACGAGACTGTCGCAGTCGTTCTCCAGATCCGCAGCGGGGCGCTGCAGGCCCTGCTCTGGCGCCGGGCCCGGCCGCCGTTCGCGGGACGGTGGGCGCTGCCGGGAGGCCGGCTCGAGCGCGAGACCTTCGAGCGGTCGATCAGGCGGCACCTGGCGGCGAAGGTGGACGTCCGCGAGCTCTCGCACCTCGAGCAGCTCGAGACGCGGTCCGATCCACGGACCGGCCTGGTCACGACCGCGTATCTCGGGCTGATCCGAAGCGGCGTCGATCCCGCCGTGCCGGAGGACACCGGGTGGCACCCGGTGGACGGGCTCCCGCCGACTGCGTTCGACCACGGATCGCTCGTCCTCGCAGCGCGCGAGCGCCTGCGCGCGAAGCTCTCCTACACGAACCTCGGCTTCGCGCTCGCCCCCGAGACCTTCACCGTCTCCGAGCTTCGCGAGCTGTACGCGGCTGCGCTCGGCCACGAGGTCTCGGCGACCAACCTGCAGCGCGTCCTCCTCCGCCGGGGCGTGCTCGAGCCGACAGGCGATCGGCGGCCCTCCGGACGCAGCGGCGGCCGGCCGGCCGAGGTGTTCCGCTTCCGCTCGGCCGACCTGCAGATCACCGACCAGTTCGCGGTTCTTCGCCCTCCCGGCTAGACGGCTGATCAGCCGCGGCGCAGCACGACGATCGACCGGGCCTCGACCTCCAGCTCGGCGCGCGCCGGGTAGAGGCGCTCCTCTGCCCCGGGCTCGGCGGTCGAGAGCTCGAGCAGCCAGCGAGACCCGAACCGCCGCGGCGGCAGCAGGAAGATCGCCGGCTCGTGGTGCGCGTTGAAGAGCAGCACGTACGAGGCGTCGACCACCCGCTCACCCGTCGGCGACCGTGTGGGGATCTCCTCGCCGTTCAGGAACAGGCCGATCGTGCGCGCCCCGCCGTCGCCCCAGTCGCGCCGCGTCATCTTGCGGCCGTCGGTGCGGAACCACCAGCTGTCCGGCAGCCCGGAGCCCAGCGGCGACTGGCCGGTGAGGAACTGCGTGCGGCGGAACACGGGATGCTCGGTACGCAGGCGGATCACCCGCCGCGTCCATTCGAGCAGCCCGCGCCGGCGGTCGTCCAGCTCCCAGTCGAACCAGCTGACCTCGTTGTCCTGGCAGTAGGCGTTGTTGTTGCCGCCCTGGGTGCGGCCGAGCTCGTCGCCGCCGAGCAGCATCGGCACCCCCTGGGAGAGGAAGAGCGTGGTCAGGAAGTTGCGGAGCTGCCGCTCGCGCAGCTCGTTCACCTCGGCGTCGCCGGTCGGACCCTCGGCGCCGCAGTTCCAGCTGCGGTTGTCGTCGGTTCCGTCGCGGTTGTCCTCGAGATTGGCCGCGTTGTGCTTCTCGTTGTACGAGACGAGATCGTTGAGGGTGAAGCCGTCGTGCGCGGTGACGAAGTTGATCGACGCGGCCGGGCGGCGGCCGTCCGACTGGTACAGGTCGCTCGAGCCGCTGAACCGCTCCGCGAAGTCCGCGACGGATCCCTGCCCGCGCCAGAAGTCGCGCATCGTGTCGCGGTAGATGCCGTTCCACTCGGTCCAGAGGATCGGGAAGTTCCCGACCTGGTAGCCGCCCGGCCCGACGTCCCAGGGCTCGGCGATCAGCTTCACCTGCGAGAGCACCGGATCCTGGTGGATCGTGTCGAAGAACGCCGACAGGCGGTCGACGTCGTAGAACTCCCGCGCGAGCGCCGAGGCGAGGTCGAACCGGAAACCGTCGACGTGGCAGTCGATCACGAAGTAACGCAGCGAGTCCATGATCAGACGGAGCACGCTCGGGTGCACCGGGTTGAGGCTGTTCCCTGTCCCGGTGAAGTCCATGTAGTAGCGCCGGTCGTCCGGCATCAGCCGGTAGTACGAGGCGTTGTCGACGCCCTTGAAGCCGAGCATCGGCCCCAGGTGGTTGCCCTCGGCCGTGTGGTTGTAGACGACGTCGAGGATCACCTCGATGCCCGCGCGATGCAGCGCCTTGACCATCCCCTTGAACTCCCGGACCTGCTCGCCCCGCGTGCCGGTTGCCGCGTACAGCGCGTGCGGAGCGAAGAAGCCGATCGAGCTGTAGCCCCAGTAGTTCGTCAGGCCCTTCTCGACGAGATGGTGCTCGTCCGCGATGTGGTGGACCGGCAACAGCTCGACCGCCGTCACCCCGAGCGATCGCAGGTGCGCGACCGCCCCGTCCGAGGCGAGCCCGGCATAGGTGCCGCGCAGGTCCTCGCGCACATCCGGGTGGCGCTGCGTGAACCCCTTCACGTGCGCCTCGTAGATCACCGTCTCGTGCCACGGCGTGCCGAGCAGCCAGTCGCCCTCCCAGTCGAACGCCGGATCGACGACCACACACTTCGGGATCGCGGCGGCGTCGTCCTCGTCGTCGGCCTCGAGGTCGGCGTCGTCGCCGCTGGGCACGTACGGCAGCGTCGCCGCAGCCTCCCAGCGGATCGGCCCCTCGATCGCCTTCGCGTACGGGTCGATCAGGAGCTTGCTCGGATTGAAGCGGTGCCCTTCCTCGGGAGCCCACCGCCCGTGGACCCGGTAGGCGTAGCGCTGTCCGGGCCCGACGCCGGGCAGGTAGCCGTGCCAGTTGAAGGCGGTGCGCTCGGTCATCGGCACGCACGTCTCGTTGTCGGCGTCGTCGTAGAGGCAGAGGTCGACACGCCCGGCGTTCTCGGAGAACAGCGAGAAGTTCGTCCCCTCGCCGTCCCAGACCGGCCCGAGCGGGAACGGCTGACCCGGCCAGACGTTCACGCCCGGAGCTCCACCGTGCGGGCGTCGAAGTCGGCGATGAGCGTCGCGTCCCCGCGCCGCATCGTCAGCGTCCGCCCGTGCGCCTCTGCCTGCACCTCGCGCGGGAGGGTACGCCGCAGCGAGAGCAGCCTGCGGTAGTGGTCGCGCAGCCCGGGGGTCACGCGCCGCGAGAGCTTCGAGCGCAGGAACGTCTGCCCGTCCTGCGGATCGGGGACGTCCGCGCCCGAGAAGGCCGACCACTGAGCGAACTCCCGCTTGCGGCCCTCCCGCGCCGCCTCCGCGAGCTCGGGCGAGACGTGGTCGGCGAAGAACTGGAACGGCTCGGGCTCGCCGTACTCCTCGCCCATGAACAGGAGCGGCGTCTGCACCGAGAAGAGCACGACGGAGGAGGCGATGCGCAGCAGGTCGGGCGGAAGGCGGTCGCCAACGGCCCGATTGCCGACCTGGTCGTGGTTCTGCGCACAGACGACGTGCCGTTCCGGCGGCCGGCGCGCGAGCTCGGCGAGCACGTCGTCCAGGGACCCGTACGGCTCGTAGTAGCCCTCGCGCTCGCCGGTCAGGAGCACGTGCAGCGCGTGGTGCAACCCGTCCGACCAGCGCGCGTCGTGGCCCCACTCCTCGATCGGCCGGTCGTCGTCGACGGCGGTCTCCGAGATCACGAGCGCGCGCGGCTCGGTCGCGTGCACGCGGTCGGCGAGCTCGACGAGGACGTGCCGCGCCGGGTCGTCCTCGATCGTGTTGACCGCGTCGAGCCGCAGGCCGTCGATCCCGTAGCCCTCGACCCACAGCAGCGCGTTCTGGATCGCCCACTCGCGGACGCCGGCCCGGGAGAAGTCGGGACCTGCGCCCCAGAGGGTCTCGACCCGATCAGTCAGGTACGGCCCGAATGCGGTCAGCGCCTCGGAGCCCGGCCCCAGGTGGTTGTAGACCACGTCCATCACAACGCCAAGCCCCTCCCGGTGGGCGGCGTCGACGAGCCTGGCGAGGCCCTCCGGCCCGCCGTAGGCGGCGTGCGGCGCGTAGGCGTACAGCCCGTCGTAGCCCCAGCCACGCTCGCCGGGGAACGTGGCCACCGGCATCAGCTCGATCGCGGTCACGCCCAGCTCGCGCAGCTCCGCCAGATAGGGGATCACTCCGTCGAACGTCCCCTCGACCGAGAACGTCCCCACGTGGAGCTCGTAGACGACGAGTTCGTCGAGGCTCAGACCGAGACGGCCGGCCGGCGGGAGCTCGACGACTCGCGAAGGCCCGTCGATGCCCTGCGGCTGGAAGCGCGAGCAGGGATCGGGCAGCCAGCGCGACCCGTCGAGGACGTACACGTAGTCCTCCCCCGGGGCGACGCGGAGCCTGGCGACGAACAGCTCGCCGTCGCGCTCGAGCTCGTGCGACTCGCCGCTGAGGCGGACGGCGACGGCCCGGGCGGCCGGCGACCAGACCGTGAACGCGGTCGTCCCGTCTCGGTGGGGGACTGCCCCGAGCCCGCTGTTGCCAACGTTGGACACGGATGCGCTTGCCTACCCGTTCACGCCGCCGGCTACGCCCCGACCGAGGACAGCGCGGCGCCGCGGCGGCGGGTATGGGCCGCGCGGACGGCGACCATGCCCGTGATCGCGGCCGCGACGGAGACGCCGGCGAAGAAGAGCCATGCGGCGTTCTCGCCGTACACGTCCTGGAGGCGCAGGCCCGTGAACGGGCCGAGCGCGAAGCCGACCGCAGCCGTCGAGCCGAAGGCGCCCATGTATGCGCCGCGGACGTCCTCCGGCGCCAGCCCGGCGACGATCGCCTGGGAGGTCGGCACCCAGAGCATCTCGCCGAATACGAAGATCAGCACGACGAGGGCGTAGGTGGCGACCGAGTTGCTGCCGAGCAGGAGCAGGAAGGACCCACCCATCATCAGCATCGCGGTCGCGAGCTTCGGCCCGGCCGCCAACCACGTCGTCGCCCGGGTCAGCCGCAGCTGGAAGAGCGTGACCATCAGCGGGTTGAGCACGACGATCAGCCCCCAGACCCACGGGGCGACCCCGTGCGTGTCGACCGCCGAGATCGGCAGCACCGTCTCGATCGCGACGTAGACGAGGTAGGCGAGCGCCCCCGACACGAGGAAGACGAGGAACGCGTGGTCGCGCACGATCACCCCGAGCGAGCCGCGGCTGGGCGGCTCCCCGGGCGCGTACGCACCACGCCGCGGCAGGTACCGCCACGCGATCGCGGTCGCACCGGCGCACAGCGCGGCGACGCCGCCGAACAGGACCGGCCAGTGGCCCCCGATCAGCAGGAGCCCGCCGACCGGCGGCCCGCAGACGACGCCGAGGTTCGAGGCGACCCGGACGGATGCATACGCGGCCTCGTGCCGCTCCGGCGGCACCAGGTCGGCGACCATCGCCTGGTCCGCCCCGCCCCCGATCGAGCCTCCGGCCGACGAGAAGATCAGCAGCGCCAGGCCGACGTAGGTGCGGTCGCCGACGAAGGCGTACGAGAGGAACGCGACGCCGAGCAGCGTCCAGCCGAGCAGGATCATCGGCCTGCGGCCGACGTAGTCGGACGCGTGGCCGCCGAGGTAGCCGGCGACCATCCCGAGCAGCGCGGCGATCAGAAAGGCGACGCCGAGCTGGCTCTTGGTCGCGCCCAGCTCCCGGATGGCCCAGATTCCGACGAACGACCAGCCGGCCGAGAAGCAGGTGGAGCCGACGAAGGAGACCGCGAGCACCGGCCGCAGCGGACGGTCGACGTCGTCCCCCCAGATGAGGCGGAAGAACCGGGCGAAGAGCCTCACTGGACCATTCCACCAGGACCGTCCGCCCTCGCGGCAACACTCAGCGGGTGATCCGCGAGGAGCTCGGCCGCATCTGGCGCTGGGAGGAGCGGCACCGGCGCCTGGTCGCCCGGCTCCTGGTCGCGCTCTCCGTGACCCTCGTGGTCGACCTGGCCGGGGCAGTGCTGGTCTGGCTGACGGAGCGCCATGCCCACGGCACCGACATCCACGGCTTCGGCGACGCGCTCTTCTTCACCACCGTCCAGCTGTTGACCATCTCGTCGCAGATGGCGAACCCGCTGACCGCCGCCGGCCGCGTCGTCGACGTCGGCCTCGAGGTGTGGGCGATCGTCGTGGTCGCGTCGATCGGCGGCTCGTTCGCCGCCTTCTTCACGTCAGGCGACCGGAGCTAGCCAGACGACGCCGAGTGGCGGAAGCGTCACCTCCGCCGAGTACGGCTGGTCGTGCCACGGCTTCGCCTCCGCGGCGACCGGAAGCGGGTTGCCGACGCCGCGGCCTCCGTAACGCTCGTCGTCGGTGTTGAGCACCTCCCGCCACCGGCCCACTCGGGGGAGCCCGAGGCGATAACCGCTCCGAGGGACGGGCGAGAAGTTGCAGACGCAGAGCACGACCCTTCTGCCTTCGGCCGCGAAGCGGGCGAAGGCAATGACGTTCGCCTCGGCGTCGTTCGCCTCCAACCAGCGGAAGCCGGCCGGTTCGAAGTCGACCTCCCACAGCGCGGGCTCCTCGCGGTAGCGCAGGTTGAGGTCGCGGACGAGCTCCTGGATGCCGGCGTGCTCGGACGTCTCCAGCAGATGCCAGTCGAGCGAGCCCTCCGAGTCCCACTCGCGCCCCTGGCCGAGCTCACCGCCCATGAACAGCAGCTTCTTGCCGGGATGCGCCCACATGTAGCCGTACAGCGCGCGCAGGTTCGCGCGCCGCTGCCACGGGTCGCCGGGCATCTTCCCGAGCAGCGAGCCCTTGCCGTGCACGACCTCGTCGTGCGAGAGCGGCAGCACGAAGTTCTCCGAGAACGCGTAGACGAGGCTGAAGGTCACCTGGTCGTGGTGGTAGCGGCGGTGAATCGGGTCGCGGGCGAGGTACGCCAGCGTGTCGTGCATCCAGCCCATGTTCCACTTGAGCCCGAAGCCGAGCCCGCCGTTGTCTACCGGCCGCGAGACGCCGGGCCAGGCGGTCGACTCCTCCGCCGCCATCAGCACACCCGGCCGGCGCGCGTGGGCGACCGTGTTCAGCTCCTTCAGGAACGCGATCGCGTCGAGGTCCTCGTTGCCGCCCTGCTCGTTCGGCACCCACTCGCCCGGCTTCCGCGAATAGTCGAGGTACAGCATCGATGCGACCGCGTCCACGCGCAGCCCGTCCGCGTGGTACTCGCTCAGCCAGCACAGCGCGCTCGCGAGCAGGAAGTTGCGCACCTCGTTCCGGCCGAAGTTGAAGACGAGCGTGCCCCAGTCCGGATGCTCCGCACGGCGCGCGTCCTCGTGCTCGTACAGGGCGGTGCCGTCGAACCGCGCCAGGGCCCAGTCGTCCTTCGGGAAGTGGGCGGGCACCCAGTCGAGGATCACGCCGATCCCCGCCTCGTGGAGCCGGTCGACGAAGGCACGGAACTCGTCGGGGGGGCCGAACCGCGCCGTCGGGGCGAAGTAGCCCGTCACCTGGTAGCCCCACGAAGGCGCGTACGGGTGCTCCATCACCGGCATGAGCTCCACGTGGGTGAAGCCGAGCGCCGAGACGTACTCGGCCAGCTCCTCCCCGAGCTCGGCGTACGTGAGCGGCCGGTTGCCCTCGCGCGAGTTCAGGCGCCAGGAGCCCAGGTGCACCTCGTAGATGGACACCGGTCGGCCGAGCAGGCTCTCGCGCGCCGCCAGCCAGTCGGCGTCCCGCCACTCGTAGCTCGATTCGAAGACGACGGAGGCGTTCCTGGGCGGTACCTCGGCGGCGAACGCGAATGGGTCGGCCTTGAGCCTGAGCTTGCCGTCCGACGTCCGGAGCTCGAACTTGTACCTCGTTCCCGGCCGGAGGTCGGGAACGAAGAGCTCCCAGATTCCGGATGCGCCGAGCGAGCGCATCGGATGCAGACGTCCGTCCCAGCCGTTGAAGTCGCCGACGACGCTGACGGAGCGGGCGTTCGGCGCCCAGACCCCGAACGCGACTCCGGCGACGCCGTCCACCTCGCGCGGGTGTGCGCCGAGCCGGGCGTACAGCTCCTCGTGCCGCCCCTCTCCGGCGAGGTGGACGTCGAGCTCGCCGAGCGTCGGCAGGAACGAGTACGGGTCGCGGAGGACGTACGAGTCGCCGGTCGGGTAGCCGACCTCGAGCTCGTAGTCGAGCGGCAGCTTCGCTCCCTCCACCATCCCCTCGAAGACCCCGTCGCCGTCCTGCTGGTCGAGCTCGACGCCCATCGGCAGGACGCGGATCGATTGCGCGTCCGGGCGGTAGGCCCGCACGACCACGCCGCCTCTCGCCGGATGGGCGCCGAGGTACGCGTGCGGGTCGGCGAGCTCGTACGGCGCGGGCGTCGGCCGCGTCACGTCGTGACCGGCTCCTCCTCGAGGATGCGCAGGATCCCGGCGACCGGGATCGGCAGCCAGTCGGGCCTCATGCTCAGCTCGTAGCGGAGCTCGTACACCGCCTTCTCCAGCTCGAACACGGACAGGATCTTCTCGAACGCCTCCGGGCCGGGCGGAACCAGGAGCGGGTCGACGCTGCTCAGGTAGCCGTCGAGGAACTCGGCCCGGGCGCGCTCCTCCCAGCCGGAGGGCGCGGCGCTGCCGCGCAACTGCTCGACCGCCGAGGCGACGTAGGCGAAGGAGCGCAGCATGCCCGCGACGTCGCGAAGCGGCGACCGCTTGCGCCGGCGCTCCGGCATCGACCGCGCGGGCTCGCCTTCGAAGTCGAGGATCACCCAGTCCCCCGAAGGCGCCCAGAGCGTCTGGCCGAGGTGGAAGTCGCCGTGGTCGCGGATGATCCGGCCGCCGGTGCCGGCGTGTGTCCGCTCGCGCAGCCGGTCGCGGATCTCCTCCCCGCGCTGCCGGATCGGGTCGAGCGCCTCCAGGTCGTCCGGGAGGTCGAGGAACGCGCCCGCGATCTCCTCGTCGATCGTCGCGGTCAGCAGGCCGAGCGACTCAAGGCTCGGCTCCTCGGGGGCGAACGACGGATCGGCGGCGTCGGATGCGAGGCAGGTGTGCATGGCCCCGGTCACCTCTCCGAGGCGACCGAGCCGGCCGAGGAAGCGCTCCGGGGCGTCGACCAGCTCGTCGAGCGCGAGCTCCCAGCCGTCCAGCGCGTCGGGCACGAACGTCTGGAGGATTCCCAGCGTCGACTCCGCCGGCCGACCGTGGTACGCGTACCAACCGTGCAGACGCGGCACGTTCTCGAACTCGTGCTCGCTGAGGAAGCGGAGCATCTCCAGCTCGGGGTTGATCCCGGCCTCGAGGCGCCGGTAGACCTTGAGGATCAGCTGGTCGTCGAACACGACGGAGCTGTTCGTCTGCTCGCTGTCGATCACGCGTACCGTCGACAGCTCGGTGCCGACACCGGCGGAGCCCTCGATCACCTGGAAGAAGATCGTGCCGCCGTCGCGGGTCAGCTGCGACGCGCTGGAGCGGATGCGCTGGACGAGCTCGCGCGCGACGCGCGGCTCGGCCAGGCCGTCGAGGTGGTCGCCGGCGACGAGCTGATACATGTCGTGGGTCCCCTCCGGGAAGCGGACCTCGACGAGCGCGACCACCGCTCCGGGCAGCTCGGCGCAGTCGACGACGGCGGCGTGGGCGACCTCGCGCCCCTTCGAGCCGTACCAGCGCTGCGCGGCGATGTACTCGACGAGCGCTTCTTCGGTCAGGTCGGCCGAGGTCGTCATTCCTCCTTCCGTAGCTGGAACCAGAACCACCCGCGCGGCGCGAGCGTGAGCAGGTACGGGAGCTTGCCGATGCGCGGGAACGCCGAGCGCCCGAGCATCTCCTCGGGCGTCCACCCCTCGAACTCGCCGAGGTCGAGCTCGACCGCCTGGGCAGAACGCGCGAGGTTGTGGACGCAGAGGACGACGTCGTCCTCGTAGCGGCGGACGTGGGCGAAGATGCGCGGGTTCTCCGGCCGCAGCGGCTCGTAGGTGCCGAGGCCGAACACCGGATGCTCCTTGCGCAGGGCGATGAAGCGGTGCAGCCAGCGGAGGAGCGACGTCGGCGTGCGCAGCTGGGCCTCGATGTTGACGGCGCCGAAGCCGTAGACGGGGTCCATCAGCGGCGGCAGGTAGAGCTGGGCGAAGTCGGCGCGCGAGAAGCCCCCGTTCCGGTCGCCGGTCCACTGCATCGGGGTGCGAACGCCGTCACGGTCGCCGAGGTACACGTTGTCGCCCATTCCGATCTCGTCTCCGTAGTAGAGCACCGGCGCCCCGGGCAGCGAGAAGAGAATCGCGTGCATCAGCTCGATCTCGTCGCGGCCGTTGTCGAGCAGGGGCGCCAGCCGGCGGCGAATGCCGAGGTTCAGCTTCATGCGTGGGTCTTTCGCGTACTCGGCGTACATGTAGTCCCGCTCCTCGTCGGTGACCATCTCGAGCGTCAGCTCGTCGTGGTTTCTCAGGAAGAGTCCCCACTGGGCGACCTCGGGAATCGCGGGTGTCAGGTCGAGGATCTCCAGGATCGGCTTCGCCTCCTCCCGCCGCAGCGACATGAACATGCGCGGCATCACCGGGAAGTGGAAGCACATGTGGCACTCGTCGCCGTCGCCGAAGTAGTGGACGACGTCCTCGGGCCACTGGTTCGCCTCGGCGAGCAGGACCCGGTCCGGGTAGCGGGCGTCGACCTCGGCCCGGACCCGCCTCAGGTACTCGTGCGTCTCGGGGAGGTTCTCGCCGTTCGTGCCGTCGCGTTCGTACAGGTACGGGACGGCGTCGAGCCGGAAGCCGTCGATGCCGAGGTCGAGCCAGAAGCGGAGCACGTTCAACATCGCCTCCTGGACCTCGGGGTTGTCGAAGTTCAGGTCGGGCTGGTGGGAGAAGAAGCGGTGCCAGTAGTACTGGCCGGCGACGGGGTCCCACGTCCAGTTCGAGGGCTCCGTGTCGATGAAGATCACCCGCGCCTCGGGGTAGCGCGTGTCCTCGTCGGCCCAGACGTACCAGTCCCGCTTGGGCGAGTCGAGGCTCGCCCGCGATTCCTGGAACCACGGGTGGTCGCTGGAGGTGTGGTTCATCACCAGGTCGGCGATCACGCGAATCCCGCGCTGGTGGGCGGCCTCGACGAACAGGCGGAAGTCCTCGACGGTCCCGTAGTCGGGGTGGATGGTGAAGAAATCGGCGATGTCGTAGCCCCCGTCTCGCAGCGGGCTCGCGTACATCGGCAGCAGCCAGATGCAGTCGATCCCGAGCCACTGGAGGTAGTCGAGCTTGTCGCTCAGCCCGCGGAAGTCGCCGGCGCCGTCGTCGTTGCCGTCGAAGAACCCGCGGATGTGAATCTCGTAGAAGACCGCCCGCTTGAACCACAGCGGATCCGACTCGAACCAGCTGCCAGGCTCACTCATCTCGAAAGATCCGCCGCTTCGCGGCGACGATCTTTCGAGATCGCCCCACGGCAGCCGTGGTCGGCTCTTCCGCGCGGGAAATGGGCGGCGGGCAGAGCCCGCCGCCGGCGGCTGAAAGGCTTCGAGGCTGCGCTCATCGGGTCTCCACCCGAAGAATGTGCGATCGGCCGGGGCCGAGTCGGACGAAGTTGCGGCCGAGGCGCCAGTGGAACTCGTCACCCGAGAGGAGCTCCGAGCCGGCGAAGGCGGGCGGCAGCCCGAACGCGGCCGGGATGACGGCCACCCCTTCCTGCGCCGCGCGCGGGTCGAGGTTGACGCAGACGATCAGCGCGTTGTCCTCCGTGCGACGCAGGTACGCGATCAGTTGCTCGTTCTCGGTCTCGAGGAAGTCGACTCCCTCGAGCTGCTGCAGGGCCGCATTCTCGCGCCGGATCGCGTTCAGCTTCCCGATCAGCGGCAGGAGCGGGCCGTCCAGCGCACGCCGCTTGACCTCGTACTTCTCCGAGTCGAGGTACTCCTCGCTCCCGGCGCGCACGGGGACGTTCTCGGCGTGCTCGTAGCCGGAGTAGACACCCCAGCTCGGTGACAGCGTCGCCGCGAGCACGGCGCGCGCCTCGAACGCCGGACGGCCGCCCTGCTGGAGGTACTCGTGGAGGATGTCCGGCGTGTTCACGAAGAAGTTCGGCCGGAAGAACTGCGGCAGCTCCGAGCGCGTCAGCTCCGTCATGTACTCGATCAGCTCCGCTTTCGTGTTCTTCCAGGTGAAGTAGGTGTACGACTGGCTGAAACCGGCCTTCGCCAGCGCCGCCATCATCGCCGGTCGGGTGAAGGCCTCGGCGAGGAACACGACGTCCGGGTCGACCGCCCGCACCTCGCGGATCAGCCATTCCCAGAACGCCAGCGGCTTCGTGTGCGGGTTGTCGACGCGGAACAGCAGCACGCCGTGCTCCACCCAGAAGAGGACGACATCGCGCAGCGCCGCCCACAGACCCTCGCTGTCCGGGCTGTCGAAGTTGACGTTGTAGATGTCCTGGTAGCGCTTGGGCGGGTTCTCCGCGTACTTGAGCGTGCCGTCGGGCCTCCGGTGAAACCACTCCGGATGCTCCTTGAGCCAGGGGTGGTCGGGCGAGCACTGGATCGCGAAGTCGAGCGCCACCTCGACGCCGTTCTTGCGCCCCGCGGCGACGAGCCGGTCGAACTCCTCGATCGTGCCCAGCGCAGGATCGACCGCGGTGTGGCCGCCCTCCTCGCTGCCGATCGCCCACGGGCTGCCCGGGTCACGCGGCCCGGCGGTGAGCGCGTTGTTCGGCCCCTTGCGGTTGGTCACCCCGATCGGGTGGATCGGCGGCAGGTAGACGACGTCGAAGCCGAGCTTCGCCAGCTCCGGCAGCACCTTCTCGACGCCCCTGAACCCGCCCCACGAGCGGGGAAAGAGCTCGTACCAGGAGCCGACGCGCGCCCGTTCGCGGTCGGCGTCGACGCCGAGCGTCCGAACGAACCGCGTCGGCTCCGACCGGTCGGGGTCGGTCGAGGCGAGCGCCGTCTCGACGTCCAGCTTCTTCACGCCGACCAGCAGCGCGCCCTCCTGTAGCTCGCTGTCGAGTTCGGTCTGCCCCGCCTCGACCTTGCGCCTGAGCTCGTCCCGGAACGACTCGAACCGGTCGACCCACGCCAGGATCGTGAATTCCCAGCCGCCCGGCCGGTCGACGTGGAAGGTTCCGGTCCACCGGTCGTTCCCGACCGGATCCAGCGGCGTCTCCTGCCAGGAGGTTGCTCCGGGCTCGCGGACGAGCACCGCGGCGCCGAGCGCCTCGTGGCCGTCCCGGAAGATCGTCGCCCACACCTCGACCGCGTCGCCCACGGAGCGCTTGACCGGATAGCGGCCGCAGTCGACCTGCGGCCAGACGTCCTCGATCTGGATCCTGGGCGGTTTGTTCTCGGGCGATGGCATCGCGTAGCGTCAGCTTTCAACCGGTCGGCGAAAGCAAACCTAGATGACTGACCGGCAATTCCACGCAGCCGCGGATGGGGGCCTGCACACGGCGCATTGCGGCCGCCTCGCCCGGCACCAAGGCACACCGGCCTTGCCACCGGTCGAGTCGACCACACTGCCTGGTGCATACCCTCCCCGCGACCACGCGAATTACGGGTCAGTCATCTGATGCGAATCCAACGATCCAGCGGCGTCCTGCTGCACGTCTCGTCGCTCCCCGGCGGACGGCTCGGACGGGAGGCCCATCGCTTCGTCGACTGGCTCGTCGAGGCAGGCCAGTCGTGGTGGGCGCTGCTGCCGCTCGCGCCGCCCGACCCGACCGGATCGCCCTACGCCTCCCCGTCCGCGTTCGCGGCGCACGCGGGCTACCTGGAGCGACCGGACGCGCGCGTCACGCCCGACGAGCTGGAGGCGTTCGTCGCCCGCGAGCGCTACTGGATCGCTGACTGGGCCGCCTACGCGGGCACCGGCGCAATCGCAGGCCAGGTGCGCTTCGACCGCGAGTGGGGCGCGCTCCGGCGCTACGCCGCCGACCGCGGCGTCCGGCTGTTCGGCGACATCCCCATCTACGTCGCCCAGGGCGGCGCCGACGTCGCCGCCCATCCGGAGCAGTTCCAGCACGGTGTCGTCGCCGGCGCGCCGCCCGACGGGCTGAGTGCCTTCGGCCAGCTCTGGGGCAACCCGCTGTACGACTGGCGGGCGA
>Ga0070683_100000467_pt1 | contig 28371 bp, 26 predicted proteins | sample KBSC713LmetaG_FD_64662 | JGI IMG/M metagenome (GOLD analysis project Ga0070683, IMG submission 64662) | Corn rhizosphere microbial communities from Kellogg Biological Station, Michigan, USA - KBS C7.1-3L metaG | ecosystem: Host-associated > Plants > Roots > Rhizosphere ... | reverse complement strand
CGGAAGTCGCCGATGCCGTCGTCGTTGGAATCGGCGAACGAGCGCACGTGCAACTCGTAGATCACCGCGTCCTGGTACCAGTGCTCGGCCTCGCCGGCCACGACCGGCATCCGTACGGTGGGCATGCTCATCCGAAGTACTCGAAATCTCGCTCGGTGCGCAGGTGCCTGCGCAGGTGGAGGATATGGCCGGGCGACTCGTCGGGGCGGAGCTCCACGTAGTTGTGCGACCCGCTCCATAGGTAGGTTGAGCCGTCCAGCAGGTCGTGAGCCTGGAACGGCTGGGCAGGGTCGATGTCGAGGGCGCCCAGGTCGAGGCCGACCCAGCCCGCCTGCATGTGGTTGGGGTCGAGGTTGACCACCATCAGCACGGTGTCGCGGCTGGCCGGATCGTGCTTGGAGTACGCGATCAGCATGTCGTTGTCGACGTGGTGGAAGCGCAGGCCGTCGTTGCGGCGCAGCGCCGGATGGTGGCGGCGGGCGGCGTTGACGGCCGTGATCAACGGCTCCAGCGTGCCCTCCGGCCCCCGCTTCCAGTCACGCAGCTGGTACTTCTCGGAATCGAGGTACTCCTCGCTGCCCGGCCGCAGGTTGCGCCCCTCCATCAGCTCGAAGGCGGGCCCGTAGATGCCATAGCTGGCGCCCATGGTGGCGGCCAGCAGCAGGCGGGCCGCGAACATCGGGCGGCCACCGGTCTGCAGCTGCTCGGTGAGGATGTCAGGCGTGTTCGGCCAGAAGCTGGGGCGCATGTACTCGGCGAGCTCGGTCTGCGTCAGCTCGGTCAGATACTCGGTCAGCTCCCACTTGGCCGACCGCCAGGCGAAGTAGGTGTACGACTGGGTGAACCCGCCCTTGGCCAGCCGCTCCATCACCCTCGGCCGGGTGAATGCCTCGGACAGGAAGATCACCTCGGGCGATTCCCGCTTCACCTCGTCGATCAGCCAGTCCCAGAACGCGAACGGCTTCGTGTGTGGGTTGTCCACCCGGAAGACGCGAACGCCCTGGCCGATCCAGAAGCGCACGACGTCGAGCAGGGCATCCCACAGACCCGGCCAGTCCTCGCTCTCGAAGTCGAGCGGGACGATGTCCTGGTACAGCTTGGGCGGGTTCTCGGCGTGGCGGATGCTGCCGTCCGGACGGTGCCTGAACCAGTCCGGGTGCTCCTTCACCCACGGGTGGTCGGGCGCACACTGGAAGGCGAGGTCGAGCGCCAGCTCGATGCCGTGGCCGCGGCAGGCCTCGGCCAGATCGCGGACGTCGTCCACGGTGCCCAGCTCGGGGTGCACGGCCGTGTGGCCGCCCAGCTTCGAGCCGATCGCCCACGGGCTGCCGGGATCGCCCCGCTTCGCGTGCTCGGCGTTGTTCCTGCCCTTCCGCTTCTGCTCGCCGATCGGGTGGATGGGAGGCAGGTAGAGAACGTCGAAGCCCATGGCGGCGATCCGCTCGAGCTGGCCGGTGACGTCCTTCAGCGTGCCATGGCGCTTGGGCGCGCCCAGCGAGCGCGGGAACAGCTCGTACCAGGCACTGCATCGCGCCAGCTCCGGCTCCACCCAGACCTCCAGCTCGTCCGAATCGGTGGCGTGCTGTCGCTCTCCGTGCTCGGCCATCAGGTCGAAGAGCACCGGGTCGAGCGCGCCTCCCGCAGCCTCGTCGCCGTCGCGGGCGGCCACCCGCAGCCGCTCGGCGCGCTCACTCAGCTGTGGGGCCGCGGCCCGCCCCGCCGATTCCGCCGAGGAGGCCACGATGCCCGCACCGACCAGCAGCTCGACCGACACCTGCTGGCCGGCTGCGATCCGCCGCTCCAGCTGTCCCCGCCAGGTGCGAAAGGGGTCGACCCAGCCGCGGACGGCGTAGCGGTAGCGACCCAGCTTGGGCAGGGGCACCGATGCCCGCCAGCGGTCGTTGCCGAGCGGCGCCATCGGCGCCTCCGTCCAGCGGCGGTCGGACTCGTGCCGGTAGCGGACCACCGCGCCCAGCTCGTCGTGACCGTCGCCGAACACGTCGGCGATCACCTCGAGCGCGTCGCCCAGGGTGCGTTTGACCGGGAACCGCCCGCACGAGATGCATGGCCGGACGGACTCGACCACCGCCCGGCGCCTGCCGTCGACACGAGTGCTCACCGAGGCAACGGTACCCTTGCCGGCCGCAGCCAAACCACCTGCGGACTCACTGGGGCGGCTCCGCGATGCAGGCGGTGCCTACCCGGACAAAACCCAGCCGGCCGTACAGCCTGGCCACGTCGTCGTCGCCGGCGGACAGCAACACCAGATCGGCGCCGCCCCGGCGGGCGTCCGCCGCCAGCTCGGCCGTGACTGCACCGGCCAGCCCGCGGCGGCGGTAGGCCGGGAGGGTGGCCACGCCCACGATCTCGGTCGTGTCGCCCACCGGCTTATGGCCCCCCGCGCAGACGATCGCCCCGTCCATACGGGCGACGGCATGCCGCTTGAGGCCGCGTTTCACCGCATCACGCTGGGCGTCCACCCGACCCGGCGGCACGACCTCGATCGCGGCCCGAAGCGCCTCCAGCCCGGCCGCACCGGGATCCGTGCCCGCCTCGCCGAATCCCAGCTGCTGGACGGCCTCCACGGCGGCCAGCTCGCCGGCGCCAGGCAGCATCTCGATCACGGCGCCATCCGGCGGCGGCGGGGCGACCACCTCGCGGTGAAGCGTCATCAGCGGATGGTCGTGCACGTTGAGCCCGGCTCCAACCGCCGCCGCTGCCAGCTCGGGCGACACCTCGCTCACCCACTCGAACTGCTCGGCGACGCCCAGCTCGCGCATCCGCGACCGCACGGCCTCGACGTCGGCCACGGTGAAGGCACCGGCCCCCAGCGACGGCCGGGCGTAGTAGGGCCAGCCCGGCCCGTTGCGCACGAACAGCGTGAAAGGGCCGACCTGCTCCGCGGCGGCATCCCCGCGGGGCACGGCGTCGTAGTAGCGCTCCAGTCGGCCGAGCAGCTGCATCGCCGGACAGGATAGGCGCCACCGGCCGGAGCGCCGGAGATGCCTCAAACCGGGCGGCCGTACCCTCGAAAGATTTGCCCCGAGCTGCCGGGTACGTCAGCCGCGCATGGCGGCCCGGGCCAGGGCCCGCTGGCCGCCGGCCGGGTCGGTGCCGATCAGGATCGTCCGCCCGGCCCGCTTCCGCCGGGCGAGGGCGCCGGCACGGCGCAAGGCGCGCACCGTCCGGTCGGCAATCACCGCCAGCCCGTCGACCACCGCCACACCGTCAGGTGCGAGCTCGCGGACGACGGGGGCGGCGGCCGCCGAATGCGAGCAGCCCAGCAGGATGCCGCGCACGCTCCCCAATGCATCCATGCCTGCGGCCACGACCTCGCGCGCCGCGGCCGACGAGGGCCCGTGGTGATCGACGGCCGCGGCCAGCCCGGGCCAGGTCACCGGCACGGCGCCAAGCCCGCCGCGCTGGCGTCTCAGACCGCGGGCCTGCTGGAGCCCGCGGGTGCAGTCGGAGCCGCTGACCACGGCAATCGGCATGCCGCCGGCCGCCGCCGCGGCCACGGGAAGCATCCGCTCCATCGCGACAACCGACGCCCCGGCGCGCTCCCGCACGGCGGGCAGGGCGTCGGCGGCGGCCTGCGCCGACGCCAGCAGCACCAGCTTGGGGGCGTAGCCCACCAGCTCGGAGGCCATCTGTCCGGCCCGGCTGACGACCACGCGGGGCTGGCGGCGGGCATACGGTGCATAGGCCGTGTCGAGCAGCAACACGAAGTCCTCATGCGGCAGCCGGCGGGCCAGGTGGTCGCGCAGCACCGTCCCCCCGGCGCCCGTTGCCAGTATGGCAATCGGGGCGTCCGGGGACACGGCCGGAAGCGTCACGATCGCGGCCGCTCCTTCTGCGGGTCGTAGATCGGGTAGACGTCGACGATCGCCGGCACCAGACGGCCGTCGGGCATGGCCACCTCGACCTGCGTGCCGCGCTCGGTCAGCTCGGTCTCGATGGAGGCCATCCCGATCACCTTGTCGACCGTCGGCGAGCGGCCGGCCGACGGTGACGTCAGCTTGCCGACTCCGCGCCCGTTCGAGTACACCGGCGCGCCATAGTCGGGCGCCTCCTCGCCGGCCACGACCAGGGTGACCATACGGTGCGTGATGCCGGCATCGGCCTCGGCCTCCAGGGCCTGCTTGCCGTGAAAATCGCCCTTGTCGAGCTTGATCATCCGGTCGAGGCTCATGTGGAAGGGCGAGGTGACGCCGGGGAAGTAGTCGTAGCCAAGGAAGATCAGCCCGGATTCGATGCGCAGGGACTCGACCGCTGCCAGTCCGTATGGGCGGATGCCCATGGAGGCGCCGTTGTCGAGCAGCGCCTGCCACAGCTGCTCTGCGCCCTCGGGCGGGCAAAACACCTCGTAGCCGAGCTCGCCGGAATATCCGGTACGGGAGACCAGGCATCCCTCGACGCCGGCCACGGTGACGGGCTCGGCGGTGAAGCGGAAGTACTTCAGTCCGGCGACATCGGCATCGGTCAGCAGTTGAAGGAGCTCTCGCGAGCGCGGCCCCTGCACCTGCAGGTGGGGCATCCGCTCGGTCACCTGCTCGATCTGCACGTCGAAGCGGTCGCCCAGCGTTCGCCGGAAGTGGACGGCATCGCTCTCGAGCGCGGTCACCACCAGGATCCCCCGCTTGCTGTCGCCGGTGTTGTAGACCACGCCGTCGCCGAGCATCTTGCCGCTGGCGTCGACGAACGGCCCGTAACGGGCCTGGCCCACGTCCAGCGAGGACATGTCGGACGTGAACAGGTGATCGGCGGCCGCCAGCGCGTCCTTGCCGGTGAACAGCCACTTCTGGAGCGGCGACTCGTCCCAGACGCCGACCGCGTGGCGGACGGTGTTGTGCTCCGACACGGGATCGCCGAAGTCGGAGATCCACGACCAGTCCTCGAACTCCGCGAACTCGCCGCCCATCCGCCGCTGGATGGCATCGAAGGCCGTGCGCCGCAGACCGTCGGGATAGACGCCGGCAGGGGCCGGCCCGCCAACCTGCAGGGCCGCGGCGGCGGCCGTGTCAAAAGGGGCCGAGTCGGCGTCGAGCGGCGGCATCGCCACCTCGACCGGCATGATCGTGGTCGGCGTCGCACGCCGGGTCAGCTCCTGGTGGCCGGGCGGCAGCACCTGCGTCACGCCCAGCAGCGAGCGGGCGGCCATCGGCGTGCTCAGCGTGCGGTAGCTCTCCACCGGCTGCTTCTCCTCCCGGTCGAGGTTGCGGCGCAGCCGCCGCAGCCGGGCCTGCTCGCCGTGGTCGATGCCGGGCGTGGTGAAGATCGCCTGCTCGACATAGCTCTCGACCACCCGGTTGCCGACCAGCGAGACGTCCGCATCGCGGGCTTGCCCGGTGCGCGGCGAATAGGTGACCACGCAGCGGACGATGTCGAGGAAGCAGTTCCAGGTCGACAGCACGACCTCTCCTCGGCAGCGGGCGCCGGTCTCGGGGATCGCCAGCACGGTGATCCGGCGGTCGATCAGGGCCTCCAGCACGGCCTCGGTGGACGGCTGCAGGATGGTCACGAACTTGTGCAGTGGCCAGACGTCGAGCTGGTTGAAGTCGCCCGGCTCGCAGCCCACCCCGAACAGGTAGGCGTCGGAGTACCTGAAGAAGTTGCCCGTGCCCTGGGTCTGCTTGAGGTTGTCGTAGAACAGCGTGATGGTGCCGGAGATCAGGTTCGAGCAGCCGACAGCATCCATCGGATTCGCCAGCAGGACTCCGAGCCGATCCTCGTGCGTGAAACCGCCCGGCCACAGCTCGGACAGCGGTGCCGACTTGCCGTCGCGCTCGACGGAGAAGTCGCTGGTTTCGAGAGCGTAGGAGGAGTGCATGCCGCGAGTTTACGGCACCCCTCGCCGCGCTGTCACGGCACAGGTCAACGGAACAACGGGGTCAGACCTGACCCCGTTGTTCCGCCTGCTAGCGCGACGCCGCGTAGTCGAGCGGAGCGGAGTCGCCGCCGAAGCCCATCGCGGCCTCGTCGCGACGACCGCGCAGCGCCCAGGCTGCGGCACCGGCCATGCCGGCCACAGCCGCCACGCCGGCGAAGGCCCGGAAGCGGCTCTTGCGCCGTCGGGCGCTGGTCACGTCATGGGCCAGAGACCGCACGTCGGACCACACCTTCATCGCATCCTTGCGGACGTCGTCGCGCCGTGCGACCGCCGCCAGCCTGTCCATCCCGCGCTCTGCCTGCTTTTTGCGATTCTTGAACATGAGCTACCTCCTCGTTCGCGGAGAAATGCCCCGAAACCGGCCGGGCGAAACGTCCCACATCGGGTGTGGAACACTACGGGCGGCCTCGGCCCGCGTACGTCGACAAGGGAGATGCACAGATGCAGCTCGGCATGATCGGACTGGGACGGATGGGAGCCAACATGGTGCGCCGGCTGATCGCCGGCGGCCACGATTGCGTGGTTTACGACGTGCATCCCGAGGCCGTGCAGGCGCTGCAGGGCGAGGGCGCGGCGGGGGGTGAGTCGCTCGAGGACTTCGTCACCAAGCTGGAGCGGCCACGGGCGGTTTGGTTGATGGTGCCGGCGGCGGTGGTCGACTCCACGCTGACCCAGCTGGTGCCTCTGCTGGAGGAGGACGACGTCGTCATCGACGGCGGCAACTCCTACTACCACGACGACATCCGCCGGGCCGGCGAGCTGATGCCCCGGGGCCTCCACTACGTCGACGTCGGCACCAGCGGCGGCGTCTTCGGCCTGGAACGCGGCTACTGCCTGATGATCGGCGGCGATCGCGACGCCGTGGGCCGGCTCGATCCGATCTTCGCCACGCTGGCACCCGGTACCGACGCCGCGCCACCCACCCCCAGCCGCCAGGACGGCGGCGGCACCGCGGAACGGGGCTACCTCCACTGCGGCCCGGCCGGCGCCGGCCACTTCGTGAAGATGGTGCACAACGGCATCGAATACGGGTTGATGGCGGCCTACGCCGAGGGGCTCAACATCCTGCACCGGGCCGACGCCGGCCTGCACGAGCGGGAGTCGGACGCCGAGACCAGCCCGCTCCGCGACCCATCGCTCTACCGGTACGACCTCGACGTGGCCGAGATCACCGAGCTGTGGCGGCGGGGCAGCGTGATCGCATCGTGGCTGCTCGACCTGACCGCCATCTCACTGGCCGACGATCCGGCGCTGGCGGGCTTCGCCGGCCGGGTGTCGGACTCGGGTGAGGGCCGATGGACGGTGCAGGCGGCCGTCGACGAGGGGGTGCCGGTGCCCGTGCTGGCCTCGGCGCTGTTCTCGCGCTTCAGCTCGCAGGGCGAGGCCGACTTCGGAAACCGGGTGCTGTCGGCGATGCGGTTCCAGTTCGGCGGCCACCACGAGAAGCCGGGCGCGTGACGCCGCTTCGCCAGACGACCGCGTGGAAGCGGCTGCAGAGCCACCACGCGGAGGTGGCGGACATCCACCTGCGGCAGCTGTTCGCCGACGACCCCGGGCGCGGCGAACGGTTGCGGGCCGAGGGGGCCGGCCTGCTGCTGGACTACTCCAAGCACCGCGCGACCGACGAGACGCTCGAGCTCTTGATCGACCTGGCCCGCGAGCGCGGCGTTCCCGAGCGGCGTGACGCGATGTTGTCGGGCCAGGAGATCAACACGACCGAGGGCCGGGCGGTGCTGCACACCGCGCTTCGGGCACCGCGCTCCGCCTCGATCGTGGTCGACGGCCACGATGTGGTACCCGACGTCCACGAGGTGCTGGGACGGATGGCCGCCTTCGCCCGCCGGGTGCGTGACCGCTCCTGGCTGGGCGGGGCCGGGGCTCCGGTCACCAACATCGTCAACATCGGCATCGGCGGCAGCGACCTGGGGCCGGTGATGGCCTACGAGGCACTCAAGCACTACAGCGACCGCGGGCTCGTGCTGCGGTTCGTGTCCAACGTCGACGGCACCGATTTCGTGGAGGCGACCCGCGACCTCGACCCGGCGCGGACGCTGTTCATCGTCTCGTCAAAGACCTTCACGACGCTCGAGACGATGGCGAACGCCCGCAGCGCCCGGCGGTGGGTGGTCGACGCGGTGGGGGAGGAGGCGGTCGCCCGGCACTTCGTCGCCGTTTCGACGAACGCCGAGCAGGTGGAGGCGTTCGGGATCGACACCGACAACATGTTCGGCTTCTGGGACTGGGTTGGCGGCCGCTACTCGATGGACTCCGCTATCGGCCTGACGACCATGATCGCCATCGGGCCCGAGGGTTACGACGAGCTGCTGTCCGGGTTCCGGGCGATGGACGAGCACTTCGCGACCGCGCCGCTGGAGCAGAACCTGCCGGTGCTGATGGGCATGCTGGGCGTCTGGTACGCCGACTTCTTCGGCTGCCAGACGGTCGCCGTGCTCCCCTACGACCAGTACCTGAACCGCTTCCCGGCCTACCTCCAGCAGCTGACGATGGAATCGAACGGCAAGCACGTGGCACTCGACGGGCGAACCGTCGACTACCAGACCGGGCCGGTCTACTGGGGCGAGCCGGGAACCAACGGCCAGCACAGCTTCTACCAGTTGATCCACCAGGGAACGGTGCTCGTCCCCTGCGACCTGATCGGGTTCTGCCAGACGCTGAACCGGCTGGACGGCCATCACGACCTGCTGATGGCGAACGTGTTCGCCCAGGGCGAGGCGCTGGCGTTCGGCAAGACGGCGGACGAGGTGGCGGCCGAGGGCGTCGCGGCCGAGCTCGTCCCCCACCGGGTGTTCGAAGGCAACCGGCCGACCAGCACGATCATGGCCGACCGGCTGACGCCGGCCGTGCTGGGCTCGCTGGTCGCGCTCTACGAGCATCTGGTGTTCACGCAGTCGGCGGTCTGGGACATCAACGCCTTCGACCAGTGGGGCGTCGAGCTGGGCAAGGTGCTGGCCCAGCGGATCGTGCCGGAGTTGGCCGACGAAGATCCCGCGCTGCGGCACGACTCTTCGACCAACGCCCTGATCCGCCGCTACCGCGAGCGCCGCGGCTGAGCCCTAGACGCCCTGGCGCGGGATCACGAAGCTCCACGCCCGGGCAAACACGCACTCCGCTCCGTCGAAGGCGCGGAGAGTGGTGGTCACGCGAAACACGTCGCGGTCGGCGGCCATTTCGCTCTCCGACTCGATCGTCGTCAGCCAGCCGGTGTCCGGCCGCCCGGTGACGAACCTGCGCTCGCAGTGCACGCGCGCGGAGAGCGGATCGTCGGCCCCGATCGTGAACCGGTCGGGCTCGTAGCGCTCGATCTCGAGCCCGCTCTCCGGCAGGCTGAACCTGACGTGGGGGTAGCGGTGCTCAAAGGTGAACGTGCCGTCGGCGATGCTGCGGCCGGTCGTCTGGTCGCCGGGCACCAGCTCGAGGATGTCAACCGGCGGCCGCGGCGCCAGCGCCGGCGGCTCGAAGGGACGCAGCGAGGCATCGGCATCCGACGGCGGCCGCACCGGCAGCATCAGGGCGCTGCCCTCGCTGAGCAGGGTCAGCCGGACCGGGTCGGGCGACGGCCACGCCCATGGCCAGTAGGTGGTCGAGACGCTCAGCCGCAGCCGGTGACCCGCGGGGATGCGCTGGCCGATCGCCTTCATCGGCACGTCGACCGCCATCCGTTGGCCGGGCACGACCGCCGCCGCGCGATCGTGCCCCTCACGATGGGTGAGGTTGAGCAGGCCCCGGGTGACCAGGCAGGAGCGGCCATCCGGGTCGACGTCGCACAGGCGCACAGAGACCAGTGCCCGCTCACGGTCGGCCGCCAGCTGGAGCCGCGCGACGCACACGCCCAGCAGCTCCAGAGGCTCGTCCAGCCGCTGCGACGTGAAGGTGAGCGAGCGGCCGTCCTCGGCCCGCTGGTCGGGCGGTAAGTCGGCCGGCCCCCCGAACGGATCCCAGTCGCCCGCGTCCATGCCGTGCTCCTGCGTGCCGACGTGGGTGAGCTCGACCGCCGACCGGGGCTCCTGCCCCAGCGTCCCGTCGCCCAGCAACAGACGGCGCTGCTCCAGCCTGGGAGAGGGCCATGAGCGCTCGGCGACCCAGCGGCCGGGACGTTCCGCATAGGTGGGCGCCGGCGCAGCCGGTTCCTGCATCCAGAACCGCAGCTGCGGCTCGTCCATGACCCCGGTGTCGTCGCCCTTCAGCCATTGATCCCACCAGCGCACGCATTCCTGAAGGAAGCCGATGGCCGGGCCCGGCGCCTGCGCCTCGACCGGATAGGTATGCGACCAGGGTCCGATCAGCGCCTTCTTTGGGCAGGTGAGCCCCTCCATCAGCCGCAGCACGGCGCTGCGGTAGCCGTCGGCCCAGCCGCTGACGGCGTACACCGGGCACTCGATGGCGCCGAAGTCCTCGCACACCGACCCATGCCTCCAATAGCCGTCCCGAAGCTGGTGGGTGAGCCAGGGCTCGATCATCGGGTGGGCCGATTCGAGCCGCTCGATCCATGCCTCGCGCCACCGCTCGCCGACCACCTGGGGGTCGGGCGGCAGCGTCGCATAGACGTGCATGGACGCGGCCCAGGACAGCATGTAATAGGCCAGCACGCAGCCGCCCATGTAGTGCACGTCGTCGGCGTAGCGGTCGTCGGTCGAATCGACGGTGACGATCGCCCTCAGGGCCGGCGGCCGCCGCGCCGCCACCTGGAGGGTCGCGAACCCGCCCCACGAGTACCCGATCATGCCCACCGCGCCGGTGCACCAGGGCTGCTCGGCGGCCCACGCGATCGCCTCGCAGGCGTCGTCCTGCTCCTGGGCCAGGTACTCGTCCAGCAGCACGCCGTCGGAGTCGCCCGACCCCCGGATATCGACCCGGATCGACGCGTACCCGCGCTGGGCGAAGTAGGCATGGCGGCCCTCGTCGGCGACCGCGGTGTGGTCGTTCTTTCGATAGGGGATGCACTCCATCACCGCCGGCACGGGCTCGGCGTCCGCCGATTCCGGCAGCCAGATCCGCGCGGCCAGCCGGATGCCGTCGGCAAGCGGGATCCAGGCGTGGTCGATCCGCCTCACCGGCCGCTCGTCGTAGGGCACGTCCGCGCCCGCTGGAAGCCGGTGGCTCACGGGATGATCCAGGCGTCGGCGGCGCTGAAGGACACGTTCACGCGGTCGCCCTCGGCCAGCGGCCGGCCGTCGCCGGCCACCGTCGCCAGGATTGGCCCGAGGCCGCCGGCATCCAGGCGCACCGACCGCGAGGGGCCGAGATAGGACACCCAGGTGACCGACGCGGGGAACCCGGACGCACCGTCCAGGCCGATGTTCTCGGGCCGGACGACGACCGACACGCCGGTCCCTGGGGAAAGCCCCTGCGGCCCCTGCGCGGCGACCGTGCCGGCGCCCTCGATCGCAACCTGGTAGCCCTCGCCCGAAGACGCCGCGACGCTGCCGGCGAACCTGTTGGCCTGGCCAACGAAATCGGCCACGAACACCGTGGACGGGCGGCGGTAGACCTGCTGCGGGGCGCCCACCTGCTCCAGCACCCCCTCGTTCATCACCGCTACCTGGTCCGACATCGAGAACGCCTCCTCCTGGTCGTGGGTGACGTACACGAACGTGATGCCGACCCGCCGCTGGGTGTCCTTGAGCTCGGTCTGGAGCTCCTTGCGAAGCTTCATGTCGAGCGCCCCCAGCGGCTCGTCCAGCAGCAGCACCGCCGGGTGTTTGACCAGGGCCCGTGCAAGCGCCACGCGCTGCTGCTGGCCGCCCGACAGCTGGCGCGGGCGGGCCCGCTCGCGACCGGTCAGCCGCACAAGCTCCATCATCTCGCGCACCCGGCGATCGATCTCTGCCCTCGGGCGCCGCTCCTCTCGCAACCCAAAGGCGACGTTCTCCTGCACATCGAGGTGCGGAAACAGGGCGTAGCTCTGGAACACGGTGTTCACCGGCCGGCGGTAGGCGGGTGTGCGGGTGACGTCCTCCCCGCCGACGCGGATCACCCCGCCGTCGGGCGTCTCCAGCCCGGCCAGCATGCGAAGCGTCGTCGTCTTGCCGCAGCCGCTCGGCCCGATGATCGAGAAGAAGCTGCCGTCCGGGATCTCGAGGTCGAGCGGCTGCACCGCCACCACCTCGCCGTAGCGCTTGGACACGCCCTCGATGCTGACCGCGGGCGCGCTCACTCGGACGTCTCCGGAAGCGACAGCGACCGCCGGGCCCCCCGGCCCAGCCGGATCACGGCCAGGAAGGCGACCGCGAACATGGTCACCGTGAACAGCATGACCAGGATGCCGATGGCGTTGATCTCGGGACTGATCCGAAACCGGATCATCGACATGATCACGACGGGCAGCGTCGGCGTGTCACTGCCGTTGAGAAAGAACGTGGTGACGATGTCGTCGAACGAAAAGGTGAACGCCAGCAGGCCGGCGGCGACGATGGCGGGCAACAGGCCGGGCATCGTGACCCGGCGGAACACCCGCCAGGGGCTGGCGCCCAGGTCGGCGGCGGCATCCTCGAGCGCGGGATCGAGCGACGCGGTGCGAGCTTGCACGATCAACGTCGCGTAGGCGCTGTTCCAGACGGTGTGGCCGATCACGACGGCAAGCGTCCCCAGCTGCAGATGCAGCCGTGTGAACACCAGGAACAGCGCGGTCGCGAAGACCACCTCCGGCAGCATGATCCGCAGGTAGGTGAGTGAATCGAACGCCCGCCTTCCGCGCCGGCCGGCGCGCCGCCACCACAGCGACCCGGTGACCGCGATCACCAGCGAGGCGGCGGTCGATGCGGCGGCGATGGTGATCGTCGCCCGAAGCCCGGCCCGCACGTCCGCGTTGGACAGCGCCTGCCGGTACCAGTCGGTGGTGAAGCCGTCCCAGCGCACCAGCAACGGGTTGCTGTTCACCGAATTGACCGCCACGATCACGAGCGGCGCCCACAGGAAGATCACCACCAGCAGCGACACGGCGGCGGTGAAGGCATGCTTGCGGACGATCACTGGGCCTCCACCCTGGTGAACCGCCGGGTCGCGATCAACGTCACGGCCATCACCCCCATCAGCGACACGGCCAGCGCCGAGCCGAACGGGATGTCGCCGACCGTCAGGAACTGGGTGGTGATGATGTTGCCGAGCATCAGCGTTTTGCCTCCGCCCAGGATCTCGGGGATCACGTACTCGCCCATTGCCGGGATGCCCACGATCACGCAGCCGACCGCTACGCCCGGCATCGCCAGGGGCAGGACGACTCGGCGAAACACCCGCCGCGGGCCGGCTCCGAGGTCCGCGGCGGCGGCCAGCAGGTCGTCGTCGATCCGCTCCAGCGCGACGTAGATCGGCAGCACCATCAGCGGCAAGTAGGAGTAGATGATGCCGATGCCGATCGCGCGGGGCGTGTACAGAACCTGCAGCGGGCCGCTGATCACGTGCAGCCCGCGCAGCAGGTCGGCGAGCGGCCCGTGCCCCTCAAGCAGGTTGACCATGGCGTAGGTGCGGACGACGAAGCTCGTCCAAAACGGGACGATGACCAACACCAGCAGCAGCTTCTGCCAGATCGGCGGCTGGCGGCTGATGAAGTAGGCCAACGGGAACCCGAGCAGCAGGCATCCGCCGGTGGCGCCCACCGAGAGCACGATCGAGCGGACGAGGGTGTCGAAGTAGAGGGGATCGCGGATCTGCCGGTAGTTGTCGAGGTTCCAGTCGAACGAGATGTCGAAGGTGACCAGGCTGACCCGGGCGAACGAGTAGACGGCGATCATCAACAGCGGTACCAGGAAGAACGCCAGCACGTACGCGAACGTCGGCAAGCCGAGCAGGCCGCGGAGCAACTGATTGCGGCGGCCGGCGATCATCGGCTCATGCCGACTTGAACTCGTCCCAGGCCTTGGAGTACAGCGCTGTCGCCTCGCCCAGGAAGTTCTCGAACTCGACCTTCTCGAGCGTCGCCGGGTCGACGATCAGGGCGGAGTTCTTCGAGATCGACGCGTCGATGTAGGGGGTCGCGGCGTCCATCACGTAGGCCGTCCCGGTTGTGTTGACGAAGTCGGCGTACTCCTTGGGCTGGAGGAAGAAGTTCATGAACGCGTGCACCAGATCGAGGTTGTCGGTGCCCTTGATCACCGACCATCCCTCGAGGTACGCCATCGCCCCCTCTTCGGGCAGCACCCACTCGATGTTGGCGTCCTGGCCCTGTCCGAGGGCGACGTCGTAGTCCCAGTCCATCACGATCGCGGCGTCACCCTTGACCAGCGACGCCGCCACGTCGTAGCCCTTGATCGCCAGCAGGTGCGGCTTGATGTCGATCAGCGCCTGCTTCGCCTGCTCCAGCTCCGACTCGTCCTGCGTGTTGCCGGAGAAGCCCTTGTAGCGGAGGGCCGAGCCGATGGTGTCACGGTCGAAGTCGAGGAACACGATCTTTCCCGAGTACTTCGGAGCCAGATTCCAGAGATCCGCCCAGGAGGCGATCGGTTCGCTGACCATGTCCTTCCGGTAGCCGATGCCGACCTTGCCGTAGTCGGTGGGCACGCCGTGGGAGAACGCCTCGTGAAACTTGGCGTCCACGTTCGCGATGTTCGGCACCTTGTCGAAGTCGACGTCCTGGATGATGTCGGCGGCCAGGGCCTGCCCGACGAACGCCTGATCGCCGAGCGCGAAGTCGTAGGCGTCGGGATTCGCCTTCAGCGTCTGCGCGGTCGCCGAGCTGGAGATGTCACCCGCGGTCACCTGCTTGATGTTCGCGCCCGGGTACTTCGCCCGGAAGTGCTTGATGTTGTCCTTCCCCATCCAGCCGGCGTAGTTGTGCAGGATGGCGGTGCCCTCCACCCTCGCGGGCGCCGACGCAGCGCCGCCCGTCGCGCCCCCGGACGACGACGCCGAGCCGCCGCCGCAGGCCGCCAGCAACCACCCCGCGGCCGGCACCCCGACCCCGAGCTGGGCAGCCCGGCGCAGAAGCTGGCGCCGCGACAGGGCGACGCGGATCGGGTCTCGCTGGTTGGTGTTCATGACGAGCTCCCCTCGACGAAAGGAATCGGATGTGGATGGGCGGCGACCGGGCCGGCCGGCGTCTGCATCACGAACGTCGACCGGTCGGCGTGCACCGCGTCCACGAGAGCGATCGCGATGTTGCGATCGAGCGCGTACGACCACACCGCCCAGCGCACCACGCCGGCCGGGCCGCCGTCCTCCAGCTCGAGCGGCCAGAAGTCCACGAGCCAGGGTACGGGATCGCCATCGGCAACCAGGCCGACGGTGTGCCGCGCCGGGCCGCCGTCGCGCACCCGGCGCAGCGCCTCGCGGCCGACGAAGGAGGGCCGGTCGAGATCGAGCATCGGCCCCAACCCCGCCTCGATTGGGTTCATGCCTGAGTTCATTCGGTACTGCGTGTCGGTGATGCCCTGCTCGACGGCCCGGATCACATTCGGGCCGGTGACCAGCAGGCCCGACGGCTCGCCCGCCTCGCAGATGGCGTCCCAGATCTCCATGGCGCGGTCGCTGCCCAGCGGGTAGACCTCGAACCCGGGCTCCTTGCTCCAGCCGGTGGCGGAGACGACGGCCGGCACGCCGGCCACCGTGGTGACCGTGCAGCGGAAGCGGGGCAGCGCGGACAGATCGTCGCTGGTCAGCGGGTCGAGCACACGCAGGGCGAGCGGCCCCTGCACCTGCACCGGCGGAACGTCGGCCTCGCGCACAGCGACGTCGAAGCCGCCGGCGAGCGCCAGGCCGTGTGCCCAGAGCTCGAGGTCGACGTCGCCGTGGGAGAACCAGACCACATCCTCCCATGGCCGCAGCACCACGCAGTCGGTCATGATCTCGCCGGCCTCGTCGCACACGGGGGTGAACCGGCAGCCGCCGACCGGCAGGTCGGCCAACGCGCGGGGGCTGAGGTAATCGGCGAACCGCAGGGCGTCCGGCCCGCGCAGCTCGGCCTGCCGCTCCGCGCCCACGTCCCACAGGGTCACCCGCTCGACCATCGCGTCGTAGTCCTCTCGCGGATCGCGGCCGTAATCGAGCGGCATGTACATGTGGTTGTAAACCATGAACTCGATCGCGCCCAGAGCGACCGTGCGGTCGAAGTACGGCGAGCGGCGGACGGTGTAGTGGAGCGGCTGCATGCGCGGGGGCGACTGGCTGGTCACGGCTGGAAGGGGCTGGCGTCGAAGTACTCGGTCAGTCGCGCGATCTTGCCGTCGCGCATCTCGACGACCATCGCGAACTCGAAGTCCAGCCGGCCATCGCCAGTGGCCAGCTCGGAGAGAAAAGACGCCTCGCAGATCGCGGTATCGCCCCGCTCGGCGATCAGTTTGACCGGGATCCGAAGATCCCGGATCTCGGCAATCGCCGGCGCCACGCCGTCCCTGATCGCCGCAGGTCCGACCAGCGGCTCGGGAAACAGCGGATCCTCGTAGCGCCCGTCGGGCGCGAACAGCGCCGCGACGCCGTCAGCATCGCCGCGCTCCCACGCCTCGAACACGGCGCGGGTCGCCTCTGCTGCGGTCATGCTGGTCCTTCCGAAGGGTGCAAGCGAGCGGATTGTGCTCTGCCACCGAACGGATGTAAAGGGAGAACTGCATTGGCGTTCTCGATGCCCGGCATTATCAGCCGCGGGGGCCTCCCGCTAGTCGCGCAGCCGCATCGCGAGCGGCACGACGTACCACAGGATCACGAACAGCGCCGTCAGAACGGCCGTCGAGACGGCCGCCCACGACCTGCTGACGACGATGTCCGTGACCACGAACACCGAGATCGAGATCGACGCCGCCAGAAAAACGGTGCCGGCCAGCAGCAGCCGGTTGGCGATGAACAGCAGCTTCTGCTTGTTGGCCTGGCGGAACAGGATCCGGTGCTGAGCCGTGGGCGCGACCAGCAGGATGATCGACACCGCGGCGGTCAGCAGCGCGGCCAGCATCATGTCCTTGTGGAGCTCGGTCAGCTTCGAATACCCCTGCTGGAAGGGCACCGTGAGCAGGAACGCGAACAGCACCTGGACTCCCGGCAGCGCCACCCGAACCTCGTTCAAGAGCTCGATCAGCTCCCGGTCGACGCGCTCCTTGTCGGTCTCGCCGGGATTCGCCCCGGCCTCCTCGTCGGCCATCGGTCGACCATACCCTGCCCGGCGACGCGGCGACCAGCGGATACGCTTGCGCCGCCACCGACCCGCAGGAGGACCCGCCCGCAATGGATCTCGCCTTCCCCGTCCACACCTACCACGAGCGGCTGGGCCGCGTGCTCGACCGGATGCGCGGCGAGGAACTCGACGCCGTCCTGGTCACGATGCCGGACAACATCAACTGGCTGACCGGCTACGACACGCTCGGCTACCTGTGGTTCCAGTGCCTTCTGATCACGGACCGGCTGGACGAGCCGCGGTTCCTCACCCGGACGATGGAATCAGCCGGCGTCCATTACACATCGTGCATCCGGGATGCCCGCTACTACGACATCGTGTCCGAGGACCCGGTCGCCAAGGTTGTCGACTGGGTGTCGGAGCTGGGCCTTCAGAGCGGAAGGATCGGCGTCGAGCTGTCGTCCTTCACTCTGCTGCCCTACCAGTGGGATCAGCTGCGGGCAGCGCTTCCCGACGCCAGCTTCGTGGACGCCACCAACACGGTGGCGGAGGAACGGGTGATCAAGTCGGCGCTGGAGCAGGAATACCAGCGGAAGGCGGCCCGCGCGGCCGACCTGGCGCTGATGGCGGGCGTCGAGGCCCTCGAGCCGGGGATCTCGGAGACCGCGGTGGCCGGGGTCATGGCGGAGGCGCTGGGCGCTGCCGGGTCGGAGCATGCGGCGATCCCGCCGATGATCGTGTCGGGCGAGCGCACACAGATGATCCATGCGCTGGCCCGGCCCCGCGCGATCGGGCACGGTGACCTGGTGATCCTGGAGCTGGCGGGGGTCTGCAACCGCTATCACGCGGTGCTGATGCGGACGGCCTCGCTGGGCGAGCCCTCGCTGCGGGCGCGCGACGTGGCCGCCTGGCTGGCGGAGGCCCATGCGGCGGCAATCGCAGAGGTGCGGCCGGGGGCCGACCCCGACGCCCCCAACAGGGCGTGCAACGCCGTGCTGGAGCGGGTCGGCCTGGTCGAGAACCGGGCCCACCGGATCGGCTACTCGCTGGGCATCGCCTACGCCCCGACCTGGCTGGAGCCGATGATGCTGGCCGAGGGCGACCCGCACACGATGCAGCCGGGGATGAGCTTCACGATCGAACCGAACCTGTGGCTGCCCGACGAGGGCTTCGGCGTCAAGCTGGGCGAGACCGTGGCCTGCACGGCCGATGGCCCGGTCAGCCTCAGCCAGCTGCCACACGACCTGATCGTGGTCTGACGCCGCGGAACAACGGGGTCAGACCCCGGTGTTCCGCTCAGTGAAGCGCAAGCAGCGCCGCCGCGGCGGCGACGACCGCCCCTGCGAGCGCAACCGGAATGACGATGCGATAGCTCATGTGGTTCGGATCGGCCGGCCGGACGGCCGGGTCGATCCCCACTCCGAGGGATGCTAGAACCGTTTGCGGCCGGCGCGGCCGCGGCCGCGCGAGGAGTAGACGAGGCGCGGAGGCGCCGTCTTCATGCCCTCGGCTTCGAACTCGTCCCTGAGCTCGAGCCGCGCCGCCATCCGGCTGACGTCGGCCTGCTGATCCGCCATCACCAGGGTCACGCCGATCCCGCTGCGCCCCGCCCGGCCGGTGCGGCCGACCCGGTGGACATATGCCTTGTTGTCCTCGGGCGGGTCGTAGTTGATGACGTGGGTGACGTGGTCGAGGTCGATGCCGCGGGCGGCGACGTCGGTGGCGACGAGAGTCTTCACCTTGCTCTTCTCGAACCGGTCGAGCGCCCGCTCGCGGGCGACCTGGGTCATGTCGCCGTGCATCGCGTCGGCCGACAGCCCGCGCTTCTGCAACTTCTCGGCCAGCCGAGCGGCGCCCCTCTTGGTGCGTACGAACACGATCGAGACGCCGTCGCTCTCGCGCAGCAGATCGACCAGCGCGTCCAGTTTGCTGTCGAGCGTGACCGGGATGAACTTGTGCTCGATCTGCTCCACCGTGGTGGTCGGGTTTTCGACCTCGTGGCGGGTGGCGCCGACGGTATAGGCGCGGGCCAGGATGCCCACCTCGCCGTCCAGCGTCGCCGAGAAGAACATGGTCTGCCGATCCTCGGGCAACTTGCGCACGATCCGGTCGACCTGAGGCTTGAAGCCCATGTCGAGCATCCGGTCGGCCTCGTCGAGGACGAAGATCTGCACGGCGGAGAGGTTGACCACTCCCTGCTGCATGAGATCGGTCAGCCGGCCGGGTGTCGCCACCAGGATGTGCGCGCCGCGGGCGGTCTTGGCCTGGGCGCGCGTCGCGACGCCGCCGTAGACCGCCGCCACCCGCAGGTCGCGGGCACCGACCAGCGTCTCGAACTCCTCTGTCACCTGCACGGCCAGCTCGCGGGTGGGCACCAACACGAGCGCCGCCGGGGCGAGGTCGTCGCGGGAGATCCGCTCGATGATGGTGACGGCGAAGGCCAGCGTCTTGCCGGAGCCGGTGGGGGATTTGGCCAGCACGTCGCGGCCGGCCAGGGCATCCTCTGCGACCATGGCCTGGATGGCGAACGTGTGGTAGATCTCGCGGGCAGCGAGGGCGTCAACCACGGGTGTGGACACGCCGAGCTCGCTGAACGTAGGTGCTGTCATGCCGGTGCTCCTTTGCAACGGTGGTATTCGGGAGAGGTGCTGCCTGACCCGAGTACCGCACGAGCACGAACCGGCGAAAAGCGAGAACCTCACGGGGCGAACCTGATCGCCCGTGCTTTGCACGATAGCAGGGCACTCGGATGTCCCAGCCGCCGGTTTCGCCGTGCCCGGTGCAGGGAACCGGCCTGTGGCACGCGGATCAGGCTCGAACGAGGACGGGTGGGGTATGACGGTTGTCCATGAAGCGATCGCCGACGACGAGGCCCTGGCGATCGCCGAGACGGCGGGCCTGCGTTACGTCACCGACGCCCGACCGGGCATTCGCCGGCGCCGCTGCGGCAGGGGCTTCTCGTATCGCCGCGTCGACGGCTCGCCGCTGACGGACGAGCGAGTGCTGGATCGGATCCGGACGCTGGCCATCCCTCCCGCCTGGACCGACGTCTGGATCTGCCCCCAGGCCAACGGCCATCTCCAGGCCACGGGCCGCGACGCGCGGGGCCGCAAGCAGTACCGCTACCACCCCCAGTGGCGCGAGGTGCGGGACGCCGCCAAGTACGACCGGGTGACCGAGATGGGCCGGGCGCTGCCCAGGATCAGGGACCGGGTCACCGAGCACCTCGGCCGCCCCGGGATGCCGCGGGAGAAGGTGCTGGCGGCGGTCGTCCAGCTGCTCGACGACACGCTGATGCGGGTCGGCAACTCCGAGTACGCGCGCCTCAACGAGTCGTTCGGCGCCACCACCATCCGGAACCACCACGTGCGCGTCCGAGGCAGCTCGGTGCTGTTCACCTTCCGCGGCAAGTCGGGCAAGCAGCATGAGCTGAAGGTGGTCGACCGGCGGCTGGCCCGCATCGTCCGCCGCTGCCAGGATCTCCCCGGCCAGGAGCTGTTCGCCTATCTCGACGAGGACGGCACCGCCCGCGACGTCGGCTCGCAGGACGTGAACGACTACCTGCGCGAGATCGCCGGCGATGACCGGTTCAGCGCCAAGGATCTGCGCACGCTGGGCGGCACCGTGCTCGCCGCCCGGGCGCTGGCCGAGGCGGATCCACCCGAGAGCACGACCGAGGCCAAGGCCTCGATCGCGGACGCCGTCCGCCAGGTGGCCCACGAGCTCGGCAACACGCCGGCGGTCGCCCGGTCGGCGTACATCCACCCGGCGGTGATCGACGCCTACACGGATGAGACGCTACCGCGGAAGGCGATCCTGACCGCCGGCGACGACACCGACGAGATCGAGAGCATCGTCCTCGATTTCCTCGAGGCGGATGCGGCCAGGGCCACGACGGCGGCCTAGGAGTCGGCCCCGATCTCCTGCTCGGTCTGGCGGTGGGCGCGCTCCTCCATCCCCCTCTGCTCGCCCTGCACCGCCTCCCCGGCCCGCTCCGCCTGATCGCGGACCCGCTGCTGCCCGCCGTCGGCCGGTGGGTCGTCCAGCGGCTGCCGCCGCTCGGTGGAGAGTCGTTCCCTGGCCGGCCGCTCACTCATGGCGGGGCGGCTACCCGGATCGCCGGGTGGCGAAACCGGGTCGCCTGGGCGAGGTCGGGGCGGCCCGGCTCCCGAGCCACCCCGATCCTGCTCCATCCCTAGCTTCGGGCGTCGGCGGCGCCCCGATGCGCTTTGCGGATAGCAAGCCGAATGTCCGGCCGCAGCGCGGCAGGCGCATGAGCGCGAGCCTTGTCGAGCCGAGCAGCCTGGGCATCCAGGCTGGCGGCGATGGCCGCCAGCGCGTGGGCGATGCCGTCCTGGGCCGCCGCGGGAAGCAGCGGAGCGATCGCCTGCAGCAGGTTGATTGCGTGCCGCTGGCCCTTGATGTCCGCTGCCAGGTCGGCGGCGGCTATCGCCTTGGCCGTGGCACCCACCCGGTGGGAGGTGACGTCGGCGGCCAGCTGTGCAAGCGTCCTCTGATGGCTGAGCGTCAGCCTGGCCACCGCGTTGGTCACTCCGGCCTGGCCGGTCGAGGGCAGGGTTGGGAGCAATGTGTTCAGCCGGTCGATTGCATTCGTCGCGCGCACCGTGTCGACCGCGGCGGCGCGGATCACGCGCCGTTGAAGGCGACTGGCCTTGGGGAGCACGCGATCGACCCGGGCCAGGGCCCGTTCGTCGGTGCCGGACTGCCTGGCGACCGCGACCAGCGCCTTGGCGGCGGCCAGCCGATCGGCGGGCGTGTTCGCGTCGCGGATCAGCTGCGCCGTCTGGGACACGGCGATGCCCATCTGGTTGCGGTTGCTCTTGAACGCAACCCGGCCGGCGCCCAGGGCATGCGCGTCGAAGTTGGCGACAGCGCGCTCTAGCGCAGTGTCGGCCGCATGGGTGTGTGCCAGCACCGTCGACAGCGACGGCGTCTGCGCCTGGGCCGGCGCCGCCAGCAGAAGGCTTGCCCCCACCGCCAACCCGATCGCGACTCGGTTCATGTTCGGTCTCCCTCCGTAGACGAGTCTGTCCTCATCCCGAGCATCGAAACACGCGATCAGAACGTTTCAGTGCGAGCGTAAGAAGTTTGTAAGGCGTCCAGCCTGCTCTACACTGCGCGGCCATGGAAACGCGCCGGTTGGGAGCCAGCGGCCCGGAGGTGCCTGTCGTCGGGCTGGGCACGTGGCGGACGTTCGACGTCGACGACTCCGGCCTGCCGATGGCTCGGAAGGTGGTGCGAACCGTCTTCGAGGGGGGCTCCCGGCTCGTCGACTCCTCCCCCATGTATGGCCGGGCCGAGGCGGTGCTGTCGGAGGCGCTCGGCGATCTGCGGCCCGGCGCGCTGGTGGCGACCAAGATCTGGACGCCGTCGGAGGACGAGGCCCGGGAGCAGTTCGCTCGCCAGCTGGACTGGTTCGGCGTCGTGGACGTGCTGCAGGTGCACAACCTGGTCAGCTGGCGCAGCCACCTCGACTGGATGGAGCGCGAGCGCGATCAGGGGCGGATCCGCTGGCTGGGGGCGACCCACTACAGCCCCTCGGCGTTCGACGAGCTGGAGCAGGTGATGCGCTGCGGCCGTATCGACTGCGTGCAGGTGCCCTACAACCCGCACGAGCGGGAGGTCGAACGGCGGATCCTGCCGCTGGCGGAGGAGCTCGGCCTGGGGGTGATCGCGATGCGGCCGCTGGGCCAGGGCTCGCTGGTGCGGCGCTCGCCGGCCGTGGACGGCCTGGGTGTGGAGAGCTGGCCGCAGGCGCTGCTGGCCTGGTGTCTGTCGGATCCACGGATCACGGTCGCCATCCCCGCCACCTCGAGCCCCGCGCATGCCGTCCAGAACCTGCTGGCCGGCACCGGGCACCAGCTGACCGGCGACGCCCGCGAGCGGGTGTCCGAGCTCGCCGGGTAGCGGCCGATCGCGCCGGTCTATAGTCGCCCGGGTGATGCAGCCGGTATGCCTGGACGGTGAGCGCCTGACGGCCGAGCAGGTCGTGGCGGTGGCCGTGGGCGGCGAACCCGTCGAGCTCTCCGACACGGCCCGCGGGCGGATGGCTGCGGCGCGGGCGGTGCTGATGACCGCGCTGGCCGAGAACCGCCCGGTCTACGGTCTGACCACCGGCCTGGGCCCCCGGGTCAGCGACCGGCTGACCGGTGACGCCCTGGCCGAGTTCTCGGTGCTCACCGTGCGGGGCCGGGCGAACGCGGTCGGGCCGCCGCTTTCGGCCGAGCTTGTGCGTGCGGCGATGGCGGTGCGCGGAAACGGCCTGGCCACCGGCGGGTCGGGCGCCGACCCCGCCGTGGCCGAGCTGCTGGTCGCGATGCTGAACAGCGGCGTGCACCCGGTGGTGCCGCGCACCGGCTCGATCGGCGCCAGCGACCTCTGCCTGCTGGCCCACATCGGCCTGGCGATGATCGGCGAAGGAGAGGTGCTCGCGGCGGGTGGCGAGCGCGTTGGCTCCGGTGAGGCGCTGCGCGCGGCCGGGCTGGAACCGCTGATGCTGGGGCCACGAGACGGGCTGGCGATATGCAGCGCCTCCTCGCTGTCGGCGGGAGCGGCTGCGCTGGCTCTCTGCCGCGCCCGCTCGCTGCTTCAGTCGGCGAACGTGGCTGCGGCGCTGTCGATGGAGGGCTTCCGCGCCAACCTGACGCCGCTCGACGCCCGGGCGGCGAAGGCTCGCCCCGCGCCCGGCCAGGTGGCCTGCGCCGGAGCCATCCGTGAGCTGCTGGCCGGCGCCTCGCTGGCGGAGCCGGGCGCGGCCCGGCGGGTGCAGGACCCGCTGTCGTTCCGCTGCGCGAGCCAGGTGCACGGCAGCCTGCTGATGGCGCTCGACCTGCTGCAGGCGGCGCTCGACCCGGAGCTGAACGGCGCCGGCGACAACCCGCTGGTGCTGATCGACGACGGCGAGGTGCTCTCGACCGGCAACTTCCATACACCAGCGCTGGCGCTGGCCCTCGACGCCACCGCCCTCGCGGTGGCGCAGGTGGCCGCCCTGTCCTCCGCCCGGCCGGAGCGGCTGGCGACCGAGCGGCTGAGCGGCCTGCCCGCCAACCTGACGTCGCTCGGCCCGTCGCGGTCGGGCGTGGCGGCGCTGCTCAAGATCGGCTCCGCGCTGGTCGAGGAGATCCGCCACGCGGCGGCGCCGGCCAGCATCGGCTCCGCGCGGGGCGCCGACGGGGTGGAGGACGACTCGACCGGAGCGGCGCTGGCTGCGCTTCGGCTGCTGACGATGCTCGAGCAGCTGGAGCGGGTGCTCGCCCTCGAACTGGTGGTGGGCGCGATCGCGATCGACCTGGCCGCGCCCGACCGGCTGGCGCCGGCCACCGGCGCGGCACATCGCCTGGTCCGGGAGCTGGCGGAGGGGCTGGGTGACGACCGGCCGTTGGGAGCCGACGTCGAGCGGGTGGCCGCGGGCGCGCTGGCAACGGGCGAGCTCAACCGCCGGGCGCGGCCGACGGCGTAGTGGGCATCGAGTTCACCTACCTGAACGGCGCCGACATCGACCGCCTCGAGCTCGATGAGGACGCCATCCTGGGCGCGGTCGAGGACGGACTGCGGGCGCAGGGCGACGGCCGCACCGTGATCGAGCCCCGCACGCACCTGTTCCCGGGCGGCAAGGGGCGCGGCCATTTCAACGTGCTGCGCGGCTCGATCCCGGAGATGGGGGTGGCGGGTGTGAAGGTGGTCGGCGACTTCATCGACAACCACCGGCTGGGCCTGCCCTCCGAGATGGCGCTGCTGCTGCTGTTCGACCCCGACACCGGGATGCCGGTGGCCGTGCTCGACGCGACGGCGATCACGGAGATGCGCACAGGCGCCGTCACCGCGCTCGGCGCCCGTCACCTGGCCCGGCGGTCGAGCCGGGTGCTGGGGCATGTGGGCAGCCGGGGCACGGCGTACTGGAACGTCCGGCTGCTGGCCCACCTGTTTGACCTCGACCAGATCCGCGTCCACTCGCTGCGGCCGGAGAGCCGGACGGGGTTCGCCGCCCGGCTGGCGGACGACCTCGGCCGGCCGGTGGCCGCCGTGGACAGCTGGGAGGAGTGTGTGCGGGGCGCCGACATTGTTGTCGAGGCCACCCGGTTGGCCGACCCGGAGCCGCTGCTGCGCACCGAGTGGATCGAGCCCGGAGCGCTGGTCATCCCCTACGGCACAGTCAGCGCCGTCGAGCTGTCGCTGACCGACGTGGCGGACAAGGTGGTCGTCGACGATTGGGGCCAGGCGACGGTCGGCCCACTGGGGTCGCTCCGCCGGCACGTCGACAGCGGGCGGATCACCCGGGAGACGCTCCATGCCGAGCTGGGCGAGATCGTCGCCGGGCTACGCCCGGGCCGCGAGTCCGATGCCGAGACGATCCTGTTCTGGCACCGCGGGCTGAGCCTCTCGGACATCGCGCTCGGCCACGCCATGCTGGAGGCCGCGGGCCGGCTGGGCGTCGGCCGGCGGCTGCCCTACCGGGAGTGAGCGTACCGCCTCGCGCCGCGATCAGAGCCGACGCGGGGACTCGAACCCCGGACCCCATCATTACGAGTGATGTGCTCTACCAGCTGAGCTACGTCGGCGTGCCCCCGGGTGGTCATCCTGCCCGGGGACGGGCAAAGGATAGCGGCCGGCCGGGGAGGCCGCACTGGCGTTTTTGCGGCGGCTAGGACGTCTCCGGGCGCTGCGGGGGCATCCTCGGGGCGACCGTCTCGGCCGCGACCAGCAGGGCCAGCACGGCGGTCAGGAGAGCGGCCGTCGCCCAGGCCGGGAAGCCCAGCGCGAACACCACCAGACAGGCGGCCGCGGCGGCCAGCTTGGCCCGGCTGAGCGTTCCCGTGATCCGTAATCCGAACGCCGCATGACCGGCCAGGTAGAGGGCGACGCCGCCGCACAGGGCGAGCCGCTGGGCGTCGGACAGCGGATCGCCGGCGTGGGCCACGGTGCCCTTCGCCCCGACGGCGAACACGATGATGCCGGCCACCAGCAGCAGGTGCAGGTAGCTGTAGCCGTCGGCGGCGGCCAGCACCGGGTCGTCGTGCGCGGCCAGCCGCTCCTCGGCGGTGTCGGCGAAGCGGTCGAAGTACGTCCACCAAAGCCCGATCGTGATCAGCAGGGCGAGCACCGCGGCACCGATCAGCTCGGCGTCCAGGCCGGGGCCGGTGCCGCCGACACCGATGGCGACGATCGACTCGCCGAGGCAGATGATGATGAACAGGCTGTAGCGCTCGGCGAAGTGGGCCACGGCCACCTGCTGGAGCCCACGCAGCCGCTCGCGCGTCAACCAGGCCGGACCGGCGTAGTCGATGGCGGCCGCGGCCACCCACAGCGCGACCCGCGTTCCACCCTCCGCGAACGAGCCGGCCACCAGCAGCGCCATGCCGGCCGCGACGGTCACCGCGAAGCCGGCGATCGCGCTCAGCGATGCGTTACCGCGTCGTGAGGCGTCGACGTACAGGCCGAGGTGCAGCAGCCGCACGCCGGCGTAGGCGACGGCGAACGTCGTGCCGTCGGCGGCGAACGCCTCGGGGAGGGCCAGCCCGGCGACGAAGATCAGCACCGTCGCGGTGAGCAGTGTGGCCCGAAACACCGGCGCGTCGGGATCCTGCGCGTTGGTCGCCCACACGAACGCCGACCAGGCCCACCACACCAGCGCCAGTACCAGCATCGCCCGGCCCAGCCCGGCCCAGCTCAGGTGGTGGCTGAGCAGCGTGGTCACGCGCGTCACCGCGAACACGAACACCAGGTCCCAGAACAGTTCGACCGGAGTCGTGCGCCGATCTGCTACCGGTGCCTGCACCGCCGGGCGGGTCTAGGCCACGGGCGGGGGAAGCGGCTGGTCGAGCCGCCGGCCTTCGCTCAGCTTGAAGTACGCGGTGGCCAGCACGGCGGCCGCGTAGGGCACCGTCAGGCTGTCGGCGACCACCCCGCCGATCCAGGTGTCCAGGAAGCTCGGGAGCGGCCGGAACACCAGCTCGATGATCAAAGAGGCAAACGCGATCATGAGGCCGGTCACGATCACCAGGCCGAGCACGCTCCAGCCGTGACCACGCACGATCTCGCGTGACCTGCCGAACGACTCCATCGCTCCGCGGCCCTCGATCACGATCACGGGGATGATCATCGACCAGATCGTCAGCAGGTAGACGCCGGGAACGATCAGGAGCACGAACCCGATCGCGATCCCGATGCCGCCCAGGATCGCGGCGCCGATCACCGAGGGCAGCCGCGGCCTGACGGCCTGGAACGTCTCTCCGATGCCGCGGTCGGCACGGCCGTCACGGACGTCATGCACCAGCTCGATCAGCGCCGCCTGCACCCAGAAGTAGCCGACCACCTCGATCACGGTCGCCACCAGCGCCCACAAGAGCACGGTGGACGTGTCGTCGGTCGACGCCTCGCTGACCAACGCGCTCAGCAGATCGAGCACGACGTAGACGATGAACGCGGTCAGCACGAACTGGCGGAAGAACCGCTTGTAGGTCTCCCAGGCCTCGCCGAGTACGCCGCCAACCGTCATCTCCCCCACCCTATACCTCCGGGTAGAGTTCCGCCCCGTGCTCCGGCTCCACGCCATCCCGTTCTCAACCAACGTCGAGCGGATCACGCTGGCGCTGGCGTACAAGGGCCTGCGGTGCGAGCTGGTGGAGCACGACCCGGACGACAGGTCGGCGATCGTCCGCCTGTCGGGGCAGGATCTCGTCCCCGTGCTCGAGGACGGCGGCGAGGTCGTGAGCGACTCGCCGCTGGTGCTCCGCCACATCGAGCGGAAGTATCCCCAGCCTCCGCTGTGGCCGACCGATACGGCACGCAGCGCCGAGCTCGACCTGTTCCTCGACTGGTTCAACCGCGTCTGGAAGCGGCCCCCGAATGCCATCGCCGACGGTACCGGCGGCATCACCGAGGCAGCCGAGCTGCGCGGGTCGCTGGGATACTTCGAGGCGCTGCTGGCGGGACGCCCGTTCCTGTTCGGCGACGGCTTCACCGCCGCCGACGCGACCGCGTTCCCGTTCATCAAATACGGCCTCGTCTTCGACCCCGCCGACGACGAACCGTTCCACCGGGTGCTGATCGAGCACCTGTCGTTCGGCGACGACCACCCGCGGCTGACCGAGTGGGTGCGACGAGTGGACGCCATGCCGCGCGCCGGCGGCTCCTAGACGGCTGCCCCAGTCCACGGGGGCCGTGGACGGTTCACAATCGGCCGGCGCGGGCACTTGTGACGGAATGAAGTGGCGCAGGGTCGGCAGGAGCCCGAACATGGAGGATCGCCGCGGCATGGGCGGCGGCCTGCCCGGCGGCGCCCTGCCGATCGCCGGGCTGGGGATCCCGGGGATCATCATCGTCGTCGTGCTTGCGCTGCTCGGCGGCGGCAACGTGATCGGCGGTGGTGGTGGCGGCGGCTTCGACGTGAACACGCCGCTGAACCAGT
>Ga0070683_100000465_pt1 | contig 28383 bp, 35 predicted proteins | sample KBSC713LmetaG_FD_64662 | JGI IMG/M metagenome (GOLD analysis project Ga0070683, IMG submission 64662) | Corn rhizosphere microbial communities from Kellogg Biological Station, Michigan, USA - KBS C7.1-3L metaG | ecosystem: Host-associated > Plants > Roots > Rhizosphere ... | reverse complement strand
ATGGGATGAGGTTTTCGTCGTCGTTGCGAAGTTGTAGCAAGCGCGCCTTGTCGATGGTGTAGGTTTGTTGTTTGTAGTCGAGGACTTTTTCGCGGCGCAAACGGGCGATTTCGGTGGCGATGGTTTCGCGCGTAACACCTAGCATGTTGGCGAGCGTTTGGTGCGTGAGGCGCAGGTCCAGCCGAACCTGATGTTTGCCGGCCGGTGCACCAAAGCGCATCATCAAATAATGTAATAAATGTACGAGCTTATCGCGCGAGCGCGGTTGTTCCAGCGCGTTAATGTGCACGCTGGCGCCGACGTATAGGCGCATAAAGCGTTGCAGCAAATGATTGGCGAACGCCGGTATTTCGTTGACCTTGCGCGCCAGTTCCTCGCGCGGAATAGCGTACACGGTGCAGTCAGTAAACGCTTCGTAGAAGTAGTACGCCACCGACGCCTCGCCCAAAAACCAGGCTTCCGGCAAAATGTCGTACTCCGAGCTGAGCGACACCAGCTGCTCTTCCCCGAGAGGTGAAATGTTATATGTCTTGACCGTACCGGTTTTGACGACATATGCGTAGCGAGGGACCTCACCTTGGAACAGGAGTGTCTGACCTTTTTTGAATTTCCGCAGCGAATATGCGTTCAGCAAATCGCTCACATGCGGCAGCGGGGTGCTATCCATGGCTTCGGGCTCTCTTAATCGCTAATCTCACAAGGTACAACTGTATTGTACTGCATGGCCGGGTTTGCTGCAAAGAAGTCGTCTCTGTTGGCCGGCATTTTGTTATCTGGGCTAGGCGTTTTTGGCCAGCATGGTAATGAGCGCCTGGTTGAACGCAGGCAGATCATCGGGGTTGCGACTGGTGATGAGATTGCCATCGACCACCACTTCCTGGTCCGTCCAGTCACCGCCAGCGTTGCGAATGTCGTCCTGAATGGTCGGGTAGCTGGTCAAGCGTTTGCCGCGCGCCAGCCCGCTGGAAACCAGTAGCCACGGACCATGACAAATGACCGCCAGCGGTTTGCCTTCGCCTTCCAGTTTGACGACGAAGTTGCGGGCTTTGACATCCAGGCGCAAATGGTCGGCGTTGATAGCACCGCCAGGAATAACCACGGCATCGTAATCGTTGGGATCGGCGGCATCCAGCGTTTTGCCAACCGGCACGCTTTGCCCTGGTTCGACGTGTTTCAGACTCTTCAGCTCGCCGTCATGCGGCGCGATAATGTCCACCGTCGCACCCGCCTGCTTGAGTGCGTCGCGCGGGCTAGTCAACTCTGATTCCTCAAAATAATCAGTTGCGATGATCGCTACCTTTTTGCCTGCTAAGCTTACTTGGTTTGCCATGTCTCCTCCCTTCCCTTGAATTGCTAGCATACACTACTGGGCGCGCGGCGCGCAGCTAAAAATCCTACTGATTTGGTTCGAGTCGCCGCACAAATGTCGTTTTGGTGTCCCGTACGCGAGCCGCAGCTAGCTGTACTGCTCGTGCTTCATCTGGATTCGGGTGTTTGGCACCCAGGGATCGGAGGATTGTAGTGGTGGCATTGTAAGCGCCCATATCCTGACCGGTTGCTTCGCGAACAGCTTGCTGAAAAATTTCAGGGAAATTACGCGCCAGCACTTTGCTGTGGTCACAGAACGTTGCCGGGTTGGTCATGATGGCGTGCGGCACTTTGACTCGGCGTGCACCCGGGTTTTCGGCAGGTTCGAGCGTGTAGAATGGATACTGATGCCCGTTGTCCGCACCGTTCCACAGCTGGCCTGCTTCGCGTCCTGTCGAGGGGAACGCGAGCACGCCGTCGCTGGCGTACAGCGCATGCATGGCTAGGCGCGCCTGATCTCCTATTTTCTGGTCTGACGATTCGAGCGCCGTAACCTTGGGCCGTAGGCTGCGAGCATACTCTGGGTCGGGCTCGGCACCTTGGCTGCGCGTCCTAAAACCATCCATGTAAATTTGGAACAAAGAAGCGGTTAGATGGGGGTTGCCTCGTCCTGTTTTTGGGCGTTCGAGCGTGGCGTCCAGGTATGTGTCGGCGCGGTCGAGCAGTCGCGGCGCTTCCGCGCGGTTGGCCGGAATGAGTGCGGCATCGACATACAGCCCCGCCAAAATGACATTTTGGCCGGCCAAGCGGTTTTCGTAGTCGGGGTGATCTGCCTGGCTCAGTTCGGCTTCTCGTTGTTCGATGACTGCGGCAACCGCCTGTGAGCACAAGTCTTCGGCCGGTACAAGGCGCGGAAGGTGCAGGTATGTGCTGCCACAGGGCGGTCCTTGCGGAGCGTTAATCTCGCAACGGTTTATGCAAGCTGAAATTTCTGGATTTATTTGGGTCATCTATTGCTACCTTTCGTAAGTTGATCTCTAAAATGTGCCTTTTGCTGCTGAAGTGCCTTCGCGGCAATGTCGATGGCTTGCCTTCTGGCTAGGTTGGGCCGCCCTCTTGACATCCACCGCAGCATAGCTTTCGCGGCGTCTTCCTTGGACGTGAAGGGACCGCCAGCTTCTTTTATGGCTGCGCCCAGGAGAGCGGAAAAATTAGGCGCGAATACTCCACGATCGGGTGCTGGGTGATTACTCTGTGGGTCTGGTCTTGTGGTTTGGTGTGGCACTTTGACGACCGCTTCTTGGACGCTATCCAGCGTATAGAGTGTATGATCGCTGCCGTGCAGTGTGTTGCCCCACAGTCGTCCTGATTCGCGCCCTGTCGTAGGATATGCCACGATGCCGGCCTGCGCGTACAGGGAATGGACCGCGAGTCTCATGGCGGTCGCCGGTGAGACTGGCCTGCTACGATTGTAGAGTTCAGTAATCTCGGGCTTTAGCTTCTTGGCATATCCACTCTGAGGAGTGACATTGTATATTCGTCCCAGAAAACTATCCATATATATGGTGAGTAGTGACGCCCCGATGTAGGCATTATGGGCCTCGGGTAACTTCACGGCTTCGTCCAGATATCCTTTGGCGTTGTCTATGAATACTGGCGCCTGATCTTTATTGGCTGGCAATAGCGCTGCCTCCAAATATAACCCGCCCAAGGTAGCGCTGCGCGCGGCTACCCGCTCGTTGTAGCGTGGCCGATCACGCCTGACTGGTTCGGACTCTTTGCGCACAATGACTGCCGCTAGTGCCTTGGGGCATAATTCTTCGGCCCGGGCTAGCTGTGGCATATGTGACCTGAGGATGCCGCAGGGCGGCCCCTCAGGGTCTTTGAGGATGCAAACTCGGCCGGGGCAGACGGGAGGGATCTCGGGGTTCGGTGGCGGCATAGAATACTATTTATATCGCACTCCTGTGGTTGATGCAATCGCTAGGGTGGGCTCTTCCGTTGAACAGACTGCCACGCTGTTCGTCCCAGGTTCCCACAATTGTATTTTTGACGATACGCCGGACTTGCGCGGCGTTTGGTGCGGCGTATAATAAGCATTAGCAATGTGTGTGCTGACCGACACGCGCGGGCTTCCTACGCACAGGCTTATGTGATTTTTATGGGTGCAAACACACTAGCCGTTCGCGGCAAAGCGTCCCTGCAACTTCTATCAAGCAAGGTGTTCTGGTTATATGGACGAGCATGACGGTTGCTCCGTTCCTTCCAGCCGCTTCCCCTACCCGTCACTGGCGTTTATGACGATCAGTTCTCTTACTAATCCCTAACTTTTAGGAGCTTGACCTATGAGTAATCGTGTAACTGTTAACAAAGAAGTAGCTGTAACTGCGCTGTATTTCCGGGGCGACGCCCGGCTGAAGAGCTTCCCCAAGCGGATGGAGTTTGAGGGCCGCGAATATACCTTTGTCGAATCTGGCCTGCGCTATTTGGTGCAGCAGGGCCAGCGGCTGACGCAGATTTTCGACATGACAGACGGCGTGGCTAACTACCGGCTGAAGTTCGATAACCAGGAACATCTATGGACGCTGGTGGACATTGCCGAAACGCCGCGGGCGTTCGCGTAAACTTCGGACGGGATTTGGCGATTGATTGCGCGACAAAGGCGTAAAATGTATCGTTTGCTTGCGTCGAGCCGACGTTTTATTCTCACAGATTCACCATCAATACTTACGCCGAAGAACCGGCCTCCTTGCGCCGGTTCTTTTGATGGCTTTTATGCTGTCACGTTGTCGCCTACACCTTGGGCGATGGGCCAGGTAGCGGATGGATCGGCGTCACCGGTGGTTGCGTCAAATCCACAAAGTAGCTGCCTTCGAACCCGGTAGCTGTGCCGATGTTGACCTCAGCCATGGTTTGGCCGGGCATGCCATTGAACGGTAGCGCCACAAACCGCGCTTCGCCCGGCTGCAAGTTTTCGACATGGATGTCGCCGTCACCAACTTGGGTCAGCGCCACCTGGGCCACGAACGTGCTGTTGTTGGTCAGAATGCCACCGACCGCGCTGCTGCTGGCGTCGGTCACCTGGAAGCTGACTGGTTCATTGCACGTCAGCATAGGGTCCAATTTGACCGGTTTGTAGGTGTCGACGTCGACCTCAACATTGACCAACCGGTTGTTGCCAGAATAGTCGTAGAAGTAACTGGCGGTCTGGCCCGGCTTGATGGGTGTGGGCATATTGACCACTGGCGGCTGCTTGTTGAAGGTAATATTGGGCGTAATGTCGCTCGTTGCTTTGTTGGTGACTTTGGCGGTGAGCACGTGTGTATTGCAGTTCAGGCTGGTTTGCACGTCGATCGCGCTATTGCTGGCCTGATCGTGCGGTTTAGGCAACGGCGTGGCCGCCGATGCGGTGCCCAGCGGCAGCACAGCAAACGCCACGGTCGCTAAACTGACGCCTGTTCCGGCGACGAGTTTTTTGGCTGTAAGCATAAGACCTCCTTATGTGTTTGATTTGTCCTATGGAAAATTCGGCAAATCTAAGGCATTCGGTGGTGACGCGCTAGCAGCATCCCTCCTACCCTAACTCACTAGCCCGCAGCCAGCTGTAGAGAATTTTATAGTCACCGTGCGGTATCGTCGTCTTCTGGCGGGGTGTGGACGAACTAGGGCTAGCCAAACACCAATCCAAGTGCACCCCCGACTAGCAGCACGACTAACGGATTTAGCTTTTTCCAGTGCAGCATAACAAACAACGCACCTAGGGTGATACATATGTGCCACAAGTTTAATGCTGCAGGACTGGTTACGCCGATGGCAGTCGCTGCAACTACACCCGCAGCAGCCAGCCCTACTCCTTTTACAAATAGCTTGGCATGCGGGTTTTCTAGCCAATGACTAATGTAGCGTGCCGCTACGAGCGCTAAAACGCAGGGGGCCAGAAAAACACCAACGCTACCGACGATCACACCTGGTAATCCTGCTAGATGATAGCCAACAAACGTTGCCGTACCAAAGACGGCTGGTCCAGGGGTCGCATACCCAAACGCCAGGATTGCGGATAAATCACTGCTCGAAATAAAGTGTTTTTGCAGAACCATCGTCTGGTAGAATAGCGCTTGCGAGCCGCCGCCAAAGCTAACCAAGCTGATCAGTAGCGCGTTACAAAATAAGTAGACTAAATGGGCGGTCATGCTTGCTTCCTTTTTGCGGCAACGAATGAGTACAATAATCCGGCTACCCCAAATGATAGAATAATAATCACTGCGTTAACGTCGAGGACTAGTCTGGCCAGTAGCGCTGCTATGACCGCCAACCAGAGTAACGGGTGTGACACATGACGCTTGCCGATATTGTAGGCATTCGCCACGATGACACCGCCTAGCGCCGCTATAAGCCCACCCATATGTGGCATAAGCTTTGCCCCTTGCGCAACGTGAAAGTACAAAGATGCGAATAGCGTAATCAAAGAAAGCGCTGGTAATAAATAGCATCCGGTTGCAACCAGCGCGCCCGGCATACCACGTAACCTGTATCCTGTATTTGACACAATTGCCACCTGCGTTGCTCCAGGTAAAATTTGGGCGTACGCTACGGCGCCATGCAACTGATCACGAGTGAGTACTTTTCTTTTGGTGACGAGCTCCGTCTCGAGCAGTAACGCCGTCGCTGACCATCCGCCAAACGAACGCGCACCCGTAACCAGAAAAATACGTGCGAACTCCTGCCAAGATATAGACGACCTACTCATTGCGCTTACCCCGTTGCCATACGTACAGCATACCAACTATGCCCTTCCTACGTCCGAAAATTCGACGCGTATCAGTGGCTACCCTACTGGCTGACTTTTAGCGTCTAGTCGCATGGGTAAGTTGTTGGATGCTAGTGCTATTATTAGCGCATGGATCCTCAGGAATGGGCACGAACAAATAAGAAAAAGATCGCGCGTGAATTTATTCGTAAAATCGATCATGCAGCAAGCGATTCTCCGGCTGCTATTTTTACTGCCGGACTTCCTGGCGCTGGTAAGACGGAGTTTACCAAAGAGCTTTTAAAAGATCTTTCTGACAAGGCCCTCAGAATAGATATGGACGAAATAGCTTGCCTGATCGAGGGCTATAGTCCAAAGACAGCGGATCTATTCCGTGGTGCAGCATCAATTATCCTCGATAAAATATATGATGAAGTTTTAAAAACGAAATTAGATTTTGTGATGGATGGCACGTTATCCCACCCCAAGGCGCTCGACAATATTGGCCGTGCTCTTGATAAGGGCTATACCATCAAGATTTATTTTATTCATCAAGATCCTGCAGTTGCCTGGCAATTTACCAAAGACCGTGAACTCGTCGAACATAGATCTATTGACTATGAGAAGTTTATCGAAAGTTACTACAGGCTCCACGAGAATATGACTCAATTGCAGACATCAACTAAAGATGTTACAATAAGTATAATCTTAAAGGATAAAGATAATCGTGTCGGTCAACAGTTCGAGAACGTTGAGAACATGTATGACATTATCCCGGCGCCTCTTGCTAAAGAGCAGTTACGCAATGCTATAGTTAGCTAGGAGACAACTATGAAAAGAATTTCAAAATTATTTATCAAGAACAAAAAAGTTAGTTTGAGTGATGTTGCGTCGCCTAAGCCCTCTCGTGCTGCAACGCGCGTAGTTAAAGATGCGTTGGTAAGGGCGCATAAGGATCAGCAGATTATTTCCAAGAAAGCGCAAGCCTTGCGTGCTAATTAGCGTTAGACGATTCTACCCTGTTCGTGGGTCGAGTATAGCGCACCAGAAATGAACAATCGCACATTCATAGCTTATAGTCACCGTGCGGTATCGTCGTCTTCGACTAACAGATTGGCAGCGAGGTTCTCCACGCCGTCCAATTCGCCGATTTCGTCGGGGTTTTTGAGATTTTCCTTCAGTTTGTGGGGCAAGTTGCGGATGCGGCTGCGCAAAATGGTGAGGTCGCGGACGACTTTTTGCTTGCTGGTTTGGGTGCGCAGAATTTTGCGGTAGGCGGATTCATACGCCGTGACCATTTTGCTGGTCGAAAAATGCGTGGTGACGTGCTCGCGGCAGGCGGCGCGGTCCAACTGGCCGATTTTGCCAACGTAGTCGATCATTTCGCCTACGCTTTCGGCAATAAAACCGGTTTTACCGTGTTTGATGATCTCTGGTGCGGCGCCGCGTTTGAGCGACAGCACTGGCGTGCCGCAGGCCATGGCCTCGATGGTGGTCAGGCCGAACGGTTCTTCCCATTGCACCGGTGTTAGGAAGGCTTTGGCTTTTTGGTAGTAGCGCCACATTTGGTCACGTTCGACAAATCCGAGGTACAAAACCTGGTCGTCCAACTGCGGTTTGATGTACTGGTCAAAATAATCCTGGCTCGCGCCTTCGCTGGTCGGACCGATGATCAGCAGCCGGTGGTTGGTGTGTTTGGCAATCTGAATCGCTTCCTTAAAACCCTTTTCGGCCATAATGCGCCCGGCGCACAACAGGTAATCTTCTGGCGTGGTGGACAGCGGCCAGTGCTGCGGATCGACGCCATTGTAGACGGTCGCAGTGTATGGCAGATCGGGCGCGTCGCGGCGCTGATTTTTGGAAATAGAAATATAATGTTGGTTTGGCGAGCTGAACAGCTCAAACAGTTCTTTGTACCAGGCGAACACCGGGTCGTGCAGCGTGTATACAATCGGCACGCTGGCGTGCTGCGCGGCTTGGTCCAGCGCGACTTCGGGGTGGTGAAAATGCAACAGGTCAAACTCGCCCAGGTCGGCGCGGCGGAACATTTCGTTAACCATGTATTTTTCCCACAATGCTGGGACGTAGTGCGACAGTTGGTCGGTGTCATCCAGCAGTTGTCTGAACTCCGCCTGGTTGTGTGCCAGCGGCCGCATGTCCATGGTTTCGATGGTAACTTTGTCGCTCAGCACCGTTCCGTTAGGGCTAAAGAGCGTCACGCTGTGGCCGCGATCGGCGAGCCCTTCGGCAATCGCGACGGCAAGGTCAATAGGGGCATAAATCATATCAGCTGGCCGAGGTGCTGGCAGGTAGCCGCGCACCATCATAGCTATCTTCATTCCTATTGTTGCCTCTTAACAAAAACAATTAAACTACTTGCTCCGGTTTGGCACAGTATGAAATCTCACAGGGTGTACGGAGCCAGTAGCTCTAGTATAGTCCTTTGCGCACAAAATGATGTAAAAATTTTGACGTTTGGCTGGTAAGACCGCGGCGGAGTATGGGATTTTTTACAAACATAAAAAAATCTTCAGGTACCATTAAGGAGTATGTAATGAGGGAGGGCCTATGAAGTTGCAAACGATAAAGAGTTATGTCGCCGCGGCGCGGTTAGCGCAATTGGCGCATGCGGTGCGCCGCCAACTGCGTGCCATGACACTGTTGGGCGCAGGCGTGGCGCTGTTAGGCGGCGCGGCATCACCGGCGCTGGCGGCAGCCGCCGCGGCTGGGCCGAAAACAGTTCATCCATCTGCTATTACCTGGGGGAGCTGTGCGCCGCCACCGACGGGCATTCCCGACGCCGGGCAACAGTGCGGTACGGTGTCGGTTCCGCTCAATTATAAAGATCCTAGCGGACGCAAAATTAACGTTGCGGTATCGCGGATTCCGGCCGCTGACCCGGCGCACCGGCGGGGTGTTTTGCTGGTAAACCCCGGTGGGCCGGGCGGTTCGGGGTTGGATTTGCCGCGTATCTTTACGATTCTGTTGCCGCAAAGCGTGCTGAATACCTATGACTTGGTCGGATTTGATCCGCGCGGTGTGGGTCAGAGTACGCCAGTGTCGTGCGGTATGACGGCCGCCGAGTCGCAACAGGCGTACGTGCCGCTCACGCAAAACAACAGTTTTAACGATACCGCAAGTTTGATGCACACCGTGGCCGACAAGTGTGCGGCGACGTCAGGCGACATTTTGCCCTACATTACCACGGCCAACACGGCGCGCGACATGGACCAGATCCGCAGTGCGTTGGGCGAATCCAAAATTTCGTACTTTGGGTACTCGTATGGCACGTATTTGGGCAGCGTCTACGCATCGCTGTACCCTAACCAGACCGACCGGTTTGTGCTGGACAGCTCAATTAACCCGGGTTGGGTATGGCGTGACCAGTTTCGGGCGTGGGGTCCGGGTGGCGCGGTGCGCTTCCCTGACTTTTTGAACTTTGCGGCTTCGCAAGACGATGCGTATCACCTAGGCAGCACGCCGGCGGCGGTGCACAACACCTACAATGACTTGGTTGCGAGGCTCGACCAACACCCACAGCCGATAACTGGCGACACGCCGCTGAATGGTGCGTTTTTCCGCGAATTAACCTTTGGCGGATTGTACAACGACGCGGACTTTGCGGGCACGGCAGCCATTTGGCAGGCGGCCGAAGAAGCACTGGGCGGCAGCGCCTCTGCCCTGCACCAATTGCAGCAAGCGGTGCCGCAGTTGATGATACGCGCGGCAACCTCGCACGCCAAAACAGCGAACGCTGTGACGGTACCGGCCGATAACGAGGCGGCTTCCGGCCTGGCGATCGTTTGTAACGATGTGGCCTGGCCAAGCTCGCCGCTGCAATACCAGCTAGGGCTGAGCTTGGACAAAACACTGTACCCCGACTTCGGTGAGCTAGGGTCGAACATCTGGCCATGCGCCTACTGGCACTATCCGCCGAAGGAAGCTCCAGTTACGATCAACTCCGATGGTCCGGCTAACATTCTGATGGCGCAGAACTTGCGCGATCCGGCTACGCCATACTGGGGCGCGCTGAGTTTGCGTGCCACGTTTGGCCAACGCGCTCGCATGATGACGGTTGACCAAGGTGGCCACGCTATCTACGAGCTGATGACCAACAGTTGTGCCAACGATACGATCACGGCATATCTGGCGAACGGCACGTATCCGGCAAGCGACACGTTCTGTGCCGCGCAATCACCTACGATGACGCCAATGACACCAAAATCTCAAACTAACACCCAAACACAAACGACCCGCGATAAGGCAGCTCAAATACTGCGCCGTTTGGTCGAATAACGGCGTTTGGTTAGCCGCCTGATCACAACGGCTAACTAAGGTTGATAGTGGCGAGGACCTGTTTGTAGGTGCTCGCCACTTCGCCTTTTACGGAGGTGATTTGGTGCGCGAGCGGTCGTTTGGCCAGCGTTTGTGCAAATTTGTCGTATTTTTGTTCTACGAGCGGCCGGTCGGCTTCAGCCAGCGGCGGCGAGCCGGGCTCTCCCCAGCTGCCGCGTTCGAACATGCGGGCGATGGCGTCGTCGCGCGTGGTTACCAGCGCAATTTCTACAAAGCGGGCTTTGGTTTCGTCGGCGATGGCTTCGAGTGCTTCGGCGTCTTTGGTGTCTAGCAATAAAAACGGCACGATGACGTCATACCCGGCCAGCAAATGCGCTCGCGTTATGCTTTTAACCAGGCTAAACGCCAGCGGCCACGCCAAGTTTTCGTGCTGCAACCAGCCGCCGAGCTGGGCGATCAACAGATCGGTTTCGGCGTTCAGCGCCAGCGGATGGTCGGCCAGGTACGCCTGCGCGATGGTGTTTTTGCCCACGCCCGCCGGGCCATTCAACAAAATAAGTTTCGGATGTCTATGCATAAACCCTCGCTGGTAATCTTTGACGATATGGTATCACGAGTAGTTGCGCGCCGCGACTTCACTGGATAATCTGGAGCGAGCTATAGCGCATGGCCCGACCGCATGTGCTGCCGTCGAGGAAGTCTAGCAATGTTTGCTTCCAAAATCGCAAAACGCGCCAGTAACTTGCGACGCGGCACCTCATCTGGCCGGAAGTATTGCCGCGGCTCGTAGCTGCCGATCGTCCCGGGACCGCTGTCATATTCGCCCACATGGACGCGCGTGCCGTTGATGGTGCCGAATTGGTCAGAGGTCAGATCGATAACTTGCGGGTTTGCGCCGTTTTGCCTTGCCTCCACCCAGACGTAGGCTTCGTCAAGGCCGTCCAGATGCATAATGCCTTCGGTAAAGTATGCTTGGGCGCCGTGCTGCCAGAGGTGGCGCGAAAGCCACAGCGCTGTTACGCCGCACTGACCGCGCGATGGCGGATCGCTCGGTTGCAATTCGATTCCCTGGAAGGCGGTTTCCGGCGACCAGGCGTGCTCCAGCATATCGCGGGCTGCCATGGCAGTATCAAAAAGCATCGGGAGCTGTATGTCTTCAGGCGGACGTAGAATGTTCATCGATTGATCGTCTCGGGTGCTGGTTGGTGGGCGGCCAAATGTGCGGTGATGACCAGGTCGTCCGGTGGCATGAAGTCGTATTGTTCGGCGGCGGTTGTCGGGTCGGCCCACTGGTAGTCGTCGTGTTCGTCGCTCAGGCGGACATCAGTGCCCAGCGCTTTGCAGCGGAAAAAGATGGCCACGATCTGGTGCGGCACGCCTTTGATGATCGGGCGCCATTCGCCGACGTACAGCGGCTGGCCGATTTCGATGTCCAGGCCGGTTTCTTCGCGAACTTCCCGCTTGAGTGCGTCTTCCCAGGCCTCGCCTGGTTTAACTCGCCCGCCGGGCAAGCCGTAACGACCGATGTTGGTACCTTCTTCGTAAGTGTTGGCTTCGCGTAGGATAAGCACTTGGCCGTCGTTCACAATCAGGGCTTTGGTGGCGACACGCTGGATTATTTCGGACATAGACGCTCCTTAATCCTCGCATAATAGCAGGTTGTGGCATGCGCGGCTAGACGACCGTCGTGCGGCTAGCTGGCAGCGCTGAAGATTTGGCGAATGCTGTCGTTGACGACTGCGGTGGCGGCCAAATAATCCCGGTAGCCAGCGGCGGCGATTGCGCTCGGGCGGATTTCGGGAACTATGCGCATAGGCGTGACCGGAGTCTGCGGCAGCGCTTCGCTGATGCCAAGTAGCATTTCGCCGATTCTGGTTTGAGCAAGATTGCCTTTGAGCGCGTTGCTTAACGCATTCTTGTCGCCGCCAAAATCGGGCCGGATGGAAGGCTGAATTTCTTTGACCCAATTGCCCCTGGCTAGCTGGATGGCGAGTGCGGTCGGGTCGCTGAACTGGTGGCCCATGCGCTCGGACGTGAGATGGTGCAGGTCAAGCGCGATGCCACCCATTCCCTGCTCGATGGCTTGATGTACGATGTCGCGCGCCATGGTCGGAATGTCTTTGGATGTCGGGTCAATGCCCTGAACGGCGGCCCATTCGGCGGTCGGCTGGAACCAAACATCTTCTGCTGGCCATTGGTCCGGTAGCCTACGTGATCGCCGTTGCCAGTGGTTATCCAGGGCTTGTCCATGCGGATGGACTATGATCGGCAAAGTGCCTCCAGCAACATCGTCCAGCTCGCCCAACCGCCGATCCGATTTATCCAGCAGTGGAAAAAGCGCAGCTACTCCGGCGCTTTCGACCACGTGACCGCCCAATCGTCCAGCGGCTCGCGCGCACACATCGCGCCAGCGATCTTCACGCCATGATTCGTGCAGCACCGATATGTACCGCAGCCGGGCCAACGATCTGGCTGCCGAACGCGTACCGCGCACATCGCTCCATTCATAGCCTGCACTACGATCGAACTTACCCCTATCTAGTGCTGCAACATAATCTTTCCAGTTATACCGTAGTAAGTCTTTCGGTGCTAAGTTGAGGTTGGTCATGCCAATTTGAATGCGAGGAGAGGACATAGAATATCCCATCATAGCCTATTTGTGCGTATGTGGCAAACACATGGCAGTGTCTGTTTGCCGCGGTCGGCAGGCGCCCGCAGCAGGGTGACACATTCGATTTGCTGTTTATGTTGGCGTACCTACCGATGGTGGCGCGTACTGCGAACTTTGTCTGCAATCGTACCATAGGTTGCGACGCTGACCGCACCAGTCACCGTAATGAGGGCTTCCGCTGCCGCCCCAGCGCCTTCTGCGATACCGAGGCCGCTCGCCAGCTCCCAGAGTTGCTGGCCGAGCCGTACCAACTTTCGTTGGTTATACAATTCCCTCAGTTCGGCGCCGCGGTCGCTAAACTGTGCCCAGAGCTCCTGACCCAAGCTGGCACCCGACATCGGTACGTCCAGCTGGTGAGTTTGGTCGTCGGCGTCGTTGATTGCCGCCGCAGTGAATCCATCAACTTTTGTGGTAAAGAAATGCGTACCTTTTTCGATTTCCGGCCGTTCGTCGTGCGGGCTGTGCGTCCGGATCTGGTCGGTCGTTCCCTGCTCCTTGGCAAATGCGCGCAGCCGTCGTCCAATAAGTGACAAATGCCCGCTGGCTAGCCAACTGAATTCGTTGAATTGTCCCTTATGATACGCAATGCGTTCCTGCACCTTTTGCGGCCAGTAGTTAGCCAGCCCAGCTCGCTCCTGCATAAAGATCGGCCAGTTGCTCAGCTCGTTCAGGTATGGCACGCCTTTGTTGGCGCGCCGCAGCAATAGGTCGCCCACGCGCGCCGCCGTCGAAAGGTACGGGTAAGAAAAGTTGTATGCTTCCAGCACGCCCTGTTCGGTCCCATTGCGGAAGTATGGCTGGTGCTTTTTGGCGTCCAGGGGAATGCCCGCCAGCAGCTGTTCGTATAAACGGTGGAAATTCTCACGCTCGCAGTCCTCTTCGAACTGTAAGGTCATGAACGTCCCGCCGGTTTCGTCATATTCGACTGGGTTGGCACCGACGAGCTTGTCGGTGATGGCTGTGAACCCATCGCGTGGATCGTTGGTTGGACGCCCGTCGAGGTCAACCGCGCGGTCAGCCAGCCATTCTTTGAGGTGCGTGTCCCTGAGGTTTCGGTCGAGTACGTTAAATTGCCGGTTCGTTGCGTACTGGTTTACGCGTTGTCCGAATGTGGGGGCCGGGATGTGTAGTACAGGGGGAATGGGGTCAGGAAAAGATTCGCCAAATTGCTCTACACTCACAACGCCGCTCCTGTTAAAAACAAATTATACCACAAAGTAAGACGATAATCTACCCCCCCCTGGATTATCCTTACACCGGCCCTACGTCCGCTCTGGATGGAAAGAACCGAAAAGCAGGCGGACTCAGCTGCGTTGCAAAAACGTTTGCAGGACGACCGCGTGGTTGATGAGTGGATCTTTGGCGCCATACAACAGCGTGACATTAGCGTGCTCCCGCGCCAGCTCGCGCAACCGCGCTACCGCCGGATTGTGCGCCAGTTCTGTGAGATATTTATGCGAGAATTCTGTAAATCGTTCTGGCTTGTGTCCAAACCAGGCGCGCAATTCCGGTGACGGCGCAATTTCTTTGAGCCACACATCCAGCGCAGCCTGCTGTTTGCTCACGCCGCGCGGCCACAGCCGGTCGACCAACACCCGCACACCGTCGGTCCTGGTGGGCGCATCGTAAATCCGTTTTATGTGCACCATCGTCGCCCCCTTGTGCTAAGGTTAGTAGTTGGTTTCGTTGTAGTTGGGGAAGAAGTCTTGCTTGAGTTGTGTCTCGGCCAGCCCGTGTTTTTTGAGGTCATCACCAAGCGCTTCGACCATCGGTTCCGGGCCGGACAAATACACGAGCGCGTCGTTCAGGTCGGGCACCAGCTTGGCGAGGCTTTCGGCAGTGAGCGGTTCGCCAACAGCGTATTTGACCTTGAGGCGTGAGTCGGTTTTTTGCCATTCGGCTAATTCATCTTGGAATGGCACGTCGGGCGTGCGGCTACCGTACACCAACGTCACGTCCAGTGGCTGACCGTCGTGTGCTCGCTGTTTTAGGATGCTGCGGAATGGCGTAACGCCAATGCCACCAGCCACAAACACGAGCGGCCGGTCGCTGTCTTGCCACACGAAATCGCCGTCCGGATTTTCGATCAGCTGTAGTTCGCCGCCCGGTTCCAGCCGGGATAGCGCTTGCTTGAACGTGCTTTGCGTGACGCGTGTAGTTATTTGCATAATGCCTTCAAACGGCGCGGCGGAATTGGTAAACCAGCGCTTCGTCCCTTCCCCGTCCGGGTTGTCGTGCGGCAGCTCAACCCGCACAAACTGCCCAGCCACATAGTTCAGCGGCTCGCTCGGCTTGAACCGGAACGCCCATACGTTGTCTACCAAATGTTCCTTTTCCAAAAGCGTCAATACCATAGCTATCCTCCTGCGCGCGTGCGCCTATGAATCCATCATAGCAGATCGGCGCTTGTTAACCGGTGTGTTCAGTGTCTGGAGTTTTGACTGTGCCACCCTGGCAACACACTAGGAAGAACCTGGGCTTCCCTGCTGAACCGTTCGGCCGCATCCACCGCATCCTGGAGTGGGTACCCGTACAGCAGATAATCCGACAATATATCCAGGTGGTGGCCGCGGATTACGATGGGTTGCTGTTGATAGCCGGGATTTGGCGTCGCCTCGAGGGGCATAATAGCAGTATTTTAGAATAAATAGTAAAAATGTCAATTTAGGGCGGCGACGCGGCTGATGGCTTTGTGGAAGACTGTTTCGTAGCCACCGCCCATGGAACGCTTCGAAAAATGCGCGAGCACGCGTGCCCAGCCTGCATCTGGCGGGAGTGTGCCCAAATACGGCACGACCTCTGCCATTTCTTCGGTAGTATGAACAACGAAGCCGGTCTCTCCATGCGCCACAACCTCTGGGACGGAACCACGGTGCAGCGCGATAACGTGCGTGTTGCAGGCCATTGCCTCAGCCATAACCAGCCCAAACGGTTCATCCCACTGGATCGGCATGAGGAACGCACCGGCTCGCCGGAAATACCACGGCAGTTCCCGGCGAGCAATGTGCCCCAGGTACCGAATGCGATCGCTGAGGTGTGGCCGTACATCCTCGTTAAAGTAATCTTGAAAATCCGGATACGTTGGGCCGATGATGTCTAACTCGCGCCCGGTGGCCTGGGCAACTTCGATCGCCTCTTTGACACCTTTTTCGGGGACGATCCGGCCCACGAACAGCAGGTTGTCGGTGCGTTCAACGGTCGGATCGGGCCTAAACAGCTCGGTGTCGATGCCATTGTACACCGTGGCAATGTATGGCAGATCGGGCGCCGCGCGCCGCTGGTAATCCGACAACGACACAAAGAATTGGTTGGGCGTCATGAACGTTTCCAGCGTTGTGCGCTGCAAATCGCTAATGGGGTCGTGCAGCGTGTGTACCACTGGCACGTCGGGGTAAAGGTCCGCGTACGGCAGTGCGGCTTCGGGGTGGTGGAAATGCAGCACAGCATCTTGGCCGTTTTGACGCTGGCGGCGTGCTTCACGGAACATTGCGGCCGAATATCGCTGGTCATGCAACGCCAAAACATTGTCGGAATGAAGGCCTGGGTTGAACAAAATGCCATTTTCGCGGCCAACATAACTGTTGTAATCCGTTGCCAGCGCACGCTGCCCGAGCGTGATCAGCCGCGCCCGGCCAACGTCCGATCCCTCCGGCGCATAAAAATCCACGTCGTGTCCGCGCCCGACCAGCTCGTTGCCCAGATCAATTGCTAAATCGTACGGGGCGTACACCATATCCCGTGGCGCGGGTGCGGTGAGGTAGCCCTTAACCATGGTGCCGACATGCATGCTACAAGCCTCAGAAGTCGGTGATGACTAGTTTTTTCATCTGCATCAGGTGTTTGAAGGCGTCGGGACGCTGCATCAACTCGCCCATGTTTGCTGGGACAATTTGCCAGCTCAGGCCGAATTTGTCCTTGCACCAGCCGCACTGTTCGGACTCGGGCACACTGGACAACTGGGACCAAAAATAGTCGATCTCCGCTTGGTCCTTGCAGGTCACGGCAAACGAAACCGCTTCGTTAAACTTGAATTCCGGCCCGGCGTTGATAGCCGTAAACCGCAAGCCGTTCAGCTCAAATTCGATGGTCAACACTTTGCCCGCCAAGTCCTTCTGGAAGTCGGCCAGGCCTTCGGCTTCGCTCTTGGGGTAATATTCGGTGCTCAGGATGTTGCTGTCTTTGAACACTGACAGGTAAAAATCCACGGCCTCCTGCGCATTGCCATCGAACCATAAATTCGGCGTAATAGTTTGCTGCATAACCCCTCCACATCAGTTAATGCTCTTACTATACCACCTACAGTGTCATTGTGTGTTAGCTGACGCTGTCGCTGACATAGACGGCGTCCATGGGACCATAGGCCTGGAGCGGCATGTCGATAGTGACGAGGGGCCCGAGGGTTCCGTGGCCACACGCGACAGCAACGATGCCGAACTGATCATACGCTTCTGATGGAGCTTGTTCTGCGCCATGTAGCGTGCCGTAAACAACGGTCGGACCTAGCAACAGCCCGGTCATAGCCTGGCCGCGGCCGATGGCAGCTTGCTTTTGCCCGCTGTCCCAGGTAATGACACTGGGGTCGCTAGCGACATCCAGCCCCTGGTACGCTTCGGGGATAGTTGCCATGACAACCAAGGCATCATCTGGCGCCGGCTCGAGCGATAACACAGTTACGGGGTTTCCGGCCCGCGGACCGCTCCTTTGCTTGACTTTTATGTCTAGTCGCCTGCCGAGGTCGAGTGTCGCCGCATAAGACGCAGTAATATACCTGTGAAAAGCTGGGTTTTTAAAGAGTTCGTTGTCGCGGGTGCTAAGAGCCAGTAATTCCATAAAAGTTATAGTAAACCGATTTTGTGATTTGTCAATGTTGGGGCAAATGCATATCTAATACTCTGGGTGAGGTACCTCAGTTAGCATAAGTCTATTTTTGAGCCAATGCCGGGTTACGCCAGTCTAACACCCATACAGCTCAGGATTTGCTCTTGTCCGATCCGGCTGGCGTGAGCAGTACGCCGTTTTTGGAAACGGCTGGTTCGGTGCAGGCGTTGCGGTTCCAGCAGCAGGGGCGGCGCATGCCTTTGTGGAGTTTGGAGCAGGCGACTTCAATGCGATGTTTGCGCGTTTCGTCGCGGCTGGTGGACCGAATCCAGCGAATCCATTCCCAGCGCGCCAGCGGCGTAATGCGTTGCCAGAGGTCGTGCACGTCGGGGTGAGACGCCAAAGCCTTTTGGATGTCTGCCGGCACGTCGGGTTCTGGCCAGGTTTTGACCGGCTCGAACATGACGGTTACGATGTCGCCGGCTTTGGCCTGGATGGCTTTGCCAAGCGCAGTGTCAATGCGCAGCCAGTGGCTCCAACGTCCGTCGGGTTCCAGTGGCGTGGTAACCTGCATGCCATTGACGGTGCCTTCAACCATAGTTTGCCCGCGTGTTGGCAGTTTGGCGCTTTCGGCTTCGGGCAGCAGCAGAATCGTCCAGTCGCCGATGGCAAATAATTCGGTTGTAAAACTGATTTGCGTGTTTGTTTTTGCTGGCTTGACCGTGGACATTACTTCCATAATAGCAAATGTGACTGGCGGGCTGTTAAAAGTCCAGGCTGACCGTGTTGCTGCCGTATGCGCCGCAGTAGGCGACGTCTTGGTTGACGCACACATCGACCACCGCAGTGACGCCGTACGTACCGCCGTCGCCGTAGGTAAAAGTGTAGCTGCCGCCAGTTGTCCCTGGAACGGTAAAGTAGCTGTCGCACGGCACAATCGGGTCGATCGTGGGCGAGCAGTTCTGGTTCATGAACATGATGTAGTAGCCGGTGGCGGTGTACGGGCTTGTCCAGCTGATGGATTTGGGTCCGGTTTTGGTGACCACGGTGCCGTAGTTTGCTGCTGGGCCGTCGCCTGGGTGGCGCACGGGAAGCGGCGTGACGGTTGCGACCGGCAATGCGGTGGAGTTATCGTATGGCTTGGTGACTGGGGATGGCGTGCTGGTCTGCGCAGGTTTTGTGGCAGCAGTGGCGGGTTGTGTGGTGGTGGCCGATGGGGTTGCGACGGCTGAAGTAGGCGTAGTGGCGGCTTGGCCGGATGCCGGAGTCGCGGCAGCGGTTTTAGTTGCCGTATGCGTTACGACACTGGCCGGTTGCGCGTGTGGCGCGTTCATAACCGTTATGGCTCCCCCGCTCAGGCCAAGTACTAACACAACAACCGCCAACTTTGCTGCGGCCGATTTGAGCGTGTACTGCTTTAGCCAGTTCCACAATTTCATGTTGTAATTATAAAATACAGCGGCACATTAGTCAATTTATCGCTACTGTATTGCGCCTCGAATCAATTCGGCTACCTCGTGAAACTTGTCGCCGAATTTGGTGTGTAGTGCAGCGTCTGGACAGTGCGCCAGGCGCTCCAACCCCCAGTAAATCATGTAAAACAGTACGCGTTGCTCGGCGATGGACCTGCCCGTAGCGTGCTGGTATGCACGGCAGAGCAAGTCATACGTCGCCGGCCCATATGGTTTGGTAATCTCTTTGAATCTGAAATAGGCCAGGTCCATTACCGGATCGCCAATGAGCGCATCGCCGAAATCAATCAGGCCCGCATACGTACTGCCCTCGACGAATATGGCGCTCATGGCAAAGTCGCCATGCACCAGCGAGCCTTGCTTAAGGCTGATACCCGGCAGGGCTGCCTCCCAAAAATCATGCAAAGCGCGTATGTCCACCGCCGAAAGTCTGCCCAGAGGCTGAAGTCCGGCAAAAGTTTTGCTGCAGTCCGCGAGGTATTGCTGCCAACCGCGGCCGGTGCCTACAAATGTACCATTGCTTTGTGTGGCACGTCCGAACCCTGGCAACTCAATCTGGTGGCAGCGCGCCAAATCTGCCGCGATGGCGGCAAAGAGCGTGGGGTCGCCAAATAGCTCTGGCCTGTCATCCATCTCCTGACCCGCAAGCCGCGTCATAAGTAATGTGTCGCTATCCGCATACAGGACTTGCGGCACCAGCGCGCCTGCCGCCGCCAGACGTTCGTACGCAAATGCCTCAAAATCATACTGCTGCTTGCTTCTGGGCCGCCGCTTTTTGAGCACTAGCCGCAGGTCGTTCAGGGCTAGGCCGTACACCTCACTTTCCAGGCCGGTAGCAATAGGGACGGCGCGCACAGCATCTGTCATATAGTGCCAGTGTGCAGCGCCTCGGCTATGCTGTCAACTTCCTCTTCGCTGCAGAGTATGGAAAGGTCTCGTTGTAGTTCGTGGTCCTCGGGGGTGTGCACTGCCTGTCCGGCGTAAATCTTAAATTGAGGGCCTTTACTGGTATGAGGGTTGAATTACCGGGGCAACCGGGGATAAAATAAACGTAAGCTCTATGGCAAAAAAGCACCGACAACAAAGGCCGTGGTATCGCAGGAAGGCGCTCCTGCTAATTCCCGGTTGTTTGGTGGCCGTGGTTTTGCTGATTGTGCTGGCGTTTCGGCTGAGTCCGTGGCCGGGCGCGTTGGTTATTCGCACGGTGTTCAACCGAAACGGGCACCAAAAGCTGGTGGCTATGCAGCAGCAACTTCCCCATTATGATGTGACGGTGTTGGCCAACCAGCAGTACCGCAGTAACGATCATGACGCGCTATTAGACGTGTATATTCCTGCTGCTACGATGCGCGATCACAGCAAACGGCCGGTGGTTATATGGACGCACGGCGGCGCCTGGCTGTCGGGCAACAAAACCGACGACGGACCGTATTTTGCGCGGCTGGCGGACCGTGGATTCATAGTTATTGCGCTTAATTATACCTTGGCGCCGAAGAAAACATACCCCTACGCCGTACATCAAATCAACGACGCGTACGCTTACATTCAGGCGAACGCCGGGCGTTTTTATGCCGACACCGACAGAATTATCCTGGCTGGAGATTCGGCAGGTGCGCAGCTTAGCAGCCAGCTGGCGGCGATCATTACCGACTCGGGCTACGCGCACGAAGTCGGGGTGCAGCCCCACCTTGCACCGGCGCAACTGGCGGGCGTGGTGCTATACTGTGGCATCTACAAAATGGAGGGCTTGGCCACCCCTGATCCCAGCTTGCCCAAAATTGTCGGCTGGGGCAATGACGTCACGGTGTGGGCGTACACGGGCACGCGTGACCGCAGCTCCCCGCTTATTCGTCAGATGTCGGCATACTACCACGTAACCAAAAACTTTCCGGCCACGTTCATTAGCGGTGGCAATGGCGATCCACTGACGGATGCGCAGTCCATGCCGTTCGCGGCCAAGTTGAGCAGCTTGGGCGTTCCGGTCACTACCCTGTTCTTCCCGCAAAATCACACGCCAAGCCTGCCGCACGAATACCAGTTCAGCTTCAACAGCGACGGCGAGAACTCCTTCGCGCAAATGCTTGCTTTCCTGCAAAAACTATGACCGGGCCAAATACTCCTGTACCGCCTCCAGGTCGGGTCTGACCCTTGCATGGCACATTCATACCTAACCTACGTGCAAGTTATGGCGGGTCGATTGGGGTGCTGGCCACTATTAGGCTGATGGGAGTGGCTTTTTGCTGCCTTGGCGGCCGAGCTGATTGAGTAGCTTCACCAGTTTGTCGTCGTCAATGTCGCTCAGATCGATCTGTTCGTTGCTGGCAATGATGAACCCCTGGGCCAGCTGCTGGATCGCCAGCACATCGCGCTTAGGCAAGTACTTTATGGTCTGAGTGTTGTTGATGAAATGCTCGGACGTCACCGTGATCGAGCCAAAGAACGGCCCGACGTCGGCCTGGATGTTTTTGATGTCGCAGTATTGCACGGACGCCGTCCGCTTTGCGCCCCAGAAAATGCGGTGCACGACCGTCAGCTTTTGGCGGTCAAGCGTGATGCTGTCCGGGAAGAAATCGAACGGAAACACTGCGCTGGCCTTGACTAGCACATTTTGGGCTTTTTCAACGACGTTCTCGAGCTTTTCGATGTCGCTTTCCGGCTTGGCCTCTGCCATCGCGTCCGACAATGAACGAAAATAGAGCGCATACTTGCCAATTTGCATCAGCCTGCGGTTTGCTGGTATGACCATACATCCCTCCTTGGGGCAATTTTATCGCTTGCCCATAATCTTACTATAGGCGCACTGGCCGGAATATGCTGTCAAACTGGTTACTGCGCTGGCGTAGTACCTCTGCCGAATGTGCATTACTTTGACTATTACAGAGTGGCCTTGTGCATAAAGCTCAAGCCTTATAAAGATCATCTTAAGCGGGACAACGCATGGGTTAAAGGAGATCGAAGAAGTCGGGTTTATAGATCCAAAGACCGTTCACATCCTGCCCGAATTTTTGAAAACAGAAATACTTAACCAGCACGCCGTGGCCGGTGCCCCCACCAAAATATTTTCACTCTAAAGGACTAGCGCAGATGCGGTGCGAAAAACTGCTCCTGGCCATTGCCAGGTTGGTGGGTTTCGGGTATAATCATCTCTGTTCTCAATCTAAACGGCGAAACGCCAGGAATGAGCGGCGTCTAGTCGGCGCGACATATTCCGGGGTAGCTCAGCGGTAGAGCGGGTGGCTGTTAACCACTAGGTCGCTGGTTCGAATCCAGTCCCCGGAGCCAAGCATTTACGAAATACCATTTTAATGGTATTTTTTGTTTTGTGTTCAGCTTAATCGAAATTGCTTCCAATGTAGAAGAGTGGCTTCACGGAGAACATTCTTACCAATTTGCAAAATTTGATAAAGCATATGGCAGCGAACTGGAACAACGACGTAATTTTATTGCCGACTCAGAAATCCCTAATAAATGGCATCGAGGCAAATTGCTTAGAGCAAGCGACGCACGCCTTCTAGCCAATCAACAGTTATTAAAAGTCTGTGCAGCAACTAGAGCGGTTACTGTATATGACGCATGTATTGCGGGCACCGAACGCGACACCGCAAGTGACCAGTCTTTTACCGAATTACATAGCTATTTCGCAAAATTAGCGTTACGAGATATTCCTAGCCCAGATGTGTTAGAAAAGCCGTTTGAAGAAGCCTTTCCTGATAACGATCCAGTAATTCGCTTCCGCCGAGCCGGCATACTAGCTATTGTTGGACTTATGGAATCAGAAGTAGCTACGGGCCATGTTCAGCTACCACGTCCAGGATTACCAAGTGGTCAAACCAGCTAAGTCTTGCTTTGTTAAGGTTATAACTTCCTCTATTACGGTGAGCCAAACAAAAATGACCAGGTCAAACGTCTGGTCATTTTTGTTTACGTTAGGATTAGATTGGCTAGCGAAGCACCTAACCAGTCCTGGAGCCAACTTAGGATATGAAATCATACGTGCATTAACACCCCATCTGCTACCATTATGTAATGAGTATTAAAGCCGTAGGTTTTGATTATGGCGGTGTGATTGGCGGAGTCGGCTCTACGGGCGCTGGTTTCACTAAGCAAATATGTGAAATTTTGGGCGTTGACGACGCCACTTACAAAAAAGTATATTTTGGCATGAATTACAAAATCAATACGGGTGAAATTCAAAGCTGGCATGAGTTCTGGAAACTGTTCGTTGACAAAATCGGTAAACCTGAAAAGTATGACGCAGTCGTAGCCTTAAATGATGAAGCCGAAAAGCACCTGCAAATTATTGACGAGAACATGCTAGCACTGGCAGACAATCTACGCAGCAGAGGCTACAGAGTGGGTCTTTTAAGCAATACTACGGTTGAGGGCGGTAAGAAAATGCGTAACCTCGGTGTGGACCAGCACTTTGACGTGTTTCATATTTCTGCTGAAACGAAGCTCATGAAGCCTAGGCCGCAGGCGTTTCAGCATCTCGCGGACGAGCTGGGGGTGCAGCCGAATGAAATGATTTTTATAGACGACGCAGAAAAAAGTTTGAGTACTTCAAACGAAGTCGGCTTTACACCTGTGCTTTTTGAGTCGTACGAAAGACTAACGCAACAATTAGCCGGCCTTAATATGCTATAGTATAACTATGCAAAAAATCGCTACCCGAGTATTCATATGCGCCTCTATCACCTTCGGTATCCTGGGATTGTTCGTCGTTCTGACGGGTTCATTCGGGCCGAACAAGCCGGATTCGCATGTCAGTCAGGTTTTCATGCGGCTTCTGATTGCCAACGTGTTTGTTCTGTTGCCTGCGTTTGCGTTGAGTGTCGCTGGCAAATATCTCGGCGGCGGTCACAAATAGCCGCATGGCAAAAAACGTCGAGATTGAGCTAAAATTCAAGCTGCTGAATGCCCCGGCGGTCGAGAAGTTCCTAACTGCGCACGCAGATTTCAACTACAAGTCATTTCAGCACGACATTTACTACAACGCGCCTGATCGCGATTTTTTGGCGGACCAGAGCAATATTTCTGAATGGCTGCGCATACGGGTCGAAAAGGACAAAGCGCAGATCAATTACAAAGATTGGCAGCCACGCGAGAACCCCATCAAAACACACTGCAAGGAATATGAGACTGAGGTCGCATCGTTTGAGCAGCTGAGCCTCATACTTGATGCGCTCAGTTTTACCAAGCTTATAGAAGTCAAAAAAACGCGCCGAGCCTGGAACTACAAAGATGTTGAGGTGAGTATTGATGACGTGGAGGAGCTTGGGCAGTACCTGGAGGTAGAATATAAGGGCGACGCGCTGGAAGATGTGGCGCAGGTCAGAGCCTATTTGCACGAAATTGTTGCTGAGTTGGGGGCGAAGACTGAGGGGCTGGACCTCAAGGGGTATCCGTTCGGGTTGCTGGAAAAGAAGGGTTTGCTGGCGTAGCTGCGGTGCTGCATTTGCTGCTTGCGGCGCATGGTGATTTGCGGCTTGCAATCCGAGGCAACCTACGCTAATTTTAAGCAGCACTCACTAACATGAATGGTGAGATGGGATTATGAATGACGCGCAGCTGGACGATTTAAAGCAGTTTTTTGTGGCGACGGTTTCGCAGGCGACCGCAAACATGGCCACTAAACAGGACGTAGCCAGACTCGAGAAAAGAGTCGACGACCTTGATCTCAAACTCGATACTATTGCAGAGAGTTTGAACGATCACGAGGTAAGGATCACGAGGCTCGAGCAGCGAGCAGCATAGTACGATTTGCCTGCAGCGGGCAAGTTAATGGGGTGTCTAGCCAAGGTAGACAAATACCACGAAGTTTTTACCCCGTAGTATTTGTCGCGAAATAGGTGCCCGGCTTTAGACTTCGTGTGGCGGCTGTGGTGCGGATTGCGCACCAAAACTCCGGGTCCCGAAGAGTTTGGCTGGGTCTACGACTGCCTGCGGGAACTCGCCCGTACCAGGGTGCGTTAGAACCTTGCCGTCATATGCACCTAAGTCAATGATGGTGCGTTCATGCGCGGCGGCGCGCTCTTCGCGGTGCAGGAATTTTTGTGTCAAAGCCAGTGCGGCAACAGTTGGCGCCGAGCTAATGATCTTGTGGCGCCGTGCCTCGGGCACCCACAAACCTTCTGGGTTCAGCATCATGTCGTCGGTTTGGCCCCAAGTGAACCATTCGCCCTTGCCAATGGTCGTGGCTTCGCTGTCTTCAAGCGAGGTGCCGCTCTTGAGGGGGTACGCATCAAAAGCGATAACCGTCAGGTTTTGGTCGGTTAGAGTCGGGTGCGGAAAGAGACCGCGCTCCTTATTGCCAATAATTTTAAACCTTTTGGCTCCGTGACCTGTCTCTTCGGCCAATTCGCGTTCGGCAGTTTCCAGAATCTCTCGCGTTGACTTGGCGGCAACCATACCGCCCCCAGCTGCTTCGTAGTGGTTGGGGGTTGGATGGCCTTCGACAACGTTGGCTGTCCAACGTTCTTGTGGAACGAGTAATGTTGAGCCTTCGCGTGAGTCGCCTCGTACTGGGATAACCAGTGAGCCGGGCTTCATGTCGACGTAGAACATGGCACCGCTCTTGGCTTCACCGGTTTCAGGATTAACAACGTCCAAACCGGTTTTGGGATCAACAAAGTTTACCGGTTGCCTTTTTGCATTCCAGAACTCTCGGTCGCCAATTCCGGCGGTAAATACGGTTTCCGGGTCGCCGATCTGACGGTAACCACTCTGAAGGCCTTCAGGTTGAGACATTGTAACTCCTTATAGCAATTACACATTCTAGCATAAAGATGTGGTTTTTGCAAGATGCTTATGCTTGTGGCATGATGACTTGCACCTCGGGGCGCAATATGGCAATACTATGGTCGATAGGCATTGGGATCGGAAGCCGGGGTCCAAACGCCGTGGCTGCACCGATTGTTCGCTCATGGGCGCAGTATAACACGCGCTAGGTGCGCACGGCTTTGACGGCCGCTTGCATACGGCGGTCTTCGGCACGTTTTTTGAGGGTTTCGCGTTTGTCGTAGTGCTTTTTACCCTTGCCGATGGCGATGCGGATTTTGATAAACCGCCCGCCGGTCAGAATTTCCAGCGGGATGATGGTTCGCCCCTGTTTTTTGGCTTCTTGCAGGTGCTCGATCTCGCGCTGTTTGACGAGCAGTTTGCGGGTGCGTGTTTGGTCGGCTTCCGCCACACGCACGCCGGCCGTGCCCATAATGGTGGCATTAATGAGCCACACTTCGCCCGCCCGTAGCGTGACATAGGCGCCGCGCAAATGCCCGTGCCCCATGCGCAGCGCTTTGGTTTCGCCGCCGGTCAGGCTCAAACCCGCCACCAAACTGTCGCCCAGTTCGTAATCGTGCCGCGCGCGCCGGTTGGCAATTCGCTTGGTTTGTGGTCGCTTTTTCTGTTTCATTGCCTTTAGTATGCCCTAGTCCGTCGGTGTTGCCAACCGGCCGCCTGCGTTATTGTTCACTTTTGAAGTAGTTTCTGAGCCCAACGTAGCGTAGAATTTTGCTTGCTGCTGCTAGCTGGCTTATGCCTGAAGCGCTGGTTGTGGCTTCGGCGGCGGGGTGCGATACCGCGACGCATGGGTCGAACCGGCACGACCACCCAGCTTCGGCAAATTTAAGCGCGGGCAGCTGCACGTCGTGCGCGCGCATCTGTAAAAAGCCCCCGGCTCGCCGTAAGGCGTCGGCACTGACAAACAAATTGGCCTCGGCGCACCAGAATGTTTCGCGCGCCGCGGGTTGCTGCGTGGTGTCCGGCCAATGCTGCAACAGATTATGATGTGTGACTCGCATCAGCTTGCTGGCGGCGACTTTGCCCTGTCGGGCGAATTGATCGGCCTTGAGTTGCAGAGAACTTCCCTTAAAAGCATCGTTTGAAAAACGTGGTCCGAAGTTGAAGGCCATCTGGCGTGGCGCCTGGCCATCGGTTTGTGTCTGGATGAGGCCGCCAGCCATCGCAACATTGCCGGTCATCAACGCTCTACCGGCATGCGCCGCCCCTTGGGTGAGGAAGCGTATGTCGCTGTCCACAAAATGCAAAATCGCATTGCCGTATCGTTCGATCTCGGGCGTGGCCAAAACGCGGTTACGCGTGTACCCCGCGCCGCGATTTCTGTCGTTCTGCAAAAAATGTACGCCGTTTGACTGATGCTCGCTGGCGAGCGACGTAAGTTGTTCCCTCTGTTGTCCTGTCGAACAGTCGTCGATAATATACAGGCCGTCGTACCCCTGGTCATACAGTTGCGGCATGAGCGTGCCGAGCGATTCAGTGTTATTGTAGTGCGGCACAACGCCGAAAACGGGGCGGTAATTAGTCATGCGGCTTATAGTAGCAGAGTTTGGTAGCGAACGCGCCGACAGATGTGATAATCACACCAGCTATGCCGCTTGCTACGCGGCTAGTTGCTGGACGTATTGGCTTGGTGGAACGCGTCTTTGGCGACGTTCCATAGGCTGGGGTCATGTTGCTGGACGAGCCGGTAGTACCAATATTCCGCGCCCCAGAGGTAGATTTCGCGCATGCCGGTAGCTTCGCCATACTGGACGCGAGTTTTAAACCGCGCGGCGTCGAACGACTTGTTAGCTTCGTCCAGGCTAATCTGGTTGAGCGCTTGGCCGTGCGGCGCCCACGATTCGGCTTGGAGTTCGTGGACGATCATGTCGCGGCCGGTTAGCAGTTTTTGCGCGCCGGCCAGAAACGCGTAGAACCACGCCGGGAACGGATATTCAATGTAGTGATGCGTCACCGCCGAGTCCCACACACGCTTGTAAATGGAAATCCCAAACTCGTCCGGCGTTGGCTGCCCCACCGGCATGCCCAGCGCGTTATTGCTGCGCGCGATGATCGCAGTATGTGCCGGGTCCAGCCGTTTGACCAGATTGAATTCGTTGACCAGGCGCTGACGGTCCATCGATCCGGCGATCTGTTCGCAGGTGCCAAAGCCCTTCAGGAAAAACTCGTTTTCGACCTGGTAGCTGGCCAGCGCCGGCGAGTGTTTGTAGCGGTTGACGACCGCAGTCATGAACGCTTCCAGCTGTGGCTGCCACTGGCTTTCGGTTTTGTCT
>Ga0070683_100000464_pt1 | contig 28388 bp, 32 predicted proteins | sample KBSC713LmetaG_FD_64662 | JGI IMG/M metagenome (GOLD analysis project Ga0070683, IMG submission 64662) | Corn rhizosphere microbial communities from Kellogg Biological Station, Michigan, USA - KBS C7.1-3L metaG | ecosystem: Host-associated > Plants > Roots > Rhizosphere ... | reverse complement strand
GCCCGGTGCGATCATGAATGACCGCGGTCGATCGAGATGCGGTCGAGCCACCAACGGCGCGCATGGCTTCGTTGGGGGATTTTTCAACGTGGGCGGGAAACATTTTCAATGAGTCTCCGGAGGTCTGCGACTTGCTCTTTGAGATTATTCACGTCCGCGCCCATTTCGGCAACCTTTCCGTAAACGCCGAACGCTCCGACGATGGTGGACACCGCCAGCGCTGCAAACACACCTAGCAACCACTTAAGTAAAGAACCATTCCCGTTGCGCTCGATGTAGAAGACATTTTTGCCTTCCATCGGAAGGTCATCGAAAGCAGGAAAGCCATCAGGTTCTCTGTGCCTGGTCATGTGAAGCGTCCATCACTATAGACCTTCCCCGAAGGTCAGGATTAGGGTGTTCGATGCGCCAACTGGCGCGATCGTGTTAACCGAAACGCTCGCTTTTCCACCCCCGAATTCGAGGGAGAATACCTCCACCGAGTTGGGAAGGATAGGACGCTCGTATTGAGGGGTGCCTGCTGTCGGCACTACCGCAGTCTGCGCGGCCTCGCTGAAAGAGAGGTAGACGGTGTTGGCCGAGGCGTTGAACACGCGGCATTGATCCGGGATTGAGCCCAATCCCAAACTTGTGGCGGTGACCGAGGCCGAGGAAGCGGTATTCTGCGTGCCGTTGGTGACAACGGCCGCAGATTTGCCCATCGCACGGAAAGAGCTGGTGGTAGCCATGGTATTTCCTTAGCGAGTGGGCCGGCCGCCGGCATTGGTGGTGCGCAACGGCTCGTACTCACACTGCGCGATCTTGTCGGGAACGATCTGCCGCTGCATGCCGTACCGGTGCGTCATGTTGGTGAACTTGCGTGAGAGTCCGCCCGGGGTGGTCTCTCGCAAGGTCGTGATTCGGGAAACCTGCAATACTTTTTTGTCAGTCGTGATGCCCATGGACATCCCCTTTTGTGATGGTCCGCCAAAGGACCGGGAGAAACACCGACAGAGCGAACCCGCCTGCCGAGGCGAAACTGACCCACGTTCCCGCCCAAAGCGCCCAGGAGAATAACCCAAAGGTCATTATTAGCGCCAGAAAGCACAATGCCCGCGCCGAAAGCAGGCGGATCATGACCTTCGCCACACCGAAAATGGTTTCAGGACTCAACTCTGAGCTCATGACTCCTCCTCCGTGCGGAAGGCTGACCCTGTTTGGCCTTCGCGATCTTTGATCTCGAGCGCGCGGAATTTAAGGATGCGATCGGTGATCGATAGCTTCTTGTCGAGGTCCGTTTCATCCTCCGCCCGCTTGAGCAAGTCCTGGATCAATTTGTCCAGCGCCGCCTTGGTTTTCATTTTCGACCCTTTGTGTTGGAACGTCAGTCATTTGGTCGAACGACGCTGCGCGCGTTAGACCCTCAAGAATGGTAGCCGTTTTGTCTATCCACGGCGTTTTGGGATCGCGCCCAGTAACCACCCAACGGGCAATCGTTGGATGGAGCGCGATGAATCTTGTGATAGCGGCAATCGCCTGCTTATAAAGCCGCTGCTTGAGAGGCTTCTCGAGAATGGCACCCGCGTGCATTCCGGCCATACCGACGTCCCGCTCCACCCCGGATTTGAAGGGGTAGATGAACTTGATCGTTTTGGCGAGCTCTCGAAGGTCATCGGCAAAGCCTCCCGGGAACAGTAGCTCCTGCTGCTTTTTGGTGAAGCCCAGGAGCGCATCCTCGAGGGAGCGGCTGCCTTTGGCGTTGATCGCGTTGATGTTCGCATTGCGTGCCAGCTCCTCGAGGGCAGCCTGGCGGACCTCGAACATCTGCGGGGATTTTTCCCCGAAGCGGCGCGCCACCTCCATGATGCGCGTTTCCTTCCCCGGGGTGACCACCCAGCGGTACACCTCCTCCGGGGTGCGGCTCGTGTCGGCGAGCTCGGCGAGCAGGTTCTTTTTGAGGTGATTGTCGAGCGCGCGCTCGGCCGCTTTCAGGTAGGTAAGGGCCTGCTTGACGTTGCCGTCCTTCAATTGTTCCACGTGAATCGTCCCTTTTCGCGCGGCCAGCATTTCCCCGAGCTCCTTGAGCTCGATGGCGGTTGCCTTGCCGTGAACGGCTTCGGTCATCGCGCCGGGCCGGTTCAGGTAGTCGAGGAGCTTCATGCCATCGACCACGCGAGTGCCGACCACGTTGACCGTGCTTGTGCGGTCGAGGATGTTCTGGAGGTCCGCGCTCTGCACGCGCTTCCACACCTCCTCGCCGAGCATTTTGCGCATCACGCCGACTTTGGCGGTTTGACCGGGCTGCAGCATCATGCTCGCGATCTTCTGGGGGTCTGGCGGCATCCCCGATCGGACGGACTTCACGATCTGCTTGAAGGTGAGGTCATTGAACTTGGCGATCCCGCGCTTGTACTGGCCATCGACGGTGCGCAAGGCACGGATCGCCGCGGTGGCCGAGGGGTCCTCTTCCGCCGCCTGGATCGCATCATCGACAGCGTTGGCCAGAAACAAGTGGTCTCCCTTGACCGTGCTCCGCGTGAGCGCCGCAGCGTCGCCCTTCTCTCGCAGGAGGGTGCGGATGCGTTGGGCGTCCTTCAGGCTGATCTTGTCCCCCTTGGGCAGCTCCACCCCGAATTCCTTGAACAGCATGGCATCCTCCTCCGTGATGTCCGCCTTGCCGAGCGCCGCCATTTCGCGCGTCATCGCCGAGACGGCCGTCTTGGGCAGCATGCCCTTGATCTGGCGCGCAGCCTCGCGGATCGGCTCCACCGGAACCACCTCGCGCCCGCCGAGCATGGTGTCGATCTTCCCGTAGGCGTCCTTCGCCCAGGCGGAGAATTGAGTCTTGGCGTTGCGCGTCATCGCCGCCACGTCCTCCGAGAGCGCGCCTGGCGGATTCTTATCGATGATGTGCTCGATGTTGGAAATGCGGGTGTCGAGCTGCTTATCGACGAGCTCGCCAGCCTGCTTGACCGTCTCCTCGAGGACCTCGCCGTGCGCGCGCACCGAATCTTGGACCGCCTTGCCCGCCTTCGCGCCGGAGAAGGCGAAGGTGGGGTCTTTGAGCTGATCCATGAGCTCCGAGATATAGGGGCTGGGAATACCCTGATCCTCGAGGCGCTTCCTCACCTCGTTCAGCACATACGCCTGGTTGCGGGTGTCCTGAGCGGCGTACTTGCCGGTGAGCTTTTCGGCATCGACCTCGATACGAGAGAGTTTTCGAGCATCAGGTGCCATAGACGCATACGGAGGCCGCGCGCCGCCTTTCCAGGCTTGCAGGGTGCGAGCTCGGCTCTCATCGGTCGCGCCCGTAAAAGCGCTCGGCAAGCGCCCAGAGAGCACCTTGCGCGCGCCGGCTCCGACGATCTTGCCCGCGCCTTCGCCCCCTGCACCGAGGAGCGCTTCCTTGCCGGTCTGCTTGGCGAGCTCCTGGGGTGTCTTGGCGAACGTGCCGGCGACTTTCTTGGCCCCCTCTTCGATCAGATGCCCGCCGCCCGCACCGATCCCCGCCCCTATCACGCCGCCTGCGACCGTGCCTAGTGGACCAAAGGCTGATCCCACCCCGGCTCCGAACTCCGCGCCTGCGCCCGCGCCGGCCATTTCCGTGCCTTGGGAGGCGATCTCGGCCGAAGTCCCGAGGCCCGAGCTATCGACGTGGATTTGTCGGCCGTCCTTGGTGACGACGAACTTGGGGTGACCATCATCGCCCCACTCGCGACGCACGTTTCCCTTGCCGTACACCTTCTGGAGATACAGCTCCTTCTCCTGATCGGTGTCATGGGCGGCGAGCGCCACCTTGTCGAGCCAAGAGAGGCCCTCGTTAGGCTCGCCCCAATCCCCGCTCGCCCCATGGCTGCCCTGTACGACGGGATCGTTCTTCCAAGCCCCCGCTGCAGGAGCCGGTGTCACGACCGCATCATCTTGCCAGCCCATCGTTATTTCCTCTTGGTGCGCACAGACCCGTCGGGCGCAATGTACTCTGTGCCAGCCGGCAGCGCATTGTAGTCAGCGTCATTGGTGACGCGCTTCAAACCGGTGTCCGCAGGCTCCCCGAGCTCTTGCTGCAAGATGCCCTTCACCACGTCGAGCTGCTCGCTGGCAATGCGATTGTTGGTGAACGTGCGAAGCCCGTCCGCAGCCTGCTCGAGCTTCTGGCGCTGATCCTTGCCCGTGCGGGAGGACATCTTCTCGATCACGCCGGGCAGCTCGGCCAGGAAGAGGTTATTGGAGGTCTGGAAGCGGTGCGCGGCATCGTCGGTATCGAAGCCCGCCGTGCTCGCCGCCCATTCTCCAATGCGACGGATGCCACCGGCCCCGCCCGCGAGGAATTTGCTGTCCTTGAGGGACTTCTGCATGGTCTCGATCTGCGCGAGGACGTTTTTGATCGCCTGGTCATTGCCGGCCTTTTTAGCCGACTGCTTTTCCTTGACCTCGCTCGTTCGCTCCCACTTGACGGCGTTGTCCTGCTCCCACTTCTGCCAGCGATGATGGGCGTCTTCCGTCTTCAAGGACATTTCCTGAGTCCAGCGCCACTGCTTGAGCGCTTCCTCGTCGATCTTGCCCTGGTAACCGGTTGCGCGCAGCGCGATCTCGAGCGCCTTTAGGTCCGAGTTGGCCTGGCCCTTATAGACCTGCTGCATTTCCTTATAAATTTGCAGTTGCTGCTTGTACTTATCCATGTACCGCTGGTAGGCATCGTTATAACGCTGCTTGGCGTCCTCATAGGCTTGCTGGTTGCCCTTGATCAACCCCTGCATCATCCCGTTGGTCGCGCCCAGCATCACGCGCGGGTGAAGCCCTGCGATCTTCCCCCCGAGGGTCGAAAGACCGATCAGGAGGGGAGCCATGCTCATGAAGCCCTGGCGATTGACCTGCGGGCCTTGAGCCATTTCCTGCTGAGGGTCGAATTGCGGAATGCTCGCAATGTCCTTACCCACTCCATCGAGATTGGCCTCGTCCTGCTGATAGTTCGAGAGTGCCTGAGAGCCGCTTCCGGAGAGCGTTGAGAGTGCTCCCTGAAGATCGGAGCTTGCAACGGGTGGAGCTTCATCAGCCATACATGAACGCCTGCGGTTGAGTGGGGATCGAGCTCCTGGACTGCATGCTCTGGAGCACCTGGGTCAAGGAGGGGATTGCAGCATACCCCGATCCTTCGCCATCGTAATTTTCCGCGTTGCGGCTGATCGGCTGACCGGTCATCGCGCGGTCAACGAGGTCCGTGATGATCTTCTTCTGCGGCGCACCCCAAAACTGACCGTTCTCGATCGTCATGTTAGAGCCGGTGGACTTCCAATACTGATTCATCGCGGGCGCGATGTAGGATTGGAAAATCTGCTGGCTGTCCATGCCCTGCTTGATCTTCCCGCTCGAGATGCCTTGCGCGAGCTGCTGCGTGATCCAACCTTTGAACCCTTCGGCGTTGCCGCCGTGCTTTCCGCCACCATCCATTTTGGTGAAGGTGGAGAGCGCCGATTGGTTGCTCTGCCAAAACCCGAGGAGTGACTCCTCGAACGCCTTGGTGGGAATCTGCGCGCCCTTAAGATCAGCGGCCATTGCCTTCCCTCCCTCCTGGCCCCAGTAGAGCTGCTCCCAAGCCTTGTGCGAATCGGATTCCTTGCCGGGACCAAAGGCGCTCGAGATCGCGCCCACCGCGGCTCCGATCACGCCGCCCACAACGGTACCCACGCCTGGCAGGATCGCAGTGCCGACCGAGGCCCCCGCCTCCGCGCCGCGAATCGTGTCGCCCTTCGTGTCACCGGACTGCCAATTTTCGACGGCGTTATAGACCGACAGCGGCGCAGCCACGTACCCGGCTGCCTGGCCCACTCCCTGACCGAACACTCCAAGCTGGGAGCCGAGCTTCGTGGCATCGACGGCCGCAGTGCCGTACCCCATGACACCACCCTGCTTGATGCCCGAGTAGATGCCGGCGACGTCATTGACGATGCCAGCGGTGCCGCCGAGGGGGTTGGCGGCTTGCCCGCCAGCGCCGTTAAAATTGAACACCTTGCCGGCAAGGCCCACCAGGTTGCTCGCGGCGTTCACCCCCGAGACGATCTGAGAGACCGTGCTCGCAGAGCCGCTCGAGCCTCCACCCCCGCCGCCTCCGCCTCCTCCCGGGCCCGCCCCGCCCGTCCTGGGACCGGCCGCGGCGTAGGAGTATGCGGCTGCCAGGTTGCCGAGCAATTGGTTCACCTGCTGCGAGAGCTCCTGATCCGATTGAATCTGAAGCTGGATCGCTTGCATGGCGGGCTGCATGCCCTCGTTGCCGAGACCCAACGAATCATTGAGCATCTGCTCAAACTGCTGAGTCGCGAACTGCTGGCCCTGGAGCTTCAACTGCTGGCCTTCGGTCGTGGTTTTGAGCCAGGAGTCATACGCCTGGTTTCCGGTGGCGAAACGAGCGTCCAGGAGCTGCTGGCGCATGATGGTCGCCTGATTGTCGATCTGCTGATCCTGCGCGGTGAGTACCGAGGAGTCGGTGATCCCCTGAGAGGCGAGCGTCTGACGAACCTGCTGCTTTTGAGCTGCAATCTGGTTTTGAAGATTGAGCTCGTCGGCCTGGTTGAGCTTGCCAGAGTTGTAGTCAGCGAAGGCGCTCTGCGCGATCTGCTGCAAAGGGGTCGCCGCCGCCTGGAGCTGATCGCCATACTGGTTCGACAGATTGACGAAATTCTGCTGCGTCGGCGTCAACTGCTGATTCTGGTACTGCTGCAAGAGCTGCTGGCTGGCAGAGAGATACGGCTGGCCGAGCTGCGCCATTTGGCCCGCTTCCTGTTTGGCCTGGTTCTGAGCATCCTTCGCCTGACTGATCCCGAGTGCGCCCACGGCCGCGTAGGGACCGAGGCCCGAGAGTCCGCCGTTCGCTGGGTTACCGCTCCACAGATTGTTCAAAAATCCCGCAAGGCCACTCCCCGAGGTGGCCGGGGTCGTGGACGTGCCGCCCGAGCTACCCGCGCCGGCCAGAATCGAGGGTAGGCTGCCCCAAATGGAGGGGGTGGAGCTGATCTGGCCGCTCACCGGATCGTAGCCGGTGGGCAGATTGGTCCCGAAGACAGAGCCCGGATCGTTGGGCATCGTCGAAGGGCTAAAATCCCCTCCGCCACCGGAGCTCGGGGTCCCGAAGGTCCCCAGGCCAGTCGTGGCATCGTACCCGCCGCCGCCAAAAATGCTCGTGCTGCTCGTATCCGGGAAATTCATTTCCGGGATTTGAACCTGACCGTCTAAACCTGCGAGATCGTCTGCCATGTCAGTGTACCTGTAGCGCCTGATCGAGACGCGTGTGCAGCAAATTGTGCATCCGGTGCCAGTTTTGGAACTGAGCCTCGGAGCCCATTGGGTCTGCCGAAAGCGCCTGGGAGGAGATACTCCTATCCGGGATAATTAAGCGCAAGAGACCCATGTGATGCAAATAGTGAAGACGAACCCACTCCAGGGAAACCTGAGAGAAAAGCGGTGCCGGCGAGAGAGAAATTCCATTCCTCGAGAGCGCCTTACGCAAGGTCTCATGCCGAGTGCCGTGCGCAGCCAGCCACTGCAAGCTCATGGGCTTGCTTTTATAGTCGAGGTCCCCGAATGGGGTCACGATCATATCGGCTCCGCGATGAGGTAAGCACCGAGCTCCACGGAGGTGGCGCTTCCGTTGTTCGTGTTGACCGCCCACTGAATGGAAAGGGTGCCGCCTGCATTGGTTGAGATAAACCCCGTGTAGGTTATGACGTTGGTGTAGGCGGTGGTGCCGATCTGAGTCCAGAAGGAGTTGGAGGGAGTGTGCAGGAACTGCTCATAAAGCTGAGTGGTTCCAAACACAAAGGCGTTGGCCATAGCGACCGTACCCGAACCCGTGATGCTGCCGGTGTAGTTCCACCCGATCGAAAAACCCTGGTTTCCCGTACCGGTGGAGGAGTAAAACGGGATCAGAGCCGTGACCTTGTACGTGGTATTGGCCGCAAGAGTCAGTTTGAGATCGGGATCGTCAGACTTAACCGCAGAGGTACGCGCAGTGTCTGATCCTTTCTTGGCGGAGAGCCGTCCGACGACCGGGACTGAATTCAAACTAGCCGATCCATCTGGAGCGATGACAAGGTTATTGTTCCCTTGGGTTCCTAGGGTCAGGAAGCCACCGGTCTCGAAGTTTTTGAGATATGCGTTGTTTGAACCGTTCTGCTGAAGCAAGAGTCCCCGACTGGGAGGGAGAACCCCTGCTCCAGCAAGATACAAAGTGGCTGCATTCCCCGGTTCGCCTGCCGAGAAAATAGTCATTGTATTGATGAGAGAGGAGGTGGTGGCATCCGCGATGCGGAAAGCCGTCCCATCGTATATAAGAGAGACTATCCTTCCTGCGATGAATTGCCCGTCAACCAGAGGGTTTCCGTCAGGATTGGTGACGTTCCTGTTACCCAATCCATTGACGTTGATGTTCACTGGGATTGCGGTGTTGGTGTTGGCAATCTTGACATTAAGGGGGACGCCCTTGGTGTAGGTGAAGATCAGGGGGGAGGGAACCGTAACGGTTATCTGGTTGGCGGCGCCACTTGAGTCCTCAAAATAATTTGAGGACAGCAAGAGATTGTTGATGAAGTTGGAGAGCGCCGAAAAATTGGCGTCCAACTGAGCCAGAGGGATAGGACCTGTCTGAGCAGCGAATGTATTAGGAACGGAAACGCCAGTACCGGGCATAAGTCACCACGAAGCTTTGAGTTTGTAGTCAAGGTAGACGCCGCTCAATTCGATCTGCGCCTGGCCCTGACCGGAAAGACCAATGTATTTGGCATAGCCACCCGGGGACGAACCGCTGTAAAGAAGAAGCTGTCCTGTGAACCAGTTGACCAGAGAGAGGGAATTGTTCTGCCACCCAACGATCTGGGCAGAATTGTTCTGCCAGGATACATATCCGGCAGCGCTGATCCCGGCAAAAGGGATAGAACTATTAGGGGTGTCGAGGGAGACCGTGAACTGCTGCAAGAGGGAGATCACTTGGACCTCGAACCCAGCGCGCACCGCCTGCTTGTCTTGCAAGGGATCTTCCATAGGCCACAGAGCCGTCATCCACTTGAAGGCGGGGGACTGATCCGTGCGTGCAAAGAGCTGATAGAGCTTATTGCCCACGAATCCATAGAGCTGCTGCACGCCTCCGCGAATGATTGGAACAAGTATCGTCACGGTGCCAAAGTTGGCAAACCACCATTTCTTGTCCCAGTACATGCACAAGATGGTGTTCGATCCAAAAATAGGATCATTCAATCGCTTCATGAGGATGCAGCGAGTGAGGATATTGTTGATCGAGACCGATCCTGCCCAGATGGGCTGGGAGAAGTCAGCGTACTGCCACGTGCCATCGATATCCGCAGAGAGCCTTTCGTGCAATACACCCTGCACAGCGTAGATGCCCGTCTTGTTGGCAAAGGTGAGCTCGCGGTTGAAGGAGAAAACGCTGCCAGGCTGATCGGTCCCGAGGTCCGCCTGGATGTTCAGGTTGCTGAATACCGGCGTGGGCGGCGAGGCCCCCTGTGGGACATAGACGTCGCTGATAACGTTGATCGAGCTTTCGCCAAAGAAGTAGAGATAGCCGTCTGCGGCATAGAGTCGGGTGACCTTGTTTTTAAGAACAGGGTCCGTGAGATTGTCGAATCCCGCGCCGTTGGCGACAGTCCAGTAATTGGTGGCGTCAGGAATTGCCGGCGCACCGCCGCCAAAGCCATCAGCGCCGCTGAATAACAATACTCGTCCCTGAGCGATCCAAACGCGGCCAAAGGCCACGGCAATATCGTCTCCGGAGGAGGGGACTCCGGTCCCGGTGAGCTTGGCAAAGGTGGTTCCATCCCAGTAGTAATAGCCGCTCGAGTCTATGATCAAGAGGATTTGATTCTTCCACTGATCCATCCTCGAGGCCGATCCTGAGAGAAGCGTTCCGCCGCTATTGATCTGCGCGGAGGTCCCTGCTCCAATGTTATAGGCGAACACCTTGCCATTGGCTGCAAAGCTTACAATGTAGTCAGTCCCGCCAATGTTGATCGAACGAGACCAATAGATGGAGTCCGCGCCATAATCGTTGAGGGAGGAGGAAATGTCATTGACGGAATGGATGTTGGCCGGGCCGATCGGCTGCAAATTCTCAAGATGCGCCCAGGCGTCCTCCGGGATCGCATTGCGAGAGGCTTGCGTGACAACGCCGCGCCACTCCCGAAATTCCTTGCGGCGTAGCGGTTCCTCCTTCTTGTCTTCAACGGGATTGCTCATGGCTGGTTGAAGAAGTTCACCGGGTTGCTGACAAAGAGCTGGAAGGAGCGGGCCGCTCGAGCAAGCTCCTTTTTGTACTTGGTCTCGAAGATGTCACTCTCGCCCATGGCCTGCTCCTTGTACTTGGCGAGGTGAGCAGCCCAAAACTGCACCACATCGAGGTAGGGAACCACCAGCTCCTCCGTCGAGGAGTCATTCACCAGGGGATTGGGATAGATAGCGATGTCCCAATCGGTCACATAGTTTTGGTCCGGGGTGTAGCCCACGTATATCGTGAGCGCGCCCTGGCGCGTGAAGACGGTGGGGCGCGTCTGCATCTGCGAGTAAAAGCGCATGTTGCGGCTGAAGGCCGTCCAGGGCGCATAGAACATGGGGTAGCGCGTGTTTCCCCAATAAAGATCGATGCCAATGACCCCGACCACTCTGCCTTGGAACTGGGAGTGGACGGTCGAGTTGATCGGATAGCTCTCAACCCCCTGAAGGATGTTGATCCCGGGGTCGAGCTGGCGCAGGCAATAGGTGTCAGAGGCGACGCGCCGGCGAGCGGCGTTGATGTAGTCGGTCAGCTCCGCGTCAGAGAAGTTCTGCGCGTTTGGATCGTGCAGAAGGCGACGGACCTGCGTCAGATAGGTCGTAAGCTGGCCCAATCGCCTCTCCTCCCACGGTTATTTCCCGTGCTTCTTACCCGCTGGGGGTTCAACAGCTCCCGCGCCTTGAGTCGCGGGAGCTGCATTCCCACCCGGAGCAATGGGTCGAGAGCCCGAGTTTCGATCCGGCATGAGCTCGCCGGCAGACGCTTCCGCGGCTTCCTCTTCTGGCTCGTATTCCACAAGAGGCGGGGCTTCCGCGAAACGCACCGCGCGCAGCCGCTCAAGCGCTTGCGCGTTCTGGTCAGAGGAAGTGGCCCACCCCAAGCGCGCGAGCGCTGGCGTCTTGTCATCTTTGCCGAAGCCGAAGATGTGAGCCGCTGCCAAAGCGGAGATCGAGTTGGGTATGCCAGGGAGGAATTCAAAGTCCTCCCCGTCGTACCGACCGACGATCTTCTCCCGCGTGCTGGTGACCTGCACGTGATCAGGACGTTTGATCACGCGAGCACCGACACGAAGCTATTGGCCGTGGTGCCGTTCGCCCAGATGGCCACGTTGGGTTCTGAGCCCACGCAGAGCTCCGTGGTGGAGGCCGGCGCAAGGTCGCGCCACGTGGGAGCCACGGCCGGCGTGCCACCGAGGGCGCTGGTGCTGGCCTGGTCCAGAATGACCGCCTTCTGATCCGGGTTGTACCGCACCGCGCAGTTGGCCCCAAGGCTCGCAATGAAAGCGGACTTGGTGAGATTGGGCGGTGGGAAGGGCGTGACCACCGAGGAGATGGTCTGCGTCGGACCTGTGCCGATCAAGCTCGAAGCGCCGCTCGCAGTGAAGGGCGGGAAAAAGACCGGGATGCCCGTCAACGAGGTGATGGTAGCCGCGGTGATCGTGGTGTAGATCGTGATCGCCGTGGTGCTCGGGATCGAGAGGATGCGGAAGATATTTCCGACCAGCACACCCGTGCCAGACAATCCCGAGGTAGAGCCGCCGAAGGTGATGAAATAGTTCGGCGGAACACCCGCTGCAGGCTGAAGCGTCAGACCGTGGGCGGCGTTGAACGTGATCGTGGCGATGTTGTTCGAGGCGGCAAAAGTCGCACCCGCACCGGCAGGAATCACGAATTGGGCAATGGTCAATTCGGACTGATAGTTCAGCCCATCGACCGGAAGTGAACCTAAGCTCATGGCGAGCGCTCCTCAGATGTTATTGAAGGTATAGCCCGTCACGCGGCCGCAGGTTTTGGGCTTGGTGAGCGCCATTTCCGCGATGGTGAGGACTACGCCTTGGTAGCCAATCTGATTGTTGGGGATCAGCGAGTGGAACCCCGAGAACGCGAAAGCCGCCTTCTCATGCACGTACAGATTGACATAGTTGGTGTTGATCACATACATCAACCCTTCCGGGCAGTACGGATCAGCGAACACCGGAACGCCTGCGACGTCGAGCGCGCGGAAAGCCGACCGCGGCCGATCGTTATCCGCATCGAACCCCTTGCCGGGCTGAATCTGATAGGACTCGGAGCCGACGAAATCTTGCGCGAGCTTGCTCCACGTGCCGAAGCCCATCACGGCAAAGGAGGGCATTTCCGCGCCCGCTTTCTGCACACCAGCGAGGTATTGCAGCACCGTCGATCGAGTGGGAGCCACCGAGCCCGCGGCGTACACCTTGGATTGGAACCAAGTGTTCGAGTTGCGGTTGATGTTACCGTAGGTAACCAGGTTGGTCCCGTCATCGATCGCACCGGGGAAGCCGATGATGTTCTGATTGTCCGTGTAGTTATTGAACAACGCATTGGACAGGAAATCGACCATGTTATTGGTCGAGTCGTTCATGCGCGCTTCGATCAGCGGAACCACCGCATGATCCATCTGCAGGGCGCCTTCCATGCCGAGGAAGAGGATGGGGGTGATCAATCCCTTTAGATTGAATTCACCGAGAGACGCGCCTTGCTGCGCGGTGGGCTGCTGGAAAGAGCCCGAGAAGTTCGTGGTCTGAGTCGTGACGAACGGCTGGCCCTGAACCGGGATCGAAATGGAGCTCACACCACCGGTCGCCGGCTGCGAGTTGGCCATCAGGGATGCGATCGTGGGAGACGCATTGTAAATTTGCACGACCATCTTCGGGATGAACGCGCGGCGAGTGACAGCGGTAAGTTCGTTTGCGATCGAACCTGCTGCTGGCACGATGCCTTGGCCTAAAACCGGCATGTTTTATTCTCCAAAAACGCGCGCACCTTACGATGCCGCAAGACCCATTAAAATCAAATTCTACGCTGCGCGAGAGCGCATGATCTCCGAAACGACCTTGTGAGCTTCGCGCTTGGCCCAATTGTTGGGGTCCTTCGCGATCTCCTTGGCGTGCTCCGGGAGCTCCAAAGTGTAACTCAGTGAATCGGGCGTCGGCTCTGCGAGCTTCGCCTCGTTGGCCATGAAATCCATGGCGGTGTCGGGATTCAAGATGCCCCGATCGGTCATGACTTTCTTCACGTCATCGACCTTGAAACCGCGGCTCTCCATCCGCTTGCAAGCCGATTCCCATTCGGCATTTGACCGGCTCACCCGCTCGCGCTCCTCGCGCTCGCGTTCCTTGTTGGCCTGCTCCTGCTTGAAAGCCTCGAAGCGCTCATCCATGTCCACATCGGGGAACTGGAGATTCGGATCGATTTTCTTGAGCAGGCGCTTGGTCTCGCGGCTCACTTCCGGAGAGCTCAAAAGCTGGTGTGCAGTGCGAGCAAGCTGCTCGCGTTGCGCTTCGGTATAGCCCTCGAGACTGGGGTTGGCCGGCATGGTCGATCTCCGCTCAGGTTACCGGCTCGCGGCGCGTGCTCGCACCGGGGCGCACGATGCCCATCGAGTTTTTCTTGATGCCGCGGTTGACGCTGGAGAAGCCTCCCAGCTCGGCCATCCGCGGAGGATTCACGATATTGCCGTTCTGCTGCGCGTTCGAGATAGGGTCTCGGCGGGCAGAGTCGGCAGTCGGACGAAACATATCGGCCATAGCAGGCTCCTTACATCGGCGGTGGCGCACCGCCACCAGGGGGACCACCAGGCGGAGGTCCGCCAGGGGTTTGACCAGGACCAGCGAGACCTTGCATGAGCTGCTTGATCTCGGCCGGCATTAATTCTTCGTTCTCGCCCCCATCATTCCCGAAGATTTTCTCCAAGGATTTGATGGCTCCCATGACCGCCTTGAACTCGGGAGTCCCCGGCTCGAAGGAACCCAACTGCTGGGTCAGGACTTTCACCGCCATGGCCACACCGACTTTTCCGCCAGCGATTTTCCCTTGCGGGGACTGCGGCGTCATCATGCCTGCGGCGTTGGGCGGAGGCGCTCCCCCGGGAGGTCCCCCAGGCGGCGCGCCACCGGGCGGGGCTCCGCCAGGAGGGGGTTGCTGCATGGGTGTGGGCATTGGCACGGGCGGAGTGTGGGCAAAAGACTTATTTTTTGTCAACTACACCCTCGGAGGATCATCCTCCGAGGGCGCTTTTAGGGTCTTATCCCCAAGCGATTACCGCTTGGATTTACGACCACGGCGCTTTCGACGCGACATGATGCTCTCCTCTTCTGGTTGTGTAGACCGACCCATTCAGTAGCCATCGCTCTCACCCCTTGCGAGATGGTGCGGTGTGGCTCTCCAAAGGGAGAGCTCAAGCCTTTTTACCTTGCTGGTGTTTCAATTGCAAGATTTTCTCATCCTGAGCGGCTTTAGCCTCGGCCGGCTCGATCTTGGTTTTGAGTTTTTTCTTGAGCAGTTGCTTCATCGGGATGTCAATGAGGTCGATCAGCTCCTCACGGTCGATCGCCTTCGCCTTGAACAGCTCAAACGCCTTCTGCTCCACCTCATCCATGAATATAGGACTATTGGAGTGAGCATCGACCTTGACGTTGAAGTCCTTGGTGAACTGGTCTAGTAAGAACTGAAGCCCGTCATCGCCCTTGTACTTGACGGCGGAATACTTCTGCATCAATTTCAAGTCAAGAGAGGCAAGTCTCTCGAGAGAATCCTCCACGATAAGCGCGCGCTTTTTAGCTCGAGACGAACCGAGCTTGGCAAGCTGGTTGGCGTGGCCCTCGCTCCTGACACCCTTCTCTCCCCTGCCAGATAGCACATTGTTGATACCGCTGGTTTCCTCGAACATGGTGTCCATTTCGCGAATCTCCGCGAAAAGGTCCTCGGGAATCGTCGGCTGGTAGGGGTCCACCTTGGCTTGAGGATTGTCGGAGATTACCACTCCATCCGGAGTATCGAAGGCATTGGCGATCTCATCTGAGACCGCATCGAAGCCGGAGAAAGACTTGGGAGGCTGGGCCTGCCGGTCCATCATTTTACGGACCTGGTTCAAGCGCTTGTTGCGCATGGTCTGAAGCGGGATCAGACGCTCAACCTCGCTGTACCCCCAGAAATAATCCGGAGTGGGGTTCGGAGCCACCTGGGTGAAAGGATGCTCGTTTTTGATCAGCATCTTCTCAATCGGCCTATCGTAGATGACGATCGAGGGATCGGCCATCGTGACGATGATATAGTCTTTGGCTTCATTGTCGTATATATACAGCTCGTACATCTGGATCAAGGGAGTCAGGACTTTGGGCTGGTAGCGAGTCAACTGCATCAGATTGACGTCCCAGTTGCCGACGATCATCGGAGAGACGGAGCTGATCACGATATTTCCGACCTGGAGGTCCTTGGTGGTATCGAGCGCACCATTGGGAACCACGTGGCTCAAAATATCGTTGAGGCGAGGGTGCTTCGCGATCGTGAGCTCTCGCTCGAGCTCGCTTTGGGTGGTGAGGTAGCAATGCACGAAAGCCTCCTGCCGATCGAGCATTGGCACATCCTCGCGGATCACGCCAAAATTGTGAGGCTCCACCACGGAAGTTTCAGTTTGCCGTCCATTCCAGCGTGTTTTGAGGAACATGCTGCCGTAGACGAACGACCACGTGAGGGCGGTGCCGAAGATGATGTCCGTGTTGGAATCGTGCCACTCATTGTTGAGGGCCTCGTTTACCGAGGGAACCTTATCGAGCTCGGCATCTGACACGCTGGGAGGGATGGTGACCGCGAATTTCGTGGTCTCCTGCGCGTACATGAAGCTCGTCAATTGATCGATGTGCGGATAGATTTTATTGACCGCAGTGCCGGGGTCTCCATCCCAGGCGCATCCGTGCATGTAATACCGGCGCATCTCGTTATAGAACGTCTTCCTCTCATCCCGAGTCAGCAAGCATTGCTGCAAGATGTCCTCGAAAAAATTGCCCCGAGCTACAGCGTCCGAGGGAATCTTCATGACCAGGCCCCCGGCTCAGGGTTGGGAGGATTCACGAAGACGGGAGCCTTGGGCTTCATCGTCTTGACGATCGAGCTTGCGTGGTTTTCTCCAGGAGTGCCGATCAGGCTTGAGGCCGAAACTTTGCTCGCCTTCTCGCCTCGCTGGCTCCATCCCGGAGCGGAGTGCTCAATGGGAACGGTGTAGGGCGCGACTTGAACCTCTTGCCCTTGGACGTTGATCGTTCCCGGCTTACCCTTCTTCAAGGTCTCCATGACCGATTCGCCATCCTTGCCGTTTCGGATGTCGCTCAAGCCGAAGTCATTGGCCAGGCCCTGGAGCTGCTGGTCTACGAACTTAGTTTTGCCGTGCTTGATGCGCGGAGGAGTGCGGAATTCCTGCGTCACAAAGCCATCGGGGCATCCCCACAGGCATTTTTTTTCGTGGTTCTCAAAGGGACCGTGCGCGACACAGCGCAATTCAAGGGTGATGGCCATGGCGGGAAGCATGGCGAGGAGGATGCAATTTCGTCAAGTCCAGCCCCACCGGATAGAGCTTCGGGCCCAGGCGCGTCATGCGCAGGGCATACTCCGGTTGCGCCTGGTGGCGAGGGACCCCTTGCAAGGGAGTGCCATCCGGCGTGTACACCATGATGGCCCGCCCGGAGCGTCGCTCATCGGGGTCAAACCGGACCTTGCCCTCGAGCACCATTAGGATGCTCTTGGAGACCGCAGTCTGCAATCGCCTCGAGACGAATTCCATATCATAGGGCGGGATAAAGACCTGACGGAAATGTTGGCGACTGACGTTGCAAGAGTCCATAAACGCCCCGAGCGCCCCCTCCACGTCCATGAGACCGTACAGGGGATTGGTCCTGAATAGTTGGATATATCGTCGAATGTCATCCAAGGAGAGGATGCCTGGCCCGCGCGCGGGGTTGGGGTTGCGCACGTATCGCATTTGTTCATAGGGAATCCTCCTCATGGCTTGAATCCTATCTGTTTGAACAAATCTTGAACGAGCCGAGAGGTCATATTATTGGACGAAGCCTTCCTCTGCTGCGACCTGACCTGATCACGAACCTCTTCCTTCTCGTACCAATGACCCAGGATTTGAAGCTTGACCATCAGCATTTCAGACCATGCGGTCACCGCCAAGGATGCCGCGGACACCCGATCGTCCTTGGTGCGAGAGGAGGCTTCGGGAGCCGAGCCGTCCTCGCGCGTGATGCCTTTCATTTCGTTGACGAGCTCGTAGCTCACAGGCACAGCAATGCCGCGCTCGAAGTAGCTTCGATAGGTCCCCATGGCTCGCTCCTTGGAAGAGAGGGACGTCTTCCAGTGCATCGCGTTGGCCTGCCCTGAGATTTGATCCACCTGCTTGTAGAGGAAGTTCCTCATGTTGCGCAGCACGTTGAAGACGGAGACCTGATCGGAGGGGGTTTTGCGAAAAAGCGCAACCTTGCGCAGATTCCTCACCTCGTTGAAAACCGCCTCACCGGGCCCGGTGATCTCGAGGTTCACCAGGCACGGGTCATACAGGCCCGCCAGATAGCACATGGCCCACGCGCACCCATAGGTGGCAAGGTCCGCATCGCAGAATTCGGCGACCTGCACCACCTTATCCCCGTAGCAGCGCCACACTGAAATGCTGTGATTATCGTGCTGCGACGAGGAGCCGTAAGCCGGGTCGCACCCGAGCACATACTGCGTGGTGCCAAGAGGCTGAGGCCCTTCCCAGATTTTGAGCGTCGCGAGGCGCTTGTTGGACACCACCACCTGCGTGTCCCAGAAGTTAGCCAAAAATTCCATGCGGTAGTAGCTCGGCTCGTCGGCCGACTTGGTGCGCTTGATCGCATCGGATATCGAGCGGGTGCTGAAAAACTGCGTGCCGGTCGCAAGAAAGGCGTGGTTTTCGGTGGCGGGAAACTCCTGCTGCACCGTGTCGATATCGCCCGCATTGTCAGCAATCTTCCAGCGGTACCAGGCGATCTGCTCGTCATCGACTTGCACGCCATAGAGGAGCTTGACATCGCGCACCCAGGACTTTTCCTCCGGGGTCATGCGGCCGCTTTTACCCCAGAAGCTCTGCCACTCCATGCTTCCGCGCTTCAGTCGATAATTCTCGTTGGCCCAGAAGGAGACGAAGATCGGGACCTGCGTCACCGATTTCTTAGCCTCCTCCCACATGTCATAGAACAGGTTGAATCCTCTGGCGGTGGACTCCCAGTGATAGAAACGAATCGGATTAGTTTCGGCAAGCGCAGAGCGCAAGGATACTATGCCCTCCTGATCTCCCCAGGAAGACATCTCCGTAGCGTGCAGGAATGCGAGCGCAGAGGATCGCCCTAAGCTACCTGAAGATTTTTTGGCTGTGGTACCCGCCACCTTGAACTGCAAACGAGAGCCGTTTCCGAAAACCATGTGGTGACGGTTATGGCTCGTGATGTTCTGCCGCCAATGATTGGGTAAACCTCCGTGGTACATCGTCAAGCTCTGCCTGAATTGCTCTCGAGCTCCGTCCTCATGCACCACCAGGGAGCCTGAGAGAGCGTCGTTCCTGAACATCCAATAAAGGTCGAATGCAAGGCTGATCGTTGAGATACCGATCTGGCGGCATTTCAAAGTGACGAAGTTGCGCTTGCCGTCCTCGAGTCCCTTGACGATCTCTTTCATGACCCAACGCTGGGTTCCGAGCATGTTCTGCTCGGACAAATTCATGATGCCGCACTCCTTGGAATCGATGCGAAGCGCGCTACAGAATTGCATGAAATGACTTAAATCAAACTTGCTCATTGACTGGTGCCTGTCAAACGACGGCGCATTGGGTTCACGCCTGGCACGCTAGGCTGAGGTCCTAAGCTGATCGTGATGACCAAGTGAGCTTGAGGGGTAACGGGAGTATCGGGAGCGGGAGACTGGCTGACGACGGTTCCCAGAGGGGAGACCGGATCGTAGAGGTACCGCAAATCATCGACGATCAGATTGGCAGCCTCGAGCACAGCCACTCCGGTTTCCACCGAGGTTCCCAGGACATTAGGGGTGAGGCTCGAGCTGATCACAAGGTCGAGAGACGAGCCTGTGGAGACCAGGGTTCCCGGAACCACCGACTGGTTGAGGACCAGGCCCGAGTTGACCCCATCGATATAACGATAGTCTGTGCCGGTGAGACCCACCACAGAGCGATCCACATCGGCGATATCTTGCGAGATGCCAATCAAATTGGGAACGAGGATTCCACCGGCTCCCAGGGAAAGGGTGATTTCTACAGCGCCTCCCGGGACCAAGGCAGTCCCTGCGGGCGGGAACTGTGCCGCAACCAAACCGTTGGCGACCGTGTTGCTCTGCGAGGTATTGATCGGCGTGCCGACGACTAACCCCGCGGCCTGGATGGCGCTCGTTGCCGAAGCCTGGCTCATCCCCACGACGTTGGGGACGTTGACGGTGGAGGGAGGGTCCTGGAAAGGCAGCGTGACATAGGCGCTGAGCTTGGTGCCATCTTGCGCCGCGGCATCGACGGAGGTGACGTTGGTGCCTGCGCCGCTGCTGGCCGTCACCTTGATGACCCCCTGGCCGGTCATGGTCACATCGGAGATCGTAGGAGACGGCGTGCCGGTACCCTGCACGTTTTTGAACCGCACCTCATCGCCCAACTGCAAATCTGGCAAGGAAGCGGCTCGGCTCGAGGGATCGCCTAAATTTTGCTGCGTGATCGCAAACGCAGATTCCCCGGTCTTTGAGGCAATGGTGGTCGTGATGGCATTGGTCTGCACACCCCCGGCCGTGGTGACATAGATCGAGACGGGCTGGGTGAGCTTCAGTCCCGAGGTGTCGAGCGTCGCCGAGGTGATCGAAGTGGTGCCTTCGGAGCTCACCGGAACGGTGAGAAGGTTTCCGCCCTGAGAGACCGTGATCGTGTTACCAGAGGCCGAGAAATTGGTCCCGGTCAGATTGAGCGCAGCCCCATCGGTCGGCGTCCCGACAGAGGTCAACGTGGGAGACGTCGAGCCGGTCGGGGTGAGCCGATCGAAGGCCACCTTGGTCGTGGCGACCGTCAGGCGGTCAAAGACAACGATCTCGCTCATGAGTAGCTCGGCGTGATCTGGTAGCCCGTGGCGAGTGTGGCTGCCTTACTGGCGTTACCCTTCCAGGAGTAGAACACCACATCGGAGGGGGTGGCAGGGTTGAGCACACTCGCATCCGCAAGCGTCTTGCTCCAGGAGAAGTTTCCGCTGCCATCGGTGGTGCCGGCGTTGCCCGAATCGAAGGCCGTGACCAGCACGCTTGTGGTGGGATAGACCACCCACGTGATCCCCGAGAGGCCCGATTGGTTGGCGCTGCCGGCGATGTTAGCGAGCTGAATCGTGAAGGACGCAACGCTTCCACGCTGAACGACGAAGCCCGAGGAGTTGGTGTTGCTCGCGCTGTCGGTAGCGAACACGAATAGGTTCGTGAACCAGCCGAAGGTGGATCCCGGGAAGGCCCCCATGGTGATGGTGGTGGAGGTCTGGGAGCTGATCGGCCAGTTGACCGCGCCGGCATCGGCAGGGTTGTTCGACGGGGAGAGCTTGACGGAGCTCCACGATGCGCCGCTCTTGGTGCCGGTCAGCACGATGCCCGTGGTGCCGTTGATGATCGGCGTCGAGCCGCTAGATATCGAGGACAACAGCACGCCAGCGCCGACTTCCTTGAACACGTTGAAAATCCAAAGTCCTGAGGAGTAGGTAGGGGTCTGCTCGTTGACGGGGTTTCCGGTAGCGCCTGCCACCGTCAAGTCCTTGGTGAGTGTGGAGAGCGCCATGGATCGACCACCAGAGGGGTCGGTCACGCGATACTGAGACGCGAATGGATTGGACCACCCTGAACCGCCGCTTTTGTTGGTCCACACGTTGTTCAGGAGGCTTGAGAACACCACATGCGCCATGGTGCTGGCCGCGACCGTAGTGCGGCCCCCTGTGGCGGTGATATCTCCAGGAGTCACCGGAGCATTGAAAGTATGGAACTGCTCAGGAGAGTCTACCGAAACGAGGTTAGTCGATACGGTGGGCGGGAAAATTTCCAGCATCATCTGCATCACGACGGTGCTCGAGAGCACGGAGTTGATGCCGATATCTCCTGACATCGTGCCGTTGTACTGGCAGGTAAAGACCGCCACGGTATGGGAGCCGGTTTGGCGCTGCGCCGGAGTATTCCAGGTTTGCCCGCCTGTCTTGGCGGGGTCCATGACGATCGAGTTTGAGCCGCGCCGCGCGACGGTCAGGACGAACCAAGCCCCCGAGGGCGGGGTCACGGCATTGATCTGCGCCGCCGTGATGAACCGCTCCTGGCTATCGTATAGCGAGGTGTTGTCGGGGGGATTGGTGACGACTGCAAAAGGAGTAAAGCCACTCATGGGATACCGCTCGGCTTTTGAATGTGAGTTAGGGGATTGCCGTTGATGACTTGCAGCACGGAATTCCAGTTACCGGGATTGACGCCCGTGTTGGTTCCGGTGCCAGGGTAAGCGGGTACCGGAGGATTGGTCGCTCCGATATCCAAGATGACCCATTTCATGTGGCTCTGATGCAAGACTTGATCGCACCATTGGAATACGGTCATGGGAGTGGGTGGGCCGTACTTGGCAGCCGTGATATCGGGAGCCTGAGTGTCAGAGGAGGAGCCCATCACGCCGCGAAGGTCTGGCCCCGTGAAAGAGGCATTTGGCGTAAACCCCGGCCAGACGATCTGGCTTTGCGCCGCGCCGATCATCGCCGCTTGTCCCCATCCTAGGTGACCAGGGATGGTATCGGGACTGCCCATGATGGCGCGGTTATTCGCCGCATAGGTGGTCAGGGTCTGGGTCTGCGCCTGATTGTCCGTGAAATTGATGTTGCACATGAACAGGGTGTTGGGGAAGGCCACCTGGCACGCGCTGATCAGCCGCTCGTACTGAGTGACGATGCCGTTTCCGTTGTATGTGCTGCCTGGGTCGATCGCGATCGAGGTTTCCCCGAAGCTGATCTGCTCCACGAACGGGTCCTGATCGACGGTCAATCCGGTGGCGGGGTTCACCGCGGCCGCAAGGGCCTGGAAAACCCCGATACACCAATCCATTTCCTTCTGGTTCCAAAATGCGATCACGGTCTCGAGCCCGCCGTTGGCGCTCCACCAGCCAAATTTTCCGGCAGTCGGTGAGGCGCTATAGGTATTGTTATTGTAGACCTCAGAGGGCAGAAGGTCCGCGTAGTCATTGCCGCTGCCGAAAATCTGCGGCATGAGCTGGATGTGGAGACGCTTGCCGGCTGCGCGCAGCTTGTTGAGATCGCGGAAAATCTTCGAGAAGTCATACGGCGCGTTGCCGAAGCACCCCATCGTGTAGAACATCTCGATCCCGAGCACGTTGACACCGCTGTTTATGACGGTGTTCTGCTCTTGAATCTGATTGGTGAGGTGGCGATCGTTCGGGAAGGTGATGTTATTGCTTGCGCCGTAGTGGCCCGGGTTCCACTTCACTCCCGTGGTGGAAGGGACTTGGATGTTGACCGTGGCCTGTGTGTTTCCGGTAGAGGGATTGATATTCCCGGAGAGCGCGGTCACCGAGACTATCGAGAGGAGGCCGCTCGAGTTGGTGAGGACCTGTCCTGCGATCGACTGAATGAACTGGGTTCCGTTGGAGCCTGCCGGGAAGGTGAGAAATCCGTTCCCTGGAGAGGGCATTCCCTGGTTGAAGTTAGAGAACTGCCACGTCACGGTGCATCCTGGGGAGGCGGAACCGGCGCCAGAGAGCGTGACCGCCACGGAGATCGGCTGACCCTCCTGAACATTCAGGCTTGTGACGCCGAGCGTGACGGTGCCGGGTGCAAGCTGCTGGGAGGTGGGAACCGTGGTGACAGTGACGATCTTAGAGTAGCTCGAGGACAGGCCCGCATAGTTGTGGTTTTTGATGCGAAAGTCATAGGCGCTGTTCGGTGAGAGTCCAGTGACGACAGCGGAAACGCCCTGCCCTGCGTTATAGGGAATGAGACCAAACACAGTCCATTGCCCGAGCGTCGAAGGCGAATACTCCACCTGAGTATCGAGGATTCCCGAGTCCGGGTCCTGTCCGTTGACCCAGTTGAGCGTCACCTGGCTGACGTCTGGCACGGGAGGGGAGGTGGGAAAATCCGACGTGCCTCCCAGGGCCGGGGTCGTGGGCGGGGTCGTGTCTGGCGTGCGCGTCGCCCGCTGTCCCGCGACGATCGGGACCTTGTAAGTGGTCGCGATGATTTGCTTCATGTGAAGAGGCGATCCCACGCCGCGGCGAGCGCGAGCAGGATCAAGCTTGCGAAGCGTACCCGTGGGCGGCGCAGGACTCGCCCGCCACCGATGCCGGGAACGGTGTCGAAGTCAAACGCGCTCGTTGAAAATGAGTTTTCGTCGAACGCGGCCGCAGCGAACGAGGCCATTTATGCACCCCTCCAGAGGTCACCCACGACACCGGTGCCGATGACACCATGAGAATTCATCTGCGTGGTGTTGGCGGCGATCGGCGTGGAGCTCGCGGCCGAGAGCACGCCGGCCGCGATCTCCGTCACGGCATCGGTGGCGAGCGCCGAGGCGGTCAGGGAGTTGGCTGCGAGGTCACCGGCTGCGATCGTCGAGGGGACTTTTCCGCTGGCGACGTTGACCTGTCCAGCGGCGGTACCGACTGAGACTTTCACGCCGTTGGCCGCATCGACGGTGGGCAATCCGCCGTTGGCCGCGGCCGCGGCGTTGGGCAGCGCGGTCATGCCGGCGCGCACCGAGTCGTACAAGTCCACCGCGGTCACGATGATCTTCAGGGTGTGGGTCTCCATGTTGGCCGCACCGTTGAAGGTGATATTGCACTCGCCGGCCGCGGCGATGCAGGCGTTGGGGATATCGAAGCGGTACTGACCTGGTGCGTTGGTCGAACTGATCTCCACGAATCCGCCCGAGGAGTACGCGCCGCCCACGGTCTGAGTCGCAAGCGTGATCTGCGTCAGGGTGCCGGTCGGCGGCAGCCGATAGTAGGCGGTGAGGCTTGAGGTGTTGAAGGCGAGGCCCGTGATCGGGTCACCTGGCGCGGTGGCGGAAGCTTTCTGGACTAGCGCGAGGTCGCATACTTTTGAGGTTGCGCCGGCCGTCAAAAAGATTGTTTGAGTTGACATTAAAATCCCCCCGAATTCGGGATAGTCAGACCTGAGAGTACGCCGCCCGTGATTTGCAGGGTGACTGCAAGCTGGGAGCAGTTGGAAGTGGTGGTATCGCTCATGCCGGTCACGGTGTCATTGGCTTGAGCGGCGGTGGTGGCGGTGCCTTGCAGCCATATCTCCCCTGCCAGGAGGATGCCGGAGCCGCCGTTATTGAAGAACGTGAACAGCGGGTGCGTGCCATCGGTGTTGGTGAAATTGGAGCTCGCGGCGATGGCGGTGGCGCTTGTTGAGGTCGAGACGTTGCGATTGGCGACGCGGATGACCAACAGATTGTTGACGCTCGGGGTGATCGCGCAAAACTGCGTGACGGTCGAGGTGGCGGTCAAATTTCCGGACGTGGCTACCGAGTCCTTGACGATGGAGCCGATGCCGGTCCATGTCGCTCCCGACAGCCGCAGCACGAAACACTGCGCGACATAGGTTCCCGCGGAGGTGATCGAGGGAGCGGCTTCGGAGGGACCTGCGATTTTGGCGAGGAGGATCGAACGCGTATCGTTGCCGGTCCCTTGCTTGAGTGTGGTATAGCCTGCCGGGGTAGCCGAGTAAGTTGCGCCGAGGGTGCGCGCGCCGGCCATCAAGCAGAGGAGGTCGGTGTTTCCGCCCTGTGTCGTGGGAGGGGTAGGACTTAGGGTGGCTCCCGCGTTGGTCGTGACGCCGGTCCCGCACAGGAGTGAAACTGAGATAGCCATGGCCGGCGAGACTAGCCTTGCAAGCGTAATACCCGCAAGGGCCGAGAAGTTTCGGCCCCTGCGGGGTGCAGCCCCCTCGGGGGGGTCTCTTAGGAGACGGTGGCGGTGAGATCGGTCACGGCGGCGGCGGGGTCTGCCCCTGCGATCGTGACGATGGCATCGTTTGAGGGATCGGAGACGAAGCCATCCTTGGTGAAGGTTTCGACGGTGTAGTCGTCATTGCCGGTGAGCGGCGATGAATCGACGAACTGGACGGTCGCGCCCGAAGGAACGGCCTGGTCGATCTGCGTGCCATTGCGGAAGAGTGCAATGTGATCGATATCGGTGAGAGCGAGTGAAGCGCCGCTTTTGCGGGTGGTGGGAACGGTAGCGGTCAGCGTGACTTTGGACACGGAGGACTCCTCGATGGTGATGGAAGTGATACCTAAAAACGCGGCTACTGGAGCGCGGTCATGGTGATGGCGATGCCATCGATGAGCCCTCACGTAGCGCTTGAACCAACGGTGTAGGTTAGTCATGGCGCGCGCACTCTATCGAAGCTTCGCGCCCTTGCGCAAGTTACAAATGGGATGGGTCAACTGAAGGTTCCCTTCTGTGTGGAGCCCGCCTTTGCTCACTGGGATGCGATGGTCCACGTGCCAATACGCTCGCACGCCCCCGAGCGCAAGCCCGCACAGCGCGCACGCGCCAGCCTGTTTACGGTACATCGTCTCCAGTATCGAGTTTGATACGGGTCGTACCCCAGCACCCCGTCTCTTTGCTGAGTCATGTGACCGTTTGACTCTCAAGCACTCGCGGCAGCGAGCGCGCAAGCCTTTCTTTCCGTTTTTGACGAACCAGCCTATCGGACGCTCTCGTTGGCAGCCTTTGCAGGTTTTAAGCATGTCTCCCGCCTATGGAGTCGAACCATTTTTGATACCGATCAGGGAATCGAACCCTCAACATCTTATCGATGCCGCCCCTCCAGGGACTCGGCGGGCATGTCAATTATTGAATTTTTTCCGGGGGGTGGGAAGGTGGGCGGGGCCGGCACTTACGCGCCGCTGCCCAAGTGCCCGGCGACCGGGGGGTGTCCGCGGCGGCGGACGGCCGGCCGAGCCTGAGCCGCGGCTGAGCTTGAGGTGCTGCGCCGCGGCTGCGCCGCGCGGGCTGGGTGCCTCGAGCATCGCCTTGGCCCAAAGGGGTCCTGGGCGGGAGCTCGGCATGGGATGCGGGAGGCGTCCCGCTGGATATGTCCTAAGTCAGTTATTGACAAGTGTCAATCATAGACATGTCTAAACCGAAAAACATCAGGGAAACCCTGAGTTATAGAGTTACAAGCGGTCCCAACGTGTAACCCAGTGACTTTGTTAATTCAATCGCAAGTCATTGATTATAAAGGGGTGTTAAATGAACGTGTTATAAGGGGGGGTCCAGAATATATACTATGTAGCGGGTGCGTCTGACCCCCCCAGCTAGGGCCCTATCCCCCTATTCCTTGTGTAATACCATACCCCTATATAACAAGTTGTACCTATAGGGAGGGTTAAGAGAATCAATGACTTAAGCCTTAAGAGTCCCGACGTGCAACAGGAAAAAGTTATCGAGTTTCGGGGTAGTTACTCAGTTGATGATTACCTGAATTAATCATAAACTCAGTTACTCATTAACTCAGTGAGGCATAAACATGGCAACTGTACCGAAAAAGCAACTCGCGGTAAGGCTTTCCCTCCCGATGGCTGCCGCCGCGCAAGAGTGTGCGTGGCAAGCCGACAGGATGCGCCGGAAGCCGGAAAGCTCGGGCTATATCCAGCGTTGGCTCGAGGAGCTGATCGAGCGGGAATTGCGCGAGTGGGGCTTCTGGCCGCCCAATGAGAAGACCTATGCCGGAGAGGCGCCGCAGAGTCCGCATACCGGGCGGATTCCAGATGCTGAGCGCGAGCGGCGCACCGAGGCCCGCATCGATCGCGTGCTTCAGCGCGAGCGCGTGCAGAATGGCGGGCTGACCGACCGCGAATACTTTGAACAGCATGGCCACTTCCCGGGCCAGCTTCCCCCAGCTCGCACACGGGAAGACTTCCGCGAGGAGGACCCGCCACCCTTGCCCGAGCCCCCCGTCGACGAAGCGCGCGGCGATGAGGCCACGGCCGGCGATGACGAAAACATTTTGTGATCGATCTCACGCGTCAACCATTGACACTCGCCGGCGTCCATGCGACGCTCGCGAGGTGTCAACCATTGACACTACTGGAGTAACGCACCATGCCCGAATTGACTACTGACGAACTGGCCCAAGAGCTCGCCGCGCCCTCCAAGCGCGGGGCCTTGCAATTCAAAAACAATCTCCCGCTCGAGGCGATGCGCGAAGGGCAGAAAATGCTCTGCTGTCGCGTGATTCACCGCCAGCGCGCGCGCAAGCTCCGCCGTCAAGGGAAGCTCGTAATGCCGATAGGGCGCCCCTCGAGCGGCGGCATGGTCGCGCATGCGTGGTACCGGTGAAGTTCCTAGCAGACGTCGAAGGCCAGGCCCGCGCGCGATTCAATACCGCGCGCGGTGCCGTGAGTCATGCCGCCTGTAGCTTCTATGTCTCGCCACAAGAGCAGGAACGCGCGCGGCTGGCGCTGCAGAATGGTGAAACCGTTCACCTCGCCTATGGCTTCAAGAGCGCAACATTGAAGCCCGTGGAGACTGAGCCGCAACCTGTCAACGATGCGTATTGATCGGACGAAACGCGCCCTCGGGCGCGTCGCGGGAATAGTACCCGCCTGATGAGTCCAGAATCGATTATGAAGCACCCTTTACCCCGCTTTCTCCAAACCTATCGCGTGCGCGCGCTAGGCGAGGTGGCGGACATTCTGAAGGCTGAAGGTAGGCCGGCCTATTGGGATATAGCGGCAAAGACCATGGCGAGCGCGTGGAGCAAGTTTTGCGTCCAGCGCTTCCATACGCTCATGCCCAATCCGTCAGATTACGACGTGTCACTCGTTCGGCCGTCCGATATGGAGACTTTGCTTAAAACCGTAAACGCTTGATCCCTCAACCTGGGGCGTGCGCCCCTTACATGAAAGGCGATGACCTATGAATACTCAAACAAACTATGTTCCCTCTGACGTGCTCGCGGCCGTATCTGACGAGCTGAAAGCTCAAGTATGCGATGCGCTCGCGGCGTTCATTCGCCAGCGGCCCGGCTTCGAGACGGCACTATATGACGCTCGCACGTACCGGCAAGAATCCCGCGAGGCTTCGCGCGATCGGCGCGACGCTGAGCGGCTACTGTCGACGGTGCGGAGCTGGCATCTAATCGGCGCGAAGGAGCTCGCGGACGCTTCAAGTGAGGCATTCGCCGGGCGTCTGGCAATTACGCTGCCTGGGGAGGTCCCGAAGTATTCCCCTCACGTGGGACCCGCCAAGGGCGTTCATATCGAGTATTGCGCGGGCCAGTATGAACCCACGGAGCGGCGCG
>Ga0070683_100000463_pt1 | contig 28398 bp, 24 predicted proteins | sample KBSC713LmetaG_FD_64662 | JGI IMG/M metagenome (GOLD analysis project Ga0070683, IMG submission 64662) | Corn rhizosphere microbial communities from Kellogg Biological Station, Michigan, USA - KBS C7.1-3L metaG | ecosystem: Host-associated > Plants > Roots > Rhizosphere ... | reverse complement strand
CCGGTGTACTGCGTGTGCCAGATCGTCGACGGCGAATCGTCGAAGGCGTTGCGGGCGCGGCCGTCCTCGCCCTGGGTCTCCTCGCTGTCGGTGTAAAGCAGCGTCCACGCCGACTGCGAAATGAAGCCGTCATTCGCTTGGACGGACCAGCGCCCGGTCGTCAGGTTGAGCTGCCATTCGGCGTAGTAGTCCAGCGACAGCGACGTGCCCGACAGCTTGAGCGGCAGCCAGATGTACTTCGAGCCGACCAGGTCCGGGTCCTGCCAGCGATCGCCCGCGTAGATGTACGTCGTCGCCTGCGAGCCCTGAACCGGGATCACGTAGGCCGACTGCGTGTCGTAGGTGGTGTTGTTGCCGATGTTGGTCAGCGACGTCCAGGGCCCGTCGATCGCGGGCGCCGAGAAGTACTGCCCCTGGTTCGGATCCCAGCCGGTCGCCGCCGACGTGATGATGTAGTAGCGGCCGCCCTGCTTGAACATCGCGGGCGCCTCGCGCTTCGCCGTCGACAGGCGCATCACCTGCCGCTTGATCGTCAGGTAGTCGTCGGACAGCTCGTACAGCATGAGGTCCGCGTTCTCGTTCGCGGCCGAGACGAAGTACGCCTTGCCGTCGTCGTCTTTGAACAGCGTGTCGTCGCGCGACATGTTGTTGTTCGGGCGGAAGTGGCTGCGCAGCGTGTAGTTCCCGTCGACGGTCGCCGACGTGAACACGCCCGCCTCGGCGTCGGCGTAGCTGTTGCCGTCCCAGTGCAGCCACATCACGTACTGGTTCGTCGTGTCGTTGTGGATGACCTTGGGGCGCTCGATGATCCGGCCGCTTGCCGCCAGCTCGGTCGACGTGCTGCGCGTGATGATCGCGTTCTTGAACTCCCAGCTGGAGAGATCCTTCGACGCGTAAGCGTTGACGCCGCGGAAGGTGCCCGAGTTCCCCGACTTGTCCTCGCCGATCCAGTACCAGGTGTCGCCGACCTTGATCAGCCCGGCGCCGTGCGCCTCGATTCGCTTGCCGCCGGTGTCGTTCCAGAAGCCGCCGTTCTTGATCGTGATGATCACGTCGGCGCCCGCGCCGCCTCCGCCGCGGCCACCCATCCCGCCGGCGCCGGGCGAACCGCCTGAGCCGCCGCGACCGCCGCTTCCCGGGTTGCCCGCGGTGGCGCTTCCGCCGCCGCCGGCGATGCTGCCCGCCGCTCCCGCGGATCCCGTTGTGCCGGCCGGACCGGTCGCGCCCGCGGATCCGTTGGTGCCGGCGGATCCGTTGGTGCCGGCCAGGCCCGTCGTGCCCGCCGCGCCCGCCGTTCCGGTCACGCCAGCGGTGCCGGTGGTACCCGAGCCGCCTCCACCTGATCCGCCCGGCCCCGTCGGATCTTGGCTGCCGCTGCTGGGCGCACAGGCTGCCGCCAGCATCGCGCAAAGCGCGGCGATCGACGCGGGGGGGCGCGCGGGCATGCTCACAATTCCCGCGCGGCAAACCACGGATCGCGGACCCCTCACCCTAACCCTCTCCGACACTGCCGCTGCGCGGGGCGAGGGGACCTGAACGAACCCTCACCCTGACCCTCTCCCGCGCTGCCGCTTCGCGGGGCGAGGGACCGGAGGGGTTAAACGGTCAGGGACGAGCCTTCGACCGCACCGATCAGCTCGATTTCGCGGCCGCCGCGCTCGTCAAGCAGGCGCCGGCCCCGGGCGCACAGCGCATCGACGTCCGCGTCGCTGTAATCCTGGTCGTAGTGAAACAGGACCAGCCGCTTGACCTTCGCCGCGACGGCGGCGGCCACCGCGTCCTCGACCGACGAGTAACCCCGATCCGCGTAACGCCGCTGGTCCTCCGGGGTGTACGTGCTGTCGTGGATCAGCACGTCCGCGCCCCGGTACAGCTCGATCGATTCGGCGGGTGGGCCGCCAGCCGGGTAGCCCGCGTCGCTCGCGTACACGACGCTGCGCGCCCCGTCGTCGATGCGGAACGCGAGCGCGCCCGCGCGCCCGTGCGGGTTCATGCGCGCGCGGACCTGGCAGCGCTCGACCTCGAACGACATGCCCTCGGCGATGGCGACGATGTCGATGCTCGCGCCCATGTTCTTCAGCGTCTGCACCGGGAAGTACTGGGGCGCCATCTGCCCTTCCAGGATCCCTTCCAGCATCGGTGAGCTCGTGGCGCCGCCGAAGATGTGAAAGCGATTGCCCGGGTTGTACAGGGGCACGAAGAACGGGAAGCCCTGGATGTGATCCCAGTGGGCGTGCGACAGCAGGATGCTCGCCTCGCCGGCGCCCTTCCCGAACGGACCTTCCATCAGGCTGATGCCCAGGTTGCGCGCGCCGGTGCCGCAGTCGAGGATGATCAGGCCGCCGCCGTCGGGTCGCACCGACACGCACGCGGTGTTGCCGCCGTAGCGCACCGTCGCCGGCCCCGGCGCGGGGATCGAGCCGCGCACGCCCCAGAAGGAGAGGTTCATCAGCGCCGCCCCAGCTCCATCTCCAGCCCCTCGTAGGCCGCCACGATGTCCAGCTTGCGCGACGCCCGGGACGCGGCGGTCCGCGTGTCGGCGAGGATCGCGTCGATCTCGGCGTCGGTGCGCTCGGGCGCGTGATGAAACAGCGCCAGGCGCGAGGCCCCCGCTTCGCCGCACACCTCGACCGCGTCAGCGGGACGCGAGTGCCCGTAGTGCGGGATGCGCTGGTAGTCCTCGGGCGTGAACATCGTGTCGTAAATGACGAGGTCCGCGCCGTCGCACAGCCGGACCACGCCCTCGCGCATCGTCGCGAGCTTCTGCTTGTCCTTCGCGGGCAGCTCGGCGCCGGGTGTCGGCGGCCGCGCGATGAACTGATCCTCGAACAGGATTTCGGAGAAGGGCGCCGTGTCGGACACGTAGACGACCGAGGCGCCGTCGACGGTCAGGCGGTACGCGGTCGCGATGTAGGGATGGTTGAGGCGCGTGCACGCGACCTGCACGTCGTCGATCGCGAACTTGGCCGAGTCGGCCAGCTCCTTGAACTCGATCGCGGCGTCGGCCTCGGCGAACGGCACCGGGAAGTAGGGATCGTGCGTCTGCGACGCGAACACGGCGTGCAGGTGCAGGTCGTCGCGCTTGCGCGCGTAGACCGACATCTTGTTGCCCCGCTGGTACAGCGGCGCGAAGTACGGCAGCCCCTGGATGTGGTCCCAGTGCGTGTGGCTGATCAGCAGGTGGACGCGCGCGCGGCCGGCCTCACCTTCGCCGACCAGCTCCTTGCCGAGCTTCCGGATCCCGGTCCCCGCGTCGACGACCACACGCGTCCCGGACGCCGAGCGGACCTCGACGCACGACGTGTTGCCACCATAACGTTCGGTCTTGGCTCCCGGCACGGGAAGCGACCCGCGAACGCCCCAGAAGCGGACCTTCATGACTGGCGGATGCGAATAGGCGCGCCACGACCTCGACGCACGCGCGGAAACATGCCCCGGAGAATATCACGGACCGGATAAGTCGCGTATTTCCCCCCGCTTATGCCCGGGCGAGGCCCCCCGCTCTTGCCCCGACGGAAGGCTCGAAAGGAGAGCGAGCGGAGGGTGGCTTTGCCACCCGGTAGCGAGCCGGGGGCGCGGGGGACCCAAGCGCGCGCAGCGCGCGACGTCCCCCGATCAAACAGGAAAGTGCCGGGCCAGCTCACCCAGCCCCAGGGGGAGGGGCGGGAGCTGGCCCGGCTAGGAACAAGAATCTAGGCGGACGACGAACCCCGCGCCCGCGCCTGGCGTCGTGACCGATGCCCCGAGCCGCGCGGCCAGCTCGCGCGCCAGCGCGAGCCGCCAGGAGCCCGCGGCCGGTCGCCGCCCGCTGCTGTCGATTTCGAGGACGATGGCGCTGCCACCGACGTCCGCGAAGACGTCGATCTGCTGCCGGTAGATCGGATCGCGGGTCTCCATGCCCGCGCGCGCCAGCTCGACGACGAGGCCGGCGATCAGACATTCCAGCGCGGTGCCCACGTTTCGCACCTGGATGGCGCTCGGCCTGTTGAACGAGACGGCGACCCGCCCCAGCGCGGGCGCGGCCAGGCGAAGCGCGCCCTCGATCGTCCCGTCCAGCTCGACCGTGTTCGGCGTGCCGCCGCGGACCGCCGCGTCGATGAACGCCATCAGCGCCGTCATGCGCTGAACGTTCGACTCGGTCTCGGTCAGCGCCTGCGAAATTTCTGGAAGAGCCGCCGGCGACCACGTCACGGATTTGACCTCGGTGGTTGCGGCCGAGAGGAGGGTCAAATGGTTTCGAAACTCGTGGAGGATGCCGTTGCAGATGGGAACCAGCACGCCGAGCTCTGAACCCATGGGTTTCGCCGAGTTGGCGCGGGCAACCAGAACTGCGGTGTCGTCGGTCAGCATCGGAGGAAAGCGAACCACGGCCCCCCGTACAAGATTCGTGCCCTCGACGGTTAACAGGACAAAAACTCTGCGGTCGCATGGCGTTGCGCGCGCGTTCGCGGTACAACCGCCGCCCGAAATGCTCCGGAGCCGGATCGAAACCTTCGCCCGCGTCGTGTTCGTTCTGGCGGTCGTCGCGATCGCGGCCGGCGGTTGCGCGCGCAAGATCGGCGACGAATGCACGACCGCGGCCGACTGCAATCCGAACGGGACGCGCTCATGCGATCAATCGCAGCCCGGCGGCTACTGCACCATCCAGGGCTGCGACGAGACGTCGTGTCCGGAAGAGGCGGCATGCATTCGCCTCTTCCCGGCGCAGTTCCTGACCAGGGCCTGCGATCGCGATCCAAACGCGACCTCGACCGGCTGCGCCGCGGATGAGTTCTGCCTCCCCGAAGGTCTGTGCGCGCCCCTGTCGACCGAGCTTCGCTACTGCCTGAAGACCTGCACAAGCGTCGACGATTGCCGCAGTGGGTATGAGTGTCGCTTGGCGGGGACGCGCGGCAGCGTGGCGCTCACGTCCAGCCTGGACGCGATCGTCCATTACTGCGCGCCCGTCTCGAACTGACGCGCCGGGGGCGAGGAAACCGCCCGGAGGCCCGGCCGATAAGCGGGCATGATTCGGGTGCGTGCCGCGTGGGTTGCGTGTCTGATCGCGCTCGCGGCGGCGAATCCGGCATGGGCCGCGAAGGGCGTCGACGGCGTCATCAACCTGAACACCGCGGACGCGAACGTGCTGGGCCTGTTGCCCGGTGTGGGGCCGGCGAAGGCCGCGCAGATCGTCGCCTACCGGAAGCGGCATCCCTTCCGCACCGTCGACGAGCTGGTCCGTATCCGGGGCATCGGTCGCAAGATGGTCCGCCGGCTGCGCGTCCACCTCGCCATTGCCGGCCCGACGACCGCGACGGGCGTCGTCATCCCCGCGACCGTCGCGCCGCCGCCGGCACCGCCGCCGCGTCCCCCGCCACCGCCCCCGCGGCTGGTGTGCGCGCGGCCGGCGCCGCCCGTTCCGAAGCGCCAGGCGCGCGACACGCACGGCGTCTGCCCGCGCGCGCCGTGAGGCTCGGTTCCTTTCTCAGTCCTTGGGCGCGGCGGCGGGCGGCGCGTTCGGATCGGGCTTCATCGGCAGCGTGAAGGACAGCGACGCCGCCTTGTCGTAGCGCACGGAGAGCCGGCTGGTCTCGTAGCCGGGCCGGCTCGCCTCGATGACGTGCTCGTTGCGATCGCGGAAGACCGAGACCGTCGTCGGTGCGGTGCTGGGCGCCGCGACGCCGTCGACGCGCACGGTGGCGCCCGACGGATCGGTCTTGATCGAAAGGCCGGTCGGCTCCCGCCAGGTGATCAGCACGTCCAGCGGAATCACCCACAGGTGCACGCCCACGCCCGCGGCGGCGAGCAGCAACACGATCACCGTGAACACGCCGCCCCACTGCCGCTGCGGGCGGATCTGCACGCGCGCGGTCTCGTGGTGGACGCGGCGGGGGTTCGGGAACCCGGGGTGATCCATCGGCGGCGGGATCGTGGGCGCCAGCGCGAAGTCCTGGGCCGGCGGCCGCTGCACGCCGTACGCGGGTGTGCCCGGCTGGATCACGTCGCGCGGCCCGGTCGGGCGCGTGCGGATCTGCGCCGGCGGAGCCGCGCCCGCGAGCGGCGCGGGCTGCGACGGCCGGCGCGGGTTTCCCGGCGCCGGGCCGCGCATCGTCATCTGCGAGGTTCCGGGGCCCGCCACCGGACGAGCGTTCGGCGTCGGCCGACCAGCGGTGGGCGGCCGGCCACCGTGCATGGTCGGGCCGCGAGGATCGACGGACATCGAGAGCGGCGGCGTCGCGGGCGGCGTCAGCTCCGGATCCACGGGCCGGTGTGGTGTGACGCCGCGGGCGCGTGCCGGCGGCAGCGGCGTGTTCGGCGGCGGCGTCGCCGCGATCGGCGGCGGCGTCGCGTTCGGATCGCGCGCGGCGCCGGTGGCGGGCACGGTCGGCCGGCTGCCCGATTGACGCGCGGTCGCGTTCCGCGGAGGCGTCGGCGATCGCGCCGGCGTCCGCGCGGGCGTGGCCGTGCGGACCGGCGTTCGAGCAGGCGTAGCCGCCGGTGTCCGCGCGGGCGTGGGCGCGCGGGCAGGCGTCCGCGCCGGTGTGAAGTTGCGCGCGCCCGGCGGCGGTGTCGGTCCAGGATCGGCGAGGTTCACCTTCTTGCCGACGGTGAGAACGGGCGCGGGCGTCGCGGGCGCGGCGATCGCCTCCTTCAGCGCTTCGGCCTCCGGGCCCAGACGGATCACCTTCGACCGATCGAAGTTCAGGTTGCGCGTGCGGCGCGGCGGCTGGACGACGCTGAGCAGGGAGGCGAGATCGCTCGCGCCGACGGCGACGCTGAGATCGCCGAGCACGTTGCGGATGGCGGCGCCGAAGGTGCCGGCGTCGGGAAAACGCTTCGCCGGATCGGCGGCGAGCGCGCGGTCCAGCAGCGCCTCGACCGCCGCCGGCAGATCGGGCCGCACCTGGCGCGCCGACGGCACGACGCCGGCGGCCACCTGGCTCCAGCCCGCGACCTCGTCGGTGATCTCGCGCAGTCGCTTGCCCGTCAGCAGCTCGAACAGGATCGCGCCCAGCGAGAAGATGTCGGTGCGGCGATCCAGCTGCGCCTGGTTCGCCTGCTCGGGCGACATGTACGCGAGGTTGCCTTTGAGGCTGCCGACGACGGAACGATCGTGGCGGCGCTTGGCCAGCCCGAAGTCCGACAGCTTCACCTCGCCCGCGAACGAGATGAGGACGTTCGACGGCGTCACGTCGCGATGGATCAGACCCAGCGCCTGTCCGTCCGGACCGCGCAGCTCGTGCGCGAAGTTCAAACCCTGCGCGATCTCGGCGGCGATGTGCAGCGACAGCGCCTCGGGGATGATCTCACCCGCGCCGTGGATCTGCTCCATGATGACGCGCAGGTCGTAGCCCTCGACGAACTCGAGGACGATGAAGTACTCGCCGTCCTCGGAGATCCCGAGATCATGGATCTGAACGATGTTGCGGTGCGAGAGCGCGGAGTGAATGCGCGCCTCGGTGAGCAGCATCTTCACGAAGCGCTCGTCCTCCGCGAGATCGGGGAGGATGCGCTTGATCGCGACCAGCTTCTCGAAGCCTTCGGCCGCGACGACGCGTCCTTTGAAGACCTCGGACATACCGCCCACGGCGATCTGCTCGAGGAGCTCGTACTGGCCGAACTTCATCTGGGCGGCTGACCAGCGTAAACCGAACGATGTCCCGGGTCTACGGCTGGTCGTTTTTTGACGTAGGAAAGCTAACGAACCTGAACCGATGTCCCATTGAAGAACATCGGGAGGCCGACGAGCTCCAGGACCGCGCCGATGGACACGAAGACGATGCCGATCGTCCGCCCAATCGCGTGCGCGTCCTGGGCGCTCGTCGTGACGCCGTCGTCGTGAATGCTGTTGAAGAGCTGCCAGGCGAGCAGGCCGTACCCGGCGGCGACGACGCCCCCGATCATCAGGCCCAGGCCGACCCAGTGCGTGATCTTCGAGCCGACCTTCGCGTCGACGTAGACCTCACCCGACGACCGAGGCAGCGTGAACGGCTCGGACGTCAGCGACGTCCCGCCCCCGATCCGGTAGGTCGCCAGCGGATCCACCGTGACCCCGCAGGGCGCGATACAGACGTCGCGCCACCGCAGCTGCGTGGCCTGCTGGAGGCGCGCGATCGGGCTGTCGGTTCGCAACATCAGGCGGGGGCCCACGACGGGCGCCTCCGGCGGCGGCGGGGACCCCGGCGGCGCCGGCCCCGGCGGCGGGGTCCCGGGCGGCGGCCACGACTGCGCGAGCTGCATCTCGTCGGCGTGGGCGGCGCGTGCCAGCAGCACCGTGATCGCCGCGAGACCGATGACGACACCCCACCTCCGGCTCACGCCGGCAGGGTAACGCAGACGCTACTCGTTGTCTTCGTCTTCGGGCGCGGACAGCACCAGGCCCGCGACCGGGCGGGGCAGCGGCTCGCGCGACGCGTCCTCGGGATTGGCCTCGTCGGTGTCCAGCGCGAACTCCTCCGCAGCGCTCGTTTCGACGAACGGACCACCGAGCTCTTCGGGCACGACCTGGTCGTGATCCTCTTCGACCTCCATGCCTTGCGTCGCGGCCTGGAGGTAATCTTCGGCCAGGTTCTCGGCCAGATCATCGCGAATGCGCGCCGGACCATCTTCGGGATCGGGCATGAAGGCGTTGCCGTCGTCGCTTCTCTGATGGCTAACGCGGGGGACCGGCGCTGGCAGCGGCCGCGCTCGCGTCCCGTTCGTCGTCGCCGCGCGACGCGTCGCCTTGGATCCTCGCTTAGCGTTCATCCCTGCCTCCTCCCGTCCACAAGAAGCTAAGCACGGCCCGACAATCTCGCTCGGGCTCACCCCGAGTATAGTGCAGTCGCATCGCGATGAAGCTCCGATTCGAGCCCGTCCACAAGCTTTGTACGGCCGCAACGGAGGACGGGACCGTTCCGGGAATGGTGTTGCTGGTCGTGGAGAGCGGCACCGTCGTGTTTCACGAGGCGTTCGGGGCGCGCCAGCTCGTCCCCCGCAAGCTCCCGGTCCTTCGGGACACGCTGTATGACGTCGCGTCCCTCACCAAGGCCGCCGTCACCAGCGTGCTGGCCATGCGTGAGCTCGCCGCCGGGCGCCTCGCGCTCGAGGCCCGCGTGGTCGAGCTTCTCCCCGAGTTCGAAGGCGACGACCGCGCGCAGGTGACCGTACGCCAGTTGCTCAGCCATAGCTCGGGCCTGCCCGCCCACCGGCCTTTCTGGAAACAGGTGGCGGGCGCGGCGTCGGAGCGGCGGGCGGTGTCGCTGCTGGCGGCGCGCGAGCCGCTGGAATACGCGCCCGGCGCGCGCGCCGTGTACTCCGACCTCGGCTTCATCGTCCTCGGCTGGCTGCTGGAACGGCTGACGGGCGAGCGCCTGGACGCGCAGGCGCGCAAGCAGATCACCGGACCCCTCGCGCTGGAAGCGACGACCTTCATGAGCCTGTCGGATCCGGACGATCGGGCGCGCGTGCTGGGTGATCGATCGATCGCGGCGACGCAGCTATGCCCCGAGCGGCACCGCGTGCTGATCGGCGAGGTCGACGACCTGAACGCGCAGGCGATGGGCGGCGTCGCGGGCCACGCGGGCCTTTTCTCGACGGCGGAGGAGCTGTCGCGCATCGCGGGGGCGCTGTGCCGCGCGTGGCGCGGCGACGCGGACGCGACGCTGGTCGAGCGCGACGTCGTGCGCGCCTTCTGGACGCCGTCGGGCGTGGCGGGTTCGACGTGGCGGCTTGGCTGGGACGGACCGGCGGCAGCGAGCTCGCAGGCGGGGACGAAGTTCTCGCGCGACGGCGTCGGGCACCTGGGATTCACCGGCTGCTCGCTGTGGATCGATCCCGCGCGCGAGACCTGGATCGTGATGCTGTCGAACCGCGTCCACCCGGCCGTGCCGAAGGACGATCGCTTCAAGCACTTCCGCCCGCTGCTGCACGACGCGATCGCCGACGCGCTCGGCTGGTGAGCGGAGCCCCGGTCGGCTTCAGCCGCGCAACGATTCAGGCAGCAGCGGCGAGGGCGTGCCGACGTAGGTGACCCAGAGCTGGTGGGCGGCGCGGGTCATGCCGACGTGCAGCAGGCGGCGCGCGTCGTCAGTCTGGGGATACGAAGCGTCGGTCACGTCGAGCAGGATGACGATGTCGAACTCGAGGCCCTTCGACTGGCGCACGTCGGTGACGTCGACGCCGGCGGAGAACGAGAAGTCCTGATCGGCGACCAGGCGCAGCGTCGGGACCTCGGCGCGCACGAGCGCGTCGTACGCCTGGCGCGCCTGCTCGGGATGGCGCGCGAGCAGCGCGACCGACGCGTCGGGCTCGTTGCGCACCAGCTCTTTCAGCGCGTGCGACAGGAACTCGGCGCACTCGCCGGCCGACGAGAACGGGAACGCCTCGACGGGCGCGCCGGCGCGCGGCGCCACCGGCCGCACGTCACCCAGCAGCGGACCCAGCACGTGCTCGGCGGCGTCGACGATCTCACGCGTGGACCGGTAGCTGACGCGCAGGGGCTCGACGCGCTCGTGCGCGATGCCGAGGAAATCCAGCAGCTCCGCCCAGCTGGTGAAGCCGTGCTCGGGCGCGATCGCCTGCGCGGTGTCGCCCGCCAGCGTGACGGAGCGCTGCGCGGAGGTCGCCTCCAGCAGCACCGCCAGCTCCAGCGGCGAGAAGTCCTGCACCTCGTCGATCATCAGGTGCTCGTACGCGAGCACCGCCTTGCTGCCGCCTTCCTTGCCACCGCCCGGCGCGGGCAGCCGGCCGCGCTGGCGCTGGAAGATGCGCAGCAGCAGCGCGTCGTCCTCCGCGTCGAGCGCGAATGTCTCGTCGTCGTCGTCACGGCGGCCCGCGGTGCGCAGCCGATCGCGCGCGACGCACCAGCGGTGGATGTCGTCGACCTGGCCGGGCGAGAACAACCCTGGCGCGTGGCGGTCGAAGCCCGCGCCCAGGGCCTCGCGATCCGTGAGCAGCGACGCCCACTCGCCCAGCACGTCGCGCGTGCGGACGCGCAGCGCGCGGCCGGTGTTCTCCAGCGCGTTGCGCGACGCCGGATCCAGGTTGGTGTCCCGCACCCATTGCGCCAGCGCCGTCACGCGCAGATCGACGGGCCCGGTCGTGCCGTCCCAGAACGCCAGCGCCGCGTCGGCGTCGGCCTTGCCCGCCAGCCCGGTCTGCATCAGCGCCCGGCACCAGTCGGCCAGCGCCGCCTGGCGATCGTCGATGATCCGCAGCATCGCGCCGTGCGCCTTGGCGCGCATCACCAGCGGCGGCGTGTCCTCGGTGAGCGGCGCGTCCAGGTTCGGCAGCGCCGCGCGGCGGGCGGCGTCGGCCCAGCTCGCGAACGTCATCACCGGGACGCCGTCGACGTCCAGCGACGGCAGCACGCGCGAGACGTAGGCCGCGAGCGCGCGCTGGTAGACGATCACCAGCATCTTCTCGGGGCGGAAGCGGCGCGGGTCGGCGAACGCGAGGTACGCGATCCGGTGCAGGGCGATGGTGGTCTTGCCGCTGCCCGCCGATCCCTGGATCGCGATCAGCCCCGACGACGGCTGCGTGATCAGCTCGAACTGGCGAGGATCGATCAGCGCGGCGATCGCGGGCAGGTGGCGATCGGGCCGGCGCGACCCGGTCTCGTCGAAGCCCAGCTTGCCGCGGACGGCGGGCGGCGGCGGCAGCACCGGCGCGCGCGCCTCGCCGCGCGGGACGACCACCACGGCGCTGCCGTCGCGCGCGATCTGCAGGCGCGCCTGCCGCGTCGCGACCGCGCGCCACTGCCCGGTGTGAATGTCGCGCGAGAACGTGCCCTGCGGGGCGGCCACCCGGCGCAGGTCGGCCTCGACGATCGCGACCGTGCGCCGCGCGACGACCTCGCCCTCGACCATCTTGTCGCCCAGGCGCTCCTCGTACGCGTCGCCTTCCTCGTAGCGGTAGAAGAGGCGCGACACGGGCGCGTTGCGCCAGTCGACGATCTGCACGCCGCTGCCGGGCTCGACGAAGCTGCGCGCGCCGATGAGGACGTCGCGGCGCTTGCCGCTCTCTTCCAGGCGCAGGTGGCCGAAGTAGGGCGACTTGCGATCGACGGGCGGCGTGTCGCCCTTGCCGCGTTGCTTGGACAGCGCCTCGATCCGGTGCATCTGCTCCAGGATCGACCCCTGGTCCTCGGGCTTCGCCTCGGCGAGCGCGTCGCGCAGCTCGATCAACGCGCTGGCGTCGTCGACGTGGATCCGCGTCTTGCGCGTGCCGCCGTCCAGCTTGCGCAGCACGACGTCGAGGAGGTGCAGCTCCTCGCTGACGATCGGCGGAAGCCCGTCATCGACGGGCGCCGTCTCGGCCGTCACTTCGGCCGGATCGACGGCGCCGGAAGAATCGGACGTCGGGCGTTGCACAAGACCGGTCAGCATAGTGGCGCCGGCCGGCGCTGTCACCCTCCCTCGTGTGGACACGGACAATCCCGGATGCCGCGAGGCCCTTGTTGCGGCTCGCGGTCAGGTCCCGGCCGCGGCGCCCGCGCCGCTGAACACGACCGCCCCGCAGGCCATCGCGTACGCGAGCGGGGTTCTGGAACGCCGGCAATACGCGCGGAGTTGCCGGTCCTCCTCGTCGCGCGCGGCGGTCACTGGTTCCTCACGAACGAGGGGTCAGCGACCGCGCTTCACGGGACGAGCCGCGCCGTTGCTACGGGATCGACGGGCTGAGCGGCACGCCGTAGAGGCGTTCGTGCGTCGCGCTGGTCTCGTGACACCCCATGCAGCTCGCGACGCGGCCCGCGGCGGTCACCTGGCCGGCCGCCGAGACCGTCGCGTAGACCCAGCCCTCGTCCGTGTCGGGCGTCGCCGGATCCAGCCTGAACATGATGAACAACCCGGCGGGCGCGGCGGCGCGGTACACGCCGCCGTCACCCTGCGCGTAGGGATAGAAATGATCGGCCTCGATGCCGGCGTCGTTCGCGTAGTGGCTCGGCAGAAGGCCGGCGTCCCAGTCGGGCACCAGCTCCGGGATCCACGACTGCTTCACGACGACCTGCCCGTCGTGGGGTCCGTTCGGATACGTGTCGTGCTTCTTGGCGAAGACCGAGTACAGCTTGCGGCCGTGCGAGGCCTCGTCGTTCGACTGGCTCATGCGCGTGATGCCCGGATAGGGCTGCCGACAGAGGAACGGCGCCCAGCGCAGCTCGTCGTCGACGCGGCCCCAGGCGGTGTACGCGGCGGCGATCGCCAGCGCCTGCTCCTCGAACGGCGTCAATGCACGATCGGCGGACGCGTCGAGCGCGCCGCCCGTCGATCCGCCGGCGCCCGTCGTGCCCGCGTTGCCGGTCGTGCCCGCGTTGCCGGTCGTGCCCGCGCTACCCGACGTTCCGGCGGTGCCCGCGTTGTTCGCGCCGGACTTCGTTCCGCACGCGCCGGCCGCAAGGACCGCGATCAAATAAGCAAAGCGAAGGTGACGCATGGCCAGAAGCGTATCACCGCTTCAGGTGGGCGGCAGAGCTTGCTCGTGCGTCCGGATCAGCGCCGCCTCTTCCGCCATGTTCAGCATCGACAGCCGCGTCGCGGCGAGCAGGCGCGCACAGGCGATGACCAGCGCCGCTGCGCCCACCACGCCGACCGCAAGCGCCAGTGCAGCCAGCGCGTGGAATCCGATGTGCAACGACGTGGACGCGAGGCCGGCGCCTAGGATCGAGATGAGGCTCGCGCTCGCGAACGATCCGATCGCCGTGTAGGCGGCGCGCAGCGCGCCCAGGAGCAGCACCGCCTGGCGCTCGGTGCGGTCCACCTGCGATCGCACCAGGCCCCGGAATCCAGGCGTGATCTTCTTGTCCTCCACGCGGACGGCGAGCGCGCGCATCCGGTCGCTCGCGCGCAGGAACCGGTTGGTGGTGCTCATGACGAGCACGGACGCCGCGTTGGTCAGCACCGCCGGCGCGGCGATCAGCGACAGCAGCGCGAACGGGTTCTGCGACAGGTCCGCCAACGTCCACGCCCCTAAGACGTCGCGAGCACGCCAAACAGCGTCGCGAAGGTTGCACGCACGATCGTCGCGTCGACCAGCGCGCCTGGCGCGATCCCCGGCGCCGCCGGGATGATCACGGCCCGAAACGCGTCGGTGCGGGCCATCAGCTGGTCGGGCGATCGCTTCGACGTCTGCTCGACCAGCAGCTGTTCGCGCTTGCCGACCTGCGCCGCCATGATCTCGCTGCTGATCCGCTGCTGCGCCGCGATCACCTCCGCCAGCCGGCGTGACTTCACGTCCGCCGCGATCGTGTCGGGCATCTTGCGCGCCGCGTACGTCCCTTCACGCTCCGAGTACGCGAAGGTGAACGCGCTGTCGAAGCGCAGCTCTTCCTGCGCGCGTCGCGTCGCCTGGAACTCGTCCTCGGTCTCGTCGCAGAAGCCGATCAGCAGATCGGTCGTGATCGCCATGCCCGGCACGGCGCGCAGCTTGGCGTACAGCGCGCGGAAGGTCGCGAAGTCGTAGCCGCGGCGCATGCGTTCGAGCACCGTGTCCGATCCGCTCTGCAGCGGCAGGTGCACGTGCTTGCAGATCTTCGGCGTCTCCGCGATCGCGGCCACGACGTCGTCGGCGAAGTCCAGGGGGTAAGGCGAGGTGAAGCGCACGCGCTCGACGCCGTCCACGGCGGCCACCGCGCGGAGCAGCTCGGCGAACCCGACGTCCTCCCAGCGGTAAGAGTTCACGGTCTGCCCGAGCAGCTGCACCTCCTTGACGCCCGCCGCGACCAGGGCCCGCACCTGGCGCAGAATCTCGCGCGGCGCCGCGCCCCGCTCGCGCCCGCGCGTGTAGGGCACCACGCAGAACGTGCAGAACTTGTCGCAGCCGCGCTGGATCGTGACGTGGCCGATCACGCCGTCGGCGGTGATCGGATCGAGGCCCGAATAGGTCTCCTCGCGATCCAGCCGCGTGTCCATGACAGTGCGCCCGGCGCGCGCTTCCTCGACGCTGTCCAGCAGGCGGCGGTAGCCGTCGGGCCCGATCACGACGTCGACGTGGGGCGCGCGGCGGCGGATCTCGTCCTTCAGATGTTCCGCCATGCAGCCGGTGATGCCCAGGACCACGTCGGGCCGCGCCTTGCCATGTCCCAGCATGCTCGCGCGCGCGAAAACCCGCTCTTCCGCTTTCTCGCGGACCGCGCAGGTGTTGATCAGGATCAGGTCGGCCGCCGCCGGATCGTCCGTGCGCGCGTAGCCGCCGCGATCCAGCAGGCCCAACATCAGATCGCTGTCCGCGATGTTCATCTGACAGCCGTAGGTCTCGAGATAGACCTTCCGCGTCGCCGCGGTTGACGCGGGTTCGCGCGGGTTCGGGACGCCTCCCGCGTCAAGAGTCGGCCCGGGCAAATCCTGCGGCGACCGACGGAGACGGATCAGATCGCTCACGGCGGAGGTATAACCCGGCCATGCACCGCTCTGCACGCCTGGCGAGCGTCGCGTTCGTGTCGCTGCTCGGGGCGACGCTAATGTCCGCCCGGGACGCCTCGGCCGCCGCGCCGTGGATCTACCGGGGGCTCACGCTTCCGCGCCACGACATCGCCGTCGACTTCGGTATGGGCTACGGCCACGAAGCCGTCGGGCCCGACGGCCTCGGCATGAACCTCGAGCTGCGCGCGGGCGTCGCCCACGACTTCGAGCTCGGGTTCCGCATGGGATTCCGGCTGGACGACGGCGGTCAGGCCACGAAAGCGGACGGCTACGGCCGCCCCTTCGACACCGAGACCTACAACACGGGCCACGAGCGCGTCGCGAACCCGGAGATTCGCCTGCGCTGGTCGATGGCGCGCAGCTACGCGGCGGAGCTGGGGCTGGAGCTGCGCTTCTACCTGCCGATCGAGGCCCGGACGCGCTTCGGCTTCATGGTCGGCCTGCCGATCGCGCTGCGCGCCGGGCCGATTCGCTTCGACACGGGGCTCTTCGTCCCGATCCTCTTCTATGACCCGACGGTGACGATCGTCAGCATCCCGCTGCACGTCTGGATCCAGCCGTCGCGTGACTTCTGGCTGGGCCCGATCCTCGGCATGACGGTGGTGAATCAGAACGGCAGCGACACGCAGTACCCGCTGGGGTTCGGGATGGGCTGGCAGCTGAATCGCATCGTCGACCTGCGCATGTGGTTTGTCTTCCCCGACATCAGCCAGGACGCGGCCGCGCGTAACTACGGGCTGGGCGTCGCGCTGGAAGTCCGGTTCGAGTAGGCCGGCAGACCCCTCACCCTAACCCTCTCCCCGCTTCGCGGGGCGAGGGGACCTGATTAGAGGGGACCTGATTAGATGACGCGGGCGAGGCGGGATTCGAGGGCTGCTTTCGGGACGGCGCCGCGGATTTGATCCACCTCCAGCGGGCCGCGGAACAGGATCATCGTCGGGATCGCCTGCACCTGGAAGCGCGCCGCGCTCTGCGGGTTCTCGTCGACGTTCAGCTTCGCGATCTTCAGCTTGCCCGCGCGTTCGCCGGCCAGCGCCTCCAGCATCGGCGCCACCGCGCGGCACGGCCCGCACCACGGCGCCCAGAAGTCGACCAGCACTGGGATCGGGGAGTCCTCGACCTCTTTCTTCCAGCTCGCGTCGGTGATCGTCACCGGCCGCCGCGGGAAGACCTTCTCCTTGCAACGCCCGCAGACCGGATCGTCGCCGAGGCGCGCGCGCAGCATCCGGTTGCTGGCACCGCAAGCGCTGCACGCGTAGACGACGGTGTCGTTGCCGACCGTTTCGCTCGTTTCCACGGTCGCCTCGTGTACGCACGACCCGCGGCGGGTCAAGCCGTCAGCGCTAGCGCTCGGGCTGCAGGAACACGGCGGCGAGCGGCGGCAACGTCAGCCGCAGCGACCCGGGCCGGCCGTGAAAGCTGCTCTCATCCGCGATCACGCTGCCCAGGTTGCCCATGCCGCTGCCGCCGAACGCGGCGGCGTCGCTGTTCAGCAGCTCGCGCCACCGGCCGCCGACGGGCACGCCCACGCGGTAATCATGGCGCGGCACCGGGGTGCAGTTGAAGAGGCACAGCACGACGTCGCGCGCGGACGCGCCCACGTCGCCCTTGCGCAGGAACGAGTAGACGCTGTTCTCGTTGTCGTCGGCGTCGACCCACTCGAAGCCCGACAGGCCAACGTCGTGGATGTGCAGCGCGCGCGTCCCCGCGTACAGGCGGTTCAGCTCGGCGACGAAGCCCATCAGCTGGATGTGGAACGCCGATTCGCCCAGCAGGTGCCAGTCGACGCTGCGGTCGTGGGCCCACTCGCGGTACTGACCGATCTCGCCGCCCTGGAACAGCAGCTTCTTCCCGGGCTGCGCCCACATATACGCGTACATCAGGCGCAGGTTGGCGAACCGCTGCCACTCATCGCCGTGCATCTTGCCGATCAGCGAGCCCTTTCCGTGCACGACCTCGTCGTGCGACAGCGGCAGCACGTAGTTCTCGCTCCAGAAGTACATGCTGCGGAACGTGAGCTTGTGGTGGTGGTAGCGCCGCCCGATCGGGTCTTCCTGGAAGTACGCCAGCGTGTCGTGCATCCAGCCCATGTCCCACTTCATCCCGAAGCCCAGCCCGCCCGTGTACGTCGGCTTCGACACGCCCGCCCAGGACGTCGACTCCTCGGCGATCGTCTGCACGTCGGGCTGCTCGCGGTAGACGCCCTGATTGAAGGTGCGCAGGAACTGCATCGCCTCCAGGTTCTCGTTGCCGCCGTATTCGTTCGCGACCCACTCGCCGCGCTTGCGCGCGTAGTCGAGGTACAGCATCGACGCCACCGCGTCGACCCGCAGCCCGTCGATGTGGTAGCGGTCCAGCCAGAAGTGCGCGTTCGAGATCAGGAAGCTGCGCACCTCGTTGCGGCCGTAGTTGAAGACGGCGCTGCCCCACTCGGCGTGCATCCCCTGGCGCGGGTCCGCGTGCTCGTAGAGGTGCGTGCCGTCGAAGTAGATCAGGCCGTGCTCGTCGGTCGGGAAGTGCGCGGGCGTCCAGTCGAGGATCACGCCGATCCCCTGCTGGTGCAGGTGATCGACGAACCACATGAAGTCCTGGGGCGTCCCGAAGCGTGACGTCGGCGCGAAGAAGCCCGTCACCTGGTAACCCCATGACGGGTAGAACGGGTGCTCCGCGACGGGCATCAGCTCGATGTGCGTGAAGCCGCAGCGCCGCGCGTGCGCCGCCAGCTTGGGCGCGATCTCCCGGTAGCTGAGCCAGCGGTGCTCTTCCTCGGGCACCCGCATCCACGACCCGAGGTGCACCTCGTAGATCGACATCGGCGCGTCCAGCCCGTTGCGCGCGCGTCGCTCGTTCATCCACCCGGCGTCCTCCCACCGGTAGTCGAGATCCCAGACGATCGACGCGGTCGCGGGCGGCTCCTCGCAGCGGAACCCGTACGGGTCAGCCTTGTCGACGCGGTAACCGTTGTCCCGCGAGACGATGCGGTACTTGTAGCGCGTGCCATGGCGGGCGGCGGTCACGCGGCCCTCCCAGATCCCGGTCTCGCCGCGCCGTTGAAGCGCGGCCGGGCGCTCGCCCCAGTTCTCGAAATCGCCGATGACGTGAACGCTGTCCGCGTTCGGCGCCCAGACGGCGAAGTCGACGCCCAGCACGCCCGCGGGCGTGGCGTCGCGCCGGGCGACGTGCGCGCCGAACCCTTCGTACGCGCGCGCGTGTGTCCCTTCTGCAAACAGATGTATGTCGACGTCGCCGAGGCGGGACATTGGGGGCATCGTAACCGACTTCACGTACACCATTGAGTGCGTCTCGCCCTTTGACTAGGCAAGCCGTGCGGACGTACAGTTTTCGCCCATGCGGATTTTCTCGACGGGGCGCCGGGGGGTGGTGCTCACTGTTCTTACGACTTTCCTGGTTGCCGCCGCTCCCATGGTGACCGCGCCTGCCGCGTATGCCGCCAAGGCGGATAACGCCACGGAGATGAAGGCGCGCGAGGCGTTCGCCGCCGGCCGCTACGACGAGGCGCTGGAGCTGTTCGCGAAGCTATACGCGCAGACGCTTCACCCGGTTTACCTGCGCAACATCGGGCGCTGCCACCAGAAGATGCGCCAGCCCGACAAGGCGATCGACAAGTTCAACGAGTACCTGGCGAAGGAAAAGAAGATCTCCGCCGACGAGCGCAAGGAGATCGAGGGCTACATCAAGGAAATGGAGACGCTGCGCGACGAGCAGGCGCGCGCGAACACGCCGCCCCCGCCAGCGGTCACGCCGATCGCTCCCACGAACAATCCGCCGCCGCCCAACTACAACTACTATCCCCCGCCCCCGCCCCCGCCGCCGCAGACGGGCACCACGTCGGGCACGCTGGTCGCGCAGCCCGGGCCTCCGCAAGAGGAGGCGCCCATCTACAAGAAGTGGTGGTTCTGGACGGGCGTCGGCGCCGTCGTCATCGCGGGCGTCGTGACGACCGTGCTGATCGTGAACGGCGGCGGGGTCACGCGGCCCGATTGTCCGGTCGCCGCCACGGGCGGGTGCAAGTGAGCCTCCGGCCGGCGCGCACGGCGCTGGTGCTGGCCGCGCTGGCGCTCGGTTGCACCAAGGACAAGGAGTCGCTCATCCTGGTGTCGCTGACGACGAACGCGGCGACGCCCCAGCTGCGATCGTTGACGCTCACGGCCGAAGGCGTCGCCAAGGTCTACGATCTTCCGTCGGGGCTCACGACCTCCGCGGTCACGTTCGGCATGTGGGTTCCGGCGGACATCACCGGTTCGGTCGACATCAGTGCGACCGCGGAGCCGTCCGGCGACTGCACGATGGGATTCACAGGGCAGGGGCGCACGACGTCGTTCAAGGTCGGCGAGACCGCGATGGTGACGATCATGCTGAAGGGGCCCGTCAATCTGTGCGGCGGCGGTGGCGGCGCCGGAGGAACCCAGGGCACGGGCGGGATGGGCGGCGGCGCCGGCGGAATGGGCGGATCCACGGGCGTCTGCACCGGCACGACGCCGCCGGCCGGCACGCCGCCGACGCTCAGGTGCTGCACCGAGTACGACCACACGCTGACGGGCGTCGCCTGCGACGACAACGACACGTTCATCTACAACCTGACGTTCTCGCCGGACGGAAAGCTGCTGGTCACCGGCGGCGACGACGGCCGTTACGTGTTCTGGAACTTCGACGGCAAGGCGCTGACGGCCGAGGGCCACAACATCACCGGCGGCGTCTACGGCTACTCGGCGTTCTCGCCCGACGGAACGAAGCTGGCTGCTGGCGGCGGCGACGTGCACCTCTTCGGCGTCGGCACCTGGGACGATCTCGGGTCGCTGACGATCGACTTCACGTCGTACGGCGTGGCCTGGACCCCCGACGGGCAGCGAATCATCGACGCCGACTCCGACAATCTCTATGTTCATTCCGTCGCGACGCTGTCCCAGCTCGGGAAGACGACGCTCTCGCACGTCCCCTGGGCGATGGCGGTCTCGCCGGCGGTGGTGTCGGGCGGTCAGGGCGTCGCGCTCGTGAGCACCAGCGGGTACGCGACGCTCTACAACATCACCAGCCCGGCGACGTTCGGCACGCCGACGATCATCCAGCCGACGCTGAACGAGATCTGGACCGCCGCGTTTTCGCCGACGGGGACGCAGCTCGCGCTGGGCGGATACGATTCGTTCGTCAACATCTACAACTTCCCGCTCGCGACGGTGAACGATCAGCCGGTGCTCAGCTTCAGCATCGACGAGCCGAACCGACTGGAGGACGTGAATCAGATCGCGTTCTCGCCCAACGGAAAGTACGTCGCCGTCGCCGGTGGCTACAACACCGGCAGCGTGAGCATCTGGGACCTGACGACGCAGACCCGCGTGGGCCGCTTCCAGATCGCGAACCGCTACGCGCTGTCCGTCGCGTTCTCACCGTCGGGAAACGCGGTCGCGGTCGGCGAGCACGGCTGCGGAAAATTCCTGCTCTGCACCGAATAGCAGTCGGACAATCGCCGAACGATGCGCCAAATGACGGCTCGCCACCGGTTCATTTGTTCAGCGCTGGAATTCGGATTATCGGGTAGTACCTGACCCCGCTTGTAAGCTGAGGCGTGTATAGTTCGGGGAGGTGATGCGCCCCGTCACTTACATGGCCCCTAGCGGGGCTTTGTTGCTCGCGCTTGTCGCGGCTCCGGCGGTGGTGCATGCGCGGCCCTGGGAAGCGCGCGAGCCGTCGGTGGAACCGAAGCCGGCACACCAGCTGCGAAACCCGACGCGCTGGCCCGTCGAGCCTGACATGCCTGTGGCGCCGCTCGACGAGATGAAGTTCACGCTCGCGTGGGCCTCGCTCTGCGGCGTCGCTTCTGATTCCGCGACCGGCGCGCTGGCGCCAAAGATCATCGCCGCGGCGACGGCGGCCAAGAGCGATCCGTTCACGCTCGCCGCGCTCGCGCGTTACGGCAGCCACTGCGACCCCGCCTACAAGGCGAAGAAGGGCGGCTCGTACGGCCTGCTCGCGATCGAGCCCGGGATGTACCGCTCGCCTGGCTCACCCGAGCTGCCCGTCGACAAGACCGACCTGACGTCGAAGAGCCTGCTCGATCCGGACGTGAACCTCGCCGTCGGCGCGGCGCTGCTGGAGATGTGGAACGCGGCGCACAAGGAGCTGGACGCTGCGTTCGGCGGCGGGTCGCACCGGAACGGCGTCTCACACTTCATCTGGGGCGACGTCGTGCGATCGAGCGGCCAGGAGGATCTCGTCCTCACCGCGCGCCGCCGCATGATCGAGAACTACCAGGGAAGGAAGGACGCGGCGCGGATGGCCCAGTACATCGGCGTCCCTGTCGTGTCGCCGCTGGAGGCGGTGCCGCGCGTGGCGACCAGCGGGCCGGGCGACGATCGCTCGGGCGGCGCGCGCCGACACGCGGGCCTGGACATCGCCGGCATGATCGGCGAGCCGGTGCGCGCGATCGCCGACGGCACGGTGATCTTCGCGGGCATCAACAGCCCCAACAAGTCGCGGATGAGCGGCATCCCGCCCGAGAAGATCGCGCGCTACCGGCACCGGCGCATGGGCGTCGGCGGCATCTACGTGTGCATCGAGCACGTGCCCGAGCCGAAGCGCGTGGTCTCCTGCTACATGCATCTCAACACCTACAACGTCGCCGAGCGTGACCACGTGCTGGCCGGGCAGGTGATCGGCGAGCTGGGCCGGACGGGCGTGAAGATCTCGCCGCCGCACCTGCACCTCGAGGTTCGCATCGGCGATCGCCACACGAATCCCATCCGTACGCTGGGAGACCTCGTGATCCCGCCCAAGGACACGATGACCCACCAGTACAACGTGCGGGCGCAGCGGGCCCGTCTCCGCGCGCTGCGTTCGTAGCGCGTAACGTGGTCGTCGGTTTCGTTCGGCCGGGAATCGGCCTACGCTGGCGGGCATGAGCGGGAACAATCCGTACGCGCCGCCGAAGGCGGATCTGGATGGGGGGCCGGGGTTGGAGGCGCCGGAGCTGTTGCCCACCGCGGGCCGCGGCGCGCGCTTCCTGAACTTCTTGATCGACGGAATCGTCGCCCGAATCGTGGTCGTGTCCGTCGCCGCGGTCGTTGCGGCCTTCCTGAGGTCGAGCAGCGGCGGCGCCGACGATTCGGTGGCCCTCATCGTTGGCGTGGTCGGGTTCGTGGGGTTCATCGGCTACTACGCCGTCTTCGAAGCGGCGTTCGGCTGGACGATCGGCAAGCTCATCACCGGAACGCGCGTGGTCAGATCCGACGGAGGCAAGCCGAGGGTCGCGCAGGTCATCGGCCGGACCTTCGCCCGTTTCATCCCGTTCGAGCCGTTCTCGGTGCTCGGCAGCTCTTCGCAGGGCTGGCACGATTCGCTGTCGGGCACGCGGGTCGTCCGGGTTCGACGCTAAGAACGTCACTGTTACGGTGATCGCGGGCTTTGCCCGTGCGAGCCCGTCGCGGGAGGTGTGGAACCCTGTTAGGGTTCCAAGACGATGATCCGACGTAACGACGCGCTCGACTACCACCGTACCGGGCGGCCCGGAAAGATCGAGGTCGTCCCCACCAAGCCTCTCGTCACGCAGCGCGACCTGTCGCTCGCGTATTCGCCCGGCGTCGCCGAGCCGTGCCTGGAGATCGCGTCGTCGCCCGAGCTTGCCTGGGAGTACACCGCGCGCGGCAACCTGGTCGCGGTCGTCACCAACGGCACGGCCGTGCTGGGGCTGGGCAACATCGGGCCGCTCGCCGGCAAGCCGGTCATGGAGGGCAAGGCCTGCCTGTTCAAGAAGTTCGCCGACATCGACGTCTACGACCTGGAGGTCGACGCGCGCGACTCGCAGCTCTTCATCGACACGGTCGCGGCGCTCGAGCCGACGTTCGGTGGCATCAACCTGGAGGACCTCAAGGCGCCCGAGTGCTTCGAGATCGAGGCGGGGCTGCGCGCGCGCATGCAGATCCCCGTCTTCCACGACGATCAGCACGGCACCGCGATCATCTCGGGCGCGGCGCTGATGAACGGCGCCGAGCTGTCCGGCAAGAAGCTGGAGGACATGAGGGTCGTCGTGTCGGGGGCGGGCGCGTCGGCGATCGCGTGCGCGAACTTCTACGTCGAGCTGGGCATCCCGCTGGAGAACGTGACGATGGTCGACTCGGTGGGCGTCATCTACGCCGGCCGCGAGGAGGGCATGAACAAGTACAAGGCCCGCTTCGCGCGCAAGGACGACGGGTCGCGCACGCGCGCCGACGCGATCCGCGGCGCCGACGTGTTCCTGGGCCTGTCGAAGGCCGGGCTGTGCACGGCCGAGATGCTGAAGACGATGGCGAAGAAGCCGCTGATCTTCGCGCTGGCCAACCCCGATCCAGAGATCAGCTACCCCGACGCGAAGGCGGCGCGGCCCGACGCGATCGTCGCCACGGGGCGCAGCGACTTCCCGAACCAGGTCAACAACGTGCTCGGGTTCCCCTACATCTTCCGGGGCGCGCTGGACGTGCGCGCGAAGGACATCGACGAGTCGATGAAGATCGCGGCCGCGCGCGCGCTGGCCGAGCTGGCGCACGAGCCGGTGCCCGACGACGTCGCCGAGGCGTACGGCGTGCACGCCTTCCGCTACGGTCCGGACTACATCATCCCGAAGCCGTTCGACACGCGCGTGCTGTGGTGGTGCGCGCCGGCCGTGGCCGAGGCGGCGATGAAGTCGGGCGCGGCGCGCCTGCCCCTGGATCTCAAGGAGTATCGCGAGCGGCTCCAGCGCCGCAGCGGCGGAACGCAGTACACGATCATGAGCCGGATCGTGCAGCGGGCGAAGAACGAGCCCAAGCGCATCGTGTTTCCCGACGGCGACAACATCAAGGTGCTGCGCGCCTGCCAGATCGTGCTGGACGAGGGGATCGCGCGGCCGATCCTGCTGGGATCGGAGAAGAAGATCCGCCAGCGCGCCGCCGATCTGGATCTGGACCTGGAGGGGGCGGAGCTGCTCAACCCGGCGGAGTCGACCAAGCATTCCGCGTACGCGCACGAATACCTGGATCTGCGCTGCCGCAAGGGCGTCACCGCCGCCAGCGCTGCGCGGTTCATGAACCGGCGCATTCACTACGGCATGATGATGGTCCGGCGCGGCGACGCTGACGGGCTGGTGGCGGGGCTGACCGCGCCCTACCCGGACACCATCCGGCCCGCGCTGCAGATCCTGGGCATCCGGCCCGACGTCAAGCGCGCGACCGGCATGTATATGATGCTGCTGAAGAACGACGTGAAGTTCTTCGGCGACGCGACGGTCAACATCGACCCCGACGCGGACACCCTCGCCGACATCGCGATCCAGATGGCGGACGCGGCGCGCGCGTTTGAGGTCGTGCCGCGCATCGCGATGATCTCGTTCTCGAACTTCGGCTCGGCGCCGCACCCCGAATCGATCAAGGTCGCGCGGGCGGTCGAGATCGTGCGCAGCCGCCGCCCCGATCTCGAGATCGACGGCGAGGTGCAGGCCGACATCGCCGTCGAACCGGACAAGCTGCGGGATCTGTTCCCCTTCACGCGGCTCACGGACGCGGCCAACGTGCTGGTCTTCCCGTCGCTGGCGGCGGGCAACGCCGCCTACAAGGTGCTCGACGCGCTGGGCGGGGCGACCGCGATCGGCCCGATCCTGCTGGGCGTGAACAAGCCAGTGACGGTGCTGCCGCGCGACGCGAACGTCGACACCATCGTCAGCATGACCGCCTACACCGTCGCCCGCGGCTAAGTCGGTCGGCGCTCCGCTCGCTTTTGCTCTTCAAGGAGCGGGAGAGATGTGTGCCCGGTTGTCCTCCGCAGCAAGCTTGGAATCCCGTCGGGCCGAACGATCCAACGGCCCGCCTAGCTACGGCCGACCGGGCCCCCATCTCTCCCGCTCCTTGAAGAGCAGCGCTTCTCTCCGCCCGTAAGCCGGCGGTGGGAGACTTCGGAGCGGAGCCGAGGCGGAACGCAGGGGCTCCCGTCACCGGCCGCCCGCAAGTGAAGCCGAGCGGAGCGACCTACTTGAGGAGCTTGTCGGTGTCGGGCGGTTCGTTGGTGCCGCGTTTGCGGGTCGTCGAGCTGGCGAAGTTGATCGTCGAGCTGTCGAGGGCGACGAACGCCTTCTTCGCCTCGGCGATCGCGACGTCGGGCACCGTCACCTCGAAGGGTTGCGCGACGCCCGGCGGCACGCGCGGCAGCGTGAACGTCGCGCGGTGCTCGTCGATGCGCACCGAGAACTGGGCCGTCTCGTGCACGACCGACGTGGGATTGACGACCTTGCCGGTGATGCGCGTGCCCTTGCCCGCCGCCGACATCGACAGGTCGATGACGTAGAAGCCTCCCTGGATCGGTTGCCACCCCGCCGCCGCGAGGTCGACCTCCTGGAACACCGTCGTCGACAGTTGCTTGCCGACGTCGCGCACCGCCGACTTGAACTGCTCGAAGCGCGGACCGAAGGCGGTCACTTCATTCGCCAGCGCGGCGCGCGCCGCCTCCTCGCGCCGGAGGCGTTGAAAGAGATACGCCGAGGACGCGAGCGCGCCGATGACGAGCAGGAACATGACGAAGCCCCACAAGCGCGCAATCAGCGATCGCTTCGGCGTTGACGCATCAGGCATGCGGGGATCCTTAGCACGCGGCCGGGGTTGTAAGGCGTTGCCTGATGGCTAGGTTGACTGAAGCAGAGGGGAGGAAAGAAGAATGAAGGCACTCCGAACGGCTGTGGTGGCTCTGGTGATCGCGGCGATCTTCTCGCCGGCGATGGGGATGGCGAAAACGGAACCTCGGACGCCGGTCGCACCGGCGGCGCCGGTTGCGGCGCAGCGGTCGCCGCTGGCAGTGGCGCTGACGAACGTCGCGGTGAGCACGCTCAACGCGCAGAAGGCCGAGGCGGCGCAGTACGCGCAGCGCGAGCAGCAAGCGCAGGGCGTGCGCGACTTCAGAGGTGGCGCCGTCTACGTGTACTTCGGCAGCGGCGTCGTCCTGGCGCTGATCATCATCATCCTGATCCTGCTGTAGAGGTGCACGCGTGCCCGTGATCGCGCGCGCGGGGCTGGTCCTGGCGCTCGCGATTGCGGCGCCCGCCTGCTACAGCGGGTCGGCGCAGACGATACCTGCGAGCAGCATGACGGCGCTCGCCCGCGATCCCGATTGGGAGATCGTGTCCGACGTGCCGTTCGTGCGGCAACAAACCGCGCATGACTGCGGGCCAGCAGCGCTCGCGATGGTGCTCGCACATTTTCGTGTTCCGCCCGCGGGCGCACCAGCGCTCGCGGGTGGCGATGTCCGCGCAGGCACGCTGCGCGACGTGGCGCGGTCGCGCGGCCTCGACGCGTATGTCGTGTCGGGGACGTTCGCCGATCTGTTCGCGCAGGTCGGTCGCGGGCGCCCGGTCGTCGTCGGGCTGGCCAAGCCGATGGCGTTCACCGGCGGCCGCGCGCTCGCCCACTACGAGGTGGTCATCGGGGTCAACCGGGCGCGGCGGCTGATTCTCTCACTCGATCCGGCGATGGGCTTGCGCGAAAATACGCTGGAAGGATTCGCGCGCGAATGGGCCCCGACGCAGCAGGTGACGATCGTATTCCTCGGCGCGGCGCCGTCGTCGGTGTCGTTGCGCTCGTCGCCGCCGGGCTAGCCTGCGGGCGGCCGATCGCGTTCAACGCTGCCGACATCGCCGCCGCGAAGCCGCTGGCCGGCGCGCCGCGCGGCTTCTTTCTGGGCGCCGCGACGTCCGCCCATCAGATCGAGGGCGGCACGCACAACGACTGGACCGACTGGGAGAAAGGGTACTACCCCGACGGCACACCGCATGTCGCGGGCGGCGCCACCGCCGCGCGCATCGATGACTCGTGGAACCTATGGCGGTCCGACCTGGCGGCGCTGCAGCTGATCGGCGCCAACGCGTATCGCCTCGGCATCGAATGGAGCCGCCTCGAACCGGCGCCCGGCGCGTGGGACGAAGCCGCCGCGGCCCGCTACCGCGAGATGTTCGCCGGGCTGCGCGCCGCCGGCATCACGCCGATCGTGACGCTCTACCACTTCACGTTGCCCCCCTGGGTCGCGGCCCGCGGCGGCTGGGACTGGGACGGCGCGCCCGCGGCGCTCGCGGCGTTCGCGGGCCGCGCCGGCGCGGCGTTCGGCGATCTCGTCGACTGGTGGTGCACGATCAACGAGCCCAACGTCCTGGTCGCCAAGAGCTACCTGGCGGGGCAGTGGCCGCCGGGCGCGCGCGATCCGCGCCGCGCCGCGCTGGTGCTGGCGGCGACGATGCGCGCCCACGGGCTGATGGCGCAGGCGCTGCGCGCGGCCGATCGCGCCGACGCCGACGGCGACGGCCACGCCACGCGCATCGGCATCGCCCAGAACCTGCGTCTGTTCGATCCGTATTCGGCGGCGCCCATCGACGGCATCGTCGCCGGCGTGTCCGACTGGTTCTACAACGAGTCGTTCCTCGACGCGGTGACGCTGGGGCGGGTTCGCGTCGTCCTGCCGCGGGTCATCGACATCGACGAGCCCTTCCCGGCGCTGGCGGGAAGCTTCGACTACCTCGGCATCAACTACTACACGCGCGATCTGATCGTCGGCCATCTCGATAGGGCACGCCCGTACGAGACCGCGGCGGCGCCCGGGCAACCGCGCAATGACCTCGGCTGGGAGATCTACCCGGAGGGCCTCTACCGGCTGCTCGTGCGCTACGCGCGGCGCGGCTGGCCGCTGTTCGTGACCGAGAACGGCATCGCCGACGGACGGGACGCGCAGCGCGCGGACTTCCTGCGCGCCCACCTTTACGCCGTCGATCGCGCGCGCGCCGACGGCATCGATGTGATCGGCTACCTGCACTGGTCGCTGATCGACAACTTCGAGTGGTCGCACGGCACGAACGGCCGCTTCGGTCTGTTCAAGGTCGACTTCGACGATCCGCTGTTGCCGCGCCGGCCAACCGCCGCGGTCGCCGTCTTTCAAGAGGCGGCCCGCAACCTGGGTACGCTTCACTAGCCGCTCTCGCGCGAAGCGCGAGAGTGCGGCTACCTGAAAAAAACAATAGTCGCAC
>Ga0070683_100000462_pt1 | contig 28410 bp, 25 predicted proteins | sample KBSC713LmetaG_FD_64662 | JGI IMG/M metagenome (GOLD analysis project Ga0070683, IMG submission 64662) | Corn rhizosphere microbial communities from Kellogg Biological Station, Michigan, USA - KBS C7.1-3L metaG | ecosystem: Host-associated > Plants > Roots > Rhizosphere ... | reverse complement strand
TCCTCGCCGGTGCACATCCTCGAGGAGATGGCGATCGAGACCGCCGCGCTCTCGGCCCACCTCGGGCGGCCGCTCACCCTGATCGCCGAGTCGGACCTCAACGACACCACCTTGGTCAGGCCGCGCGAGGGCGGCGGCCTCGGGCTCGACGCGCAGTGGAGCGACGACTTCCACCACGCGCTCCACGTCGCGCTGACCGGGGAGACGGTCGGCTACTACGCGGACTTCGAGCCGCTGTCGGCGCTGGCGAAGGTGTGCGAGCAGGGGTTCTTCCACGACGGCACGTGGTCGTCGTTCCGGGGTCGTGACCACGGCGTGCCCGTGGACACCGCACACATGCCGACCTGGCGGTTGGTCGTGTGCAGCCAGGACCACGACCAGATCGGCAACCGGGCACGCGGCGACCGGTTGACCGAGCACCTCGACGACGACCAGCTGGCGTGCGCGGCGCTGCTCACGCTGTGCGGACCGTTCACGCCGATGCTGTTCATGGGTGAGGAGTGGGCGGCCTCCACGCCGTTCCAGTTCTTCACCTCCCACCCCGAGCCGGACCTCGGACGGGTCACCGCCGAGGGCAGGGTCGTGGAGTTCGAGCGGATGGGGTGGGGTGCCGCGGAGGTGCCCGATCCGCAGGACCCGGCGACGTTCGAGCGGTCCAGGCTGGACTGGTCGGAGCTGTCGGAGGGGCGGCACGCCCGGCTGCTGGCGAGCTACCGGTCGCTGGCCTCCCTGCGCCGGTCCCTGCCCGAGCTGACGGACCCGTCCTTCGCGTCGCTGTCGGCCACGGCGGACGAGGAGACGCGCGTGTTCACACTGCGGCGCGGCGGGCTGCTGATCGCGGTGAACTTCGGGACGACGCACGCGACCCTGCCGGAGTCCGGGCGGCTGTTGTTCACGACGCCGACGCCCGGCACCTTCGACCGCTCGGGGTTGGCGTTGCCGCCGCATGCCGGCGTCCTGCTCCGGCGTACCTGACCGGGCGCGTCCGCTCGGCCTAGGGTGTCGACGTGGAGCGTCTCGAGACCACCGACCTGATCATCCGGCCGCCGGCGGTCGAGGACGCGCCCGAGGCGTTCGAGCTGATCAACGACCCTGACGTGAGGCTCTGGAACCCGGCGCGCGACTGCCCCGACCTCGAGACGGCCGCCGCCTGGTGCCGCGACGGTGCCGACTGGTCCGAGGGCACGCACGCCACGTGGCACGCGGTGGACCGTGGGTCGCTGCGGATGGTCGGCAACGTCAGCCTCTTCGCCATCGACGCCGACGACCGGGTCGCCAAGATCGGCTACCGCGTCCTGCCGTCCGCGCGCGGTCGAGGTGTGGCACGCCAGATGGTCGACGCGGTGACCCGCTGGGCGTTCGAGTCCCGCGGCCTGATGCGCGTCCAGCTCGAGCACTCGGTGCACAACGTCGCCTCCTGCCGGGTGGCCGAGTCCGCCGGCTTCGTCTACGAGGGCACCACCCGCTCGGCGTACGCCGTACCCGCCAGCGAGGTCCGGGAGGACTGCCACATCCACGGTCGGCTCCCCAGCGACCCCGCCCCGTGAGGGCGCCGCCGATGGATTCCCGATCCGAGCCGGACGGGAGCTCCGTGGTCGCCCTGCGCCGGCCCGCCAGGTCGGCGGTGCTCACCTACGACGACGGCCCGACCCCCGGCGTCACCGATCGGCTGCTGCCGCTGCTCGCCGAGGCGGGCGCGACCGGGACGTTCTTCGTGCTGCTCACCCGGGTGCGCCCGCACCTCGGCCTGCTGCACGAGGTGCTGGCCGCCGGCCACGAGATCGGGCTGCACGGTCCCGACCACCGGCGGCTGACGACGCTGCCACCTCGGACCATGCCCGCCCGCTTCCGCGACGCCAAGGCCGAGCTCGAGGACCTCGCCGGGGTCCCGGTGCGATGGTCGCGCCCGCCGTACGGCGCACAGGGCCGGGACTCGTGGCGTGCCGCTCGTACCGCCGGCCTCATGCCGGTGCTCTGGAGCGTCACCTGCCGCGACTGGGAGGCGCTCGAGCAGGACGAGTACCTGGCCGAGCTGCGCGCCCGCGACCCGGCCGGCTGCGTGGTCCTGATGCACGACGGGTTCGCCGACGAGCGCGACGGCGTCGACGACGGCCCCGCACCGGACCTCGACCGGATCGCCCTCACCCGCGGCGTCCTCGACGTGGTGGCCGCGGCCGGACTGACCGGCCGCAGCCTCGGCTCGGCCCTCGACGACGCCGAGCCCGAGCACGCCCCCTGGCTGGAGGAGCTCGGCGACCCGTCCTGAGGCTCCGGGCGCGCAGATCACCGAGTGCCACGTCCATGAGCCCGCGCGCTGATCGAGGCGGAGCGCAGTGACAGGTCAGGCGATCGGATCCGCCTCGGTGACCCGCGAGGGCATCAGGAACCCGACCACGAGCAGCGCGAGGCTGATGCACACCGTCACCAGGAACACGTCGTGGATGGCCGGCTCGAGGATCCCCGCGGAGACGTGCTCGATGTCGGGGTCGGAGCTGTCGAGCCGGCTGCTGACGTAGCTGTTGACGACCGCCCCGAAGACGGCGACACCGACGGCACTGCCGACCGACCGGGCGAACATGTTCGTACCCGTCGCGACCCCACGGCTCGACCACGAGACCGCGGTCTGCGCCGCGACGACGCCCGGGCTGGCGACGTACCCGAAGCCGAGTCCCATCACGAAGCAGGCGAGAGCGAGGTGGTACACGGAGCTGTCGCCGTCGACGGTGAGCAGGATGAGCGAGCCGGCCACCGCCACCACCGCTCCGATCGAGAGCGTCGCGCGGAAGCCGATCGACAGGTACAGCCGACCCGCGGTCGCCGCCGCGATCGGCCAGCCGATGGTCATCGCCGCCAGCGCGAGTCCGGCCACGAGAGCGCCGGTGCCGAGCACCCGCTGGGAGTACAGCGGCACGTAGGACGAGAGCCCCATCAGCAGGATGCCGACCACGAGCGAGCCGGCGTTCGTGACGTTGAGGACCCGCATCCGGAACACCCACAGCGGCAGGACCGGCTCGGCCGCCCGCCGCTCGACCAGGACGAACGCGACCAGCAGGACCGCTGACCCGGCGAACAGCAGGATGCTCATGCCCGAGTCCCAGGCCCACTCCACGCCACCCTCGAGCAGCGCGAGCAGCAGCAGCGTGCCGCCCACGCCCAGGAGCGACGAGCCCAGGTAGTCGATGCGGTGGCGACGGCGTTCGATCGCCTCCGAGAACCGTCGCCAGAGCACCCAGCCCGCCGCCGCACCGAGCGGCAGGTTCACGAAGAAGATCCACCGCCAGCCGATGGTGTCGGAGAAGACGCCGCCGAGGGTGGGCCCGACCAGGGCCGCCATCGCCCAGACGCTGGCCAGGTAGCCCTGGACGACCGCACGCTCCTGCAGGGTGTAGATGTCGCCCAGGATCGTCATCCCGATCGGGGCGATCGCGCCGGCTCCGAGCCCCTGGACCAGCCGGAAGACGATCAGCGACGTCATCCCCCACGCGAGGCCGCAGAGCAGCGAGCCGAGCACGAAGAGGCCGACTCCGAGCAGCATCAGCGGCTTGCGTCCGTAGAGGTCGGCGAGCTTGCCGTAGAGCGGCACGGAGATCGCCTGCGCGAGCAGGTAGATCGAGAACAGCCACGGGAACGACGTGAAGCCGCCGAGGTCGGAGACCACGGACGGGACGGCGGTGGCGAGGATCGTCGAGTCGATCGCGACCAGGCCCACGCTGAGCATCACGGCCAGCAGGATCGGTCCTCGCTCGCTGCGCAGGCCGACATCGGCTCGTGCGGCACGCGGCGCGGAGGACGTCGTCACGTGACGGCAACCTACGCCCGCGCGGCGGCATTCCCCAGCGAGTCTCCTCCGCGCGGAGGACGACTCGGAGCCACCACGGCGGTAGCGTCGGAGCAACGGGGGAGGGGCGCCATGCGCTTCAGGTCACGCACCGCGGCCGCGGGCAGGGTGTACGCCGTGACCGGCACGAACACGGTCTCGTTCGCGGTGCTCGCCAGCGACGTGACGAAGGCCGGCCTGCTCGGGTTCGCCGTACGCCGCTACGACCTGGCGGCCGAGACCGACGCGTGGATGCCCGGCTTCAAGGTGTTCCGCTCCCTGGTCCCGGACCCCGACGCCGACACCCGGGTGAGCACCTACGACCAGCCGGTCCAGAGCTTCACGTGGGACGACTTCACCTGTCAGCCGAACAGCCGCTACCGCTACGTCTTCCACCCGCTCAAGGGCACGCCGTCCGACCTCGACCGCTCGGCGACGCCCCTGACGCTGTCCATCCGCACCGAGCCCTTGTACGGCGAGCGACACGACGTGTTCTTCAACCGCGGCGTCGCGAGCAGTCAGGCCTATACCAAGACGTACGGCAACACCCGGATCGCCGACCTCGACCCCGACCGGCGGAAGCAGGCGCTCGGCTGGCTCAGTCGCGACCTCGACGAGGCGCTGCTGCAGTTCGTCGACCAGACCCGGTCCGGCGACCGCCTGCTCGGCTGCTTCTACGAGTTCGCCTACGAGCCGGCCGCGATCGCGCTCAAGAACGCCATCGACCGCGGGGTCGACGTCCGGCTGATCGTGGACGCGAAGCAGAACGGCTCGGCCACCACGCCCGCGTTCCCGCGCGAGGAGAACCTGGCCCTCGTCGCCTCGGCCCAGATCCCGATGGACCGCGTGGTCCTGCGTGAGGCACGCACGTCCGACATCGCGCACAACAAGTTCATGGTGCACGTCCCCGCGGGCTCCGTGCCGACCCAGGTCTGGACGGGTTCGACGAACCTGACGCTCGGCGGCATCGCCGGTCAGACCAATGTCGGCCACTGGGTCCGCGACCCGGCCACCGCCCTCGCGTTCCAGAGCTACTGGGACCTGTTGTCCAGCGACCCCGGTGGCCGCGCGGGCGACACGCGGTCGCAGGTCATCGCCAAGAACGCGGCGTTCCGCTCGGCGGTCGAGCAGCTCTCGCCCGTGCCGGCGGACCTGCACGCCGTACCGGTCGGCGTCACCCCGGTGTTCAGCCCACGCAGGACCACCACCGTGCTCGACGAGTACGCCGTCCTGCTCGACTCCGCGTCACGAGAGGGCTGCATCACCTTCGCGTTCGGTGTCGGCGCGGCGTTCAAGGCGCTGCTGTCGGACAACACCACGCAGAACGCCATCGTCTTCATGCTGCTGGAGAAGCAGGACAAGCCCGATCCGAACCACCCGACCGCGTTCGTGCGGGTCAACGCCAGCAACAACGTCTACCAGGCGTGGGGCTCGTACCTGGAGAACCCGGTGTACCAGTGGGCGAGGGAGACCAACGCCGCCCTGCTCGGCCTGAACAGCCACGTCAGCTACGTGCACTCGAAGTTCATGCTGATCGACCCGCTGGGCGACGACCCGATCGTGGTCACCGGCTCGGCCAACTTCAGCGACGCCTCGACGACCGACAACGACGAGAACATGGTCGTGGTCCGCGGCGACCGCCGGACCGCCGACATCTACACCACCGAGTTCAACCGGATCTTCAACCACTACTACTTCCGCAGCGTCACCGAGGCCACCGCCGGCGAGCCGCAGTCGGTGCTCGACGCCAGCCTGTTCCTCAGCGAGGACGACAGCTGGGAGCAGAAGTACGCGCCCGGGACCCTCAAGTCCAAGCGGCTCGCGCTGTACCAGGCGATGACGGGGTTCACCCGCGCCTGACGTGCTTTCATCGGCACGGGGGACCCGGCCGGCGCGGCCGACCGGTCCACGGAGAGGACGCACGATGAGCGATGAGCAGGCGGCGCCGGAGCCGCACGGTGTCACGGTGGAGCTGCTGGCCACGGTCGATCTCGGCGCCGAGCTCCCTGGCCTGGAAGGGCGCCGGCTCCGGATGCGCAAGGTGACCATCGAGCCGGGAGGGGTCTTCGGCCCGGTCCATGATCACGTGGGCAGACCGGGGACCGTCTTCGTGCTGCAGGGAACGATCACCGACCATCGGAACGGGGTCGCCACGGAGTACGGCCCGGGCGTCGGTTGGCCCGAGGACCGCCACACGGTCCACTGGCTCGAGAACCGGGGAACGGTTCCGGCGGTGGAGATCTCGGTCGACGTCGTCACCCAGGAGCAGGCCGGCGAGGCCCGTCGGTAGTACCAGGGGAAGACCCCGCCGTGTCCCCGGATGGTTGCATGTGTTCGGTTGTATGGGGGACCACGTGGGGACCAGAGGACTGCCACCTGGGCTCGCTCAGTCGGAGGACGCTGACTGTTCACCACCGCTGCCCGCGGGGTTCGCCGCGAACCGCCGAGCAGGCTTCAGCAGTTCTGCGTCCATCACGGCTTCGTCGCCGATCGCCAGCATCGCCTCGACCGAGTTCAGGGTGTCCCAGTTCGTCTGCTCGTCCCTCTTCGCCTTGTCCAGACTCTTCTCCAGGTCGGCAGCGACTCTCGTCAGCTGGAGAGTGCCGGCTCCGGGGATCAGCGCGACGGCTGGAACCGGGCTGGCGGGACTCGTTCTGCCAGTTCGGCAGCTGGTCGCGACCTCTTGCCGACTCAATGCCGTGGACCTACCTTCGACGTGTGCTCCGCGGCGTGCTGATGCTGGGCTTGATCACACTGGGTGTGATTGCAGTGGTTTGGTGCGTTTACAACGGCCCAAGGCTCGGAGCCTGGGCGATCAGGGCGGGGCGCCTGCTCCGGATCTTGCCCCCGCCCCCGCCCACGCCGCTGGGAATGCCGATCGAGAGGATCAGCGCCGACCTGCGCAGAATCCGCGCGCGGGCGCTGGCGCAGGCTGAGGGCATGCCCCTGGTGCAGCGCCGCGCCATCCTGGCGGCGTACGACGACGCTCTGCTGGACGCCTGCCGGGCACTCGGTGTCCATACGGACCTGGAGGCAATGAACGACGACCTCGACCGGGAGAGTGAGCGGTTGCGCACCGAGGTCCAGCTCGAGCGCTCCGGCATCGTCTTGGGCTGAGGCCGACATCGGGCACGGATCCAAGATCGGCCGAGCAGGGTCGCCGTCCCCGCACGACCGCTCATCGGGGTGGTCTCAACACGTCCTGGCAACACTTCCTGACTCGAGGAGGTTGTGATGGCGTGTGGGTATCGGAGGCTTTCGGCGGCGGATGAGGATGAGATCTGGGCGCGGTTGCGGGCCGGTCACCCCGCCGAGCCGACCGCTCGTGCGTGGGGGTGGTCGACCTCAGGGGTGCTGGGTCACCTGGTGCGGTGTGGCGGGATGCGTCGGTCAGTAGTACCAGGGGAACGGCGACCAGTCGGGGTCGCGCTTCTCGAGGAACTGGTCGCGACCCTCCTGGGCCTCGTCGGTCATGTACGCCAGGCGGGTGGTCTCGCCGGCGAAGAGCTGCTGACCGACCAGCCCGTCGTCGATCAGGTTGAACGAGTACTTCAGCATCCGCTGAGCGGTCGGGCTCTTGCCGTTGATCAGGCGTCCCCACTCCAGTCCGGTGGCTTCCAGGTCGACGTGCGGGACGGCCCGGTTCACCGCGCCCATGCGGACGCCGTCCTCGGCGGAGTACTCCTGGCCCAGGAAGAAGATCTCGCGCGCGAGCTTCTGGCCGACCTGCCGGGCGAGGTACGCCGAGCCGAAGCCGCCGTCGAACGAGCCGACGTCGGCGTCGGTCTGCTTGAACCGCGCATGCTCCCGGCTCGCGATCGTCAGGTCACAGACGACATGCAGTGAATGGCCGCCGCCGGCCGTCCAGCCGGGGACCAGGCAGACCACGACCTTCGGCATGAAGCGGATCAGCCGCTGGCACTCCAGGATGTGCAGGCGTCCGAGCCTGGCCCGGTCGACGGTCTCGGCGGTCTCGCCGTCCGCGTACTGATATCCCGTCCTCCCGCGGACGCGCTGGTCGCCGCCGGTGCAGAAGGCCCACGAGTCGTGCTTCGCGCTCGGCCCGTTGCCGGTGAGCAGCACGCAGCCGACGTCGCTCGACGTACGCGCATGCTCGAGGACCCGCAGCAGCTCGTCGACCGTGTGCGGGCGGAAGGCGTTGAGGACGTCGGGCCGGTCGAAGGCGACCCGGACCGTGCCGTGGGCCCTGGCCCGGTGGTAGGTCAGGTCGGTGAGGTCGTCGAAGCCCGGGACGGCGTCCCACTGGTCGGGGTCGAAGATCTCGCTGACGCCCTCGATCGCGCTCATGCGGACAACCTAGTGGTGCCGGAATGCGCGCGCGGGCGGGCCGGTTACCCCTCGGATGGCACTCCAAGGCAGCTACGTCCCCAGCTCGCAGCAGTGGGTCCGCGACCAGGTCGCGGCGTACGAGGAGTCGGGCGGCGAGCGCGCGAACACGCTGCGCGACACCGGCTACCCGATCGTGGTGATCACCTCGATCGGGGCGAAGAGCGGCCACCTGCGGAAGAACCCGGTGATGCGGGTCGAACGCGACGGCAGGTACCTCGCGATCGCGTCCGTGGGCGGCTCGCCCAAGAACCCCGAGTGGTACCACAACTTCCTCGCCCACCCCGAGGTCGAGCTGCAGGACGGCGCGGAGAGGCACACGTACGCCGCCCGCCTTCTGTCGGGCCCGGAGCGCGCCGAGTGGTGGGACTACGCGGTGGAGACCTGGGCGACGTACGCGGAGTACCAGAAGCGGACGGAGCGCGAGATCCCGGTCTTCCTGCTGGAGCGCACCGACTGACCCCTACGGCGTGCGCGCGATCGACGCGGCCAGTCCCACCAGATGACCCAGCCGGGCGAGCTCGGAGTCCAGGAACTCCGGCCCGCCGCGTCGCCCGATGACCACCACGCGAGCATGTCCAACCGGGGCGATCGCGACGAGGTCGTCGCCCACCGTCTGCCGGGCGAGACCGGAGTCGGGCTCGAGCTCGATCGAGGTCGGCGCCCCCTCGCTGGCGCACTCGATCTCGACGCCCCGCTCGGTGACCGCGACCCGGGCCGCCCACTCGCACCGGAACGCGACCGGCAGCGCCTCGACCACCCGGTCGAGGGCGATCCCCGGGTCCGCCGTCAGGCTCTCGACCACCTCGAGGTCCGGGAACAGGTTGCCGCCGGCGAGGTAGCGGCTGATCCACAGCACCCTCACCCCGTCGACCGCGTTGCACGCCGACACCACCGAGTCGGGCATGACCCCCTCGACCATGTCGAGGAGCACGTCGTCGACGTCGGTGCCGTCCCCGCGCTTCTCGACGATCTCGATCGACTCGATGTCGCCGCCCGCGGCGCCGATCGCGGTCGCGAGACGGCCCAGCGACCCGGGCACGTTCGGCAGCTCGACCCTCAGCAGCAGCATGCCTCGACCCTAACCAGGGCGGATGACGGTCAGGTTTCGTTGACCGGGTCGTGGGCCAACCGCGCGGCCAGGCCGCTCGCCCGCTGTGCTTCTCGCTGCACCGCGAGGCGCACGGCGTCGGGGGTGGCCACCACGGTCACCTTCGCCTCGGCGCGGGTCAGTGCCGTGTAGAGCAGCTCGCGGGTCAGCAGCCGCGAGTCGTCCGGCGGGAGCAGCACCGTCACCTCGGAGGCTTGGCTGCCCTGGCTCTTGTGCACGGTCATCGCGTGCATGGTCTCGACGTCGGTGAGCCGCGAGGTCGCCAGGTCGCGATGGCCACCGGGTACGGCGATCGCGGCGCGGAGGCCGTCGTCCGTGGCGACGACGACCCCGGTGTCGCCGTTGAACAGCTCCAGCCCGTAGTCGTTGCTGGTGAGCAGGAGCGGCCGCCCGGCGTACCACTCCCGACCCCAGCCGCCCCCGATCGGCAGCCCGGTGTGCTCCGACAGGGACCGCTCGACGAGTCGGTTCCAGTGGCCGACGCCCCAGGGCCCGTCGCGGTGGGCGCACAGCAGGCGATGCCGGTCGAGGATCGCGACCGCCTCCGTCGCGTCCCCGGATGCCGCAGCCTCGTGGAGCCGCACGGCCTGCCGCACGAGGCGATCGCGGAGCCGGGCGAGGACGTCGGGGTCCGACGCGTCGAGCAGCTCGACGTGGTCGCCGCCGGCCACCAGGAGGTCGAGCGCGTCGTCCTCGTTCCCGTCGCGCACGGCCCGGGCGAGGTCACCGATCTCGGGGCCGAAGCGGTGGGACGTCGTCAATGCCGCCACGACGCGTGGATCACGGCGCGTCAGCCCCGCCACCAGGTCGGCCAGCACCGCCCCGGCCTCGACGGAGGCCAGCTGGTCCGGGTCGCCGACGAACACCAGCCGGCAGTCCGACCGCACCGACTCGACCAGGCGGGCCATCATGGTCAGCGACACCATCGAGGTCTCGTCCACCACGATCACGTCGTGGGGCAGGCGGTTGCGCCGGTCGTGCCGGAACCGGTTGCGGCTGCCGCGCCTCCACCCCAGCAGCCGGTGCAGCGTCTGCGCGACCGGTTGTCCGACCGCGTCGCGGTGGTCGGCGAACGGCGCGCCCGCCAGCGCCGTGCGCACCGCCTCCTGCAGCCGCGCGGACGCCTTGCCCGTCGGTGCCGTGAGCGCGATCCGCAGCGGCCGCTCGGACTGGTCGGCCAGCATCGCCAGCAGCCCGGCGACCGCGGTCGTCTTGCCGGTGCCCGGCCCACCCGTCAGGACGGTGGTCCACTGCCGGGCCGCCGACAGCGCGGCCGCCCGCTGCTCGTCGTACCGCTGGTCGAACAGGATGCGCGCCACGGACTCGAGCCGTGCCTCGTCGATCGCCGGCGCCGGGAGGGACAACCGCGAGACCAGGTCGTCGCGCACCTGGCACTCCTCGCGCCAGTAGCGATCGAGGTACAGCACACCGTCCTCGACCCGCACCACTCCGGCCCGGGCGACCCGGCTCCCTGCCACCCGGGCGGCCCAGCCGTCACCCGGCCAGGCCAGGCCGTGGGGCAACGGCTCGGCGGCCAGCCCGGGCAGCTCCAGACAGACCGAGCCGTGTCGCAGGGACCGCACCGCCAGGGCCACCGCCAGCGCGACGTCGTCGTCGGGCTCCGCGGCCAGGGCCTGGATGCGACGGGCGGCATGGACGTCCGCTGCCTCGACCACGCCCGAGGCGTTGAAGCGACCGAGCACGCCGGACATCCCGAGCGCGAAGCGGCGGTCGCGTGGGTCGTCGGTCTCGAACGGCTCGATCACCGGGTCCCCTCGAGCAGGTCGCTGAGGTCGGTCACCAGGGCCGCGGGCGGAGACCAGTCGAAGACGCCGGCGACGTGGCCGTCGACGACCGGCGTCTCGGGACCGCACATGCCGCGCAGGAAGAGGTAGAGGACTCCGCCCAGGTGGACCGACGGGTCGTACGTCGGGAGGCGCCACCGCAGGTACCGGTGCAGGACGACGGAGTACAGCAGGGCCTGGAGCGGGTAGTGACCGTGCCGCATCGCGTCGGCCATCTCGGCGCGGCCGTAGTCCGCCGACGTCACCGGCGTCCCGGGCTCACCGAGCAGGTTGGTCTTGTAGTCGACGACGACGTACCGATGACCGTCGGCGTCGTCGGGCACGCGCAGCACCACGTCGATCGACCCGGACAGGTAGCCCCGCAGGGCCTGCTCGCCGAGCTGGCCGACCAGCTGCTCGGCGTACGGCGCGAGCGGGTCGTCGGCGGGCAGGTGACGGCGGAGCAGCCCCGCCACGTCGCCGAGTCGCACGCCCGCGCGAGCTCGGGCGGGACGGTCGCCCCCGGTCAGCGGGAACTCGAAGTCGAGCTCGCAGAGCCGGTCGCGGATGGGGATGTCGACCAGCCGGAGCCCGGACGCGAGCGGGCCGAGGGACGTGTGCTGCGACGGCACCAGGCCGTCGGCGATCTCCTCGGCGTCGACCCCGACCGGCCACCAGGACAGCTGCTCGCGGGTGCGGGCCACCAGCTCCGCGCGCAGATCGGGTGCCTCGGGGTCGGCCAGCTCGAGCACGCCGTGCACGAGACTGCCGAAGGCCGCCCCGGAGGGGAGGTCGGCCATCGGGCTCGAGCGAGGACGCCGGGATCCGACGGAGTCGGAGCGCGGCGGCCGGAGCGAGACCGAAGCGAGCTCGCTCGCGAGGTGGCCTGACATCAGCTCCGAACGCTGGGACCGGCCGGAGTCGGAGCGCGGCGGCCGGAGCGAGACCGAAGCGAGCTCGCTCGCGAGGTGGCCTGACATCAGCGAGTCGAGCTCGCTCGCGGGGTGGCCTGACATCGGCGAGACGAGCTCGCTCGCGAGGTGGCCTGACAGCAGCTCGTCGTCCGTCGTCCCCACCTCCGGCTCGGAGCTCACCCCCACGGGCTGCTCCTGGACCCGGATCAGCCCGGAGTACGACGTGCGTCGCCACTCGGTGTCGACCTCGCGGTCGAACACCCGGGCGGCCAGCTCGCCCGCCGGGCCGCCGGGGGTCGCGGGCGCGGCGTCCGACACCGTCGACACCTCGGGTGAGGGGCCACCGAGCTCGTGGAGCAGGCCGAGGATGCGAGCGACGTACTCGTCGTCCTTGACCGGCTGGCCGTCGGGCACCTCGGGCTGACCCGGCTGGCGCCCGAACAGGAGCCGGTGCAGCCCGCCGTCGGCGGTGTTCCGGGTCGGCGCCCACCAGGTGACGACCTGCGACTGCGCGCGGGTCAGCGCGACGTACAGGTCGCGCAGCTCCTCGCCGGCCTCCTCGGCCAGGTGTGCCCTCTCGTGGGCCGGCCACTCCGGGCCGCCACCGGAGACGTCGACCATGCGCCTGCCGCGCTCGTCGTGATAGCGGGCCACGTCGACCGACCGGACGAACCTCATGGACGCGAAGGGCAGGTGCACCACGGGGTACTGCAGGCCCTTGCTCTGGTGCACGGTGGTGATCTGGACGGCCGCGGCGTCGCTGTCGAGGCGCCGGACGCGTTCGGACGCGACGTTCTCGCGCTCGGACCTCAGCCACTCCAGGAGTCCGGTCAGCCCCAGCGACTCCCGGCGGGCGGTCTCGTGCAGGGTCTGGGCGAGGTGCCGCAGGTCGGTCAGGAGCCGCTCGCCGCCGACGGTGCCGAGCACCCGGGCGGTCAGCCCGCGCTCCTCGGTCGCCTCGAACAGCGCGGCGACGCCGCGGCCGCGAAGCAGGAGTGCCCAGCCGCGCAGCCGGTCGGCGAGCCGGTCGGTGAGCTCGTCTCCCCCGGCATCGAGCTCCGAGAGGGTGCGGCCGAGGAACGGCGTGAGCGCGGCGGCGCGGACCCTTCCCGAGCGATGGGGCTGCTCGAGCGCCTCGAGCAGCGCCAACCACTGGTCTCCGGCCGGCGAGGTGAGCAGCTTGGTGCCCCCGCCGACGACGGCCGGGATGCCGCGGGCGGCCAGCGCGGCTCGCACCAGCTCGGCGTGGGACCACTCCCCGACCAGGACCGCGACGTGTCGCGCGGCGATCGGCTCGCCGTCCCACGTCGCGTCGGAGGCGAGCAGCGTGGCGATGTCACCGGCGCAGTCGGCCGCGATGTGCCGGCGCGCGTCGTCCGCCCGGACCAGGCCGCGGGCCAGCCTGAAGCCGCGGCGCTCCACCTGACGCACCCGGAACGGCGCGGGAGAGGGCGCCCCCTTCAGCCGCGTCCCGGCGTGGGAGGCGGTGACCTCGCGGACCACGATCCCCGGGTCGCCGAGGGCCGCGCCGCGCAGGACGACCTGGAGGCGTTCGACGAGGTCGGCGTCGCTGCGGCGGTTGGTGTCGAGGGTGGCCCGGGTGGTCGCCGTGCCCGCGGCGGCGAGATAGGTGACGACGTCACCGCCGCGGAACGCGTAGATCGCCTGCTTCGGGTCACCGATCAGCACCATCGTGGCGTGACCGGAGAAGGCCCGGTCGAGCACCTCCCACTGCTTGGGGTCGGTGTCCTGGAACTCGTCGACCAGCACGATCCTCCAGCGTTGCCGCATCCGCTCCCGGGCCGGTGCGTCATCGTCGGAGAGCGCGTCGGCGAGTCGGCCGAGGAGGTCGTCGTACGACAGGATCCCGAGGCGGCGCTTGCGCCGGTCGACCTCGACGCGCACCTCGTGGGCGAACGCGACCCGCGCGCCCGCCTCGGACCGGCGGTCGATCACCGAGGCCAGCTCCGCATGGGCGTCGCCGACGACGGTGCGCGCCAGGCCGAGCGCGGCGTCCCGACCGAAGGGCGGGTCGGTGGTCTCCTTCCCGAAGCGCCTGAGGTACACGTCGTCGACCACCTCGACCACGAGGTCGTCCAGCGACTCGACCAGGGCCGCTCCGGTGTCGCTGTCGCCGGCGACCCCGAGCGAGCGCAGCACGGTCTGGCAGAACTGGTGCGTGGTCGCGATGGTCGCGGAGTCGAACGACGCGAGCGCGTCGCGCAGCCGCTCGTGGCGGAGCCCGACGTCGCGGTCCAATAGCGCGGCGATCACCGGATGGCTCCGATCGGCGGTGGCGGGGTCGGCGAGCGCCCGCTCGGCCCGCACGAGCTGGTCGCGCACCCGCTCGCGGAGCTCCTGGCTGGCGGCCCGGCCGAACGTGATCACGAGGAGCTGGTCGAGCGGCACCCCCTCCTCCGCGACGTAGCGGGTGACGAGGGCGGCCACGGTGAAGGTCTTGCCGGTGCCCGCGCTGGCCTCGAGCAGCGTGGTGCCGGTGGGGAGCGGCCCGGCGAGGTCGAAGGACTCCGAGCGCGACGTCATCGCGGTCACCAGCTGCCCTGCTCGGCCTCGATCAGAGGGCTCCAGACGCGCATCGACAGCGCACCGAACCGGCCGGTCTCGCCCGGGAACTGCTCACCCGGCGACGGCGCCTCGGCGACCTCGGGCGGGTCGTCGAGGCGGCCCCAGATCTTCAGGACGGCGGGATCGGACTGCTCGCCCGGGAACCTCCCGTCGCGCCAGTCGTAGCCCGCCTTGACCAGCGCGTCGGGTACGTCGGCACGGCTGCGGCGTGCGCGTGCATAGCCGAGAGACGCCTTGAGCGGCAGGGGCAGGGGTGCCCGGCGCCCCCGGTCGCGCAGGGCGACCAGATCGCGCAGCACGTCGAGCGCGGTGTGGTCGAGCGGCCCGAGCTGCGAGGTCGCGACCGCGTCGCGGGACCGGCTGTGGGGGCGGCCGAGCGTGTGGGCGGTCCAGTTCCGGTCGCCATCGGCCGCCGCCAGCGCCAAGAGGTGCACCCAGGAGGCGATCCGGTGCTTGGCACCGAGCCGGGAGTAGGTCACCGGCACGAGCCGGTCGCCGTACACCTCGGGGACGGTACCGACGAGCCGGCGGCCGCCACCGAGGTCGACGGCGACGTCGACCGCTCGAGGTGCCGACGTCCTGAGCTCCGCGGCCGCCTCCCGCAGGGGAGCAGTGCGCTCGAGGATCCGGCCGAGCATCCGCCAGCCGAGCTGGCCGGGCGGCAGCTCCCCTCGGCGCCACTCGCGCTGCTTCACCACCGCCGGGTCGAGTCCGGCGAGCAGGTCGGTGAGCACGCGGTCGCCGACCGCCCACTGGACGAGGTTGTCGATCTCCACCGGTAGGGCGTCGTCGGGCTGGTCCTCGTCGGCGGGCAGGGCGACGTCGACGCCGTCGCGACCCAGGAACCCCCTGACCGGGTCTGTCCAGAAGCGCACGAGGTCGGCCAGGGACACGTCCTCGGCACCCGCCGGGCCGAGCGGTGCGTCGAGGAACGGGATCGGTGGGGTGCGCGGCCCCGACGCCGCGCGCGCACCGGCCGCGGCCGACTGGTCGAAGGAGAACGTGGTGCCCGCGATGAGACCACCGGGCGAGACGTTCTTCTGGTCGAAGGGCTGCAACGGATGGCGCACGGTGACCGCCTCGGAGACCGAGCGCTCGCCGCCGGTCGACGCCGTCGCGTCGAGGGCGTCCAGCAGCTCTCCCAGCGGTACTGCGGGAGGTCGCGGTTGCCCGGAGAACTCGTTGGCGCCGGTGTAGGTCATCACCAGCGTCTGGGTGGCCGCGAGGATCGCGTCGAGCAGGAGCTGACGGTCCTCGCTGCGGGCGTCGCGCTCGCCCGTCATCGGGTTGCGGGCCAGCACGTCGTCGCCGTCGACCGAGCCCTGCCGCGGGAACACCCCGTCGTCGAGCCCGAGCAGGCACACGACCCGGTGCGGCACCGACCGCATCGGCACCATGGTGCAGACCGTGAGCGTGCCGGTTCGGAAGTTCGCGCGCGTCGGGCGGCCGGCCAGGCGGTCCGAGAGCAGCGCGCGCACGTCGGGCAGCCGCAGGTCGACCGCGCCGAGCCCGGCGGACGCGCGCCTCACCCGGCCGAGCTCACGCTGCACCTGGCCGGGCTGCCACCCGTCGAGGGCCGACACCGCGGTCAGGGACGCCACGCCGTCGTCGAGCGCCTCCAGCCAGTGGTCGAGCGGATGGGTCCCGGTGAGGCGGTCGGTCGCGGACCGCAACCGGTCGACGTACTCGGTGAGACGGCCGACGAGGTCCACCTGCGCGCTGCCCACGTCGTCGAGCGGCAGCGCGCGGTCGAGCCAGGCGGACGAGTCGTCGGAGAGCGCGACGCCGGTGAGCAGCCGGTCGAGGCCGAACTCCCAGGTGTTCGCGACGTACGACGACAGGCCGAAGTCGGCGCGGTGCTCGGCGTCGAAGGCCCAGCGCACGCCGGACTCGCGCGCCCAGACGTCGAGCTGCTCGAGGTCGTCGTCGCTGAAGCCGAAGCGCCGACGGACCGGCTCCGCCCGGGCCAGGTCGAGCACCTGCGTCGCCGGCGCGCGCCCGCCCGCGACGTCGAGGAGTGCGCGGGCCACGGCGAGCAACGGGTTGGTCTGCACCGGCGACCGGTCGGCGAGGCGGACCCGTAGCCGGTGTGCGGGATGCCCGGTGTCGCCCACCACGTCGCCCAACCCGAACCCGGCCTCGATCAGGGGAGCGTAGGTGTCGATGTCGGGGCACATCACGAGCACGTCGCGCGGCTCGAGCGACGGGTCGTCGGCGAGCAGCCCGAGCAGTACCTCGCGCAGCACGTCGACCTGCCGGGCGACACCGTGACACGCGTGCACCTGCACCGAGCGGTCACGCGGATCGAGGGTGCGACCGGACGGCCGCGGCTCGTCGGCGGCGAGATCGGCCTGCAGCCAGCCGAGCAGGGTGTCCGTGGTCGGAGGAGACGGTTCCTCGGTGTCGCCGGCGGGCTCGGCGGCCGCGAGCGCCCGCTGGAGCTCCCGGGTGTCTCGCCCCAGGCTCGACAGCAACGGATGACGCACGACCTGGTGACTGTCGTCGGCCTCTCTCTCGACGGCCCCCCGGCGCCCGGCGAGGAGCGCCCACAGCGCGGGCGACGGGTGCGGCAGCCAGACATGTACGTCGCGCCCCTCGGCCAGTGCCGCCAGCAGGTCGACCTCGGTCAGGGAGAGCCGGGTGTGCCCGAACAGCGACAGCCGCGTCGGCAGGGCGAACGCCTCGGGATCTTCGCGCAGCACCTCGACCGTGTGCCGGTGACGTTCGATCGGCGAGGGTGCCGCGACGCGCTCGACCAGGCGACGCCACAGCTCGGGCTGCCAGGCGAGATCCCTCGCCAGCGCCCGACCGGTGCCGTCGGTGTCGCGCCCCGCGGACCAGTCGGCGACCAGCGACGGTCGTTGCCCGGCGTACGACGCGAACAGTCCGGCGAGCCGCCGGGCGACCGAGAAGCGACGCCCCAGCCGGAGGTCGGCCTCCTCCCCGGTCAGGCCGTGCCCGAGGTGCCGGGCGAGGGTCGCCGCCCACGGCTCGTCGAGGCAGCTGTCGAGCACGTCGAGGAGTGGCCACGCGAGCGCCTCGGGCGCCCACGGGTCGTCGTCCCGGGTGCCGGTGATCTCGGCGACGAGCGAGCCGGGTGACCGGAACTCCACCGCCGCGCACACGCCGTCTCCGGACGGCCCGGCCCCGAGCACGTGGGAGAGCCGCTGGCTCAGCCACCGCTCCATCCCGCGCGCCGGGACGACGACCAGCTCGCTCGCGAACGGGTCCGGCAACGGCGTCGCGAGCAACCGCCCGAGTCCGTCGGCCAGCGCATCGGCGCGGACCGCCCGGTGCAGGTGGAGGGTCACGGCATGACCCTAGGCCGCCTCTCGGACAGCCCCTTCAGACGCCACGGCCCTCGCGCGGGAGAAGCGAGGGCCGTGGCAAGCCTGTGGTGGCTCGTCGCCGCTAGTACCAGCGCCGACGCGCGCCACCGACCGGCACGAAGTTCAGGACCAGCCCGACCACGATCAGGACCAAGCCGATGATCCACAGGATCGAGATCGAAGCGATCAGACCGATGATGAGCAGGATCAACCCGAGGATGACCATGGCAGACCTCCACCTCCGTCTCAGAAAGAGTCGGTTGGGACCATGCCCGTCGGTGGGAGCACGCGATACACCCTTACAGGTGAGCACGAGGGGTGGCGTCCACCCCATACGCTTCGGCCGTGGCCATCCGACTCGCGATCGTCAACGACTACGAGGTCGTCGTGCACGGCCTCGTCTCGATGTTGCGCTCCTACAGCGACCGGATCGAGGTGGTCGAAGCCGACGTCAACGCCCATCCGGTGTCGGCCGTGGACATCGCGCTCTTCGACACCTTCGCCCAGAGCTTCCGCGACCGCGAGCGCATCGCGCGGCTCGTGCAGGACCCCCGTATCAGCAAGGTCGTGGTCTACACCTGGAGCGCCGACGACCCGTCGCTGAACCAGAGCCGCGTGCCGGGCATCTCGGCGTACGTCAGCAAGCGGCTCGCAGCCGCCGATCTCGTGGACACCCTGGAACGCATCCACGCGGGCGATCCGGTCCGCGTGCACGACCGCGGCCACGGGCCGCTGGTCGGCGGCGACTGGCCGGGGCGCGAGGAGGGCCTGACCGCCCGCGAGTCCGAGGTGCTGTCGCTGATCACGCAGGGCTACTCCAACAACGACATCGTCGAGACCACGATGCTGTCGATCAACTCGATCAAGTCCTACATCCGCTCCGCCTATCGCAAGATCGGCGTCACGTCGCGCTCCCGGGCGATCCTGTGGGGCATCGACCACGGGTTCCAGCCCGACCGGGCTCGGCTGAGCGGCGACCAGCTGACGCCCGGCGAGCGCTGACGTACCGAGGAGGTGCACCATGGCACCGCCGCCGACGGACGACGACCGCGACGAGTCGGAGGACGAGCGCCTCGACCGGAACTGGGACGAGCTCCTGCAGGAGCTGCGGATCACCCAGACCGGACTGCAGCTGCTGTCCGGTTTCCTGCTCACGCTGCCGTTCACCCAGGTCTTCGGCGACCTCGACGGGGGCCAGCAGGCGCTCTACCTCGGCCTGGTCGTGGTCGCCGGAGTCGCCGTCGGGCTGAACATGACGCCCGTGATGCTGCACCGCCGGGTGTTCCGCGAGCATGCCAAGGACCGCGTCGTGACGGTCGGGCACGTCGTCGCCCAGGTCGTGATCGCCGCCATCGCCGTGCTCGTGGTCGGGATGGCGACCCTGATCTTCTCGGTCGTCCTCAGCTGGGCCGCGGGCATCGCCGTGGCGGTGTTCCTCGCGATCGTGCTGGGCGCGCTCCTCGGCGTCGTACCGTGGCGCCTCGATCCGCGGCGGTGACCTAGCCGGCGACGCTGGTCCGGGTCGCCGTACCGGGCTCGCGGTCGCGCTCGTCGGCCCGTGGCTCGCGCGGTGGGAGCAGCATCCGGGCGCACAGCAGCGCCCACAGTCCGGCGTAGACGAACGCGGTCAGCACGTCGCTGACGTGGTGAGCGCCGATGTACAGGCGGGAGACCATCGTGTAGACGGGCACGACCAGCAGCACCACGAGCACGGCCTTCGCCACGCGGGTGTAGGCCCACAGCAGGGCGGCGAGCGTGGCCGCGATGGCGGTCGCCGTCCCGGTGTGACCGGACGGGTAGCTGGCGTCGGCGACCAGTCCCGACTGGAGGATGTGCACCGGCGGCCGCGGCCGCGGGTCGAGTGACGTACCGGCGAGGTAGAACAGGCCCATCCCGGCGTCGAGCACGCCGACGAACACCAGTGGCCACCAGGTCCGTCTCCAGACGGCGAAGACGATGCCGAGCGCCGCCAGCAGGACCAGGCCGGTGACCGTCTCACCGACGAGCGTCCCGGCGTCGGCGACATGGGTCAGGTCGCCTGTGCGCTGGTCGACGAACCAGCGGTTGACCGGATTCTCGTCCCGCATCGTGTCCTCGAGCGGATGGGTGATCACCCAGCCGAGGGCGACGACCGCGGCGCAGAGCACCGCGAAGCCGAGCACCAGCACGGCGATCGTCCGGCCGAGCGGTCGCCCGGTGGGCGGGTCGAACCTGCTGGGGGCGGACATGCGCCGGATTCTGCGCGGGCCCACTCGCCGTGGCTTCACCGCAAGGGGTGACCCCGGCCCGCGCGGCGTACCGTGGGAAATCGCCAGGCGCGGACCATCGACCGGGGCGGTGTCAGGTTCTAGACTCGCTGCCAGACGGTGCGTATTACGGAATGAGACGCATGATGCGCAACAAGGCGAGGACCTCGGAGACGACGGTCCGATTGCTCGAGAACACCCGGTACGAGGTGCTGCCGACGGCGTCGATCGAGGAGAAGCTGCTCGAGCACGTGCCCGTGGAGCGGACCATCACCGTGACCGCCTCGCCGAGCAAGGGCCTGGAGCCGACCCTGGACCTGGCCGAGCGTCTCACCGGCCACGGATACGTCGCGGTCCCGCACCTGGCCGCCCGGATGGTGCGCGATCGGGCCGAGCTGATCGAGATCTCCGAGCGGCTGACCGGCAAGGGCATCACCCGGGTCTTCGTGCCGGGCGGCGACGCCGACCCGCCGGGCGCGTACCCCGACGCGCTCAGCATGCTCGAGGACCTCGCCGAGATCGGCCACCCGTTCACCCAGGTCGGGATCACCGGCTACCCCGAGTCGCACCCGACCATCCACGACGACCTCACCATCCAGTCCATGTGGGACAAGCGTCGCTACGCGACCCACGTGGTCAGCAACCTGACCTTCGACCCGTCGATGCTCGTCGGGTGGGTACGCCGGATGCGCGCCCGCGGCATCACCTTGCCGATCCTGCTCGGGGTACCGGGGCCGGTCGACCGGGCCAAGCTGATCTCCATGGCCGGCAAGATCGGGGTCGGGGAGTCGACCCGCTTCCTGGTCAAGCACAAGGGGACGTTCGCCCGGCTGGCCGCCCCCGGCGGCTTCACCGGCGAGAAGTTCCTGCAGAGGTGCGCAGCCGACCTGGCCCCTCCGGAGCTCGGCGTCGAGGGCGTGCACGTCTTCACGTTCAACCAGGTCGCCGAGACCGAGACGTGGCGGCGCGAGCTCCTCGAGCAGCTGACCACCCGACGCTGAACGCCTGCTGCGTCCTCCCCGCCCCGCCTCAGCTCCCCGCGGCGGCTCATCCGCGGGAGTTGACATATGTCGATATCGGAATATCTTTGGGTGATGGCCCGCGCTGCGACGACGTCGGATGTCTTCAACGCTGTTGCCGACGTCCACCGCCGCGAGATCCTGGACGTGCTGATCGAGGGCGAGAAGGCGGTCGGGGCGATTGTCGGCGACCTGTCGATGTCTCAGCCTCAGGTCTCCAAGCATCTCCGGGTGCTCAGTGAGGTGGGACTCGTCCGGTGCCGCGCGGAGGGTCGCCTCCGGCTGTACCGCCTGACCCCGGAGCATCTTCGACCCGTGCACGACTGGGTGGCCAAGCACGAGCGGGCGATGAACGACCGACTGGATCGGATGGACGACTACCTCCAAGAGCTCCAACGACAGGGAGACCGCAATGACACCTAGTCGGCACGGGTCGGCAGTGATCGAGTTCCCGAACGAGCTCGAGGTGCTCATCACGCGTCGGTTCGACGCTCCGATCGCTCTGGTGTTCGAGGTGTTGACCAAGCCCGAGCATGTGAGGAGGTGGGGCGCTACCCACCCGGACCGGATGCTGGAGTGCTCGATCGATCTGCGCGTCGGAGGGGGGTATCACTCCTCCTTCGTGACGGAGGACGGAACCGTGTGCTCGTTCAGCGGGACCTACCTGGAGGTCGAGCCGCCGATCCGGACCATGGCGACGTGGCGGTTCGAGGGCACCCCACCCGTGGAGGCGGTCGAGACCATGGAGCTGCACGAGATCGACGCCGTGACGACTCTGTCGTGGAGGCTGGCGTTCCGCGACCGGGCCGGCCGTGCCCGGATGACCAGCTTCGACGGCCAGCAGGACAGCCTCGACGAGATGGGAGAGATCCTCAGGTCCCTCCTCGACCGGCAGGAGACGGCCTCCGAGTAGGTGCGGTTCCAGGCCAGGTGGAGCCGAGGACGGACGCACACCCATGCCTCGGCGGCCTGCGGCTGGCTCCGGCGTGGACACTGGGTGCGTGGTCGAGGTGGATCCCGCGCGATTCGAGGTGATGGTGAGCGAGGCCCTCGACGGCATACCCGTGGAGCTGGGCGAGCTCATGAGCAACGTGGCCGTCACCGTGCAGCACGAGCGGGGCCCGGCCGGCCTGTTGGGCCTCTACCAGGGAGTGCCGCTGACCCGTCGCTCGTCGTTCTACGCGGGCGCCCTGCCCGACCGGATCACGATCTACCGGCGTGCCATCTGCGCGGTCTGCGACAGCGAGGCCGAGGTCGTCGACCAGGTACGGCGCACCGTCATCCACGAGGTGGGTCACCACTTCGGGATCGGCGACGCGCGGCTGCGTGAGCTCGGCTGGTGACTCAGCACTCGATGACGTTGACGGCCAGCCCGCCGCGGGCGGTCTCCTTGTACTTGGTGCTCATGTCGCGGCCGGTGTCGCGCATGGTCTTGATCGCCTTGTCGAGGCTGACCTTGTGGCTGCCGTCGCCGTTGATGGCGAGACGGGCGGCGTTGATCGCCTTCACGGAGGCGATGGCGTTCCGCTCGATGCAGGGGATCTGCACCAGGCCCCCGACGGGGTCGCAGGTCAGCCCGAGGTTGTGCTCGATGCCGACCTCCGCGGCGTTCTCCACCTGGGCCGGGCTGCCGCCGAGCACCTCGGCGAGACCGCCGGCGGCCATCGAGCACGCCGATCCGACCTCGCCCTGGCACCCCACCTCGGCACCGGAGATGGAGGCGTTGGTCTTGAACAGGATGCCGATGGCGGCCGCCGTGAGCAGGTAGCGCACGATGCCGTCGTCGTCGGCGCCGGGCACGAACTTGACGTAGTAGTGGAGGACGGCGGGGATGATCCCCGCGGCGCCGTTCGTCGGCGCGGTGACGATCCGGCCGCCGGAGGCGTTCTCCTCGTTCACCGACAGCGCGTAGAGGTTGACCCAGTCCATGACGTGGAGCGGGTCGGCGTACCCCTGGGCCGAGAGATCGCGGTAGAGGGCGGGTGCACGACGAGGGACGCGGAGCCCGCCCGGCAGCACGCCCTCGCGGTGGTACCCGCTCTGCACGCACTCGGCCATCACCGACCAGAGGTGCAGCATCCCCTCGCGGATCTCGGCCTCGGTGCGCCAGGCCGCCTCGTTGGCGAGCATCACCTGGCTGACCGACAGCCCCTCGCTCGCGCAGATCGCGAGCAGCCCGGCCCCGGTGGTGAACGGGTAGCGGAGCGGAGTCTCGTCCACCACGACCCGGTCGGCACCCGTCGCCGCCTCGTCGACGACGAACCCGCCACCCACGGAGTAGTAGGTGCGGAAGCTGATCTCGGCGTCGTCGGCGTCGTACGCCGCGAAGGTCATCCCGTTGGGGTGCGCCGGGAGGCTGCGGCGTCGGTGCATCACGAGGTCGTTGTCGACGTCGAAGGGCACCGTCGTCGTGCCGGCCAGCAGCAGGGACCCGGAGGCGCGGATCTCGTCGAGGCGACCCTCGGCCCGGTCGGTGTCGGTCGTGGCGGGGTCCTCGCCCTCCAGCCCGAGGACGACGGCCTTCGGCGAGCCGTGGCCGTGCCCGGTGGCGCCGAGCGAGCCGAACAGCTCGGCGCGGAGTCGGCGTACCTCGCCGAGGCGCCCGGACTCGGCCAGACCGTCGGCGAACCGCTTGGCCGCCCGCATCGGCCCGACCGTGTGCGAGGACGACGGCCCGATGCCGACCGAGTACAGGTCGAACGCGGAGAGAGCCATCAGCGGGGTCCTTTCGATACCTTGCGCGCGTGGGAGTCGCGCCGAAGGTGGTCGTCGTCGACCACCACGACTCCTACACCTGGAACCTCGTGCACCTGGTCGCGGGCGTCACGGGGGCGCTGCCCGACGTGGTCCAGCACGACGCCACGACCGCTGCGCACGTGCTCGCGTTCGACCACGTCGTGCTCTCGCCGGGGCCCGGTCATCCCGCCGACCCGGCCGACTTCTCGGTCGGTCGCGAGGTGCTGCTGGCCGGCACCGTGCCGGTGCTCGGGGTGTGCCTGGGCATGCAGGGCCTGGTCACGACGTACGGCGGACGGGTCGAGCGGGTGGAGCCCGCACACGGCGAGGTCGCGGAGATCAGCCACGACCGAGCCGGGCTCTTCGCCGGCATCCCGTCGCCGTGCTCCGCGGTCCGCTACCACTCGCTGGCCGCCACCCTCGTGCCCGACGACCTGCTCGTCACCGCGACCTGCCCCGGTCCGGGCGGCGCCGAGGGCGAGGTGGTGATGGGCGTGCGTCACCGGAGCCTCCCCTTGCAGGGCGTGCAGTTCCACCCGGAGTCGGTGCTCAGTGAGCACGGCATCCGGCTGGTCGCGAACTTCCTGGGGATGGCCCGATGAGCGACCCGGTCACCCGCTTCGTCGAGATGGCGGCGACCCGCGACCGCTGCTTCTGGCTGGACGGCGGCGGCGCGCGGCCGTGGTCGGGCCGGCGCTCGCTCCTCGGCTGGCTCGAGGAGGACGACGTCTCGATCACGTACGACGCTGGTCGCGGCGAAGTCACCAGACACGCGTCCGGTCGTTCCGAGGTGATCGGGGACGACGTCTTCGCGGCGCTCGAGGAGCACCTCGCGACCGATCCGCCCGATGTGCACTGGGTCGGCTACTTCGGCTACGCGAGCCGACCCGATCTGCCGGCGCTCGTCCGGCCCGACGCCTCGATGCCCGACGCGGTGTGGATGAGGACCCGGTACGTCACCGTCTTCCATCACCCCGAGGACCTGGTGGAGACCGAGGCCGTCCCGGTCGGACGCCTGCCCGACGTCGCCGTCCCCGACGAGTACGCCGCGGCGTTCGCCGAGGTGCAGGAGCAGCTGCGGGCCGGCAACAGCTACGAGGTCAACCTCACCCACCGGCTCACCATCGAGAGCGACCTCGATCCGGTGACGGCGTACCTCCGTCTCCGGGCGCTCAACCCCGCGCCGTACGCCGGCTTCCTGCGGCACCACGGCCGGTGCCTGCTCAGCTCCTCGCCCGAGCGGTACGCCACGATCGATCGCGCCCGCACCGTGGAGACCAAGCCGATCAAGGGCACCACGCCGCGCGGCACGACCCCGGAGGAGGACGAGCGGCTGCGGCGACGGCTCGCCACGGACCCCAAGTTCCGTGCGGAGAACCTGATGATCGTCGACCTCCTCCGCAACGACATCGGGATGGTCGCCGAGCCCGGCACGGTCGAGGTGCCGGTGCTGATGGAGGTGGAGTCCTACCCGTCGGTCCACCAGCTGGTCTCGACCGTGCGCGGTCGCCTGCGCGAGGACGTCACGACGGTCGGCGCGCTGCGGGCGCTCTTCCCGGCCGGCTCGATGACCGGGGCCCCCAAGCTGCGCACGATGGAGGTGATCCAGGACGTCGAGGCGACCGCCCGGGGTGCGTACGCCGGCGCGTTCGGCTGGATCTCCGGGGACGGCCTGGCCGATCTCGGCGTGGTCATCCGAACCCTCGTCACCGCCGGCGACGGCACCTGGGAGCTGGGCACCGGCGGCGGGATCACGGTCCGCTCCGACGCCGACGAGGAGTACGCCGAGTCGCGCTGGAAGGCGGAGCGGCTGCTGCGGGTGTTCGACTGACGTCATCGCGTGCTCACGGGGCCGGCGTCATGACGCTCTCGAGCAGTTCGGCCAGGGCCCGGTCGAGCCCACCCGTGCCGGTGGGCACCACGGTCAGCGGCAGCCCCAGGCGGTCCGCGGCCTGCTGGGCGAGCGTGCGGAGCTCGGCGTCCGGGTCCTGCGCGAGCCAGACGACCCGGGTGTAGTGGCCGAAGTAGTCGTCCCGCAGCTCCGGCCAGCGGTCGAGTCCGAGCTCGCGGATGACGGTCCGCTCGAACGAGCGGACCAGGAAGTCGGTGAGCAGGTAGGTGCCCGGCTCGGCGTCGAGCCGCTCGGCGAGGGCCGACTCACCGTCGTACAGGTCGTAGCAGTGCAGCCCGGGCAGCCGTCGCAGCCCGAGCTCGTCGCAGACCGCGTCGAGAGCGCCGTACGTGCCGCAGTCGGCGTACCCCACCGCCACCGCGTCGTACGTCGCGGCCAGCTCGGTGGCCAGGCGCCGTACCTCGTCGGCGATCAGCCGTGGACGGTTGTGCAGCAGCGGCGGCAGGGGGTGGACGTCGACCGGCCAGCCGTGGCGCGCGACGACGGACGCCGCCGGCTGGGCCAGTGCGCCACAGGCGACCAGGGCGACCCGGCCGGCACCGGGCCCGTCAGCCCGGGAACGCAAGGAGGTCGACGAACCGGTCGTTGAAGTCGGTTCGGTCGGAGAGCTCGACATAGGTCACCTCCTCGAGCAGGGCCAGCGCGCCGGCACGCTCGCGGATCGAGAGCAGCGCCATCTTCGCGCCCTCACCCGCGACGTTGCCGGCCGCGACGATCCGGAGCACCGGCAGCTGGGGCACCAGCCCGATGCGCACCGCCGACGCCGCCGACAGGTAGCTGCCGAACGACCCGGCGAGCAGCACCTGCTGGATGTCGCGGTGCTCGAGCCCGAGCTCCTCCATCAGCAGCGTCCACCCGGTCGAGATCGCGGCCTTGGCGAACTGGAGCTCCCGGACATCGCGCTGGGTCAGCACCACACCTTCGCTCGGGTCGGCGTCGACGCGCTCGCGGTGCAGCACGAAGACCCGCTCCTGACCGAGGTGGGTGAGGCGGTCGGCCAGCTCGGGGGCGACCTCCTTGGCGACGTCGTCGGTGACGAAGCGACCGCTCGCGTCGAGCAGGCCGAGCTTGACCAGCTCCGCGACGGCGTCCACGAGACCGGATCCGCAGAGGCCGCGCGGCGGCACGTCGCCGATCACGCCGAGCTCCACGTCGGGGTTGTCGGGAGCGAGCTTGACCACCTCGATGGCCCCCTCGGCCGCCCGCATCCCGCAGCGGATCGCGCCACCCTCGAACGCCGGTCCGGCCGGAGCGGCGGTCGACAGGATGCGCTCGCCGTCGCTGAGGACGATCTCGCAGTTGGTCCCGACATCGATGAACAGCCGTACCCGCTTGTCGCGGTCCATGCCGGTCGCGAGCATTCCGGCGACGATGTCCCCGCCGACGTAGGCGCCGAGGGCCGGGAACAGGGCGACGCGGGCGCCGGGGTGGAGCGCGAGCCCGATCTCGCTTGCGAGCACCGCGGGCGGGGTTGCCGTGGTCTGCACGAACGGCGCGACGCCGAGTGGCTCGGGGTCGACGCCGAGCGCCAGCGCGGTCATCGTCGCGTTGCCCGCGAGCGCCGCCTCGTAGACGTGCTGCGGATCGACGCCGCCCTCGCGGCAGACCTGCTCGGCCAGCTCGGAGAGGGTCTGGCCGGCGGCGTCCTGGAGCCGGCCGAGGGCGGCCGGGTCGAGCATGGTCGCGCTGATCCGCGAGATCACGTCGCCGCCGAACGGCTGCTGCTTGTTGAGCATCGACGCGACCGCGACCGGCGTGCCGGTCACCAGGTCGAGCAGGGTGGCGACGACGGTGGTGGTTCCCAGGTCGAAGGCGATCGCGTGCCGGACGGCCGTCGTGTCACCCGGCTCCACGTCGACCAGCGCCTCGTCGACGACGACCGCGGTCACCTTGAAGTCCGCCTCCCGCAGCACGCGAGGGAGCCGGCGCAGGGCATGGAGGTCGGCCACCGGCTCGAGGTCGTCGATCGCCTCCAGCAGCCGGTCGAGGTCGGGACGCTGGTCCTCGAGGGTCGGCTCGGCGAGCTCGACGTACCGCTTCTGGACCGCGGGCCGCAGGATCACCTGACGGCCGACGCCGACGGTCGCGGCCTTGGGCCGGGTGGTGAGCGGCGGTACGACGACGTCGTGGTCGCGGGTCGCCTGGACCAGGCAGGCGAGCCGCCAGCCGTCATCGAGCTCTCGCGGAGTGAAGGTCCGCGCGTCGTGCCGGGTGACCCCGGTGGCGGGCGAGACCCGCACCTTGCACTTGTGGCAGGTGCCGTGCCCGCCGCAGGTGGAGTCGATCGCGATGCCGTTCCACGACGCGGAGTCGAAGACGCTGACGCCGGGCGGGACCCGCACCTCACGATCGGCGACGGTGCCCGAGGTGTCGTGCACCGCGAACTTCAGCCGCACCCGGCCGGTGCCGTCGTGAGGCGCCGGCTCCGCACCGCCGGGTGCGATCAGCCCCTCGCGCCGGACGTCCTCCAGCGAGAAGTCCGGCCCGGGAACGTCGGCCGGGTCTTCGCTCATCGGGACGTGGTGCTCACGCGGGTGCCGTCTGTTCCGCCGCCTGTGCCTGGCGCGCCCGGTGAGCCGCGATCCACGCCATGCCCCAGTCGTCGTGAC
>Ga0070683_100000461_pt1 | contig 28413 bp, 29 predicted proteins | sample KBSC713LmetaG_FD_64662 | JGI IMG/M metagenome (GOLD analysis project Ga0070683, IMG submission 64662) | Corn rhizosphere microbial communities from Kellogg Biological Station, Michigan, USA - KBS C7.1-3L metaG | ecosystem: Host-associated > Plants > Roots > Rhizosphere ... | reverse complement strand
TCGGCTGCACTGGCCCCTAACTCCAGGTATCGCAGCCGGTCAGTGCCACGCCTCGCTCGGTCAGCCATCGGGCGACATCCATTCCAGGGACCGGGTTCGCCAGAGAGGTAGCGGTCGGGTCGTCCCATTGCGGGTTGGGAGCTACTCTGACGACCATGGCTCACGGAAGTCGGCGAAGAGTGTTAGGCCTCCGTCCACGAAGATGGTCTGCCCGGTGATGTAGGCAGCATCGTCACTGGCCAGGAAGCAGGTCACCCCAGCCATCTCGTCCGATGTGCCTGCGCGCGCCATCGGGATGTGCGCCGTCACCATCTCGCGCTTGCCCGGGTCTTCGATCCAGGCGCGATTGATCGGGGTTACCGTGGCACCGGGGCCGATCGCGTTGACACGGATGTTGTTGCCGGCGTACTCAAGCGCCAGTGTCCGGGTCAGGTTCTGCATGCCGCCCTTGCTGGCCGAGTAGCCGACGTAGTTCGGCTTCGGGATCAGCTGGTGGACGCTGGAAATGTTGATGATCGAGCCTGGGGCACCGGCGTCGAGGAAGCGCTTGATCGCTTCGCGTGCGCACAGGAACGAGCCGCGGAGGTTGACCCCGAGCACCTTGTCGAAATCCGCCGCCGACAACTCGTGCGACGGCTTCGAGATCTGGATACCGGCGTTGTTGATCAGCACATCGATGCCGCCGAGCTGATCGACGGCGTCGTCGAACATGCGGACCACGTCGTCTTCCTTGGAAACGTCGCCCTGCACGAGCACGTCACGGACGCCCTGCTGCTGCACCTGCTTCAGGCAGGCGTGCACCTTGTCTCCCGTCTCGGTCGCCTCGTCCGGGGTGGTCAGGTAGTTGATCGCCACGTTGGCGCCGTACTCTGCGAACCGCACGGCGATCGCCTGGCCGATGCCGGACGTGCCGCCAGTAACCAGGACGTTCTTGCCGTTCAAACCGCGCATGCCCTCGGACACGCGCGCAGCCGCAGTCATGGTCATGGGAGTCTCCTTCCAGAGGGTTCGGGGGCTCCTTCAGCGGCGCTTCATCAACCGCGCAGCACCCATGCAGGTTGAGTCAGCGATATCCGCAGGTTGTTACAGCGACCTTTAACATCCGCTCGCCGAGACCGGAACGCGCAGCGGGGCCGCGACGCGGCCCCGCTGCCTCCTCGGATCGGTCAGCCCTGGCGTGCCTGGTCGATGTGGTAGGCGGCGACGATCAAGCCGATGTGGCTGAAGGCCTGCGGGAAGTTTCCGAGCTGCTCGCCGGTGGCTGCGTCGATCTCCTCCGCCAGCAGGCCGAGGTCGTTGGCATAGCCGGCCAGCTGGTCGAACAACGCCTCCGCCCGCTCCACCTCACCGGCCTGGGCGAGGCAGGAAACGAGCCAGAAGGAGCAGATAACAAACGTGCCCTCCTCACCGGTGAGGCCGTCGGCGTTCAGGCCTTCCTGGTTGCGGTAGCGCAGCACGAAGCCGTCCTCAGTGAGGTGCTCAGCGATCGCCTCGACGGTCGAGCGCATGCGAGGATCGGTGGCGGGCAAGAAGCCCACCAACGGCATCAGCAAGGCAGCGGCGTCCAGCTCGTCGCTATCGAACGACTGCGCGTATGCCTGACGCCGCTCGCTCCAGCCGCGCTCGAGTACGGCAGCGCGGATCTCGTCGCGCGCCTTCGCCCAGCTGTCGGGATCGGCGGCCTCGCCCAGATGTGGCGCCAGCCGCACAGCGCGGTCGAGGGCCGCCCAGCAGAGCACTTTGGAGGACAGGTGGTGACGCGGCTCGCCTCGCATCTCCCACATGCCGGCGTCCTTCGATGACCAGCTACGGGCGGCGGTGTCGGCCATGTAGCAGGCGAACCGCTGGATCTCGGGGTGCAGTTCGCCCAGCTTCGACTTGTAAAGGTCGAGCGCGATCAGTAACTCGCCGTAAACGTCGAGCTGCTTCTGGTTCCAGGCGCCGTTGCCGATCCGCACGGGCTGCGACGCCCGCCAGCCGGTGAGGTGAGGAAGGTCGCGTTCCGACAGATCGTGCTCACCCGCGATGCCGAACATGATCTGCAGCTCATCGCTGTCGCGAAGGTGGCCGCCTGCCGAGCTGGTCATGAACGAGACGAAGTCGTGCACCTCGTCGGGGCAGCTGCCAATGTACAGGGCCTCCATCGTCAGACTGGCGTCACGCACCCAGGCGTAGCGGTAGTCCCAGTTGCGTTCGCCGCCGACGCTCTCGGGCAGTGAGGTGGTGGGCGCGGCCACGATGGCACCGGTAGGGCGGTAGGTGAGCCCCTTCAGCACGCGCGAACTCATACGCACCAACCCGTGACGTGGCCCATCGTAGACGTCGTGCTCGCCCTCCCAGGAGCGCCAGCCCTCGGCCGTATCGGCGATGCGATCGGCGACCTCAGCTGAAGGAGTCGGCAGCGGCCGCGGCTGGTCGGGGGCAGCCCAGCGCATGGCGAAGCCGACAGCTTGGCCGCTCGTCACGGTGAACGTGGCGCGCATGGTCGAGTCGGCCACCTCAACCGGCGCCCCGGCGGTAACTGCGATCTGGTTCGGCCCGCCGAATGTGCGGCCGCCATCGCCGGTGCCACGGAACAGCGGACGCACCAGCCCGTACTCCGGACGCGGCGCTAGTTCCAGCCGCAGCTCAACCGCGCCGTCGATGCCCTCGACCAGCCGCAGTAGCTCATGCGGGGATTCCAAGCCGAGCTCATGGCCGCGCTGCCCGGCCTTGAAGGCCATCGCGTCGGTCACCCGCGCCACGCCCGACGCGGTGGTGAAGGTGGTCTCCAGCACCAACGTTCCCGGCAGGTAACGCCGCTTCGCGGTGAACGCCTCGGCCGGCTTCAGCGACCAGTGGCCCGCGCCCGCGCCGAGGATGCGGGTGAACACGGCCGGGCTGTCGTAACGCGGTAGACACAGCCAGTCGATCGATCCGTCACTCGCGACGAGGGCCGCAGAGTTGCAGTCGGCGATCAGGCCGTACTCGGCGATCGGAAGCGAATCGTCGGCCGCGCGGACAGCGGTGAGGGGCGTGTCAGCGGCCGAGCTCTCGGTCATCTGGGATGGCATCGTGCACTCCTTGGTCGGGTCGCCTCCCTGTCACTGCAGCCGCCTGGACGTTACGACCGTAACGTCAGCATCGGTGATCTGCACGTAGACGCATGAACGTCTCGCTGACCCGGCTGCTCGACACGCGGGCGCCGCTGGCGCGGGCGGCACTAGCCGTGCGACTGGCGGCCGGCGTCACCTTCCTCGGGTTTTCCCTCGGCAAGTTCATCCGCCATGGTGCCGAGCGGGCCGCTTTCGAGCGCTACGGCATCCCCTTCCCCGACATGGGCACGTATCTGATTGGAGGGCTGGAGCTCGTCGGAGGCACAGCGCTGCTGATCGGACTGCTCGTGCGCCCATTCGCCTTTGCGCTGGCGTGCAACATGGTCGGCGCGATCTCGACGGCTGGCCGCATCGATGGAGGCCCGGTGCATCTGCTGCTCGCGCCAACGCTGCTCACCGGCATGCTGTTCCTGGTGTGGGCCGGCCCGGGTGCAGCCTCACTCGACGGCCGCCTCGCGGCACGCAGCCTCACAGGACCGCCGCCCGGCTCAGCCTGACAGGCCGAGACGGTCGCTCAGCCAGGCTGCCTGCCACTGGCGCTCGGTCTCATAGCTGCCCGGCGCATATGCGTCGGCCGCCTTCGCGGCGATGTATCCAACGGCCGCCGCGGGCGTCCCCGCACGAACCCCAGCGAGCGCGGCGAGCGCGTCAGCCCGGCGTTGCTGGGCGATCGGCGAGCCGCCCTCTGGCACATGGGCTATGCAGGCCTCGCCGTAATCGCGGGCGAGATCGTCGTTCCAGGCCATCACCCGATCGATCAGCCTGCCGCGGCGGGCGACCACCATCCCCCGCTCCAGCTCGTGCGCGTCTTCGAGTTCGATACGCCAGAGCTCCTCCGTCATCCACTTGGGCAACGCCGAAGGCTTCAGGGCATGAATGCCCGACCGACACAACTGCGGTTCGTCATCCGAATCGAGCCACCGTCCAGCCTCGGGCCACTGGACTCCGGTGAATGCACCGACTCTGCCCGGACGAAGGAATTTATAGGCGACGGTCATCGCCGGAAGTCCTTGAAGACGTTGAGCATGGCATCGCGGGATTGCTGGTCGAGGTCATCCTCGCGCAGCGCTCCGGTGACGGTGATCGTCTGCCGTATCTGCTCCAGGTAGACAGCGCAGGGGGAACAGAACGCGATGTGCTCCTCGAACCGGAGGCGCTGTTCGGCCGGCATGCGATGGTCGAGGTAGTCGGTGACGAGCTCGACGAGTTCCTTGCAAGTGATCTCTGTTGATGACACGTCAGTTCTCCTGGAGGCCACTGCGTTCGATCACCTCACGCAGCTTTGATCGCGCCCGATGCAGCAGTACCCGCTGGTTGGTCTCGGAAAGTTCGAGGACGTTGCAGACCTCTTCAGCCGACCAGCCCTCGACGTCGCGCAGGCTGACCACCTTGCGCTGCATATCCGGTAGCTGGGCGATCGAAGCGGAAATCAGCGTTCGCACCTCGGTCGACAGTAAACGCTCGAGTGGTCGATGCCATTCCGGCACCGCGCTCGCCCAGTGCCCGGGCCAGGCGGAGTCGTCGCCCAGGAAGCGGTCGACCGGCACGGATTCCTCACCTGACTCGGGATCGTCAGCGATCGAAGCAAAGGGGACGGATCGCGACTCGCGCACACCCCGCGTCTTTGCGATGTTGACAAGAATGCTGAAGAGCCACGTGCGCAGGGACGAACGGCTCTCAAAGCGGTCGATTCCGCGTAGAACCGCAACCCAGGTGTCCTGAACGACCTCCTGGACGACCGCCCGGTCACGGACGTAGAGCGCCGCAACGCGCTGCATGGACCCGCCGAAGGCGTCAACAAGATGAGCGAACGCCGCCTCATCGCCCTCCCGGAGCGCCCGCACCAACTCCATTTCTCCTGCATACCTGACGGTTGACACACGCCATTCATATCGGATCAGGATCGCGGCTACCAGCCTATGGGCGCCTATGAACTGCCAACGGCAGGCCGGCCGTCAAACCCTCCCGCGGGCGCTGGGGTCGGACTCTGCAACAGGGAAATGGCGATGACGGGGTTGATCAGGACCGACGCCAGGGCGGCGGCGGTCAACGCGGCAGCGGTTGCCGCGTTGATCAGCCCCAGCTGTTCACCGATCTGAGACGCGATCAGGACGAAGCTGAGCGTCGTGGCTTGGAGCGCCGCAGCGGCGAACGTCAACCGCAAGCCGATCAGCGGCCGATAAAGCATCGCGGGCACACCACGGATAAGGTAGATCGCGAGCAAGAACAGCGGCACCTTCGCCAACGTCGAACCGCTCGCGACCAGCGCATGGGCGTCCAGCCGGACGCCGCTGGACACAAAGAAAACCGGGATGAAGAACCCAAACCCGGCCTCCTCCAGCTTTGCGTGGAAGTGTGAATGCGTCATCGCCTGGTCGCGGTCGGCGAGCTTGAGAATCGCACCGACGAGGAACGTCCCGAGGATCGCCTCCAGCCCGAACCGCTGGGCGAGGATGCTGAACAACAGCAGCAACAGGAAGGTTCCCCGAACTCGGATCTGCGCGGTGGTGTCCTGCAGCTGTACCAGCACCGACGAGATGTGCCCGATGCGGCCACCAGCAACAATCAGCACCGCCGTGACCAGACAGAGCAACCCGAAACCGCCGAACAATACGAACCGCGATTCCAGCGAGGTTTCCTGACCTGAGAAGAACAGGGACAGCAGCACGACCGTGGCCACGTCCGCGATCGACGCGCCGGCGATCACCACCTGGCCGAACCTCGACTCGATCAGCCCCGCGTCCTTGAGCAATGGCAGCAGCACAGCCAGCGAGGTGGCCGACAAGACGACGGCGATCAGGAACGGCGAGCTGATCACGCCCGCCCCGGAAAGCGTATAGGCCACGACCAGCGCCAGAACAAACGACAGCACGAAGCCGAGCAGGGCGACGCGCAACACGGCGCCACGCAGCTGATCGAAGTCAATCTCGAGACCTGCCAGCAGCAGCAAATAGCCGACGCCGATCAGCGACAACACCTGAACGGCTGTGTCGGCCTCGACCCAGCCGAGCAGCGAAGGGCCGAGCACAACGCCGGCCAGGATCTCGATCAGCACCGAGGGGGCGCGCAACCACGGCGCGAAGCCGAGCAGCAGCGGCGCGGCGAACGCGACGGCACAGACGATCGCGAGGTTGTCGAAACTCACCGCTTCCATGCCGGTGCAGTCGCTGACCGTCTGGGATTGTTACGGGCGATGTGAAACGACGGTGCGCCCTCGGACACCAAACGCTGAACCCGAGCACCGGAAAGGATCATCAGTGAGCGACACAACACACGACGTCATCGTCATCGGCGGCGGCCCCGGCGGCGAGGTAGCCGTCAACACGCTGGTCAAGGGCGGCAAGCGGGTCGCGTTGGTGGAACAGGAGCTGATAGGCGGCGAGTGCACGAACTGGGGCTGCATCCCGTCCAAGACGCTGCTGCGCCCGGCTGAGCTGGCCGGCGCCTGCGATCGCACCGCCGGCGTCGAGGTGCCGCGTCTCGACTGGCCCACCCTCGCCGCGTACCGCGACTACATGGTCACCGACCATGACGACGGCCCACGCGCCGACCGCTACCGCAAGCGCGGCGTCACCGTGATCAAGGCGCCTGGGCGCATCCTCTCCCAAGGCGTCGTCGAGGCTGGCGACGAGCGGTTGCGTGCCGACGCGGTCATCGTGGCCACGGGCAGCGAGACCGCGATCCCGCCGATTCCCGGCTTGGGCGAGGTGGGCTACTGGACGAATCGGGAGGCAACAGGGCTGACAGACATCCCTACGAGCGTCGTGATCATCGGCGGCGGCGCCGTCGGCGTCGAGCTGGCGCAGTTCCTCGCCCGCTTCGGTGCTCAGGTATCACTAATCGAGGGTGCCGGACGGCTGTCGCCGCGCGAACCGCATCAGATCGGCGACGCACTGCACGCAGCGCTGATGGCAGACGACATCGACGTCCGCCTGGGGGTACAGGCCCAGTCGGTCCGATGCGAGAACGGCCAGAGAGTAGTCACACTCGCGGACGGTCGCGAGGTCTTCGGCAACGAGCTGATAGTGGCCGCCGGACGGCGCCCACGTACAGCCGGGCTCGGACTTGAGGACGTCGGTGTCAGCATCACCCGGCGCGGCGTTGAGGTGGACAAGCACTGCCGCGCCGCCGCAGGCGTTTGGGCGATCGGCGACGTCACCGGGATCGCCGCGTTCACCCACGTCGCGAAGTACCAGGGCCGGATCGCGGCGATGGACATCCTCGGCCACGCCGTGGAGGCGGACTACCGGGCGGTGCCACGGGTCACCTTCACGGATCCCGAGATCGCTGCTGTGGGAATCACGACCGACGACGAGGCACGATCGCGCGGTATCCAGGTCGTGACGTCGTCGATCGAGCTGACGTCGGTCGCTCGCGCGTACACCTACGAGCGGGATCCGCGCGGAACGTTCGGTGTGGTGGTCGACAGCGACCGGCAGGTGTTGGTCGGAGCCTGGGCAGTGGGGCCGCTGGCCGGCGAGTGGATCCACCAAGCGGTGTTGGCGGTGCGCGCCGAGATTCCGGTCAACGTGCTCAAGGACACAATGGCGCAATTCCCGACTTTCAGCGAGGCAATGGGAACAGCGCTACGGGCGCTCCCGGATTCGGAGGGAACTGCCGACACCACTCACCGCACCGGTCCGACTGAGAGCATGCTCACCGCCGGCTGAGCGTGGCCAACCCGGTTTCACCGATGCGCGTGCGGTCGTCAACAAACGGCGGCGCCGGCGCCGTCTGCATCATCGGCGGCGTCAGCGGGTGACCTTCAGCGGGTGCGGCGGTACAGCATCGGCGGGCCAGGCACCGACACTTCCACGTATACGCCACCAGCTGGCATTCGGCACACCACTTGCAGCGGTCCTCCATGGTACTCATGGCTCGCATCCTGCCGTCGGCCGGCGGCGGTTGCCTGCAGGCAGAAAGGTGGCGAGGCTGGATCGAGACGAGGACGACGAGGTGCGAACGCTTCGGCTGCCACCGGCTGCCTCGGTTCGTAGCCGATGCGGACCAGGCGATCGCTCCACACAGTGTTGCTGTAGATGCCCGGTACAGGCAGTTGCCGCTCGCACATCGCCCGGAGCGGTGGTCTTGGCTCTACGAGGCGGCTTCGAAGTGGGCCGTATAGGGATCGAACCTATGACCTTGGGATTAAGAGTCCCCTGCTCTACCAGCTGAGCTAACGGCCCCGGCGGGGCAGTGTACCCGGAGCGGGTGCCGCGGGATGCCGGCCGCCCGGGCCGCGGGAAGTCGCTAGGCTGCGCGGCTCATGCGCGACCAGTCGGCCACATTTTTCCGCCAGTTGCTCGAGACGCCCGGCCCCACGGGCGACGAGCGGGCGGTCGCCCGCGTCTGGCGCGGGTACGCGGCGGGCTTCGCCGAGGTCAGTCACGACACACTCGGCTCCAGCCACGCCACCGTCAACGGCGAGGGAGCGCCACACCTGGCGATCGTCGGCCACATCGACGAGATCGCTCTCGTGGTCAACCACATCGACGACCAGGGATTCGTCTGGTTCGGCGGCGTCGGCGGTTGGGATCCCGAGGTTCTGGTCGGCCAGCGGGTGCGGATCCTGGCGGCCGAGGGACCCGTGGCAGGCGTCGTCGGGAAGAAGGCCCGCCACCAGCAGACCCAGGAGGACCGCGAGAAGCCGTCCAAACTCGAGGACCTGTGGATCGACGTCGGAGCCGTGGATACCGACGCTGCCCGCGAGCGGGTGCGGGTCGGCGACCTGGCCGTCCTTGAGCAGCCGGTGGTCGATCTGGGCGGCGGGCGGATGGTCAGCCGGGCCTGCGACAACCGCTGCGGCGCCTTCGTGGCCGCCGAGGCCGCCCGGCTCTACGCCGAGTCGCCGGGCGCGGCGCGGGTGACCGGAGTGGCCAGCGTGGCCGAGGAGACGACGTTCGCCGGCGCCTACACGAGCGCATTCGCGCTGGCCCCCGACCTGGCCATCGCCGTCGACGTCACCAACGTCAGCGACCACCCCACGACGTCCAAGGAAAAGCTGGGCGCGGTGGCCGTCGGCAAGGGCCCGGCTCTGGCCCGCGGCGCCGGGGTGCACCCGGTGCTGTTCGACCTGCTGCGGGAGACCGCCGACGCGGAGGGCATCCCGATCCAGGTGGAGCCGACGGGCGGCCACTCGGGCACCGACGCCGACGCCGTCCACCTGTCGCGAGGCGGAATCCCCAGCGCGGTCGTCAGCATCCCGCTGCGCTACATGCACTCACCCAACGAGCTCCTGCAGGTCGACGACCTGGTCGCCTGCGCGGCGTTGATCGCCGCGTTCGCCCGCCGGCTCGACCGCCCGATCACCGCCGAGTAGTCGTACCATACGGGCCATGTCCCGCCGTGCCCTGACGGTGGCCGCGCTGACGGCCGGCACCGTGCTTTTGGTCAGCACCGTTCTGTACGGCCGAAGCAACACCGCCGCCCTCGACGACCCGGCGAATGACGGCCAGCAGGCGGCGCAGAGCTTCAAGCCGTATGCGGCTCCGCAGTTCACCGGCCGGACGCTCGACGGGGCCACCGTGTCGCTCGCCGACTACCGCGGCAGGACGGTCGTCGTCAACTTCTTCGCCGACTGGTGCACGCCCTGTGCCAAGGAGGCGCCGGAGCTGTCGGCGTTCGCCTCCCGGCTCGGCCCCGGCACGGTGATGCTCTCGATCGCCCGCGAGTCCGACCGCTCCGGCGCCCGCGCCTTCGCCCACCGCCACCACATGGACTGGACGGTGCTGTTCGATGACGACGACTCCCTGACCCGCGCCTTCCGGCTGGTCGGCCAGCCCGCCACCTTCGTCATCGATGGCCGCGGCGAGGTCGTGTTCGCGAAGCTGGGCCCGGTCACCGAGCAGGCTCTGGCCGGCGCCGTCGCGCGGGCATGAGCCTCTCGGCCACGCAGCTCGCGGTCGCCTTCGCGGCCGGGGTGGTGTCGGTGCTCTCGCCCTGCGTCTGGCCGCTGATCCCCGGCTACCTGTCGTTCGTCTCCGGCGTTCCGGCCGGCGCTCTGACCGACCATCGCCGCCGGGTGACGGCCGCGGCCGTGGGCTTCGTGCTCGGCTTCACCGCGGTGTTCACGCTGGCCGGAGCAGGTTCTGGCGTGCTGGGCGGGCAGTTTCTCGACCACCGCCGCGGCCTGGAGCTGGTCGGCGGTGCCATCGTGATCGCGATGGGCGTGCTGATGCTGCTGCCCACCGCGATGCTGCTGCAGCGCGAGTGGCGGGTGCCCATCCCCCGCCCCCACCACGGCCCGGCGGGCGCTGCGGCGGCCGGCGCCGCCTTCGCGATCGGCTGGACGCCCTGCATCGGCCCCACCCTGGGCAGCATCCTCACCATCGCCGGCACCGAGGGGCGGGGAGTCGACGGTGCGCTCCTGCTGCTCGTGTACTCCCTGGGGCTGGGCATCCCCTTCCTGGCCGCGGCACTGTTCCTGCCGGCCACGATTGCGGCTGTTCGCCCGCTCCGCGAGCACTGGGCGCTGGTCACCCGCGCCTCGGGCGCCGTGCTGATCGTGGTCGGCGTGCTGCTGGCCACCGGCCAGCTGACCGAGCTGACCACCCGGCTGGCCCGATAACGTGGCCCGATGAAGGTCGTCTCGGTGGTCGGCAACCGGCCCCAGTTCATCAAGGCCGCGCCGCTCTCGAGGGCGCTCGCCTCAGCGGGCGAGCACGTGCTGGTGCACACCGGCCAGCACTACGACGACGAGCTGTCCGACATCTTCTTCCGCGAGCTCGAGATCGACCCGCCGCACCACCGGATCGCCGCCGGCTCGGGCACCCACGCCCAGCAGACGGCGACCATGCTGGTCGGCCTGGAGCCGGTGCTGCTGGCCGAGCGGCCGGAGATGGTGCTGGTGTACGGCGACACCAACTCGACGCTGGCCGGCGCCCTGGTGGCCGCCAAGCTCCAGCTGCCGCTGGGGCATGTGGAGAGCGGGCTTCGCTCGTTCGACCGGCGGATGCCCGAGGAGGTGAACCGGGTGCTGACCGACGTCGTCTCCGACCTTCGCTTCGCGCCCAGCCAGGTCGCGGTCGACAACCTGGCTGCGGAGGGCATCACCGACGGCGTACACCTGGTCGGCGACGTGATGGTGGATGTTGCCGAGCATTTCGGGCCGGTGGCGCGCCGCGGCTCGGCGATCCTGGAACGGCTGGCGCTCGACCCCGGCCGCTACGCGCTGATCACCGCCCACCGCCAGTCCAACACCGAGGATGCCGCGCTGCAGCCGCTGGTCGAGGTGCTGGAAGCGATTGGCCGGCAGGTCGTCTTTCCCATCCACCCGCGCACCGAGCGGGCCCTTGACCGGGCCGGCCTGCTCGAGCGCGCGCGGGCCGCCGCCCAGCTGACCGAGCCGCTCGGGTACCTCGACTTCACGGCACTGCTGGCGTCGGCCGCCGTCTGCCTGACCGACTCCGGCGGCGTCCAGAAGGAGGCCTACCTGTACCGCGTGCCGTGCATCACGCTGCGGGACACCAGCGAGTGGGTGGAGACGGTCGAGCTGGGCTGGAACCGGCTGGTGGGCCTCGACCCGGAGGGGGTGCGGGCGGCCCTGAACGGCGACCTGCCGCTGCCCGGGAGCCATCCGCCGCTCTACGGCGACGGCCGCGCCGCCCGCCGGATCGCCGACATCATCGCCGCTTACGGGCCGTGACGGCCGGTAGCATCCCCCGCTGATGCCCCGGGAGGTTGCGATCATCGGCGCCGGCTACGTCGGCCTGCCACTCGCCGTTGCGTTCGCACAGGCCGGCAAGCACGTCGTCTGCATCGACACCAGCGCGGCCCGGGTGGCGGCCATCGGCCGCGGCGAGAGCGACATCGAGGACGTGCCGGCGAGCACGCTGGGGCCGCTGGTCGAGGGCGGCATGATCGAGGCGACCGGGGATTATGCGGCGGTGGCGGATGCCGGCGCGATCGTGATCTGCGTACCCACCCCGCTGTCGGAGAACCGCGAGCCCGACCTGACGATCGTCCGCTCGGCCACGGCGATGGTGCAGCCGCACCTGCGCAAGGGCCACCTGGTGGTGCTGGAGTCGACCACCTACCCGGGCACCACGCGGGAGGAGCTGCGGCCGATCCTCGAGCAGGGCGGCCTCGAGGCGGGCACGGACTTCCATCTGGCGATGTCGCCAGAGCGGATCGATCCCGGCCGCACCGACTGGACGATCCGCACCACGCCCAAGGTGGTGGGCGGCCTGACCGCCGCCTGCTCGCAGGCTGCGGTCGACCTCTACGCGAGCTGTATCGAGACGCTGGTGCCGGTCAGCTCCGCCGATGCCGCCGAGCTGACCAAGCTGCTCGAGAACATCTTCCGCAGTGTCAACATCGCCCTGGTCAACGAGCTGGCGATGCTGTGCGAGCGGCTGCACCTCGACGTCTGGGAGGTGATCGACGCGGCATCCACCAAGCCCTACGGGTTCATGCGGTTCACCCCCGGCCCGGGGCTGGGCGGTCACTGCCTGCCGATCGACCCCTTCTATCTGTCCTGGAAGGCCCGCCAGTACGACTTCCAGACCGAGTTCATCGAGCTGGCCGGAAAGGTCAACACCCACATGCCCTACTACTGCGCCGAGCGGATCACACGGGCGCTCAACGATCAGCGAAAGCCGGTGTCGGGCAGCAGGGTGCTGCTGCTCGGGGTGTCGTACAAGAGCGACGTCGGAGACCTGCGCGAGTCGCCGGCCCTGCGCCTGATCGAGCTGCTGCACGGGATGGGTGCGGAGCTCAGCTACCACGACCCGCACGTGCCCGAGCTGGAGCACCATGGCATCCGGCTGTCCTGCGCCGACCTCGACGACGGAGCGCTGGCCGAGGCCGACATCGTCTGCGTCGTCACCTCCCACTCGACCGTGGACTACGGCCGCGTTGCCGAGCGGGCGCCGCTGGTGATCGATTTCCGAAACGTCGTGCCGCGCGACCGCGACAACGTGGTGCGGCTGTGACGGCGCCGGTGCGGGTGGGGATGGTCGGGCTGGGAGGCTGGGGCAAGAACCTGCTTCGAAACCTCGGCTCCCTCCCCGAGGCTGAGCTGGCCTGGTGCTGCGACGCCGACCAGGGCCGGCGGGACGCCTACCGGTCCGCGTACCCGGGGGCCCGGTTCACGGCGGACGTGCAGCAGCTGCTCGACGACCCGGAGCTGGAGGCGGTGGTCGTCGCCACCCCGGTGCCCACGCACTACGAGCTTGCCCGCCGGTCGCTCGAGGCGGGCAAGCACGTGCTCGTGGAGAAGCCGATGACCTGGCGGGCAGAGGAGGCCAGGGAGCTGCGCGAGGTGGTGAGCACGACCGGACTGGTACTCATGGTCGGCCATCTGCTGCGATTCCATCCCGGCGTCGAGAAGCTGCGCGAACTGATCGACACCGGCGAGCTGGGCACCGTCCGCTACGTCTACGGAAACCGCCAGAACCTGGGCGTGATCCGGCCCGACGAGAACGCGCTCTGGAGCCTCGGCGTGCACGACATCTCCGTTGTCCTGCACCTGGTCGACGGCCGGCCGGTCGAGGTCTGGTCGCGGGGCGAGGCGTACGTGCGCCCGACCGTGGAGGACGTCGTCTTCGGCTACATCAAATTCGACACCGGGCAGATCGCGCACCTCCACCTGTCGTGGCTCGACCCTCACAAGATGCGCAAGATGACCGTGGTCGGCTCGAGGAAGATGGCTGTCTTCGACGACATGGAGGCCGACCGCAAGGTGACCGTGTACGACAAGGGCGACGTGGTCATCCCGTCCGGAGCCATCAGCACCCACACCGGCGACATCACGATCCCCGCCATCTCCCGGGAGGAGCCGCTGCGGCTGGAGGTGCGGGCGTTCCTGGAGGCCGTGCGATCGGGAAAGGTGACGCGGGCCGGCGTGGACGAGGGGCTGGCCGTGGTCGAGGTGCTGGAGGCGATGCAGCGCTCGATCGACGCCGGCGGCGACACCGTGCCGCTGGAGGGCGCCCGCGCATGATGTGGACGGCCGCCGACGCGCCGAACCTGATGCTGGCCGAGGGCGTGGCCGTACCGGACGACGTCCGGTTCGGCGCCAACGTGACCGTGCACGAGGGAACTGTGATCGGCGCCGGATGCGCGATCGGCGACAACGCCGTGCTGGGCAAGCGGCCCACGCTCTCGGCGGCGTCGACGGCCAAGCGGGGTGACCTGCCGCCGCTGCGGCTGGGTGACGGCTGCGCCGTCTCGGCCGGCGCGGTGATCTCGGCCGGCAGCGTGCTCGGCCCGGGCTGTGTGGTCGGCGATCTCGCCACCGTCCGCGAGCGGTGCACGGTCGGCGACCGGGTTGTGATCGGCCGCGGCGTGTGCGTCGAGAACGACACCACGATCGGCTCGCGGACGAGGATCCAGTCGAACGCCTACATCACCGCGTACTGCACGCTGGAGGAGGACGTGTTCATCGCACCCTGCGTGATCACCACCAACGACAACTTCATGGGCCGCACCGAGCGCCGCCACGCCCTGGTGCGGGGCGCGACCATCCGCCGGGCGGCCCGCGTCGGCGGCGGCGCGACGCTGCTGCCCGGCGTGGAGATCGGCGAGGAGGCGTTCGTGGGCGCAGGCGCCGTCGTGTTGCGCGACGTGCCACCTCGCAAGGTCGTTGTCGGGGCCCCGGCCCGCGTGCTGCGCGACGTCGCCGCGGACGAGCTGCTCGAGCCCGCCTAGCGGACGCGGGCGGTCGCGCCCGAGGGCAGCGCGGCGGCGGCGACCACGTTGACGTGGATCACCGGCGAGACCGCGCTCGGCCGCACCAGGCGGAAGCTGACGTCGTGGGCATGGCGACGACGCACCGAGAAGGTGCCGTCCGTCCTCAGCTCGACCAGCCGGGAGGCTGTCTGCCAAGCGCCGCCGGACACCCGATACTGCAGCTTGACGCGGCCGCTGGCCGGCCTGGGGGCGACCCGCCCGGTGAGAAAAAAGCGGGAACCGGCGGTGACCCGCGTCGGCCCGTCGAGCGTGACGCCGAGCAGGCGGAAGTAGGTCGACCGCAGCCCCAGCGCGGTGTACGCCTGGCTGCCGGTGCGGGTGGCAGTGCCGCCGTTCTTGAAATGCAACTCGACCGACAGCACCCGTAGCGACGGGCCGTCGATCGAGTGCCGCACCCACGCCACCTTCGAGTGCGGGAACCCGAACCTCTGTGCCAGCTCACTGCGCGTGTAGACCACGGGCGCCCAGGTGTGGTTCGGATTGGCGCCGCCCGCGCCGTCGTAGCGGTCCCTGACCGGCACGATGTACGGCGGGTTGGACGCGCTGCCCCAGGATGCCGTCAGGCTCGAGGTGCGGCCCCCGGAGCTCGACGAGTAGAAGGCAGTGATCACGCTGCCGCCGTTGCGGAGCACCTGGCCGGCGGTGGCATTGACAGCGTCGTTGGTGCCGGCGTCCTCGCTCTCGATCGGGCAGTAGGCCTGGCTGCGGGTGTCGGAGTAGGCGTCGAAGTCGCCGGTGCCGCCCATCGTGGCCACCGCATAGCTCCTGCCGGCAACCGCCTGGGCCCGCACGGCCGCCTGCGGCCATGAGCCCGAAACCTCGCAGGGCAGGATGCCGCGGATGTACCCGTCCAGCTTGACCACGTCGACGATCGCCAACCGGCTGCCGTGACGGATCGACCGCAGCGACCCCCGCCAGTGCTTGCCCGTGTACCCGCGAAGGGTGGCGGTGTCCAGGCGCAGCGGACCGGCGCTGGGCACGACGCGCACCGGGCCGGTCAGCCCGCGGAGCACGAAGGCGCCGTCGGCCACGCTCCAGACCCGCTGGGTGCCCACCGTCTGTCCGGGCTCGACCCAGTAGTCGCCTGCCGGCAGCGGGGAGCTCGAGCCGTCGCCCTCGGCGATCACCGTCACCGGCGCGTCGGCGTAAAAGCGCATCCTGCCGGCGCCGGTCTGCATCAGCACGCGGACGTACGGCGAGCTGCCAAGCGGCCCCAGAGTGACGTCGTGGTAGTAGTGCTTGAGGATCGCCTCGTAGCCGAAGCCGTGCTGGGCGTAACCGTAGGCGCCCCACTGGGACATCCCGATCCCGTGGCCCCAGCCGTGGCCGATCTGGGTGAACAGCGTCGCCGCCTGGGCAGGCGCAGCCATCACCGCCGTTGCGCAGACGGCTGCAACCAGCGTGCTCAGCCGTCGCACCATCACCTTTCCCATCGGCATCCGCCCTGCCACCCTGAACCTCCTGGCACCTTCAGCGTCAAGCCACACCCACCGATAACCTGCCTGACCATGAAGCTGCTCGCCATGATCCCGCCCCCGCTCCGGTCAGTCGTGGAGCTCGTGCTGACCCTGGTGGTCGCCGTCGCGATCGCTCTCGCCGCACAGGCCTACGTCGTCAAGCCCTACCGTGTTCCCACTGCCAGTATGGTACCCACTCTGGAGCCGGGCGATAGGGTGCTGGCCGACCGGGTGACGCTGCGGTTCCGTGATCCGGAGCGAGGCGACATCGTCGTCTTCCACCCTCCGGCCTGTCCGGACGCCATCAGCAACAACGGCGTCTGCGACACCAATCTGATCGCCAAGCGCACCGGCGTCTCCGACCAGACGTTCATCAAGCGGGTGATCGGGCTGCCCGGCGAGCGGGTCTTCAGCAGGAACGGCAAGGTCTACATCCAGAAGCCGAACGGCCAGCCGGTGCCTCTCAACGAGCCGTACGTCAACGGCCAGGAGACGAACATCCCCACCCCGGTCACGGTACCCAAGGGCTACTACTACATGCTGGGCGACAATCGCGGCGACTCGGAGGACTCACGGGTGTGGGGCCCCGAGCCGCGCGACGACATCCTCGGCATCGCGCGCGTCCGCTACTGGCCGGTCGATCGCATCGGCATCCTCTAGCCACGGGCGGAACAGGGGTGTCGGAGGCGGCGGTTGGCAGGGCTGCGGACGATCCCGCTGGGTAGACTCGACTGCGCAGTCAACCAGGGGAGGTCGGTGACGTTGAGGTTGCGCCGCTCGTGCCTTGCGGTACCGGGCTCGTCCGAGAAGATGCTGGGCAAGGCCGCCACGCTGGCGGCCGACCAGGTGTTCCTCGACCTCGAGGACGCCGTCTCGCCACTGGAGAAGGTCGACGCCCGAGCCAAGGTGGTCGACGCGCTGCGGACACACGACTACTCCGGCAAGGTGCGCGTCGTGCGCGTGAACGGCGTCACCACCCGCTGGTGCCTGGGCGACATCACCGCCGTCGTCGGCGGTGCGGGCGACGCGCTCGACTGCGTGATGATCCCCAAGGTCGAGGATGCCGGGCAGCTGCACTTCGTCGACCATCTGCTGACGCAGCTCGAGACCGAGCACGAGCTCGACCGCCGGATCGGCATCGAGGCCCAGATCGAGAACCCCCGCGGCGCCATGAACATCGGCGAGATCGCCGAGGCCACGCCGCGGCTGGAGACGCTGATATTCGGTCCCGGCGACTACGCCGCGTCGATGGGCGTCGGCCAGATGGTGATCGGCTCGATCGACCCCGAGTATCCCGGCGACCAGTGGCACTGGGTGCTGTCCATGATCGCCACCGCCGCCCGCGCCCACGGCCTCCAGGCGATCGACGGCCCCTACACCGACATCAAGGATCTGGACGCGTACCGCCGGCTGTGCCGGCGCGCCCGCTCGGTCGGCTACGACGGCAAGTGGGTGCTTCATCCCTCGCAGGTCGACATCGCCAATGAGGAGTTCGCACCCAGCCAGCGCCAGTTCGACGAGGCCCGGCGCCTGCTCGACGCCTACCACCACGCCACCCGGGTGGAGCGGAAGGGAGCGGTCATGCACGAGGGACAGATGATCGACGAGGCCTCACGCAAGATCGCCGAGGCGGTGGTGGCTCAGGGCGTCGCTGCCGGCATGAGCCAGTCCGAGGAGGCCTGATGGGCATCCCGCTGGACGCCGTGACCGACGAGCAGCGCGAGATCGTCGAACTGGTGCGGCAGTTCACCGAGGAGCAGGTGATCCCGGTGGCAAGCCGCTACGAGCGCGAGGACACGTTCCCCGACGAGATCGTCGACGGCCTCAGGGAGCTCGGCATCTTCGGCTTCACGATCCCCGAGGAGTACGGCGGGCTGGGCCTCGACCTGACCACCTACGCGCTCTCTGTCGCCGAGCTGTCCCGGGGATGGATGAGCGTGTCCGGGATCATCAACACGCATTTCATCGTCGCCGACATGCTGATGCGCGACGGCACGCCGGAGCAGAAGCAGCGGTTCCTGCCCCGGATGGCGACCGGCGAGGTGCGCTGCGCCTTCTCGATGACCGAGCCGGAGTGCGGGTCGGACGTCCAGGCGATCCGTTCGCGAGCGGTCAGGGACGGCGACGAGTACGTGGTCGACGGGCAGAAGATGTGGGTCACCAACGGCCTTCGGTCGGGAGTGGTGGCGACGTTGGTCAAGACCGATCCCGACGCCCAGCCGGCCCACCGGGGCATGAGCTGCCTGCTGATCGAGAAAACGCCGGGAGCCGACCGGGAGGGCGGGCTGACCATCCCGCCACAGCTGGAGAAGCTCGGCTACAAGGGCGTCGAGACCACCGAGCTGGTCTTCGCCGGCCACCGCGTGTCCGCGGCGAACCTGCTGGGCGGCGAGGAGGGGCGAGGGTTCCAGCAGATGATGTCGGGCATCGAGGTTGGCCGGGTCAACGTCGCCGCCCGCGGCGTGGGCGTCGCCCAGCGGGCCTTCGAGCTGGCGATCCGCTACGCCCAGGAGCGAGAGGCCTTCGGCCGGCCGATCGCCCGCCACCAGGGCATCCAGTTCAAGCTGGCCGAGATGGCCACCAAGATCGAGGCCGCGCGGCTGCTGATGCTGTCCTCGGCCCGCAAGAAGGACGCCGGCGAGCGCTCCGACGTCGAGGCCGGCATGGCCAAGCTATACGCGTCCGAGATCTGCCACGAGGTGGTCGAAGACGCGTTTCGCATCCACGGCGGGTATGGCTACTCCAAGGAGTACGAGATCGAGCGGCTGTACCGCGACGCACCGATGCTCTTGATCGGCGAGGGGACGAGCGAGATCCAGAAGCTGATCGTCGCCCGCGGCCTGCTGGCCAGGTACGCCCTGTGAGCCGCGAGTTCGACGCCCGCGAGACGCGCTTCGGCCGCTACTTCGACGACTTCGAGGTGGGTGACGTGTACCGCCACTGGCCCGGCAAGACCATCACCGAGGCCGACGACCACCTGTTCTGCATGATCACCATGAACCACCACCCGCTGCACACCGATGCGCACTACGCCGAGACCGAGACGCAGTTCGGCAAGAACGTGGTGGTCGGCAACCTGGTCTACTCGCTGGTGTTGGGGATGAGCGTGCCCGACGTCTCGGGCAAGGCGATCGCCAACCTCGAGGTGGAGTCCCTGAAGCACGCCCTGCCGACCTTCCATGGCGACACCATCTACGCCACCACGACCGTGCTCGACAAGGTCGAGTCGACCAGCAAGCCCGACCGCGGCGTTGTCACGGTCGAGACGGTCGGCGTCAACCAGCGCGGCGAGACGGTCTGTGAGTTCCGCCGCAAGGTGCTGGTTCCCAAACGGCCCTAGCGGAGCAGCGGGGCCAGGCCCGCTGCTCCAGCCGGGACGTGCGCTCAGCCGACGATGATCTTCGCGTCGTCGAGCCTGCCGTTGTGCCAGTCCGAGCCGGGCTTGGCGCCGATGTACAGGGTCGACGTGTTGGAAATGGTGCCCACCGGCTTGGTGACCGACTTGCGGACGACGCCGTCGACGGACAGCGAGACCTTGTTGGCATCGCGGAGGCAGGAGATGCGGTGCCACCTGCCGTCGTTCAGCTTCGGCCCGCCGATCAACTGGACGTCGTTCTTGGATCCGCCGAACAGGCACAGCGCCTGCCCGGAGTGCACGATCTCGATCTTGTAGTCGCCGCCGGCTGTGCTGGCCAGTCCCTTGCGGATCAGGTCGTAATCCTGAGGCGGGATGGTGGTGAACAGCACCGCGATCTGCACGGTCACCTTCGCCGACCCGGGGTTCAGGCTGGAGCGGTTGGGCACTGACACGTAGGAGCTGGTGCCGTTGAAGCCGTATGCCTTGACGGAGATCCCGGCCAGGCCGACGGTCACGTTGTGGAGCGTGCCGTCTGCCGAGCCGACCGAATCGTTCATCGTCGTGCCCGATGTCTCGTCCATCTTCCACCAGGCCGTCGTGGCCGCCGAGGCCGCCTGGGCCGTCCACAGGGAGGCGACAGCGACCACGGCCAGGAGGCCGATCGTTCGCAGGCTGAATCGCATTGGAGCAGGTCCCCTTCCGAGTCGTTCTCTCAAACGTTCCCCGATCGTAACCTGTCAAACCGCAACCCGTGGTCAGGTCACCGACAGCTCCCACATGTCGAGCCAGCCGACGTCGCGATATCCGAGCCGCTCGTAGACCGGCGCGCCGGCCCTCGTGGCGACCAGCGTCGATGTCCGACAGCCGCGGGCAAGGGAGTCGGCGGCCAGCCTGCGAATGATCCGGCTGGCGTGGCCGCGGCCGCGGTGCTCCGGGAGGGTCGCGATCAGCGAGATGTGCAGGTCACTGCCGACGACGACGCCGCCGCCGACCGCCACCGGATCGTTGCCGTCGAGCACGGCGTAGGTGTGGAGGGTGCCCGCCGGGATGCGACCGACCGTGCGCTCGAAGCTCCCCGGGTAGCCGTACACGGCATCGTTCACCCGCGCGAAGTCCGCCATCTCGGGCTGCGCCTGAAGCGGGCCGCCCAGGTCCGACGGCTCGCCGGCGATCTCGGCGACATCGGCCGCCATCGTCCGCGGATGGGCATCGGCCGCGTGGCCGCGCGAGCGCAGCAGCTGCGCGGTCCGCTGGTCGCCCGGATCGACCCACACCGTCCAACCGGCCACGCCCGCCTCCGCATACGCGGCGGCGATCCGCTCGTATCCCGCCTCGTCCAGGGCGCCCCGGCGCAGCACGGCCACCGAGTTGAGCAGCGGGCGCTCGGGCGCGGCGGCCGACACGGCGGCGCGGACGCCGTCCAGCTCGAATGCCCGGCCGCCCGGTGACAGCGCGGCGACGCGCATGAAGAACTCGGCGTTGCTGGCGGCGACAAGATCGAGGTCGAGCACTGAGCCGATGCTACCTGGCGCTCACTATCATGCCGCCCCGGATGTCCGCCCACCCCGCCATCGCCGTCTCGGGGCTGACGAAACGCTACGGCACCTTCGTGGCGGTGGACGGCGTCGGCTTCGACGTCCGCCAGGGCGAGGCGTTCGGGATCCTCGGCCCCAACGGCGCCGGCAAGACCACCACGCTCGAGATGATCGAAGGCCTGCGCCGCCCCGATGCCGGCGAGGTATACGTGCTGGGCCGGCCGGTGTGGCCGGACCCGCGGTCGGTGCAGCAGCTGATCGGCGTCCAGCTGCAGTCGACCACCCTGTTCGACAAGCTGACCGCCCGCGAGCTGATGGAGCTGTTCGCCCGCTTCTACGGCCGCACCGACGGCCGGGCGCGGGCCGACGATACGCTGGCGCTGGTCGGGCTGGAAGCCAAGGCCGACGCCTTTGCCGAGGACATGTCGGGCGGCCAGCAGCAGCGGCTGGCCATCGCCCTGGCGCTCGTCCACGACCCCGAGGTGGTGTTCCTGGACGAGCCGACGACCGGGCTCGACCCCCAGGCGCGGCGCAACCTGTGGGACGTCATCCGCCGGATCCGGGCAGCCGGTAAGACCGTTGTCCTGACCACCCACTATCTCGAGGAGGCCGAGCAGCTCTGCGAGCGCGTCGCCATCATGGATAACGCACAGGTGATCGCGCTGGACACGCCGGCCGGCCTGATCGCTTCGCTGGGCGCCGACGCCCGGGTGTCCTACGTCGCCGGAGGCGAGGAGCAGGTGCTCTACGCGGCCGACGCCCAGCACGCGGTGCTGACGCTGCTCGACGAGGCCCGCACCCAGGGGACCGCGATCGAGAACCTGTCGGTGCGCGGGCCCAGTCTGGAGGACGTGTTCCTGCGGCTGACCGGCCGGGAGTTCCGCGAATGACGCTTTCGCGGATCGCGGCGACCACCACCGCCCAGCTGAAGATGCTGTTCCGGCGGCGGATCACGCTGTTCTGGTCGCTGGTGTTCCCGATGATCCTGATGACCCTGCTGGGGCTGTTGTTCGGCCGCTCGATCGACGCCGGCACGATCACGGTGATCGACCGGGCCGGCACCACCCAGTCCCAGCGTCTGGTGGCGGCGGTCGAGCGCACCGACGGCGTGTCGGTGAAGCGTGACCGCACCGATCCCGCCCGGGCCGAGCAGGAGGTGCGCGACGGCGACCGTGACGCCGTGCTGCTGATCCGCAGGGCGGGCGGCGACCAGGTCGAGGCGCAGCTGTTCTACTCGAACGCCTCGGCCACGCAGGCCGGCATCATCCGCGCGATCGTCACCGGGGCCGCCGACAAGGTGTCGATCGCGGCGTCGGGCGGCCCCCCGGCCGTGCGCACCGTGGCCGTCTCGGTCGACTCCGCGGCGCTCGACTACATCGACTTCCTGCTGCCGGGGATCCTCGCCCTGGCGATCATGATCTCAGCTGTGATCGGCCTCTCGACGGTGCTCGTCGACTGGCGCAAGCGAGGCATCCTGCGGCGGCTGAAGCTCACCCCGATGCCGCTCTGGGAGTTCTTCGTGTCGCGGATCGCCGCATCACTGGCCCTCGCCATGCTGCAGGTGGTGGTGCTGATCGCCTTCGGGGCAGTGGTGTTCGGGATCGAGATCTCGCCCACCGCCTGGGCGGCGATCCCGGTCGCCCTGGCCGGCGCGCTGTGCTTCCTGGCCATGGGGTTCTGCGTCGGCTCGCTGGTGGCGGAGCCGGAGACGGCGGATGCGGTGACCAACGTCATCACCAACCCGATGATGTTCCTGTCCGGCACCTTCTTCCCGGTGGCGGCGATGCCCGCGGTGGTGCAGACGATCGCGAAGGTGCTACCGCTCTACTACATGGCCAACGGCCTTCGGGACGCGATCGTGCGCGACCGCGGGCTGCTCCATGTGCTGCCCGACATCGGGATACTGTTGGCGGTGACGGTGGCCCTGGCGCTGGTCTCGCTGCGGACGTTCAAATGGGAGTAGCGCCGGCCCGGCGCCTCCAGCGACAAGGAGGGGAGCTCAGATGGGTGGATACGACAACGTGATCGTCGGCGGCGGCCTGTCCGGCGGGATGGTGGCGCAGGAGTACCGGGAGGCCGCCGGCCAGGGATCGGTGCTGATCGTCGCCGGCGAGCCGCACCCGCCCTACCACCGCCCGCCGCTGACCAAGGAGTACCTGCGCCGCGAGAAGGGCCTCGACGACGTCTACATGCACCCGGCCGAGTGGTGGACGGGGCAGGACGTCGACCTGCGGCTGGACACCGAGGTCACCGACATCGACGTGGCCGGCCGCTCGATCGGCATCACCGGTGGTGAACGGATCGAGTTCGAGCGGCTCGTACTCGCCACCGGCTCGACGCCGCGGCCGCTGGCGGGCGCGCAGACCATCCGCCGGATCGAGGACTCAGACGCGCTGGCCGAGGTGCTCCAGCGCGGCGAGGGCCACGTGGTCGTTCTCGGCGGCGGGTTCATCGGGGTCGAGGCGGCGGCCAGCGCCCGCATGAAGGGCCTCGAAGTCACCCTGGTCATGCAGAACCAGGTGGTCTGGGACCACCTGTTCGGCGAGCAGGTGGGGCAGTACTTCCACCGCCATCTGGAGGAGCACGGCGTGCGCATCCTGAGCGGCCGCGACGGTCTGCCCGAGGGGCTGGCGGAGCGGGCTGACGTCGTCGTTGCCGGCATCGGCGTGACGCCGAACATCGACCTGGCCAGGGCAGCCGGCCTCGAAACCGACACCGGCGTTCTGGTCGACGAGCACCTGCGGGCTGCGGACGGCATCTGGGCGGTCGGGGACATCGCCGAGTACCGGAGCGTGATCCACGGCCAGCGGATCCGCATCGAGCACTGGGACGTCGCGCTCAACCAGGGCAAGTACGTCGGCGCGACCTGGGCGGGCAAGGGCGACGGGCCCTACGACGTCGTGCCCTACTTCTTCTCCGACCTGGCCGACTGGACATGGATGGAGTACGTCGGGCCCGGCGAGGGGGAGGTGGAGATCCGCGGCTCCATGGCCGAGGACGACTTCGTGGCCTACTGGAGCGACGACAGCGGGCGGCTGACGGCGGCGCTGGGCGTCAACCGGTCGGACGAGGTGGAGCAGGCCAAGGCGCTGATCCGGGACGGCGGCAAGAAGCCCTGACCGCGGCGGTCAGACGGCCGAGATGGCCGGCTGCACCGACGCCAGGTGCGTCGCCAGGTCGTCGACGGTCACCATCGGCAGCTCGAACCGGCGGCAGAACGCCTGCAGCTCGAAGCCACGCGCCATCGTGCCGTCGGGGTTCACCACCTCGCACAGCACGCCACCCGGCTGAAGGCCCGCCAGCCGCGTCAGGTCGACGGCTGCCTCGGTCTGGCCACGACGCTCGAGCACCCCGCCGGGCCGAGCTCGCAGCGGAAACACATGGCCGGGTCGGACGAGATCGTCGGGGCCGGCCGAGCTGTCCATCGCCACCTGGATCGTGCGGGCGCGATCGGCCGCGGAGATCCCGGTGGTGACGCCCTCACGGGCCTCAATCGAGACGCAGAAGCCGGTCGCCTCGCAGCCGTTGTTGGACGGCACCATCAGCGGCAGGTCGAGTTGGTGGCAGCGGTCGGCAGGGAGCGAGAGGCAGATCAGGCCGCGCGCCTCGCGAGCCATGAAGGCGATCACCTCGGCCGTCACGAACTGAGCGGCGACGCAGAGGTCGCCCTCGTTCTCCCGGTCGGGATCGTCGCAGACGATGACCATGCCCCCACGCCGAAGCTGGTCGAGCACGGTCTCGAGCGAGCCGGGAATGTCGGGCACGGCGCTCAACGGGGGAGGACTATACCGCAACCATTCTGACACCTCTCCCGGTCCTGGAGCCCGCTCGGGGGCCTTCATGGAATCCGAACCGGTGCCGATATACTCGACTGACGGTCGAATGGGCACTCGCCGAATCCTGACATTCCTGCTCCTCTGCCTGATGCTGTCCGCGGTGGCCGGCTGCGGCTCGGGCTCGGGATCAGGCGGCTCGTTCGGCGAGGCCGCCAAGGCTTTCCCGTCGGGCTCACTGGCCTACGTCGACGTCAACATCGACCGCAATTCGGCGGGGTGGGAGAAGCTGCAGAACCTGGGCAGCCGCTTCCAGACCTGGGACTCCATCGTCGCCGAGCTGCAGCACGGCCTGTACTCCGGCAAGGACGGCGAGACGTTCAAACGGATCGAGGGGGCGCTGGGCGGTGAGGCCGCGGCGGCGGTCACCAACCTCGGTGACGGCACCGGGAGTCCGACCGCCGTCGTCTACGTCGAGTCGACCGACGACTCCAAGCTGCTGGACGAGGTCAAGCGCAACAACGCCACCACCGCCCTCGACGCCTACAAGGGCTACGACGTCTTCAAGAGCACCGAATCGACCGACAGCTTCGGCGCCATCGGCGACGGTGCGCTGCTGGTCTCGAACACGCTGGCCGGCCTGAAGAGCGCGATCGACACCCGCCAGGGCGACGCGGAGAGCCTGTCCGGCGACGCGGCCTTCCAGGACGCCGAGAAGGACTTCAGCGAGGACGCGCTGGCAAACGCCTGGGTCGACACGCGCAAGCTCGCCGGCATCGCGTCGCTGGGCGCACTCGGCACCATGAGCTCCGACCCACAGGCCGCGGCCGGCCTCTCGCAGTTGACCGAGGGGCTTAAGGGCATCGACTCGCTGACCGCCTCGGTCGAGGCCCGGGACAACGGGTTCGCATTCGCGGCGACACTGCATGGCCCGCGGGCCGGCGACATCGGCTTCGAGCCCAGCCTGCTCGACCGCGTCCCCGGCTCCGCCTTTGCGTTCCTGGCCGCGAACGATATCGGCCCGGCGATCGAGAAGGCGATCGCGGCGCAGACCCAGAGCGACCCGGCGGTGAAGCAGTTCGAGAATCAGACGGGCATCTCCATCAAGGACGATCTGGTGCCCCTGCTGACCGGCGAGCACCTGTTGTACGTCGGGCCGGGCCTGCCCATCGGCGGCGCGCTGATCCTGCAGACGCCCGATCCGCAGCAGGGCGCCGCGACCATGCGCAAGCTGACCGCCTTCGCCGTCAAGCAATCCGCCGGCCAGGTGCATGTCAGCGACCTGCCGGGCGGCAACGGCCAGCAGCTGCTGATCGGCCCCGGCCTGTCGCTGACCTGGCACGTCGAGGGCGATGCGATCGTGATCTCGACCGACGAGCGCGCCGGCACGCCGGCCGACGAGCCGATAGTCGACAGCCAGAAGTTCCGCGCCCTGCTCGACGAGTCCGGCGCGCCCGATGACGCCAAGGCGCTGTTCTACCTCGACACCCAGGGCCTGCTCGGCCTCATCCCTACCGCCCAGTCGATGGGCCCCGACGCCCGGGCGTTGGGCAGCATGCTGGCGTGGCAGGAGCGCGACTCCGACGTCTACCGCACCGGCTTCTTCCTCGAGATCCGGGCCGGCTCCGGGAACACGACCGGCTAGATCATCGCCGCGGCCGCCGGCCGGTACTCCCCGAACACGCCGCGCAGCGTGCCGCAGATCTCCCCCAGTGTGGCCTCCGAACGGACGGCCTCGAGGATCGGCGGCATCAGGTCGGCGGACCCCCGCGCGGCACCGGCCAGCGCGACCAGTGAGCCCTCCACCGCGGCGGCGTCCCGCGCTACCCGCAGCGCGGCCAGCTTGTCCCGCTGGGCATCCTCCAGCTGGGGCGGGACGTCGAAGCGCTCGGGCGCCGGGGTACCGTCTTCGACGAACGCGTTGACCCCGACCACGACATCCTCGCCGGCTGCCAGCCGGCGCTCCTTCTCGTAGGCCTCGTCGGCGATCAGCTGCTGGTAGACGCCCTGCTCGATGGCGGCCACGGCGCCGCCCAGCCGTTCGATCTCGTCCATCAGCGCCCGCGCGTCGCCCTCCAACCTGTCGGTCAGCGCCTCCACATACCATGAGCCGCCCAGCGGATCCGCCGTGTCGGTGATCCCGAACTCGTGCTGGAGCATCTGCTGGGTGCGCACGGCCAGGGTCTGGGCGTGCTGGGTGGGGATCGCGATCGCCTCGTCGAAGCACGACAGTGCCATCGACTGCACCCCGCCCAGGGCGGCGGCCAGCGCCTGCACCGCGGCCCGGACGATGTTGTTCTCCGGCTGCTGCAGGGTCAGCGTGGAGCCGGCCGTCTGGGTGTGCGTGCGCAGCATCAAGGAGCGCGGGTCGGCCGCCTGGAAGCGCTCGCGCATCAGCCGCGCCCACATCCGCCGCAGCGCCCGGTACTTGGCGATCTCCTCGAAGAAGTTCATGTGGGTGTTGAAGATCCACGACAGCCGGGGCGCGAAGTCGTCGACGCCGACCCCCCGCTCGAGCACGGCCTCGACGTAGGCGATCGCGTTGGACAGCGCGAAGCCCATCTCCTGAGCCGCCGTGCAGCCGGCCTCCCGCATGTGGTAGCCCGACAGCGAGATGGCGTTGAAACGGGGCGCGTCACGGGCGCACCAGGCGATCAGATCGGCCGCCAGGCGCAGCGACGGGCGGGGTGGAAAGATGTAGGTGCCCCGGGACACGTACTCCTTGAGCACGTCGTTCTGGGCGGTGCCGCGGATCGCCGCGCCGTCGCGGCCCTGGCGCTCGCAGGCAACCCGGTACATGGCCACCAGCACGGCGGCCGGTGCGTTGATGGTCATCGAGGTCGACACCTCGTCGAGGGGGATCTCAGCGAACATCGCCTCCACGTCGGCCACCGAGTCGACTGCCACACCCACCCTGCCGACTTCGCCCGCCGCCCGCGGGTCGTCGGAGTCGAGGCCCATCTGGGTGGGCAGATCGAAGGCAGTCGACAGGGCGGCCTGGCCCTGGCCGATCAGGAACCGGAACCGGCGGTTGGTCTCCTCGGCGGTGCCGAAACCGGCGTACTGGCGGATCGACCACGGACGTCCGCGGTACATGTCGCGATGGATGCCGCGGGTGTACGGGTACGCCCCCGGATCGCCGATCCGCTGCTCGTACTCGGCCGCCGGCGAGACATCCTTCGGGCCGAAGAACGGGCGATCCTCACTCACTCCCGCCTGCCCTCGCCCTCGCGCTCGGCCCCCACCAGCACGACCATCTTGCCGACGTGCTGGTTCTCCTTCATCATCTGGTGCGGCTCCGGGCACTCGGCGAAGGGGAACACGCGAGAGAGCACCGGCTCGATCTTGCCCTCGGCTACGAGCTGGTTGGCCCGGTTGCACTCGTAGGCGTTGGCGAAGTGGCTGCCGATGATCTGCTTCTGGCGCATCCACAGGTACCGGACGTCGAAGTCCAGGTTGAAGCCCGAGGTCGCCCCGCAGATCACGATCTTGCCGAACGGCTTG
>Ga0070683_100000460_pt1 | contig 28496 bp, 24 predicted proteins | sample KBSC713LmetaG_FD_64662 | JGI IMG/M metagenome (GOLD analysis project Ga0070683, IMG submission 64662) | Corn rhizosphere microbial communities from Kellogg Biological Station, Michigan, USA - KBS C7.1-3L metaG | ecosystem: Host-associated > Plants > Roots > Rhizosphere ... | reverse complement strand
GTCTGGTAGGCGTTGGCGTCGTTGACCGTGACGGTCGCGCTGGCGGTGGACTCCGTCCATGTGCCGGTCTTCCAGAACGCGCCCGACGCGGACGTGACGAGCGCGTTTGCGGCGGGGGCCGATCCCGCCGCGCCGGACGCGCCGCCCGAGCCTGCGGCAGCGCCTCCCTTGCCGCCGGCGGTCCCGGTCGTACCCGCGATCGCGCCGCCGCTGCCCGCCGTCGATGATGTCCCGGCGGCGCCGCCCGCTGCCGCCCCTCCGGATCCGCCGGTCGAAGAGATGCCGCCGCTGCCGGTCGTGCCGCCCGACGCGCCGCCTTCTCCGACGCCGGCGCTGCCCGAGACGTCGATCGTGCCGGCCGCGCCGCCGCTGGAGCCGCCCATCGCGCCGGTTCCCGACGTCCCGGCCGTCGCCATTCCGCCCGTACCGATCGGGTCGCCCGATCCCGCAGCGCCCGCCGGTCCTCCTGAATCGCCGGCCGCGCACGACAACGTACCGCCGACGAGCCCGACGAGCAGCCAACGACGCACAGCCCCGAATCGCACGAAGTCGATCATTCGTTTCGTGTATGCCCGCTCGGCGGCGCGGAGATCCGGCCCGTTCGCCGGTCCCGCGCCGCATCTCGCTTTTGCCAAGAAATCTCATTCCCTGTCACGGCCAGGGGATCCTCGCCGAGGCCGTCGGGCATAGCACCCACGGATCTGGAGAGTGTGGTCGGGGCCCGATCGACGCTCAATAGAGGAGGATCGCATGCGTTGCTCGCACCTGCGGGCGTTGCGCCACACGACTGCCGTGTTGTTTGCTGTCGTGTTCCAATCGGCTTGCACCCCCGGCGAGATGGTCGGCGATGAGGGCCACGGCGGAACGACCGGCGGGGTAGGCGCTGCCGCGGGACACAGCGGATCGGCCGGCAGCACGGGAGGCACGAGCGCGGGTGGCAGCACGGGCGTGAGTGGCACGAGCGGAGGCGGCGGATCGATCGGAGCGGGCACGGGTGGTGGTGGCGCCGGCAGCTCCGGCCAGGGCGGCGCAGCCGGGAACAGCGGCGGCTCCGCGGGCGGCGTCGGCGGGGCGGGTGGCGTCGGCGGGGCGGGTGGTTCCGGCAGTTCGGGCACATCGGGCGTGGCGGGATCTCGGGGCGGCGCGGGCGGGACGGCGGGACGCGGCGGCGCAGGCGGTCGCGGCGGCGGTACGGCCGGGACGGGGGGTGCGGGCACGACGGGGGCGGCGGGGACGGGCGGCCCGCCGCCCCCCGTGAAGAAGTACGTCGGCAACATCGACACGCGCGGTCAGGTCCGGTCGGACTTCATCGACTACTGGGACCAGCTCACGCCGGAGAACGCGGGCAAGTGGGGCTCGATCGAGGGAACCCGCGATCAGATGCGCTGGACCACCCTCGATGCGATGCACGACTACGCCAAGCAGCACAACATCGCCTTCAAGCAACACAACTTCATCTGGGGCAGCCAGCAACCGGGCTGGATTGGCGGGCTGTCGCAGGCCGACCAGAAGGCCGAGGTCGAGGAGTGGATCCGCCTGTACTGCGAGCGCTACCCCGACACGCAGCTCATCGACGTCGTCAACGAGCCGCCGCCGCACACGACGCCGGCGTATGTCGCCGCGCTCGGCGGCTCCGGAGCCAGCGGGTACGACTGGATCGCCCAGGCGTTCAAGTGGGCGCACCAGTACTGCCCGAGCTCGATCCTGATCTTGAACGACTACAACAACATCGAGTACGGCAACGACAACGCGCACACGATCGACATCGTCACGAAGATCAAGGCGGCCGGCGCGCCCATCACCGGTGTCGGCGCGCAGACGCACGCGGCCGCGAGTCTGTCGGCGAGCACGCTGCAGGCGAACATCGACAAGATCGCGGCGCAGACGGGCCTGCCCGTCTACATCAGCGAGTACGACCTGAACATCGCGGACGACAACCAGCAGAAGAACGTCATGCAGAGCCAGTTCACGATGTTCTGGAACGACAAGAACGTCGCCGGTGTCACCCTGTGGGGTTACATCGTCGGCTCGACCTGGGTTGCGAACAGCGGATTGATAACCAGCAGCGGCACGAAGCGGCCAGCAATGACGTGGCTGATGAGCTTCCTGGGCCGTTAATCAACGGAGAGAAAGGGACGCAAATGTCGTCACAATCAACGGGTGAAACGTATCGGGCGGCGGGGCCGCAAACGCGGCGACGGCTGCGTCTCATGATCAGCGCGCTCGCGCTGTCGACGGCGTTCGCGGCGGGCTGCGGCGCTGGCTCGGACGATGGCAGCGGCACCGCGGGCACGGGCGGGCCGGCCGGCACCGGCGGCTCGCAGACGACAGGCGTGGCGGGCACGACCGGGCGGGGCGGACAGACTGCCGGCACGAGCGGCCAGGCCGGCACCAGCGGCCAGGCCGGCACCGGCGGAGGCCCGACCGGCGGGACCGGCGGTAGCGCGACAGGCTCAGCGGGCGCGTCCGGAACGGCCGGGTCGACGGGCGCAGCCGGATCCGGAAACGCAGGCACGGGCGGCTCGGGGAACGCCGGCACGGGCGGCGGCGCGGCGGGCGTCGGCGGCTACGGCGGAGCGAGCGCCGGACGTGGCGGCCGCGGCGGTGGCGGAGGAAGCGGCGGCGGTGCGGGCGGCGCGACGGCTGGATCGACGGGAACAGCAGGCCGCGGCGGCTCTGGCGGCTCCGCGGTGGGAGGCGCTGGCGGCAGCGCTACCGGCTCTGGCGGCTCCGGCACCTCCGGGATGTCGAGCGGATGCGGCAAGGCGCCGGGCATCGCGAGCAGCATGTACAACAACGGTCAACACATCTCGATCACCGCCGCCAACATGCAGCGTCGGTACATCCTCAACGTCCCGACCAACTACGACAACACCAAGCCGTACAGGCTCATCATCGCGTACCACGAGCTGAACGGAAACGACGACGAGATGTACCGCAATCAGTACTACCACCTGCTTCCGCTCTCGAATAACAGCACGATCTTCGTGGCGCCCAACGGGCAGCAGAGCGGGGCGAGCTGCACACAGGCGAGCGGCTGCGGATGGCCGAATCCGCAGAACTCCGACATCGCGCTCGCCGACGCCGTCGTCGCGCAGATCGAACAGAACTTCTGCGTCGACACGAACCGGATCTTCGCGACGGGGTGGAGCTACGGCGGCAGCATGTCCTACAAGACCGCCTGCGAACGTCCGCTCGGCGGCGTCTCGAACGGCTTCGTGCGCGCCATCGCGGTCTACTCCGGCGCTCAGCTGAGCGGCAACTGCACGCCGAGCAAGCCCGTTGGCTACTACGCTTCACACGGAACCGGCGACTCGGTGCTGAACTACAGCCAGGGCGTGGGCCTGTACCAGAACTTCGCCAAGGCCAATGGCTGCACATACGTGGCACCGCCCTCGTCGGTCAACGGCAACCACGTGTGCAACACCTTGATGGGTTGCATGAGCGGCTATCCGACGGAATTCTGCGCGTTCAACGGCGACCACACGCCCGACCCGCGGGACTCCGGCCAGTCGACGAGCTGGGAGTACCAGAACGTCTGGACGTACTTCAGCCAGTTCTGACGGGCTACCCGCAGGCGAACGTCGTCACAGTCGTCGCGGCGAGCGGGGCCGTGAAGGTCCCGCTCGTCACGAGCTACGGCGGTAACAGCGCGTCGATGATCGCGGTCAGCCACGTGCCCGCGCGTGAGTCGAAGAGATTCATGTTCACGGGGTCTTCCCAGATCGCCCACCCGACGCCCGCGCTTTCGCATTGCCGGCGGACCTCCGTGACCAGCCGGGCGCGCGAGTCCAGCGCGCCGCCGTCCTGTGGTCCCCACTCGCCGTTGTAGACGGTGCGCCCCTGGCTCTGGCGGTAGGCCGTGATCAGCGCGAGCTGCGCTGTGATCGTCGCGGGCCCGGAAGGATTGGTGGCGGCGGGCTTCGTGTTGTAATCGTTGAACCACTGATTGGCCCAGGACGCGTCCTTGGCGGCCTGGACCGGATTGATCGCTGTCGCAGGCGGACCGGGAAACACCACGCCCGTCGTGAGATAGATTGGCCCCATCCAGTCCTGCCCTTGAAACGTGAAGAGCTTCGGTTCGTAGAGATGGATCGACGCCATGATGTTCGCGTCGTTGGGAAGTGTCAGCGTCGACAGCTTGGTTGGATCGGCCCAGAAGACGGAGTCGACGATCAGCAAGCGCCGCGGGTTGGTCGCGCGGATCGCCTGGATCGCCGGCAGCATGACGTCGTTCCATGTCGTGTCGAGCGCGGTGTTCGGTTCGTTGAGGAGCTCGAACGCGACCGTGTCCGGGCGACTCTGGTAGCGGGCCGCGATTTGCTTCCAGAGCGCGACGAAGCGGTCGCGATTCGCGTCGACGTTCGAAGCGAGCTCGTCATAGGCGTGCATGTCCACCACGACTGCGAGATTCGCGGCGGTCGCCTGGTTCAAGACGGTGTCGATCCGGCTGAAGAAGGCGGCGTCGATGGTGTAGGGCAACGAGGCTGCAGCGTGACCGCTGAACCGGATCGGTATCCGGACGTGGTCGAAGCCGCGCTTGGCAATGAACGGGAAGTCCTCGGCCAGGACCGTCCCGCCCCAGTCGCCTTCGTTCGGCGCTTCCAGTCGATTGCCGAGGTTGATGCCCTTCTTGAAGTGAGCGGCCGCCGCCGGAGCCACGCCGGACACGAACGGCTCGGGGCCCGAGCCATTCCCGGCCGAGCCACCGCCACCGTTACTGCCGGCACCGCCGCCGGTGCCACCGCGCCCGCTGCCACCCGCGCCGCCGCCGCCGGTGCCACCGCGCGCGCTGCCACCCACGCCGCCGCCGCCGGCGCCGCCGCGCGCACTGCCGCCCGCGCCGCCGCGCGCGCTGCCACCCGCGCCGCCGCCGCCCGATCCGCCATGCGCGGCTAGACCGCCGCTGCCGGCGGAACCCGTCGAGCTTCCGCCACTGCCGGTTCCCGCCACACCACCGCTGCCGCCGCCCGCGCCGGCACCCGCGGTGCCGCCAGTTGCGCCGGTGCCGGACGGTGCGCCCGCCTGACCGGCACTCCCGGCAGCACCACCTGTTCCCGACGATCCGCTCGCGGCGGCGCTGCCTCCGCTGGCGCCGCCCCGCGCACCGGCGCCGCCTGAGCTTCCCGCGACGCCCTCAGATCCCGAATCGGGCTTGGAGCTGGTCGTCCCCGAGCATCCGCTCGCGCCGAGAATCACGAACAGCGTGGCAGACGAGAGGATTGAACCTAGCGGACCGCGGCAAGAGCTCATGTCTGCCGTGAGCCATACACGCCAGAGCCTGGCGGCGTCTTCGCATCTTGTGGGCGATCAGGGGGCGAATCGGCCCTTCATTTCTTCGCTCACGCCCGTTCCGAAGAAGATGCGGGGCGGGCAGCCGAACGCCCGCTGGAAAGCCCGGTGACACTGCGAGTAGCTGCCGAACCCGGCGTCGATCGCGGCCGCCAGAAAATTGCGGTCCTCACCTTCGATCAGTTGAATGAAGCGAATCAAGCGCAGGCGCGTTCGGTAAGCGACCAGCGTCAGGCCAACGTCGCGGTGAAAGGTGCGACTCAGCTCGCTCGCGTTGGCGTGGATGATGCGCGCCAGCTCGCCTCGGTTCAGGTCCGGCCTTCCGAGCAACGAGCTCAGCGCCCGCACGGTGAGCGGGTGATGATCGGGAGTCCGAGCGCGCAATTGATGCGCGTCGCGCCAGATGTCGCCCAGGTGACGCTCGACGGCCGCCGTGTCAGCGCCCGATGTGTGGTCGGCACATGCCGTCCGCAAACTCGTCAACGCGGCGGAATCGAGCCGCAGCCGTGCCGCGCCGCCCGACGCACCGAAGACACGATCGGCGAGCACGTGCGCCGAGAAGGCGGGCGTCACGCCGATGACGTACAGGTCCAGGTCGGGGGTCGCATCCAGGAGAACGTGATCCTGGCCGGGCGGCCACCAGAGAAGGTCGCTCGCCGAGACCGAGATCGTCGATTCTCCGAATCCGAACACCGCGCGGCCGGCCGCGATCAGGTTCAGCTCCGGCTCGGCGTGAAAATGGCGCGGTCGCCGGGTCGCCGGGCGGTGATGCCAGACGTGGCCGCGCGCGGCGCCCGGGATAGGAAAAGGCTGGTACAGCGCCTCCGCCACCCCAGCAGGCTACCAGAGGTCGGGGCCGTCCGGCCGGACCGTTGCTGCATCCCTTGCGATTTTCCACAAAATGCGAATCCCCCCGCTTGGCTTTGCCTGCCGATCCTTGTTACGGAAACGATCACGCAAACCTGCTCGGCGCCCGGGCCGCGGCGCTTTCACGTATTCTTCGCCGCGACCGATGATCGCAATGGCCCTTCTGACCGCGATCGCCCTCGCAAACTCCGGGGCGGCGGCCCCCAAGGTCAGCGCGACGCCTTCCTGGCGCGGGCTGGTCGTCGTCCTGGTCTCGCCGACCGACGATGACGTCACCCGCAACGCGCTCGCGCGGATCACGGGCGAGCTCGCGGCGGCGCCGTTCAGGACGATCACCTTGCCGATCGATCCCGCCAGCGACGTGCTCGCGCAGATCGAGAGGGCGGGCGACGAACAATCGGCGACCGCGGCGTTCGCGATCGTGCGCGACGGCGATCCGGGATCAGGCCGGGTCACGATCTGGGTGTCGAGCCGCCTGACCGGAACGACGACCATCCGGCGAATGCCGGTCGAGGGCGGCGACGTGGATCGGTCCGCGACGCGGCTGGCGGTCGAGAGCGTGGAATTGATACGGGCGAGTCTCGCGGGGCTGTGGCCGTCGCCGCCCGTCGCGACGTTGCCCGAAACACCCACGTGCGCACCGCCGCCGGGCCCGCGCGTCGCGGTCGCGCTCAGCGTCGGTCGGACAACCGACTTCGACGATGCGCCCGCGTTCTGGATTCCCCAGCTGGCGGCGTCCTGGGGCCGGCCCGACGCGATCGGCGCGCGCGTGACGGTAGCCGGTTTCGGCCCAGGCGCCGACGTTTCGTCCCCCATGGGGAGCGTGCACGTCGGCCGCGCCATCGTGACGCTGGGTCTCGTTCGCTCGTTGAGGACCGATCGAACCGTCCAGCCCGTGCTCGGCATCGCGGCGGGCGTGCAGCGCCTATCGGTGCATGGCACGTCACCGCCGGAGCTGGCGCGCGATTCCAGCGCGTTCTCCGCGCTCGGGATGGCGAGCCTGGGAGTCGCGGTGGCGCTCGGTCCGCGCGTCGCCGTCGTCGTCGAGGCCGACGCGACGGTCGTCTGGCCGTCGTCGAAGGTCCGCATCGCCGGAAACGACGTCGCGATCTTCGATGGGCTCTCGCTCTTCCCGAATCTGGGCCTGCGGGCGATGTTCTAGGCGGTTGTGTCCATGCGGATGATGGCGAGAGCGGCATGCTAGGGTGCGCGCGGATGCGACGGGCGGCCCAGGCGATCTTTGGCGTCGTCGCGCTCGCTTCGTGCTCGCCGAATGTGCTCGTCGGAATCGACGAGTGCTCACCGGGGACGGCCGCGTGCGCTGGCCTCGTGCATCGATACACCTTCGACGGCGTCGGGACCACGGTGCTCGATTCGATCGGGAGCGCCAACGGGACCGTCGTCGGCGCTTCGCTCAGCGGAGACGGGACCCTGACGCTGGTGGGCCTGACCGGCAATCAGGCGCAGTACGTCGTGTTGCCGCACGGCCTGTTACGGCAGCTGCACGACGCGACCTTCGAAGCGTGGATCAACTGGGCCGGCTCCGCCGCCCACGATGGAACGCGCACGCCCTGGCAGCGCATCTTCGACTTCGGCGAAGGGACCACCGGCATCGAGGGCGAACAGGCCTCCGGCGCGGACGCGCGGAGCTACCTTTTTCTGACGCCACAAACCCAGCCACGAACCGCGACGGAGGACATCTATGCGCGGGTCGCGTACCAGGTTCCCCACGACCCGCAGTCCGTCTCTCTCGAGACCGTCGTCAACAACACCAGCCCGTTGCCGATCGACGTCGACACCCACGTGGGCGTGGTGATCGATGCCGGCGCCCACCGGATGTCGCTCTTCGAGAATGGGGCGATCGTCGGCTTCACCGCCTTCACGCAGGACGATCCCTTGAGTTACATCTACGACATCAACAACTGGCTCGGCCGCTCGCAGTTCCCCGCGGACGACGGCTTCTCGGGCACCTTCCTCGAGTTTCGGATCTATTCGGTGGCGCTCACCGCTGCGCAGATTCAAGCCAGCCACGACGCCGGCCCCGACAGGGTCCCGTGATCCGCCGCCCGATGCGATGCCGCTACGGGGGCAACAGCGCGTCGACGATCTCGGTCAACCACGTGCCCGCGCCCGAGTCGAAGAGGTTCATGTTCACCGGGTCTTCCCAGATCGCCCACCCGATGCCCGCAGCTTCGCATTGCTGCCGGACCTCCGTGACCAGGCGGACGCGCGAGTCCAGCGCGCCTCCGTCCTGTGGTCCCCACTCGCCGTTGTAGACAGCGCGGCCCTTGCTTTGCCGGTACGCATCGATCAGCGCGATCTGTGCGGCGACCGTGGCGGGTCCGGAAGGATTGGTTGCGGCGGGCTTCGTGTTGTAGTCGATGAACCACTGGTTGGCCCAGGCCGCGTCCTTGGCGGCCTGGACCGGTTCGATCGGTGTCGCGGGCGGACCGGGAAAGATCACGCCGGTCGTGAGGAAGGCCGCCCCTATCCAGTCTTGCCCTTGAAACGTGAAGAGCTTCGGCTCGTAGAGGTGGATCGACGCCATGATGTTCGCGTCGTCGGGAAGCGTGAGCAGCGACAGCCTGGTCGGATCGGCCCAGAAGACGGCGTCGACGATCAGCAAGCGCCGCGGGTTGGTCGCGCGGATCGCCTGGATCGCGGGCAGCATGACGTCATTCCAGATCGTGTCGAGCTGGCCGTTGGGTTCGTTGAGCAGCTCGAACGCGACCGTGTCGGGCCGGCTCTGATAGCGGGCCGCGACTTGCGTCCAGAGCGCGACGAAGCGATCGCGATTCGCGGCGACGTTTGACGCGAGGTCGTCATACGCGTGCATGTCCACCACGACGGCGAGATGCGCGGCGGCCGCCTGGTCCAGGACCGTGTCGAGCCGGCTGAAGAAGGCGTCGTCGATGGTGTAGGGGGATTCGGTCAACGCGTGGCCACTGAACCGGATCGGTATCCGGACATGGTCGAAGCCGCGCTGGGCGATGAACGGGAAGTCCTCGGCCTGAATCGTTCCGCCCCAGTCGCCTTCGTTCGGAGCTTCCAGTCGGTTGCCGAGGTTGATGCCCTTCTTGAAGCGCGCGGCGGCGACGGGAGGAACGCCCGCGACGAACGGCTCCGGACCCACCGGGCCCGTGCCCGAGCAACCGCTCGCGCCGAGAATCACGAGAAGGCCAATGGACGCGAGAATCGAACTCCGGTGACCGTGGCAGCAGCGCATTTTCTGTGTGAGCCATACACGCCGGCGCCACGCGGCGTCTTCGCATCTTGTGGGCGAAGTGTCGCCAGACGCCGGCGCGTCGGGCGATTCCCTGACAACCCGACGACTGTTCCGACAACTGTTGGTATGCCTGTTGCCCGCCTCCCCGCAGCCGTCTTGGTGGCCGGTTTGGGCCTCGGCGTCACCCAGGTCGCCGAGGCGAAGCCGTTCGAGAGCTATCTCAAGCCGACGCCCATCACCTGCTCGGCGCTCAGCTCGGCGTCGTGGGGCGTGGCGGGCGTGTTGCCGCGCGACCTGTGCAACGGCATCGAGAGCGCGAAGGGCGCGGCCGTTCCGCCCGACTTTTATTACTGGGACGGGCAGATCATCCGGGCCAGGGACGGCAAGTACCACATGTTCATGAGCACCTTCGGCCCCGGCACGGTCGGATTTCAGAACTGGACCAACTCCGACGCCTACCATGCCGTCAGCGACAACGGCGTGCTGGGGCAGTACCAGCGGCAAGGGTACGTGTACAGCAACAACGGCTCGCACAAGGGCCACAACGTCTCGGCTGCCGAGCTTCTCGACGGTACATACGTCGTCGTCGTCAGCGAGATCGTCCCCTTCACCATCTACAAGTCGAACTCGCTCGACGGTCCGTGGACTGGATGTACCGCCTCGATCCAGGCCAACGGCATCAAGACGAGTTCAACCACGACCTGCCCGCCCGGCGGCGCTTGCAATGATACGCACTATGACTCCAACGTCAGCCTCGTCGCGCGCCCCGATGGAAAGTTCGAGATCGCGCAGCGCCACGGGTTCATCGCGATCGCGGACACCCTGTGCGGTCCCTACAAGATGCAGAAGCCGACGTGGACCTATCCCGCGGCCAATCTTCCCAACGTCGACAGCATCTATCCGAAGCGGACCTCGATCACGGGCGTGAGCAACCCGACCTATGGTTGGGAGGAGGATCCGCACATCTGGTACAGCGCGGGCACCTACCACGTGATCTATTCGGGCTCGCAAGATCGCGTCGGCTACCACCTCTATTCGACGGACGGGATCACGAACTGGAAGGACAACGGGTACGCGTGGTCTCCGCGCGATTACCAGAAGATCTTCTGCTACGAGGGAAGCACCACCTGCAACCAGTGGTACAAGATGGAGCGGCCCGGCGTGGTCCTGGAAAACGGCCACCCGACCCACATCACCTGGGCCGTCGCCGACGTCGACAAGGACAATCAGATACCGGCCGGCTCGAACCACGGGAGCAAGGTCATCGTGGTGCCGTTCGACGGCGTGGCGTTCGACGCTGACTTCGGCACGAGCGGCGCCGGCGGAACTGGCGGCAGCACCGGCGCGGGCGGCGTCACGGGAACGGGCGGAAGTGGGGGCGGCGGCGGCGCGGGGCGTGGCGGCACCTCGGGCGCGGCGGGAGGCAGCGGCGGCGGCGCAGGGCGTGGTGGCGCCTCGGGCGCCGCGGGCGGTGGCGGCGCGGGACGTGGCGGCGCCACCGGCGGCACGGGCGGCGATGGTCGTGGTGGCACGACGGGCGGCGCGGGGGGAAGTGGCGGCGCTGCCGTGACCGGTGGTGCGTCGGGCGGCGGCGCGACTGGCGGCGCGACCGGCGGCGGTCCTTCGACCGGCGGTGTCGGCGGCAGCTCTCCAACGGGTGGGGGCAGCGGCAGCTCTCCCACCGGCGGTCGCGGTGGAGGCGGTGGTGTCGGCGGCAGTACCGGTGGCTCGTCGTCGGGCGCCCGCGGCGGCAGCGACGGCGCTGGCGGCTCCACGTCCATCACGGGCGAGGACCTTTCTTCGGGCTGCAGCTGCGCGTTGGGCGCGTCGTCGCGCGACGTCGCGCTCGTGCCCGGTCTGCTGATGGGCGCGCTGGCCATGCTGACAACCAGGCGGCGGCGTCGCAAAGCCTGAGCTCGAGAGCTACGTAGGCGCGTAACCGGACGCGCCGCCGGGCGTAGCACCAGGTGCGATGCGAGCACCATCCGTTCTGTTGTTGCTGGCCGCGGCTGGCTGCTCATCGACCGCGCGCGGCGCGCCGGTGGTGTGGCGCCGACCCGTCCTCGTCGAGCTGTACACGTCGCAGGGGTGCAGCGCGTGTCCTCCGGCGGACGCGTTCGTGCGGCAGCTTCCGGCGCGGGGCTTCGGGCGGGACAAGGTCATCCCGCTCACCTTCCACGTCGATTACTGGGACCGGCTGGGTTGGGAGGATCCGTTCGCGAGCGCCGCCTTCACGGAGCGCCAAGAATGGTACGCACGCTCGACCAAGCTACGATCGCCGGATGGCGCTTCCGGGCTGGACGGGCTCTACACGCCGCAGATGATCGTCGACGGCACGGTCCAGTTCTCCGGCCAGCGCCAGCAGACGGCGCTGCGTGAGATGGAGCTCGCGTCGGAACGGGCACCGGCATTCCAGCTGGCGGTGCGGGCGGCCATCACAGGACCGCGCGTGGACGTGACGGTGCAGAGCACGGCGACGGGAGATCCGGGGCGCGATCGGGATTGGCGGCTTGTCGCCGCATTGGCTGCGAAGAAGGCCCATACGGCGGTCGCACGCGGTGAAAACGCCGGCGAGGCGCTGGACGAGGTCGCGGTCGTGCGCGCGCTGTCCGAAGCGCGCGCGATGCCTTCGCCGGGGGGCGCCGCGCGAATCCAGCTCTCCAAGCCCGCCGATCTGGCGTGGTCGGACGTCGAGCTGGTCGTCTTCGTTCAGTCCGAGACGACCCGGGAGATCGGAGCCGTCCACGCGCTGGACGGGCGGCAGATCGGCGCCAGGTAGGCGCGCGCCGCCGAACGAGCCCGCGAACAGCGGGCACCCGCAGCGCGTGTCGGCATCCAAGGTCCCGTGCGCGTGGCGGAGATCTGGCGGTATCCAGTCAAATCGATGGGCGGCGAGCTGTTGCAGCAGACCGACATCGGCGAGGACGGCATTCCGGGCGATCGCATCGTCCAGGTGCGGGACACGCGCGGACGAGTCGTCACCTCGCGGTCGCGTCCTCGGCTCTTGCTGCACCGCGCGGCGTTGGGCACGGATGGCGAGCCACGCGTCGACGGGCGCACCTGGAGCGACGCCGACGTCGCCCGCGACGTCGAAGCGGCTGCCGGTCCTGGCAGTCGTCTCGTGCGTGACGAGGCCCGGGAGCGGTTCGATGTGTTACCGCTGCTCGTCGCGACCGACGGCGCGGTTGAATTCCTCGGCTACGATCGCCGACGCTTTCGCCCGAATCTCCTCATCGCGGACGTCCCCGGCCTCGCGGAGCGCGACTGGGAAGGGCGGCGTCTCCAGGTTGGCGAAGCGGTCGTCGAGATGGTGAGCCTTCGCGAGCGCTGCATCATGACGACTTTCGATCCCGACACGGCTGCCCAGGACACCAGCGTCTTGCTGAAGATTCATCGCGAGCTGGACGGCGTGTTCGCGCTCGACTGCGCCGTTGTGCGGCCCGGTCGCGTGCGTGTCGGGGATCGCGTGCAGCTCCAGCGCGGGTAGCGCAAGCACCAGCGCTGTCGCCGGCCGCGGCGCGCCTCGCTGAAACGAGGAAGGCTTCTCAGACGAGCCGCTTGCGGGTCACGAAGTGCGCCACGACGCTGATCAGCGCCAAGACGATCAGGACGTGAATCGCCGCCGATGCGACGTGGAAGATTCCGAAGCCACCAACCCACGCGAGAGCCAGAATCACGGCGAGCAACAACAACATTGAGACCTCCCCAGGACGCTGAGGGAAAATCCGTCAGGTCCTGCCCCGAATGTAAGGACACCTGGGCGGCACGCCAGGCGCGACGTCCATCGGCGCCGCCGACTATTTCTGGGCCTCGGGGGCCGATTGCGTCGACCCCACAGATGCCTTGAGCCGGCCGAGTTCAGCCGAGGCTTTGCTGTGGACGGACGCCGCGACATTCGCCGTTTCGTGAGGAATCTTGCGAACCGAGCGCCAGCCGAACACGCCCAGGGCGGTGGCGGCGAGCAGCACAAAAGCGAGCACGAGGGGCGTGTAGTTCCGGGGAACGCGGTCAAAGTCGCGGAAACCCAACTTGGGCGGGACGAGCGACGGATCGTTGTAGGGCAGGTTCTCGTACTCCGTGGCCTCCAGCTCCTCCCCTTTGCGGAAGAACGACATGGTCCGCGAGCCGAGCCCCGCCGCCGTTGTCTTGATCTTCGTGAGCAGGATGATCCTTCGACTCGGTCGTCCCGGAAGATTCGAACCAGCAATCATGTGCGCGCTCATTGTGAACCTGTCTTTCTAAGGCCCCAGCAAAGCTGCCCATCCGTCGGACTGGGTCAAGCGCTCGCGCGCGGCGTGTGACAACGCGCCGGCAAACAGGCCGGCGCGCGACTGGTAGCTGCCGGCGGCGGCCGGACGACACTTCGCGCGCTGCGGTTTGACCATCGACTGGGCTACGATCGCGCCTGACGGCAGCGACGGCTCAACCGAAAGTCCACGGCCGTGCTCGGCTTTGATGACGGCCCGCCAAGGAACCTCCCGGTGGCTGCGCCAGACAACAAATGAGAGCAGGTGGTAACGCCACGCGTTCGTCACGAGACAAAGCGCCGCTCCCGCATCGTTTCCGGGGGCAGGCCCGGTGGCACATGCGTTGCCTCAGTCCATCACTGTGGGGAAAACACGCATTGGATCGGTTCTCGTCGTCGACGACGATGATGATTGGCGGGCCATGATCGCCGACGTCCTGGCTGAGGCGGGGTTCCTCGTCACAACGGCGGATGATGGTCGAGCTGCCGTTGAATCCTGGCAGCGCGCGAGAGCGCAGGTGGTCGTGACTGATGTTCAGATGCCGGTCATGAACGGCTGCGAGCTGCTCGCAACGCTCCAGTCGATCGACCGGAACGTTGCGGTCATCGTCCTGACCGCCGATGACCTGTCCGACGCGGGCTCGACCTTCGCCGGAGCCTTTCGGGTCATCCAGAAGCCCGCGCCGGCCGACGCCGTCGTATCGGCCGTGACCGACGCGCTCCTTCGCGATCGCCTGCCGAGGAGTCGCCCGATTGCGAACGCGGCGCGCGCGGTCCTGTCCCTCGGTCGCGCGACACGCCACGCTGCCCTGTCCAGTGCCGCGAGCTTTCTGCGCCCGAGGAAGGACGCCGAAGGGCCTGTCGTTCGTAAACGACGACGAACGGGGATGGCCGTGGCGGGGTTCGGAGCAGCGGCCGCCGTTGCGCTCTTGATCGCAGCGGTACGCGGTCTGGCTGTCTAGCCAGGGTTCGATTCTTCAGGCTCGCTCCGTTCGGTTCCGCCTCTCGTGGCGCGCGCGTGCACGCCCGTGCTAAGCCCGGTTGCTCGCCGTGCCCGGGTCTCGCGCTTCTTCCTCGACCGCTACCTCCGCCGCCGCGCTCGACGCCGCGCTGCTGCGCGAGCTCGCCAACACCTGGGCCGAGCTGGCGCACAGCCACTTCCGCGGCGCGCTGCGGCCGCCGGCCCTCGAGCTCGCCGACACGTCCACGCGCCTGGGCGCCTGGCACCGCGCCACGCGTACGATCTCGCTATCGCGCACGCTGGTGTACGGGCAGCGGTGGGGCACCGTGCGCGAGGTGTTCAAGCACGAGCTCGCCCACCAATACGTCGACGAGGTGATGGGCATCCACGACGAGACGGCGCACGGACCCGCCTTCACCGAGGTGTGCCGCGCGCGCGGCATCGACGCATCCGCCGCCGGGCTTCCGGCGGCCGGCGCGGACGGCTCGCCCGCGCCCGGCCCGACGCCGATCGTCCGCCGCATCATGAAGCTGCTCGCGCTCGCGTCCAGCGCCAACGTTCATGAGGCCCAGGCCGCGACGAACGAGGCGCGGCGTCTCATGCTGCTGCACAACGTCGACGCGGCCGCGACCGTCGCGGCGGACGGGTTCTCGTTCCGGCACGTCGGCGAGACGAAGGCGCGATCGGACGCGAGCGCGCGCATCCTGGCGGGGCTGCTGGGGCAGCACTTCTTCGTGAGCGTCATCTGGGTGCCGTCGTACCTCGCGTCGGCGGCGCGGCGCGGGTACGTGCTGGAGCTGTGTGGCACCGCCGCCAACCTGGACGTCGCCGTCTACGTGCACGGTTTCCTGACCGACACCGCGGAACGCCTGTGGCGCGCGCACAAGGTCGAGCACGGCATCCACTCCGACGTCGAGCGACGGCGCTTCCTCGCGGGCGTCATGACGGGCGTGGGCGAGAAGCTGGCCGCGGGCGAGCGCGAAAGCCGCCGCGAGGGCCTGCGGACCGACCTCGTGCGCCGCGCCGACGCCGCGCGCGACGCCTACCTGCGCACGCGCTACCCACGCGTGTCGACGCGCGCCGGGGCGTCGCTCACGCGCACCGCCGAGTACGAGCGCGGCCGCGAGGCGGGCCGCAACATCGACCTGCGCCGCCCCGTGAGCTCGACGGCCGCCGCGCAGCGCCTTCTCCCGTCCGGCGGGGCGCCGCGGATCCAAGGGAACCTCGGTCCCGTTCAGGGAGCGAAGCGGTAGCCGCTGCCGCGCACGGTGAGCAGATGCTTCGGGCGGTCGGGATCGGCCTCGAGCTTCAGGCGTAGCTGCGCGACGAAGTTGTCGACGGTCCGTCCCTGGCCGCGGTGGACGAGACCCCAAACCTTTCGCAGGAGCTCGTCGCGCGCGAGCACACGACCGCCGCTGCCGCACAGGAACGCGAGCAGCTCGAACTCGCGATGCGTCAGCGCGACCGGCGCTCCGGCGCGCGAGACGGTCCGTCGTGCCGGATCGACGACGACGTCGCCGAACCGGACCACCTGTTCGGCGCCCGGCGGTGTGGCGTCCGCGTTCGCCGGCGGCGATTCGGTGGGCATCGGAGCGCGGCTGAGACGCGAGCGTCGCAGCAGGCCCGCGACCCGCGCGAGCAGCTCGGCGAGGGCGAACGGCTTCGTGACGTAGTCATCCGCGCCGAGGCGCAGCGCCGCGACCTTGTCGAACTCGTCCTGGCGCGCCGACAGCACGATGACAGGCACGTGGTTGTTCGCCTCGCGCAAGCGCTCGAGCACCCACAGCCCGCTCTCCTTGGGCAACGTGATGTCGAGCAGCACGAGCGCCGGGTCGGTCTCCGAGATCCGCACAACCGCGGTCTCGGCGTCCCCCACGGTCTCGGTGCGATGCCCCAGGAGCCGCAGGTTCAGCGCCAGCCCTTCCGCAATCGCGGGGTCGTCCTCGACGATCGTCACCAGCGTGCCGGCCGCTGCCGCTTCGGCGATGGTCACGCGGCCTCCGCGTGTTCGCGGGGCAGGACGATACGAAACCGGGCCCCGCATGGCTCGTTGGCGAAGACGTCGACCGTCGCTCGGTGCGCGGTGACGATCGCCCGCACGACCGCGAGGCCCAGGCCCGTGCCGACGCTGCCGCTGTGCGCGGCGGCGGAGCCGCGCTGGAACTTCTGGAAGATCAGCCCGCTCTCCTCCGCCGTCACCCCCGAACCGTTGTCGCCAACCTCGATCGTGACGTGGGCGGCGTCGCCGGTCGCGCGGACGTCGATGTGCTTGCCCTCGGCCGGCGTGTACTTCCAGGCGTTGACCAGCAGGCAGGTCACCGCCTGCACGAGCGCCTCGCGATCGCCCCGCACGACGAGGTCGGGTTGAACGCTGACCTCGAGATCCCCCTCCTCGCCGAGCCGGACGGCGTCGAGCGCCGCGCGCGCGTCGTTCACGATGTCCGAGACGGCGACGGGGCGCCGATCGAAGGCCGTGTGGCGCGACTCGATCTTGGAGAGCGTCGAGAGCTTGCCGACCAGACCGTCCAGCCGGCCCAGCTCCTGGTGAACGATCGTGAGGCATCGCTGCCGCTCGCCGGGATCCGTGACCCGGTCGTCGCGGAGCGTCTCGATGAACATTCGAATCGAGGTCAGCGGCGTTCGAATCTCGTGCGAGACCGCCGACATGAACTCGTTCTGGATCGCCGCCAGGCTCGCGCCCCGGGTCACGAACAGCGTCCCCAGACCGTAGCCCGCCAGAGCCGTGGCGCACAGCGCGAGCACGAGGATGCCACCGACGACGGCGACCGACTTCGACCCCGTCGCCACCAGGACGATACCAATGACGGTGATGAACACCGTCGGTACCAGCGCGGTCAGCGTGAAGATCAGCCGCGCCCGGTTGAGGAACACCGTGGTGGGCGATCGGAGCTTCACTCCGACATTCTGACAGAAGAGGGGCCGATCAGGCGGCGCGGGCTTGAATCTCGTGCGTGGCGGCCGAGCCCGCCTCGGGACGGGGCGCGGCGACGACGTGGGCCGGGGGCTCCCGCAGATCCCAGATGACACCCGTCAGCGCGAGCAGGCGCAGCACGTAATAAGTCATATCGATCTGCCACCAGCGAAACCCCTGCCGGACCGAGCTCTGGTAGTGGTGGTGGTTGTTGTGCCACCCCTCGCCGGTCGTGAGCAAGGCGAGCAGCCAGTTGTTCCGCGACGCGTCGCCGGTGGCATAGCGCTGGTTGCCGAACACGTGGGCGAGCGAGTTGACCGAAAACGACCCGTGCCAGAGCAGCACCGTCGAGACGAAGTAGCCCCAGACGAGGGCGTGCGCACCACCGATGAAAAGGAAGGCGAGCGCGAGCGCAACGGTGGGCACCATCGCCATCGCGCGGTGGTTCAAGAAGCGGAGCTCGGGATACTTCATCAGGTCCGAGACGGACGTTTCGTCGGTCTTTTGCCAGTCGGGCCGCAGGATCCAGCCGAGGTGCGAGTACCAGAACCCGCGCCGGCCCGGCGAGTGGACGTCCAGCTCGCCGTCCGATTGCTTGTGGTGCCAGCGGTGATGACTCGCCCACCAGATCACGCCCTTCTGCGCGGCGCTCTGCGCCCCCAGAGCCAGCACGAACTGGAACCACCGCGAGGTCTTGAAGGTCCGGTGCGAGAAGTAGCGATGGTAGGCCGCGGTGACGACGAACATGCGCACGAAGTACGCGCCCAGCGCCAGGCCCAAGCCCGACCAGGAGAATCCGCAGGCGATCACCCCGACGACGGCGGCGACATGCACCCCCCAGAACGCGAAGGTCGTCGCGCGGAGGTACGATCGCCAGGGAACCGGCGAAAGAGTTTGCGCATTGGATGGTGTGTGCAGCATCGCCTGATTCGTACCCCGCACGCTGTCAGCGACGAGCCATGACTTGGTCACGATTGCGTCAGGCCATGCCGCGCCGCGCGGCAATTCCGACCCATCCGCGGTGATGGGGGGGGACTATACGTCAGTTGCGGGCACGAACGCTTCGAGATCGGCCGCGAACCTGGGCCCCATGGCGACCTCGATCAGGTGGGCCGTCTCCTGTTCGCTCGGCGAGGCCAGCGCCTTCTCGGCAAACGCCACCGCCTCCTCCATGGACGACCGACGAATGATCGCCTTCACCATGGGCAGCGCGTGCGGCTCCATCGACAGATCGCGCAACCCGAGGCCCAGGAGAAGCCAGGTGAGGGCAGGATCGCTCGCCATGTCGCCGCAAAGCGAGATGGGGACTTGCGCGAGGTTGGCTGCGTCGATCGCCTGCTTCAAGAGACGAAGAACAGCCGGCTGGAGCGGGTTTCGCAGATGCGCGACGTCGACGTTCTCGCGATCGGCGGCAAGGGCATACTGAATGAGGTCATTGCTGCCAATGCTGAAGAACTTTGCCTGCTTCGCGAGCAGGTCAGCCGTCAAGACGGCGCTCGGTGTCTCGAGCATGATGCCGATTGGCAGATGCGCGTCGTACGCGACCCCTTCGGCCGTCAGATCCGCGCGAACGCTGGCGCAGATCGTCAGCGCCCGCCGCAGCTCGGTCGGGCTCGTCACGAGCGGCAACAAGATCCGCGTGGGTCCAGACGTCGAAGCGCGATAGAGCGCCCGCAACTGCGTCCGGAAGATGCTCGGCTGATCGATCGAGAACCGGATCGATCGGACGCCGAGGGCAGGATTGGGCCCCTTCGGCATCTTGATGGCCAGCGGGAGCTTGTCTCCTCCGAGATCCAGCGTTCGGAATGTCACGGGGCGACCGGCGACCGCCTTCAGGACCGCGACGGCGTCTTGATGCTGCTCGTCCTCGTCCGGCAGATCGGGACGGTCCAGATACAGGAACTCCGTGCGAAAGAGGCCGATCCCCTCGGCGCCGGCCGCGGTCGCGGCGGCGACGCCGAGAAGAGACTCGACATTCGCGCTCAGAGTGACGTGGACTCCGTCTGTCGTCACAGCAGGCAGGTCCTTCTCCGCGAGGAGCTGCGCGTCACGTTGGCGTAGGGCAGTGATGCGATTGCGGTATCTTTGTTGCGTCTCCTCCGACGGGTCGACGATGACGTCGCCTCGAAGGCCGTCGACGATGATGACGGTGCCCGAAAGGATGCTGCCGGAGACCTGTTTTACGCCGATGACGTAGGGCAGCTCCAGCGCGCGGGCGACGATCGCGGTGTGGGAAGTGCTTCCGCCGTTCTCGGTGACAAGCCCCGCGACACCCGCTGCGTGGAGATGGAACGGGTCGAGCGGGCCCAACTCGACCCCAACGACGATCGAGCCCGGGAGCGCGCTCTCGGTGCGCGCCTCGGGCAGCCCGAGCAGGGTACGGATCAGTCGCTCGCCGACGTCCTCGAAGTCGCCGCCGCGTTCGCGAAAATACGGATCGGGGAGCCGCCGGAAAACCGATCGGACATGGTCCAGCGCGCGCGTGACGGCCCACTCGGCCGCCAAGCACTCCTCGAGAATCAATCGCCGGGAGACCCCGGCGATCTCGGGGCTGCGCAACATCATGCGATGGGCCTGGACCAGATCAGCGCCGGGGGCCTTTCCGTCCGTGAGCCGTCGCTGCAATCCATCGAGCTGCTGATCGGCGCTGACGATGCCCTCTTCGAGGTGCGCGAGCTCGGCGGCACGATCTCGGCGCAGGATGCGGCGCTCGGCGACGGTGACCTTTGTGGCGAGCAGGTGCGCCGGTCCCATCGCGATCCCGCGGGACGCACCCTCGCCACGAAAGTGGATCATCTGTCCGGTCACGGTCGCTCCGACCGCTGTGTCAGCGGCGGGACGATAGCGATCGCCGTGCCAGGACAAACTGCTTGGCAAGCCACCGAAACCGGAGCCCGCAAGTGACGGCAACGAACGACGCCAAAACGAAAAGCACGATCATCTGGGTTCCCTGTTCCGCGTCTGAGAATGGAGACGCGTCCATTTGAGGGTGAGACGTCGCGCTACGAGGCCGACCTTCCGGTTCCGCCCGATCGCCTCGTACTTTGTGCTCTGGAACAGCCCAAGGTGCAAGGCATCTCGACATTCGTTGACGACTTTGAAGGCTCTGCTTGCGCGCCCAGCAGATAGGGCGTAGCAGTGGGACAGCAGTTGCCGTCGCGGAGTCGACGGCTCGACGCTCGGCCAGCGTAGCGACCTGGTGACCCGGAAAGGGAGGCACCATGGAGTCGGATGACATCTCTGCGCGCTCGACGGAGCGCAGCTCGCTACGTGCGCCGGACGCTGACGCCGGCGAGTCGAAGGTCTACGTCGCGTTCGTTGGAACCTACCCGCCGCGGCGCTGCGGGATCGCCACCTTTACGCGTGACCTCGCCGCTGGAATGAGCGCGGCGAGCGCGCGCGTGAGACCGCTCGCCGTCGCCGTCACCGACGAAGGAGGCGGATACGAGTACCCGGACGAGGTGGAATACGAGATCCGGCAGGGAGCGAAGGGCGACTACGCGCGTGCCGCCGAGTTCATCAACTACAAGGACGTCCGCTGGCTCTCCCTGCAACACGAGTATGGAATCTTCGGTGGCGACGATGGCGCCTACATCCTCGACTTGCTGAGCGCGCTGCGCGTGCCTGCGATCGTCACGCTGCATACCGTTCTCGACCAGCCGTCGGAGTCGCAGCGGAAGATCGTGCAGAGGATCGCCAAGAGCGCGCCCCTCGTCGTGATGAGCCACGTTGCGGCCGACCTGCTCGCGCGGCGCTACGACGTGGCGGGCGCACGCGTACACATCGTCCCGCACGGCATCCCGGACATGCCGCCACGCGATCAAGACGTCCTCAAGGCGGGGTTCGGCATCGTCGGTCGCCGCATGCTGCTGACGTTCGGGCTACTCGGGCCGAACAAGGGCATCGAGACGGTCATCCGCGCGCTGCCGGCCGCGATCGCCGCATGCCCCGACCTCGTGTACTTCGTCGTCGGGGCCACTCACCCCGCCGTTCTCCGGCAGTACGGCGAGGCCTACCGCACGACGCTCGAGCGCGAGGCCGAGCGTCTCGGCGTTCGCGATCACGTGGTGTTCCGCGATCAGTACGTCACGACGGACGAGCTCTGTCGCTACCTGCAGGCCGCCGACATCTTCGTGAGCCCGTACCTGAACGAGGCCCAGGTCACGAGCGGCGCCCTTTCCTACGCGATGGGCGCGGGCGCCGCGGTGATCTCGACGCCGTATTGGCACGCGCGCGAGCTGCTCGCCGAGGGGCGCGGCCGCGTGTTCCCGTTTGGCGATAGCGCGAGCCTGGCGCGGGAGATCGTCGCCCTCTTTCAAGCCCCGGCGGAGCTCCGCGCCCTCCGGGAGCGCGGCTACCAGTACACGCGTGGGTTCACGTGGCCGCGCATCGGTGCGACCTACGTCGAGCTCGGCGCGGCCCTGCCGGCCAATCCGGGCCGACGATTTCACAGGCGCGAGCAGCCGCGCGCGAGCAGCCTGCCCGAGCTGCGGCTCGATCATGTCCTGCGGCTCACCGACGACACAGGCATCGTCCAGCACGCGACCTTCAGCGTCCCGGCCCGCGAGAGCGGGTATTGCGTCGACGACAACGCGCGCGCGCTCATCGTCGCCCTGCACGCCGACCGCCTGACCGGGTCGCGAGACGCCAAACGGCTCGTCTCGACCTATCTCGCGTTTCTCCACGCCGCCCAGACCGAGGGCGGCGCTTTCAGGAACCTCATGAGGTACGACCGTTCGTATGGTGACGAGCCGGCGTCCGACGACTGCACGGGGCGCGCGCTGTGGGCCCTGGGCACGGCCACGCAGCTCGCGAGAGACGACGGCCATCGCCGTCTGTCGCGCCAGATGTTCGAGCGCGGTCTCGAGCGAGCGCGGGAGCTCGGGCCACGTGGGACGGCGTTGACGATGTTTGGCATCGTGAGCTTTCTGGCGGCGCATCCCGAGGTGGCGCCGGCCGTCGATCTTCTTCGCCGTCTGGCGGATCGCCTCTGCGCCCTCTACCGCGAACATGCGACCGACGACTGGCGCTGGTTCGAGCCGACCTTGACCTATGACAATGCCCTCGTGCCGCTCGCGCTCTGGCGGGCCCACGCCATCACGAAGGATCCAGCGAGCCGGACCGTCGCCGAGGAGACGCTCGCGTTCCTGGAAGAGACCTCCTTCTCGGACGATCGCTTGGCGCTCGTGGGAAACGCGGGCTGGCATCGACGGGGCGGCCCGCGTGCCGCCGCGGACGAACAACCCGTCGATGCGACCGCTTTCGTCCTGGCGTTCCGCGGCGCTTACCTCGTGACCGGTGACCACCGTTACCTGCGCCGGATGCGCGAGTCATTCGCCTGGTTCCTGGGCGCCAATCGGCTCGGGATTTCGGTCTACGACCCGGCAACCGCGGGCTGCCGCGACGGACTGGGCGAAACCGCGCCCAACCTCAACCAGGGAGCGGAGAGCACGGTGTCCTTCTTGTTGTCGTTGATCGAGATGCTGGAGCTGGCTGGTGAAGGATTGGAGTACGAAGAGAAATGATCAGGCGTACGCCCCACGTGTTGCGCGGCGACCCCCGCCGCGTGATCGCCAAGCCGTACTTGCCCGGCGAGGAGATAACCCCCGACACGGCGACGCGCGCCGATCTCCTGATGGAGCGGATCCTTGCGCTTTCCGAGCCGGACGTGGTCGACATGCTCGGGCGGACGCTCGCTGCGTTCCAGGATCGTCACGACCGCTTCGAAGAGCTGCTCGAGCGGCACTACGCGCTGGTGGCCCACCGTGTGGTCGATAAGGCGGTGTCCCGGGCGCGGCGGCTGCTCATCGGCGCCTACTTCACCAACGAGTACTCGATCGAGGGCGCGGCGCTCTTCAATCCGTCCATCGTGCCGGCACCCGATCAGCGGGGCGCGGGCGAAGGCGGGCGAAGATTCGTGATGAGCCTGAGGGCCGTCGGGGAGGGGCACATCTCGTCCATCGAGTTCCGCACGGGGAGCATCGACGCCGAGAGCACGCTGACGTTCGACGCGCTCGGGCCGACCCTCATGACGGGCGAGCGCGCGCCACCCAATCATTACGGCAAGGATCAATTCTTCACAAAGCTGCTCGAGCTCGACGCGGGCAACAGCATCGCGCGCGCCGTCCTCGACGGCCTGCCCGATCTTTTCACGCCGGCCGAGCTCGAGCGGTCGCTCGCAACGGTGGAGCGGGACGGACCGCCGCACGCCATCAGCTTCGAGACCGTCAAGATCGTGCGCGCACTCGCGTCTTCGAACTACGTCACGACCTTCCCGCATGACTCGGCGCTCTCGTCGCGGATCATCTTCCCCGCGGGACCGCACGAGACCCACGGCATGGAGGACGCGCGCTTCGTACGCTTCACCGAGGACGACGGGAAGACGACCTACTACGCGACGTACACGGCATTCGACGGCTACGAGATCCTGCCGCAGCTGATCGAGACCGACGACTTCGTGAGCTTTCGGATCACCACGCTGAACGGCCCGGCCGCGCAGAACAAGGGTATGGCTCTCTTTCCGCGCCGCATCGGCGGCCGTTACGTGATGCTGTCTCGCCGCGACCGCGAGAACCTCCATCTCGCCACTTCGACCAACGTCCGCCACTGGATGGACGTCGTGGAGCTGCACCGACCAAGCCGCTCGTGGGAGCTCACGCAGATCGGAAACTGCGGCTCGCCGATCGAGACCCCCGAAGGATGGATCGTCGTGACCCACGGGGTCGGGCCGATGCGCAGGTACGTCCTCGGCGCGTTGCTGCTGGATCTCGAGGATCCCAGCCGCGTGCTGGGCGCGCTCGACACGCCGTTGCTCGAGCCCGAGGGCTCCGAGCGCGAAGGTTACGTCCCGAACGTGGTCTACTCATGCGGCGCCATGCTCAACGGCCGCGACCTGGTGCTTCCGTACGGGTTGTCCGACGGCGCCGTGGGCGTCGCGATCGTTTCGGTCCCCGAGCTGCTGGCGAAGTTGAGGGCGCCCGCCCGGTAACCACCACGACAGACGGGACGCCGCGACCGCGCAGTGGCGGATCGGCTTCCCTTCACCGCTCGTCGATCCTGTCAGGGGCCTGTCAGCCTGAACGCCGGCGACGCCGCGGAAGGCCGGCGCGCTCGTCCCCGCGCGTCGTCATCTGCGTTCCCGCCGCGATTCGTCCATGCGTGGGACGGTGGTCGGGGGCGTTTCCGGCGCAGCAGACAGCGTAAAATGGGGGGCGCAATGAGTAGTCTGACGTTTGTTAGGGTTCGCTTAAGCGCCGCCGTGCGTTTCTCCGTGCTCGGCGCATTGGGGTTGCTGCTTGGGTGCGGTGGATCCTCGCCCACGCCTCAGGCGTGCGTACCAGGCGCGGCCGTCGCTTGCGCGTGCACGGACGGAAGTGTCGGCGCGCAATCGTGCAACGCGAATGGCTCCGGTTACCTTGGCTGCGTTTGCATGACGGGTACGGGTGGCCGCGGCGCGACGGGCGGCGGCGCGGCGACAGCTGGCGCCGGGGGCGCCGCAGCCGCTTCCGGGCTGGGCGGCGTGGCCGGAATGAGCGCGGGCGGCGTCGGCGGTATGAGCGGCGGTTCGGGGATGGCGGGCGCCGCAGCACGCGGAGGTGCGAGTGGCGCGGGCGGCTCATCCGGACGCGGCGGCGTTGGCGGAACGGGTGCAGCCGGAGGTGGCGGCGTCGGCGGCACCGCCGGCATCGGCGGCGGGCGGGGCGGGAATGGCGGCGCGGGCGGTTCGGTCGGCGGTACATCCCCGGCCGCGGGAACGGGCGGCGGTAGCGCGGCGGGAGCGGGCGGGACCGGAAGCGGCGCGCCTTTGTTCGTGCTCGCTGCCCGGTATGGGATCGCGACCTACGGCAGCCCCGACGATGTGAACGGCGACGGTCGCCTCGACCTCGTCAGCATCGGTCCGTCCGGCGACGTATCGGTCCGCAAGGGACGCGGCGACGGCACCTTCGAGCTCACGCCGGTGGTGACGAGCACCGGCTGGAGCACCAGTGAGCCGACCGAGCTCGGCGACTTCGACGGCGACGGCCGGGTGGATCTCGCGCATATCGCTTGGCTGGCGACGCCACTTCAGATCGCATTCGCCCGCGGTCAAGCGGACGGAACATTTCAGGTCTCGCCGGGCCAGAGCGCCGACGCGACGAACACACCCTGCGGTATCGGAGATGTCGACGGGGATGGGAGCGCCGATATGGCGTTCGTGATGCGGGATCCGGGCGGGCAGACGAAATACTCGATCGTGAATTTCGTCCAGGCTCGCGGTCAGTGGCAGCCTTTCACCCTCAACCTTGGTTCCCACGGAGGCGTCGCGGGCTGCTTCCTCGGCGACGTCGACAACGACGGGAAACTGGATCTGCTGGTCGCCGCCTACGCTCAGGGCCTGACCGGGCCGGTCGAGCACATGATGGAGTTGCTCTCCGGGCAGGGCAACCGGAAGTTCAACGCGCCCGTGCGCATCAGCGCCTTGGACGGCGTACAGTCGCTCAAAATCGTGGATGTCGATGGCGACGGATTTTCTGACATCGGCACATTCTCATCGCCGCCGAGGATCTTCTGGGGAGATGCATCGCTGGCGTTCTCGGTCACGAGTCCGTTCTCCTTCGCTTACGCTGCCGACTTCGACGCCGACGGCCACCTCGATTTGCTGAAAAACGGCACGAACAACGAGATCGACTTCGGTGACGGAACGCGCAGTTTCGCTCGCACGCGTGCGATACCCAGCACGGCTCTCGCCGTGGACGTCAACCGCGACGGCGCAGCGGATCTGATCGTCGAGGATCTCGTTCGATCCTCACCGGACGCCGCGTTCGCGCCGGACGCGCCGCATTTGGTATCGGTCTACCTGTCGACGGCGAAGTCGATCCCCGCGGGACCGCCTGACGTCCAGTGCGGGATCGTGCCGGCTGATCTCTGTACCGGCCCAACATCGTTCTAGGCCACGCAAAGTCTCGCTCTGCGCGCGGCGCCTTCTCATCGCGCGCCACCGCCGGCCAGTAGCGAAGATCAGAGCCCCCTCAAGAGGCTCCCAGAGTGACGAGGAGCTCGTCGAGCTGTCCGAACGTCTCGCGCAGCCCCTCCCCGAAGCCGATGGCCTCGTCGACGGCTTCCTTCGAAGGATGCACCTCGCGCAGGACCAGCAGCGTCTTGCCGGCCTTCTCCTCTAAGGTCATCGTGGTGACGGCCGGGCCGCCATCACCTTCCTCGTTGGTCCAGACGAGGCGCGAGTGCGGGTTCACCTCGATGTACTTGCCGAAGAACGCGATGGTCTCCGTGCCCCCCTGGCCGAAGCCGAAGCGGTAGCTGCCCCCGACCCGAGCATCTACCTCGCAGGAGAGCAGGGACGCCCCCATCGACTTCGGCGCCCACCACCGCTTGAGCAGCTCGGGCTTGGTCCACGCCTCGAACACGAGGCGCGCCGGAGCGTCGAACGTTCGTGTGACGACGAACTCGCGCTCTGACGTCCGTTCCACCGCGGTGAGGTTCTTCATGAGGGGCTTTTCATTTTCTCTTCTTACGTCCATTGATCTTCTCCTTCTGTTTCAGTTCCTCGAGAACGTCGTCCAGCGCGTTGAAGCGGGAGTCCCAGAGCTGGCGGTGCCTCTCGAGCCACACCGTCTCTTCCTCCAGGCGGTGAGGACCGAGCTTGCACGTCCGCACGCGCCCGATCTTCTCCGTGGTGACGAGCCCGGCCTGCTCCAAGATGCCGACGTGCTTCTTGATGCCCGTGAGGGTCATGTCGAACCTCGCGGCGAGGTCGGTGATCGAAGCGTCGGCGCGTCCGAGCTGCTCCAGGACGCCGCGCCGGGTCGCGTCCGAAAGCGCGGCGAACGAGGCGTCGAGGCGGGCTGTCTGATACTGAACCATGTGGCTCAGTATGTAACACGCGCCTGTAGGGTGCGCAAGGGAGAGCCTTACGCTAGGCGCGAACTCCGAGGCGCCTTGCGCTCACCGTCGGCCCGGGCCACGCAGTTCGTGGCGATGGGCGCAGACTAGAGGTTCACGAGTCGCACGAATGCCTGGATCTTCTCGCTCTGGCAGGGGTCGGCAGGGTCGGCCTTCTCTCCCACATCGAGAACGCGGGCCTCGAGGCAGTCCTTGATCGAGACGACGAGTGGTTCCTTGCACGAGAGCGCGGTCCACTTCTGCTTCTTCATGACCGCTCGATTGTTGGCGATCGTTTGGTCCGCCTCCCGGAGGTCATTCTTGAACGATTCGAGCGACGTGAGGTTGGCGACGCCCGCCTGCTTCGCGTAGCGGCGCTCCTCGGCGATGGATTTGAGAGCCTCCGTGCGATCGTCGATTGCAGAGCAGAGCTGGGCAGACGCCAGGGTACTCATGACCTTCGGGTCGTGCTGCTTGGCGATATCAGCCTTGCGGCGTTCAGCAGATTCCTGCTCCCGCTCCGCACGGGTAGCCTCCGCTTCGACACCGCGCGCCCGTGCTTGCTCGGCATCCTTGGCCTGGGCTGTCTTTCTTTCTTCAGCCGCCGCCTGCACCCGGGCCTCCTGCTGCGCGCGCTGGCGTTGCCTGTCGACGCACGTTTTGAGAGACGTCTTCCACGTGTCGATCTCGCCCGGTGGAACCGCCGTTCCCGACCGTGCATAGCGACTCTGAACGGCGCGGATCGCCATCACCTGCGAATTGCAGGCCGCCATTTCCTCGTCCGAGAGGGTCATCCCCTCGACCTGGCACGGACAGGCCGCGTTGGCGGCGCGAGCCGCAACCAATATCGCAAACGCGACGATCAGGCGCCCTACCAGCACTCTCCGCACGTGCCCCGCAGCTTATCTTCCCCGGCGGGGGTCTGTACAGCGTCGGGCGGCGGCTAGCCTCGTGAGGCGGCGACCTCCTCAACACCTCGGAGTGCGTTGCCAATGTTCCCCTCTCTACCGCCGTGCGCACAGCGCCGGCATCGTTACGAGAACAGGCCGGTGAGCGGACCGGTGTACAGAGGCGCGCCGGAAACGCCCAGGTAGGA
>Ga0070683_100000457_pt1 | contig 28558 bp, 25 predicted proteins | sample KBSC713LmetaG_FD_64662 | JGI IMG/M metagenome (GOLD analysis project Ga0070683, IMG submission 64662) | Corn rhizosphere microbial communities from Kellogg Biological Station, Michigan, USA - KBS C7.1-3L metaG | ecosystem: Host-associated > Plants > Roots > Rhizosphere ... | reverse complement strand
TAGCGGCATTATCGCCAATAATATAAATATCCGGTTCTGCGAGCAAATAGTCGTCCACAATCACCTTGCCGCGGTCATTTAACGCAAAATTGTTAGCTTTGACAAACGGGTTAATGGTCGTGCCTGCCGTCCAAACGATGGTGTGACTCTGAATTGGCTTACCGTTGATGGTCAGCGCGTCGGCGGTCAGGCCTTCGACTTTTTGACTGAGGTACAGCCTAACGCCGAGCTTGCGCAACCGCCGGGCAATGGCGTTGCCCATGCGCTTAGGCATACGCGGCACTAGTGCGGGCGCAGCTTCGACCAGGTCAATGTGCACGGCGCGGTGTTTGATGCCGTGCGCGGCCATGATTTCTTTGAGGTAATGCGGCAATGCTCCAGCAAGTTCGATGCCGGTCGGGCCACCACCCACCACCACATAGTTGAGGTCGGGCTTGTGGTCGTCAACCAGCTGCCGGTGCAAGTGGTCCTTGAACCGTTTGGCTTCTTCAGGACTAGAAATACTGTACGAAAATTCCTGAATACCCTGAATGCCAAAGTAATTCGGCACCGAACCAAGTGCCAAAATGAGTGTGTCGTATGCATAATGCTTGCCATCTGCAGTGCGCACGGTCTTTTTGTGCCGATTGATGTGTTCAGCGGTGGCGTGCACTACGGTGACAGCCTGGCCTTTGAACAGTTCGCTCAGCGGAATGCTCGACTGCGCTGCCGTGCCCCCAGTCGCCGTGTGATATAACGTCGGATAGTAGTGAAAGTTAGTGTCAGCCGAGATGAGTGTGACCTCGAACTGTTTGTTTTTGCAGAGCTCCAGCGCGGCTTTGACGCCGCCAAAGCCGCCGCCCACAACTAACACACGCGTTTTTGCTTCATTCATGCTTATGATTATACAACAGCTGGACATTTGCGCTACCGGCTATTGAATGGCTTCTAGTGCTGTTGCGTGGAAACCACGCGGTTGTTGGCGTGCAGCCAACCGTCGGTCGTGCCACAGTCCAAGTATTCGCCTTGGGCACGTAGTACAGCGACTTGGTTGCCGGTACGAACGTAGTCATTTATCGCATCTATGAGATAATGTTCGCCGTCCTGCGGCCTGTGGTAAACGTTGGCAACACACGTAAAAATATTGTGGTTCAATACAAAACAACTGGCATTTGCCAGATTGGACGGCGCGTCGGCAAGTGATGGTTTTTCGACAATACGCTCATATAGTTCCACGGCACCGGACGGCCGGGAAGCCACAATGCCATACTTTGTGATATCATCACGCGCAACTTCCATGGCTAACATGGCGCCAGGCGTTCCTGCGCTGCGGGCGAGCCGCAAAAATGCAGCGATTTCCGATGAACCGTCACGCCGGTAAAAGAACTGATCGCCAAACACAACCAGCACTTGCTCGTCCTCGTCCACCAAATCGCGGCACAAATACACTGGCGTGTTGGTGCCGTACGGCTGGTCCGCACCCTGTACCACGTAACGAAAGCGCGCTTTGTGCGCCAGGGACTGAACCTCGGCCAGCTCCTTGGTTTTGCCTTTGTCCGCGAGGTAACGCTCCAGCCGCTGGTTGTGACCGTAGTAGCGCTTAAGCTGCGCGAAATCTTCGCTCACTACAAAAATAATATCGGTGATACCGGCACGCACGCAGTCCTCGACCACGTAATCGATAATCGGACGATCGCCGACGGGCAGCATGCACTTTTCGATCGCTTTGGTGACGGGAAGACGCCGCGTGCCGAACCCACCGACCGGAATGATCGCTTTGGTGCACGGTTTTTGCATACAACGTCGCGCCCAAGCGTTAGGCGGCTGGAACGGTTACGGTGATAACTTTGGAAATGCTAACGCCGCGGGTCGCATCTTTGCCTACGACGCTGAATTGGTATTGCCCGGCGGGCACATTGGTGTTCGCCCGGAAGCGGACGGCAAAGCTGTGGGCGTTGTTGGCGGTTTGATCAAAAATCGCACTAATACCGGTGTTGGTGCTGTCCGGCGTGACCGACCACGTCAAATTGGAATTATCACTGGTAGTTGCCGTTACAAGCGGGCTTGTGTTGTCCGCCGCGAGCGTTAGGTTATCTGTGCTTAGCGTAACGTCGATGTTTGCTGGCGTTGTGGCGCTTGAGCTGCCTGCGGTGTTGGCATTCGTCGCCGCGTTGCTGTTTGGTGCGGAGGTGCCAGAGTTGGTGTTCGATGAATTCTGATCAGAAGGAACGGCCGAGGGCGTTTTAAGGCTTTGCTTATTGCCACTGTTCAATTGCGGCGATGTGGGCGTTTGCCCCTGGGTAGTGTTCGTGGTTGAAGTATCGCTTGCCAGTTTGCGCGGCGGGGTCTGGTAGAACAGCATAGCAATGGCCGACAGCGACAGTACAACCGCCAAACACGGCACCAGCACTGCCTTGTAGCGTGCGTTGCTCAATATCGAAGCAAAAAAGCTTAAAATCTTTACAAGCATGAGGTAGAACCTTCGCTCTAATGCTTGCTAGTATAACAGAGTGGAGGTAGTTTGGCTACCCGAACAGAGGTAAATAGCTGCCGGCGCGCTATACGGCCCTACTATACGGCGCTGCAGATCATTGCCGTGGCTTGCCCGGGAGGAATGCATTGGTGCGCTTGGCGTACGCCGCAAATTCCGGATTCTGGCGCATTTTGCCCTCCAGCAACGGAATGCCCGACACATGTAAGATGAGCATGGTAATGGTTAGCGGACCAATGATGCCCAGCAACCCCCAACCCGTACCGACGGACAGCAAATAAATGCCCCACCACTGCGTGACTTCGCCAAAATAATTGGGATGGCGTGTGTATTTCCACAGGCCGGTCGTTAGCACATGCCCGCGATTTTCCGGCTTTTTAATGAATGACGACAACTGTGCATCGCCCACCGTTTCGAAGAAAAATCCGACGAGCCACACGACTACACCCAGCAGTTGCCATAGGTTAATGATGTTGGGCGTTTGGACTTCGTTAGCAAACAGCACCGGCGTCGACACCAGGAGCAGCAATACACCTTGCATCAAAAATACAAAAATATAGGTTCGGAGCGCGATCGCGCCGCGCCAATGCTTGCGCATTTCGACGTAGCGTTTGTCTTCGGGCTTGCCCCGGTTACGCGCAAAAATGTGCCAGGCTAACCGCAGCCCCCAAATGGTCACCAGTAGGTTGACCACAAACGCCGGGAACACGCTCTGCGGCCGCACGATGTATGCTGCCCACGCCAGCACCGGGAATCCGAGCGCCCAGGCTAAATCCACTACATCGCTACGCCGAGCCAGCCGGGAAATGCCATACCAAACCGTCATGTACACAAGCGTGGTCGCGATAATTGCAAGTACGTACACCATGTTGCCTCCTATGTTAGACCGAGGGTCGAGCGGTTAATAATGGAAAGTTCGAAGTTACGCTTACTAGTATACGCCTACATCCTAACGGCAGGCGCGTAGCGCTCAACTGTGTTACCAATCGTCCATCTCAACAATATGCAGAATATTCCAGGAGGCCAAAAATACTTCTAAATTGTGGTATACCAGCCGCATGTCCTCCAGCGGCTTGAACCGGTACCCGTGCGTCGGTCGCACCGTGATCCGTCCAAACCAGTGCTGGCGCACTTCCAAAAAGTACACCTGCCCCGCATGGTAGCCGTTGTTTGCTGTGTCGCCGATATACTTGGCCTTTAAATACGTGATCACACGCTTCTCCTGGTCATATACATGGTGTTGAATGCGCTTGGCTAGCTGCCGTAAACTGTCCATGCTAGTGTTGTGCGTACGCCGTTGCCTCCGTCAACGTTTTGAGTAATTGTCGCATTTGACTGTCGCTGAAGGTTTGATCGGTGGTCTTGTATGGCGAAGTTTGACGAACATAGGTAATGGAAAACAGGTAGACGCTTGCATCTTGGGCGATATAGTACATGGTTGTGTCGTTGCGGGCGTCTGGCGAAAAAGTATCATCCTGAGATGGCGTGTTTTGTGTGAATTTGAGTCCTTGATCGCCTAGCTTAACATCGGTAACAATGCCGTGATTGGGGCTGGTCTGAATCTGTTTCTCGGCAGCAGCCTTGAACTGACTGACTAGCTTCCCAGCGTCAGTTTTGCTAGCTGTTTCGGCAATTTGCATAAGGATGTAATGCGGAAATTTAGCCTGCAATATGGTGGAGGGATCGTTGCCGCTAACCTTGTGTTTGTTCTGGGCGACCGCGTCGGCTTGCGTGCGAAAGCCAAACGTGCAGTCCGACAGCAATTGTTTGGGCGCTACGCCACTGTTGTCTTCTGGCGTGTAGTCCTGCGTCGCGATGAAGCTGGCCGGGTTAAAGGCGGGTTGCCCGCCAACGGCCTGCGCAACGTGCACAAAATTGACGCTTTGGCAGGCGTCGGCGAAGGCATTGTTGTCAATTTTGACAGCCCGGTTGGCATTGTGGGGCCGTGCCCCGTCGCCGTTATTGATGCGTGCTATAACATCTTTGGTGAGTGTGTCCAACTGTGTGGCTGTTTTGCTGCCAGATGTATCGCCGTTCGGGACGGGGGCGCGGTATGCTATGAGCAGATTTTTGTAATGAACGACCGGTTGGAGGGTAGCCGGGCTGCCTGTAGCGGTCGGCGATGAGTAATAGCTGTCTTTGTATGACGGCAGCGCTTTGGCCTCGCCGCCAGCTTGGTTCTGATTTGTGGCAAACTGATTGGCCGCCGCTTGCTCGGTCGGGTACTGCTCAATTGATGCGTCAACGTTAATGTATTCTGTGGTTTTGTGACCATCTGCACCGGCCACATCTTTGCGGTCAAATTTAAGTTGGCAGGTGCTGGAAATACTGGACAGGCCGGTCGATTTGAGCAAATCCACTTGTTTGTCGGTGGTATTCGCCGGATCGAACGCGTAGTGCTCCTCCACGGCTTGCTTGCTGCGATCGTCGTTCAGACCGAGGGCTTTAGCTACCGTATCGGCGTTGACCACGCTACAGGCGTACACAAACGGATTGTTCCCTACCGTAAGCCGGGGTCCTTTCGGCACGCCATTCCGACCCCACAATACCAACAACAATCCACCTGCGACCACACAGGCCAAGCCAACGATCAGGGGTAGTTTGGACTTGGATTTGGCAGAGGTGGTTGCGGCGGATTTTGGCGAGGAATGCGACAGCGGCTGATCGCCCTGAACGGATACTTCGGGCACATGTACTCCTTATTGGTTGGCTATCTGGAGCATTGTGCCAGACTTAGCCGCGGTAATCTGTTGGTTTTTTAACAAACGGATCGGCAGGACGGCCGCGTTGTAGTTCAAACACGGCATTATTGTCCCGCCTGCGGTGCGACTGGCGGCTGTTGGTCAAGTGGAGCAGAGGGCGGATTAGTTGTTTGTGTGTCCGCTTGCGGGTCGGACGGCTGCGGGTTGGTGCTACTCGTGGCAGAAGTATCGGTGGGCGCGGAAGTGGCCGGGCTGGCGCTCGTCGTGTCGGGCGATGCCGGTGAGGAGTTTGTGGACGTCGTAGCGCCTACGGCAAGCGAAGCTACTGGCGTACTTATCGACGTCTGCGCCGACATATCCAGCGGCGCAACTGCCGTAGTACTTGCCTTAACCTGTAGTTGGCCCAGCACTGACTCTAAGCCTATACCGACACCGGCTTGTCCCAGCTGAATGCCGAGCGAGGTTGTGGCTGGCAGTTGGGTTGTTATGGGGGGTGTTAGCCGAGCCGGCTTGCGAAGCGTCAAAGGTCCTTGGCTAGCCAACGGAGTCGTGCCAACCGCCAGACCGGTGTCTGGTGTATTCGATGTGCCCGCTGTCTGGTCCGCGAACACTGGTGTTTTGGAGGGCTGGTCCGTGCGGCCATTTGGATTTGGCTGATTAAAAACAGAGGCGCCCACGCTCATTGCGCCCAGCACCATGGCAATAGCGGCACAAACTGACACGATAAAACGTTTGCTCCCAAGTAAGCCGGAAAGGGCGGACTGCCAGATAACTCTACTCATCCTCTGTATATTATCTCACACTTTTGTTTGTGATTTTTATCGCAGCACTGGCGCGCCAGTGCTTTGGCCAGTTATAAGGGGCGGTGCGACTTGCGACTGGTCGCCAACGGCCAACGCTGCCTCACCTACGAACGCGGCATGCCACAGCCCGATCGGCGTACGCTCCACAGTTATGCGGTCTAGCTGTGCCGACGCCATATCGGCGTAGCGTAGATCCAGAAGCATTGATCTGCGCAGTATTTGTGGTGTTATGCACGGTTGCGAATGCCGGTAGAGCGAACTGGCGCTCGTTAGCCCCGGGCGCGTTGACTTGTATAGGTCAAACCAAGCTGTGTAGATGTCTGGATCGGCGTCTCGGTATCTATCGAGCATCAGTTCGACTTCCGGCCGCGGTCCCACAACGGACATGCTGCCGTCAAACACCGACAGGATCTGCGGGATTTCGTCCAGCCCGGATTTACGCAGAAGCCGCCCCAAAGCTGTTGCGCGCGGGTCAAACGTGCCATGCGTCCTGAGCGGTCCGCGCGTATGTTCGGCGCGGATGGTGCGGAATTTCCTGACCGTAAACGGCTCGCCGTTATGCCCGACACGTTCTTGTTCGAACAGAGGATTGAGCGCACGGTTGTCCGCCATGCTAGCGATAGCAACACCGATCGCTAGCGGCGCGACCGCCAACGCTACGGCACTCCCGTATCGCAGGTCAAAAAATCGTTTTTCATCACTAATAAGGTATTGTCGTCCGGTTTTGGTCATGCAGTCTCTGGTATGTCGTCGTAAGCCGCTATTATAGCACGGCCGGGCTGAATACCAAGCGTGAATAGTAAGTTTCTGACTACTTGCGTAGGTGGCGCGATTTCGGTTAAGCTTACACTATGGATGAATTCAAAAAGCAGCTGGCGGCGCGTGGCTTTCGCGGCGAGGTGCTGGACGACCCCGCGACCATCGACACATATAGCCATGACGCCAGTTTGTTTGAAGTAAAGCCGCAGCTTGTCGTCTGCCCTATGGACAGTAAGGACGTGCAGTTACTGGTGGCGTTGACCGGTGAATTCAAAAAGCAAATACCGTCCTTGTCCATTACGGCGCGTTCAGCCGGTACCGACATGTCTGGCGGCGCAGTCAACGACAGTGTGATTGTCGATTTTAACAAACATTTTACCCACGTAGAAGAAATCACGCAGACGGTAGGCCACGCCCAGCCCGGCGTTTTTTATCGTGATTTCGAAAAAGCGACGCTGGAACACAAAGCGCTGATGCCGTCCTACCCGGCGTCGCGCGACCTGTGCACTATCGGCGGCATGGTGGCCAACAATTCCGGCGGTGAGAAATCGCTGGAATACGGCAAGACCAAAGATTTTGTGCAGGAACTACGCGTAGTGTTCGCCGATGGCCGTGAATATGTGGTCAAACCGCTGTCCAAACCGGAGCTGGTCAAAAAAATGGCTCAAGGCGACTACGAAGGCAATATATATAAAGGTATTTTCGAGCTGATCGAGCAACATTACGACGCCATCAAAGCAGCCAAACCAAACGTCAGCAAAAACTCCATGGGCTACAACCTATGGGAGGTGTGGGACCGCCAAACTGGCGTGTTCGACCTGACCAAATTGATCGTCGGGTCGCAAGGTACGCTCGGGTTTGTGACGGATATCAAATTCCGGCTGGTGCCGACGCGGCCGTACACCGGTCTGCTGGTCTGTTTTATGAAAGACATTACTCCGCTGGGCGAAATTATTAACAAGGTGTTGGCGCACAAGCCCGCAACATTCGAATCATTCGACGACCACACGCTGTATTTGTCCATCCGATTCCTGCCGTCGTTCCGCAAATATCTGGGTACGTGGGGGCTCATCAAACTGCTGTTTAGTCTGATACCGGATGGGTTTATGCTGCTACGCGGTATTCCTAAACTAATCTTGATGGTCGAATTTAATGGCACGACACAAGCCGAAGTCGACGACAAAATCAACGCCTTGCGGAGCGAGCTGAAACCCTACCACATGGCTATGGAACGCGACGAAACGTCGGCCAAAAGTCAGAAGTTTTGGATCATGCGCCGCCAGAGTTTTAATCTGCTGCGCAGTAAGGTCAAGGACAAACACACTGCGCCATTCATCGACGACCTGGTGGTCAACCCCGAACATCTGGTAGAGTTTTTGCCGCGCCTGCGCGTAATCATCAAAAAGTACAATTTGCTGGCGACCATTGCCGGGCATATGGGCGACGGCAATTTTCACATCATTCCACTTATGAAGCTCGAAAATCAGGACGAAAAACAAAAGATTCTGCCTGCCATGGAAGAAGTCGACGACTTGGTGTTGCATTATAAAGGCTCGCTGTCTGGCGAGCACAATGATGGGCTGATTCGCGGACCGTGGCTGGAGGAGCAGTTTGGCAAAGAAGTTCTGGGATATTTCCGTCAGGCCAAGCATATATTTGACCCCGAAAACATCTTTAACCCGCACAAAAAATCTGACGCCGATTGGGATTACAGTTACGGGCATATTCGTGAGCATTTTTAGTTTAAGCTGGCTAGGGATAATGCGGCACGATTAGTAATGCGGCATGTGCGTGACGACGATAATTTAACAGCGCGTTCGCAGCCCGGCGTGATGTAATAAAGCCGTAACCAAAGGAGGCAACATGCCAGACAATTCGCAGTACCAAGATCCGCAAGGCGAACTTGACGTGCCGGAGCAGCCCTTGTCGCAAGACTACGACACGCCCGCCGCCCCACCCGAGGAGCAGGACGCCGACAACGTGGTGCCTGCGGACCACCCGTCGCTCGACACTGGAATCGATGCGCACCAACTGTATGACGAGGGCGTAAAAGGCGCTTCCGAGGTTGACGCCCAACACGTTGACGCTGACGAAGAAGCTGAAAAGCTCGAACAATAGACAGTCCGCTGTCGCCCTTACGCCAGCGAGCAAAGTGCTACGGCAACGCATTCAAAAGGCCATGGCAACAAGCATGCCCACGCACAACAAAAAGGACATCGTAATTGATGTCCTTTTTGTCGCTTATTAGCGATTGCCGGTTCGCTTAACCCTGCGGGTTGCCGCCGTAGCCACCACCACCTGGGTGCAAGCGCAAGTACAACTTACACTGCCCATCGTTGTTGAAGCCAAGGTGACGCCATTGCTGGTCGCAGTCCGCCTTGCTGGTTGGTTTTGGAGTCGTGACGTAGTTGATACACTGCGCCTTGCTCTTGAAACCGAGGCGTTCCCAGTTTGGTGTCCAAACGTGTACGCGCTTAATTTCGATGTGCCAGTGGTGCCAGGTCACGCGCCACTCCCAGTGCCAGTCGCCGCCCTCACAAACAGAAGTCGATGTTGGCTTTTCGACAGCAAAGTAGAGGGGAGCCGCGCTGGCGACTGAGCTAACGCTCATTACCGTAACGGCAGTCAGGAGGATAAATGCTGCGATTAATTTGTTTGAACCGATCTTGCGGGTAATTGCCCCGATGTATCTATTCATAAGCGTATTCTCCCTTTACACTTACTTAGATTATTATTATGATCACAAGGTTTTATTCTACCGCAACCTTCAGGTTGTTTCCAGGCTTTTTGATAATTTTGTGTTGTAAAATAGAGCAACCAATCTGTACTAAAGGGTTTACCGGTGTCGAAATTGCTCCAGCATGCCAGTTACAACTGCAATAACCAGCAGCAAAAGCGAGTACACGGTGAACGTACCGATTAGCGCGCTGTCGGGTGTCATAACGGTCAGTAATGCCACTGTTGCCAGCGCCACTAGTGCCATTTTGACGCTGATGTCCACTGGCACGCGGCGGACTATCGCGTACAAACCGTACAATCCAATCAGCAGTTGGCCCACGCCGACATCCTTAAAAAAACTACCCATCGCGATCAAAACAGCCAGCACTAGCACGAACCCTGCCGTTCGAAGCCGGTCGTACCGCCGCCCCGCGGGCGTCCTGGCTTCGGCCTCTGGGCGCTTCCAACTGCGCGACCGTGACGTATAAATAATATGAGGGGTCATGGCGTACTCCTTTCTATGCGATACATAATCAGATCGTTGGTGGTCATATAACGCGTCACGCCTGGTATGTGGTCCAGGTAGGCATATGTTTTGTAATCGAACTCTTTGGCCAACAGCACGTAGTGAATCCCGAGCGCCTGCGCGTGCGCTGCGAACTGTGAGTCATCCGCCGCTTGGTGTACAAACATGTCAACTCGCTGTTGCAAACTTCCCGTGGCATATCCGGCGGCCTGGCCGATTTCCGGATCGGTGCTGGCCAGCACGGGCACATCAAAAAACGCGCGCGCCGGTGTAGCGGTAATGCCACTCGAAAAACTATACGGCATGTACAAGTGCCACGGCAAAAACAGCACTTTGCTGCCGTCGGTATCAGCCTGCCGAAGCGCGGCATTGACCTGGTACCAGCCTGCCGGATACTCGCTCGAGCGTAACTGCCCTGCTCCGCCCCAAAATAACAGCGGCGCACAGGCCATGGCTACTAGTACTCCGGCCAGTGTAAGCGCCTGCCGGTGGGATGTGTCATACAGTTTGTACCATATATATGACACGCCCGCCGCGCCAAAGTACGCGTACGCAAGTGCAATGAGCGCCGCGAACTTCTGCGGTTCACGGTAGCCAGCAAACAACGGCATGTGGTCTAGGAGTGTCCGGTTGAGCGGCGCAAAGATCGTTCCGGCAATGCCTACTGTCAACACTAACCCGACCGTCGCCATTACAATGAGCGCCACGGTGAGCGCTCTCTGCCGCTGCCGCCAGCTTTGCCAAACGCCGATCGCAACTAGTAACCACATGAGCACAATTGGCGTCCACCACCAGCCAAAATCGTCCGACGGCAGCAAGTATAAACTGCGCGCGTCGCCCCAAAACCCTTGTAGCGACAGCACATTGCCGACCAGCCCTAAATGCCCGGCTGTCGTGGCAAACGCGCGATCGTCCCTACTCGTAAACTGCGCCACCGTGTCGCTGAGCACGCCTTTGCCCTGCGCCAGCGGCACGAGCCAAAAGCTGTTCAGTACCACCACTGCGCCGATTGTGACTGCCGCGTACTTGGCAATCGCCCCAAGCCATGCTTTATCGTGACGATGCCTCCAGCCCTGCGCGCTCGCTAAGCATGCCAGCAAAATCGCCAACAACCCTAGCGTATGCACCGACGTGAACCCAATCAGCAGCGTGACGCCGCTCAACCATAACGCAGCACGTTTGCCGGGCTTGTCTAGCAATTCCCATGCCCAACGCAACGCCCAGGGCAGCAATGCGTAGCCAATCAGCACCAAATATTGCCCGGCCATCAATCGCGTGTATACAAACGGATTACAGATGTAGAACACGCCCGCAACATACGCACCAGCCAGCCAAGCCTGCGTGCTGACTGCTGCCGGACGCAGTCGCATAACCATGTAGTGCGCGCCCAGTCCGGCCGCCAAAAATGTGCCAAACAACAGTACTTTTTGAATGACAAACGCTGGCAATACCCAGTTCAGCGCATGCAGGAGCGCATAAAACGGGTACGCGTTCGTGATAGCCGCGGGCATGCGTAGGGTCGGCGTAAACACCATATCCAGCGCCAATATGTAGCCTTTACCGAGTAGCGGTAGCAGAATCAACAGCGCCAGCGCTATATACACGATGTATGGCAACCGGCGTGGGTGCAACAACCAGCGCATTCGCCTACCGCCTTTGGTGTGAAGGTTTTATGGCTGCGTGGAGCGCCCGTCGTTTCTCGGCCCGATTCAGGTAAACGAGTAACCCCAGGCTACCAATACCGACAATTGCACTGATGATGGTTCCGATGACGAACCATTTTTCCGGTGTGAGCTGCGCAGTCAAGTGCATATCGTACGTGCCGTCGGCGTTGCGTGTGCAGCTGGATTGATGGCTGCTGCAGAACGTTTGCGGCTGTACATACCAGCCGTTTAGGAAACCATCAGTAGCAAAATGCTGGCCGTCACTAATGCCCACTAACTCCCATTCGGGGTGGTACGCTTCGTTCATAGTAATGTAGAATGGGTCTTTTGCGCCGCGCACGGTAATCTGTTTTTTGGTAGTGCTAAGCGCGGTGAATGTGACGGATTTAGGTGCAGTGTGCGCGGTTGTCTGCCCAACGGCGATGAGTTGGTTTTGCAAGTCAGGTACTTGTGACAAACTAAAATTGTCGTACCAGTTGACGGCTTCGGCCTTGCCAGATTCATCGGAAATGGCGTGTACGCGAACAGCCATGCTGGTCGCGCCCAGTGGCGCTTTGACCGTCGTGGTCAGAGTTTGCCAACTGCTGGTGGCGTCCAATTCTTCGCTTGCCGACGATTTATTCGGGTCGTTAAAGGTGATGTAGTAGCGCGCTTTGTCGCTGTTAGGACTGGCGTAGTCAAAGCTCAGCAAATACGTCTGTCCCTCTTTGACAGCCACGGCATCGGGGCCGGTGCAGGCGATGTGCCGCTTGGCTTTCAGCTCCAGCGCTTTGTGACCGTCGCTGGCGTGGCTGGTCAGGTCCATGCTGATGCTGGGCTGCTCGTCATAATTGTTACAGTCGCCGACTTTTTGTTGCCACAGACCGCTTTCGAGCGAACCGTTTTTGATGAGATTGTCGGTGGTTTGACTGGTGTCGACAGTAAGCTTATCACTCGCGCCTGGCGCAACGCTGCCCGCCGATACATAGTTTGGTTGAGTCATCTGCGGGGTGGCAATATTCTGGGAATTTGCAGTAGTAAAACGTACGTTGTCGAACGTCGTGAACCGCGCCGTGGCGCTGAATGCGCCCGGTGGCAAGCCGCGCAATTCAACGCGTACCGATGTTACGCCAGCCGGAATCGACACCATGTCGCCCAGCGTTTGCCACTCACCCGTGTTGCTAGCAACCGGCTTGGTGATCGGCTTGGTGGCCTGGCCGTCGATCACAATGCGGTAGGCAATTTGGTCAGAATAAAACGCTTTGTAGTTAAATTGCAGCAAATAACTGCCGCCCGGCGTGACCGGAATCGGCGCTGACTGCGTGCATGCCGTGTGGCGCAGTGCCCACAAATCCAGCGCCTTTTGATCGTCGGTGCCCTGGTCGTCCAGATTCATGCCAATGTGGGCATCACCATCGTAGTTATCACAGTCGCGCACGGTCTTTTCCCACAATCCTTGCTGGAACGAGCCGTTTGTTAGCAAATTCTGCGCATCGCTAGCAACGACCGACAAATCGCTGTCGATGCTGCCCAGATCGCGGCTGGTTTGCGTGGGGTCGATCGGCACAATCTTGTCGTTGCTGCGCAAATAGTAGTTTTTGCCAGCTTCGATCGGCACGCTCGCCACCTGCTCTGGCGTGCCTGGCATAATGCCTGTGGTCGCCGTGCCACTGGTTTGCTGTAAATTGTTGACACGCTTGTATAGCGTGAGTACGCCGTCGCTAGTAGTGTAGCTGTAGTACTGCTTGTTAGTGTTGAAGTAGAGGTTAGCGCCTGTTGCTGGCTTGAGCGTCAGGTTATTCTGCTGGTAATCATTGCTCTTAAAGTTGGCAAAGACATCGGTCACAGACTGCGCTGGTGCCTGGCTGCTGCCGGGGTAGTTGTATATCGCATTTTTGCCAAGCGTCTGGCTAAAGAACGGGTATAGCTGTGCAAATGCAGTTGAGTTTTGTACTTGGTAGAGGTTGCTGCTGGCTGTAATGTACGGCTTGTAGTTTTTGTATTCGTACACGGCTAAATCTTTGTAACCCGGCACTTTTTGCAGGTACGGAATGTTGTCCAACGCGTCGATGTATGGCTGTCGGCTGTCACCGTAAAACGCATAAAAGTCGTTCTGGTTGTCAAAGCTCTGGTTGTCCGATTCGCGCAGCGGTACCACCACATATTTGACCGACGTGGTGGCCAGATAGTGCTCGAAATTGTTGGATTTGACCAGGTTGATGATGTCCTTTTGTGTGGGCACGTCGGCAGCGCTGTGCGGATTGTCGACTTTGTCACTCAGCATGAATGTAGCGCTCACGCGTGGATGTTCCTGACTGTAATAGCTCCAACGTGAATAGGCGGGCACCCACATGGTGCGGTAGTAGTCGTTGTTCTTGGGGCTAGACAGGTCTGCTTCGAGCTTGGCGTAATCGCTTGGCATGGTTCGCGTTGCCAGCAGACGATGCATGCTGCCGGAAATGTACGGCCAGGCATTCACCAGGCATAGCGCGGCGAAAACACCGGCCAAAACGTAAGTTTTAATGCGTTTGCTGCTGCTGCGAGTTCGGGCGTCGAACAATCTGACCGCCAGAATGCCCAGCAAAACCGTGTAACCCAGCACTACCAAAAAGTAAAACTTCGTTGCTTCGCGGAACGCGCTAAAACCCGGAAAATGATTGAACAAAAACGTGTAAATTTGCCCGAATGGATCACTCACCTGTTTGCCCAGGACAATGCCCACGACTGCGGCAAGCGCGAAGAACACGGCAACGCGCGTGCGCGGCCGTACAAGCAGTGCGCCAAACGCCAGCATTGGAATAATCCAAAAGTAATACGGCGCCGCATTCGGCAAAAACCACGTCGTCGACACGCCATTCCAAAACGGATGATGCACGGTAACGGCCGACGCCAAATCCCAAAAATTATTGCCAAACAACGAACGTGCCAGCACTTCACTATTGTCCGACCCGAGGTTCATGCCAAATGCGATCAGCCAGTAAAATTGCATGCCAATGGCAATGGCGTAAAACAGCGCAAGGTTTTTGCGGAAGCGTTTGCGTGCTCCGGCCGTCAGGCCCTTTGGCCAAAAACACACCAGATACGCGCTAAACAAGAAAAAGCTAATGTAAAAGACGCGGAAATCCACAAACCCCGACACGAACATAAGCAGCGCTGCACCGACAAACAGCGTCGAGCGATTAGTTTTGACCGCGCGCATTAGTACCATAAACGCCAGCGTCAAAATGTTGAATGCCAGCACCAACAACTGGTGTCCTTGTGTGTTAATAGTCAAAAAATATGTGTTGGTGGCGTAAAATACCGTACCGGCTAGTGCGGCAATGCGCCGCCCGGTCAGCTCTTTGAGGAAAAAATACGGAGCGGTGACGGCCGTTACAATAAGCGGCCAAAAAATCAGGAATTTGTCGGCAATGTTGATGCCCGCGCCCACCCACGCGAACAGCCCAAACAATACGTCCAGCGGCATGCGCCACAAAAATTCGTTGAACGACCCGAACGCCGTATCGCCCACCCATGACGAAGGCCAAATAGACTCCTTAAGGTCCTGCAATGGCCGGTAGCTCCAGTCGCCATACGTAAAAATATGGAAGCTCAGCCAGTGGTAAAACAGGGCGCCTGCCAATGCCGTCAGCGTCACGGCCACCGTAATTTTGGGTTTTGAAGTCAGTATGCGCCAGATTTTTTGCTTCATGCTATCCCCCTACTTTTGCATGTTCTAGGCAGTCGTGCAACATCGCGATGTTTTTGCGTGCCTGGTTAGTGAGCTTGGTGATAGCACGTTTGGCCTGCGCACGCTCAGCCGCGCTGCGTGCCTGGCTTACTTGGTCGATAGCTGCCCGCAGACTAGTCGGGCTAAGGCTACTTTCGTCAAGGAGCACCCCGCTGCCCTCTAGCTGTTCGGCCAGGCCCTGAAATTTGGGTTCGTAGCCAATGCCAACCCACGGTACCAACTGCTCGGCCGCAAAAATGAGCGCATGCATGCGGGACGACACGACAAAATCGCACCGGGCGTATAGTCCTTTAATTTTGCGGGGGTCAAGCCCGAACGGAATAACCGTCGTAGCGCGCGGCAGTTCGGCATGTAATGCTGCTACCAGCGCATCGTCCGCCGGTGTTTGTGCTACCAGCGCAATATGGTAGCCGGAGTCGGCCAGATCGTGCAGCGACGATTGTAGTGTTTCAATATAGCCGTGCCCGCTTTTTTTGATGCAAAACGCTACTAAGTTTTTAGCCTGATGTTTGATAACCGGCGCCACGCCACGCGGCAACAAAAACGCAATGTCAGCCGTCAATATGGCAGCCTTTTTGAGCCCAAGCGTCTGCGCGTAGCGGTATGAATCGTCCTCGCGAATGCTAATCGCCGCAGCGTGGTTTAAAAAATAACGCCCCAGCGCTGTGTGCATTTTGCCAAAAAACGGTCCGACTGACTGCGCAAAAATAACGTACGGTTTGTGCATGATGAGCGCCAGCGAATAGATGTAAAACCGCAGTTCGGGATTGTAATGGGAACTCAAAAAGCCGCCGCCGGAACTCAGCAGTAGCGTCGCTTCGCCAATCGCCTGCGCCTGCGCTCGCCGCGATGGCCGCACGAGCCTAGCGGCAAATTTGGCATGTAGCCGCGAAGCCAGCGCAAACAGCAAAAACGTGCCGGAATCGTACATGCCCAGCAGCGAGTATTTGAGCACATTCAGCTTGGTCGTGGGTACGCCGACGATGCGCGAAATATCGAACACGCGAGGAAAAACGCGGCAGTCCAGATTGTATTCTGTCAGCATGTCTGGGTGTGAGGCCTCGACATGAATAATCGTGTGCGGATTGCTCTCACGAATCGCATTAATCGTAGCCAGCAAAATACCGATGTCACCGGTATTGAGCGAATAACTATCCGCGATGTAGATTACATCCGAACGTTTTTTCATGCACTCGCGCCCGCTGCTTTGTTCCTGAGTTTGAGGTACAAAAAGCGCATGCCGCCCACGCCGAATTCGCAGGTAATCATGTACAGCAAGCCGACATAAATGACCGGGTGGTTTAGGAAATATTTGCCGTTTTTGAAAAATAGTTTGTAGCGATTGAGTACATTGGCGCGGTAGCTGAACGTTGCCGGGTGCGTGGTTTCGAATAAGTTAGCGGTGTTGGTGTAGAATAGCTTCTTTTTGATGCTGCGGGTTAGGCGCAAGTTGCCCTCGTTGTGGTACAAAAAGTTGGTGGTGCGGCCGACTTTGTAGCCGGCGGCGCGTATACGCAGGTCAAGATCCTTGTCTTCTGAAAAAATCATGTCCACGTTGTGGCCGCCGACTTTGTCATAGGCTTCGCGCGACATGCAACGCAGCGCCTCGATCTGTTCGACGCCTTCGTAGCATTTTTTTTCCAGCCATTTGCATTTTGCCCAGAACGTTTTGCCAAAGGCTTCTTCGGGAATGACCAACGCGCCATAGGTGCTGTCCAGCAGCTCGACAATTTCGCCCAGCAGGTCAGGTGTAACCTGCATGTCGGAATCCATATGGAACAGTAACCGGCCCTGGGCGGCTTCGACCGCGCGTTTGCGGCCTTGCGCCATGGAGCGGTTCTCCTTCAGATACGTGATGCGCAAACCGGCGTCGCGATATTTGCCCACGACTTCGCGGGTGGTGTCGGTGCTGCGTACTTCGTCGTTAACGACGACCTCAAAATCTTTGTAGTTGGACTTGAGCAGTGAATCAAAATATGTCGGCAAAAGGTGTGCGCTGTTGTATGTTGGGGTGATGATCGAAAGAGTTGGCCGGTTCATGTTAGGCTCCTATGGCGGTTAGAAAATCTTTGTAACTTTGGTCGAATGTAATCTGTTTGCTCCATTGCCAGGCGTTGTGGCGACGTGCCTGGTATGTGGGTTCGTCCTGTAGTAACGATACGATTCCGTCGGCAAGCGCTACTGGATTTTCGGCAGTTATGACGCCGGTATCGACACGGACGCTGTCGCGCAGTCCCTCGACATCGTATACGACCGCGGGCGTGCCTTGGCTGTTGGTTTCGGTGACGATCAGGCCCCAACCTTCCTCAACGGAAGTGACTAAAATGGCGTGACAGCGCTGCATCAGCTCGATTTTTTGTTCGTCGGTGGTGCGGCCCAGGTATTCGATGTCGTTTTTGTAGGGGCTTGTTGTGATATAATCAAGCACTTTTTGGCCGTATACGCCGCGGCTACTGCCCGAAATTTTCATTTTGAGGTCTGGAATTTTTTGCTTGGCAATTTCGAACGCTTTGACTTGGTCGAGGGTGCGTTTCATGGCTCGCATGCCGCCGTGACTGAGAACAGTCGGGTCCTTGAACTTTTGCGCGCTGTCCACCGTTTTAACCGGCGGGATGTGCAGCCCTTCGCTAATAATATGCGTGCGCTCCGGTGCGAATCCGTACTGTGCCATGACATCTTGCGTGCTTTTGGACACGGTGATGAGCGGTACGCGCGCCCAGCTGACCAGCCGCGTGGCAAGCGGCACGAGCACGTAGTAGCCGAGATAGCTGAATGGCGCCGGGATTTCGTACAGCCAGTTTTTGCGTGCCAGCTGGTGGTACAGCAAGCGCCGCTTGGACTTGCGTCCAAAAAACACGCAAAAATACGGTGCGCCGCCATTGACCTCTTCAATAACTACATCGTACTGATTGCGCAAATGCCACACGTAATATATAAGCGCTTGCAACGGATGTAGATAGCGGCTGTGGCCGACGCGAATAGCCGTGACGCCATCCGGCAGTGTCGTTTTGTCCGCACCGTCGTAGTCGGTTGTGAGCAATGTGACGCGGTGGCCGTTAGCAGTTAGCCGCTTGCAGAGCTCCTCGCATACCACCTCTGCTCCCCCTGCCTCTGGATGACCGCTGTCTTTCCAGGTTACCCAGAGTATGTTCATTCCTGGGCGCCTTCTTTCGAGCCTGCCAGGAGTGTTGGTTTTGGTCGCCGGCGTACAATATATAGCGGCCGGTCGATTACCTCAGCATGAATGTGCGCAATGTACAGCGAAATAAGTCCCAGACAGGCCAGCACGACGCCGACCAAAAACAGCAGCATAACGGCCAGGAATGCGGTACCGCTGACGCCCCAGCGGAACGGGTCGTTCAAGATAAACGTTTCGATCCACAAAAATGCACCGCCAACCGAACTCAAGATCAGGATAATGATGCCCAGATAGCCCGCCAGCCGCAGCGGAAACAAACTGTAGGATGTAAAGCTGTTCATGGCTAGCGTTACGAGCTTGCTGAAGCTATAGGTCGGCGTGCCATGCAGGCGCGGTGCTTGTTCAAAGTAGACGTAGGCGCGCTCAAAACCGAGCCAATCGATCAGTCCGCGCGTAATGCGATTGCGCTCAGGCAGGCTGTTGAATGTGTCCACGACTTCGCGGTCCAACAAACGGTAGTCAGTGGCGTGCGGTGTGATTTTGGTGTGCGCGATTTGTTGCATAATACGGTAGAATGCCTTTGCACCGACACGCCTAATAAACCGCATGTTGCGCGAAGCGAATACGCCGACAACGACTTCGGCGCCCGCTTCCCACTTGGCGGTGAATTCGCCCAACAGGCTTGGCGGCATCTGCATATCAGCGTCCATGATGACTACGGCGTCGCCTTTGGCGGCGTGCAGACCAGCACTGACGGCGGCTTCCTTGCCGAAGTTGCGGGCAAACTGCAGCAAGGTTATGTGATCGTGTTCCCTGGCTAGCTCACAAAGCACAGTGGCAGACTGATCTTTGCTGCCATCATCAATAAACAAAATTTCAAACTGGTACGACAGCGCTTCCAATGTTTTGGACAACTCATTATATAGCGGCCGCAAGTTGGCCGCCTCGTTATATACCGGGATGACGATCGAAATAGTTTTATGCTTCTCCATTGGTTCGTCCTCTGATTCTGAATGCGCACACGCCGCGCCAAGCACCTATAAACCCCAGCATGGCCACGCTGCCATACACTAAGTCGCCCACTACCTCGTTTAAGCTCGCGTGGTGTACGAGCATGAGCCAACCCGTCACCACAATACCGAAAGAGACTATAACACTTAGTAGATATTTGCGCAACGCAAGGTAATAGGAAATAAACAATCCCACGATTGAAAGAAGGAACATTGCCAGACTTAGTTGCGGCAACAAGTGCGCATACGTTATATATTTCGCACCCATTAGAATATGCACGACATTCTTTGCCATTACTGTAAATATTATTACAGCGCTACCGCCGATCGCTATTAAAAGTATAGCTGATTTTACGAGGTAGCCGAAGTTCTCCTTGGTTGTTTGGTTGAGTTTGACCGAAGGCAGCAGTACTTGGCTGATCGAACCTGTTAGGAAAAAGATAATCTTGGCCACCGTGGAAATGCCAGCGTACACACCAGCCGTCTGCGGATCAAAGTAATGCTTAACCACAAAAATGTCGATGCTGGACAACAATGTAATCGCCAGCGAGCTGATCAGGACTAGCCCTGCGTATTTGAGCTCCGGCGCCAGCGCGCGCATGTCGGGCTTGGACCAATACGGCACATCCTTGGGCTTGTGAAATCCCAGCTTTTTGGCCAGCACCGCGGCGTACCAGAATGACAAGACCTGTGAAATTACAATTCCGCCCATTGCACCCGCGCTTTTGAAACCGAATATTACTAGTCCAGCCGACAACGCGATCTTGGAAAACGATCCGATTAACTGCGAAACAGACGTGCCGGTAAAGTCTTTGTGCGCACGCAGATACGCGTTGCGAAACGCCAGCGGCACGCTAATGTCCAGCGAAAACAGCAGTAATATGAACGGCAGCGCTGACTCGAAATGGAAGAACGATCGTAATTGCCAGCTGAATGCTGCCAGAACAATGGACAGCCCGATACTCAGCATAAATGCGAATTTTTCGAGTTCAAACAGAATGTGTTGTTTTTTCTCTTCATCGTCGTAGTTGGCGACAATGTTGACTGTCACCTGACCCAGCACGATCAAAAACAGCGACAACTGCGTAAACAGAGCGGCCAAGGCTTGCACTTCACCAAATGGCGCGGGGGGCATGATGCGCCCGAGTACCGGATAGTACACGTAATTACCAAAGCCAACCAGGATAGAGCCCACAAACAACACGGCGTTATTCCGCAAAAATGCGTTCTGAACTAACGGCTTTTTGGCAAGTTTCACCTCCCTACCCTAGCAAATTCACGGCGGAAGAGCAATTATTGCCCCCTTGTACGAGTTATATGAGGTTGGCCCAGGCGCCATTTTCGTAACCTTGCAGCTTATTGAGCGTTATATTATAGATGAGCGTGCCGTTCTGCGGGCTGACCAGCGCATCCCGCTGTACAGTGGTCAGACGCTTGAGCACGACGCCACCGGTCGTTACGTCTGTTGCTAGGTTTGCGTCAAATCCATTGGTTTTGTATACGCCCGTGTCGATGTCAAACACCATACGCTGGCTAGAATTGTTGGTGTTCGTTTTGTAGTACGTCTCGGTTTTGCTGGCAAAGTTGGCGAACACCGTTTGTAAATTGTCATTGCTGTTGCGGTGTACAACGTTATTCATGCCAAAGAAGGTCGTGGCTGAACCATTGCCAATCTGGAGGTCGCGAAACGCCGGAACTGCGGTGGTGTTAGTGCCTAATGCCAGTCCGAGTTTGCCGTCGTGAAAGACGGCGCCGTCAAAATTTCTGACACCATAATCGAGCGCCGTTGTGGGACTAGTCGCCGACCCTAAGTTGGAAGTGTCAAAATTGCGGCAATTTACGAACTTGACCGTTGACCAGTCTATTTGGGCCAAGTCGTTGATGAGGATTTTTTTGCCGCCAAAGTCGCACCCCGTAAACGTGATGTTTTTGTATGTCGCCCCCGCTACACTAACCGTGGCCGTTGTATAGCCGCTACCGCCGTTCGTAACCGTAATGCCAGTCAGCCGGCCGCCCGCGTCAATGGCCGCGATGGCCGTCGCCCCCGTACCGTTGCCAGTAATGGTAACGATTGGCGCCGTCGCATACCACGCAAAAGTGTTCGTAACGGTAATACTGCTGACCACCCCGCCCGATACGGCGGCCGTGGCCGATGTCCCGCCGTTAAAAATTACCGCATAATCAATGTAATTGTTGGCGTCGCTAACGGTAATATTATTAATAGTAAGGCCGCCAAAATCACCTCCGTTACCAAAGAAGATCGGGCTGTTGAGCGTGCGGCTGTTGCCACCTCGGTTGATGTCGGTAAACGTGACGGTGTCGATCTTGCCAACGCCGCTGGGGAACGATGCATCCCCGCCATCTGCAGCAGTCGGCACGCTGTCGCCATAACCGATTTTGATACCTTTGGCGTGCCCTTCAATATAGGTGCCGGTAACGGAATAATTGATGGCCGAACCAATTTGAATCGCTTCGCTCGTGTTGGAGTTCGCCCCACCGACGAACCGGCAGTTCTGCACCGTTAAATTGCTAACGGTCGTTGTGCCGAATTTGCCATTGTCGGGCACGACAGCCCCATGCAGCCCGGTGCGTACGTTGACGAAATTACAAGTGTCGATAGTGATTTTGCCCGTGGTATAGCCATAGTAAATGGCATCCCCGACCAGATTCTGGAACAACGAATTCTGAATGGTTGCGTACGTCACCTTTTGCCATAGCCCAAGCGTGGGCGCCGACCCCGGCGAGCCGGTTTTATTGCGAAACGTCGCCCGATTGATCGTCGCGTTTTGGGTATTGTATAGGAGCAGCATTTCATACACACCGTCATGTGTGTCAAACGTGGTATCTTCGATGGTGATGCCGTTATTGAGGTCGGTTGTAGTGCCCGACGGCTCGTTGCCAAAGCGCGCAAACCATTGCCGCCCATTCAAAAACTTCATGTTTACCAATGAAAAATTGGTAAATTCGCGGATATCCATACCCGACACATTGGCTAGATTCTGACAATTAATGGTCATGCCGCTAATGCCCGCTCCTGCAAGCGCAGCCGAAACATTTTTGAATACATAATCTGGACGCGAGGTGTTGATGACGGTTTGGTCAATGCCCGCGCCCTCGATGATGACGCTGGAAACCGGCACAATTACCTTGCCCGACACATAGGTGAAATTGATGGTGTCGGCGCGCAAGCTGACCTGACCATTTGTGGTTTGCGCCAGTGCGCCATTCACGGCGTCTGCGTAGTGTGCCGGCGTCATCGACGAGTTGTAGACGTAATCGGCATTTGATAAACCAACGGTGGTGGCGGTGCGGCTTTTGACCATGGGTGCGTCCGCAGTGTTGCTCAGGTCGCCAGCGAGCAGTACCTTTCCCTTAACTGCGGCCGTCGCGTCTGGCGTGGCGCTGGCGGCGAACCGATTGTCGACGTAGGCTTTGACGGCCTTTTGACTGGGGACGACCTGGTCACTGTTGGCAGCAAGACTGAAGTCGGTGTCGAGTTTGTGTGTCCCGTCGGTCTGGTGGTCCACAAGCAAGAAATCGTTCAGGATGCCGCCCCATTCCCCTTCGTCTTTTCCTGGTATGGGTAAGCGGCTCACGGAAAACTCCTCCTTTTATATCAAAAACGCGGGGACTTCCGCCGCCGCGTTTTCTATTGCGTTAGTGTGCTATAGTGCGCCAAGATTACCATAAGCTGCTTCGTCAAGGTAGGGCATTTTAACAGAGGTAGTTGTTGTAGAAAAGTAAAAGGCCGGGGTTTGCCCCGGCCTTTCCTGTGCATTTACTAGTTGTTATGCGGCTTCCTGCCGCAGTTTGCGCCATTTACGAATTTGTGATTTCGCGATCTTTTCGTTGATCTCGGCGGTCGTGTCGTACTCCAGGTCGTCCAGCCGGATGGTCGCGATTTGTGTTGGATGTGATAGGATTTTTACTTTCTTCATTTTAGTAATCCCCCTTACTGTTACCAGCATTTTTATCATACGGTTTGGACCTGGAAATTCACTGTAAGGATTTTAACGAGTGCCGCGTACGTTTCATCACAACTTAATGAAATATTTAACAATTTATGAGAGGGGTTACCACTCAAGCTACTGGATCTTGCGATGTTTGGGTCGTCTGCGTACCGCGGTTTTGGAGGCCATTTTGGCCTTGGATGCGGCTTGTTTGGCACGTCCGATTGGCCGTTCGATCTGTTTGGCGATAGATTCGGGCAGTGGCAGGTGCTTGCGTTGCAGGGGTGACTTGCGGGCGTTCTGGATGGTGCGCGAAAAACGCTGCTCTGCCACGCTGTCGGCATCGCGGGCGATGGTGTCGGTTTGCAGGATCGGATCTTCACTCTCTTCGTCCAGTTCGTGCATGATGCTGCGGGCGTAATCTTGCAGCAGCCATTCGCGGCCGGGAGCGGTTTCGCCCACGGCGGTAATGTGCCATAGGCTCGCTCCGACTTCATTTTTGGACATAATATGCAAGGGCCGAACGACCATGAGCGGTCCCGTCGGCAGCCGCAAATTGGTTTGTTCGACTAGCCGTAGGCCACGATCCAGATCAGATACAAACAGTTCGATCGCCGTGGTACGCACACCTTTGGTCAGCACGCGCACACCCTGGATATTCTGGTTGTTGAGCCAGATGACTTCACCGTTGAGTCCGCGAATACGCGTGGACCGTAGCGTAACGCGTTCGACAACTCCTTGCAGGTCGGCAAATGGCTCGACCCGCACGTGGTCGCCCACTCCGTACCAGTGCTCGGCCATCATGACCCCGCCGTACGCCAGATCGCGCAAAATCGGTCCGACCGTGGCACTGGCGATAATCACGGCCAGTGCACTCGCGCCAATCAAGGCGTTCGACTGTTGGGACGGATGCGCATATACCCACCAAAAGTACAGTGCCAAAATGACCAGCAGCATACGTACCAGCGCTACCGCCAGAATAGTTAGCGTTTCGATGCGTCGGAGGCGGTTTACTTCTTTGAGGTCCTGGGCTTTGTCGGCCGTACGGCTGACGGCGCGTGCAAACCGGCGCATGATGGCAGCGATCAGCCGCCCCAAAACAACGGCGATCGTCATAGCAATCACAAAGGTGAGGATCGATTCCCCACTCAAAAAACTATCCGTAAACCGCTGGAATACCTGCCTCGTCTGATCGAGCGCGTTATCCAGCTGCGACGCGGCGAACAAACCATATAGCATGTGCTTATAATAATGCATTATGGCTGGGTCCGCTAGCGCTTGCTTGCCCAGCTGAACGCGGCCGATCTGGGGTATGAAGCGGCAATGGTAGCTATTCGGTCTGAAGGAATGTACTGTCGGGTTGATCCGGCCTGGCGTTCGTTTCGAGGTCTAGATCGCGGTTAAGCAGCGCTTCTACCGAAGTAGTGCCCAGACAGGCGATTGTGTCCGGCGTTGATGGTGCAGCGCCTTCGGGTGATTCCTGGGGGGTTCGCCATGGCGAACTTTGGGCGTGGTCTGGTGAATGGTCTATGATGACGGCCGCAGGAAATAACCCGGCGCGCCGGAAGGCTCTAGGCAAATTTATGCCGCCAGTATACGCTTTGCTGGCAGCAAAAACCAGGACTATACTATAGCGTATGGCCCTGCCCAAACGCCCGAAGCTGGCGTCGCCGGATATGCGACGTGTACTGTTGTTACTCGTTTTTCTGTTGTTGCTATATGTGGTCGTGCCCCGGCTGGGGAATTTTTCGCAAAGTTTTGCGACGCTGCGGCACGCCCGACCGCTGCCGATCATCGTCGCTTGTTTGCTGGTGGGAGCAACTTATTGCCTGGCTACGACAACGTATTGGCTGGTGGCGCTGCACCGGCTGCGTTATACGCGGACGTTGGCGGTGCAAACGGCCAGCGCCTTTGCCAACCGGCTTCTGCCGGCGGGCCTAGGTGGCCTCACGCTTAACGTGCAGTATTTGCGCCGTGCCGGGCACACCACTGCTGAAGCTGCGGTAGTTGCAGGGATCAACAATGCGCTCGGTATCATCGGTCATGTGCTGATTTTGTTGGTTGTTATGGCAATGAGCGGCAGCAGCTTGGCATCATCATTTCATGGCATTGCGGTGCCCCACGCTGGATTGATCGGTATGATTTTGCTGGGCGTAGTGGCGGTGAGTTTGCTGGCGTTCCGAACATTACGTCAGCTTATGTATAAGACAGCCCGACGGGTGACAGAACTGCTGATGAGGTATCGCCGTCGTCCTGTCCGCCTGCTGCTTGGTTTGGCTAGTTCGTGCGCGCTCACCATCTGTTATGCATTGATCTTTTACGCGGCGGCGCTTAGTTTGGGCGTGCACGTTCACTTGTTGCAAGCGTTTGTAGTGTTTACGATCGGGGTGATTGCGGGCGATGCCACGCCAACGCCGGGCGGATTGGTCGGCGCCGAGGCGGGTCTGGTGGCTGGGCTGGTCGCATACGGAGTAGCCGCACCCAGCGCGCTGGCGGTGGCGCTGCTCTACCGGTTGCTGACTTATTGGCTGCCGCTCGGACCTGGTTTGCTGGTATTTTTGTTCACCCGCCGCTGGTACCTGTAGCTATTATGACTCAGTGATGCCGAGCCGCGCTTTGAGTGTGCTGAGCTCTGACTGCGTGGGCCAGGCGTTAAAGGTGCAACCCTGCAGGTCAATGGATTGCTGCATCATGACCGGCGCTGGCTGCCCGGCGCCCGGGCACGGCAAATGGCCAAACCCTAGCCAGTGACCAGTTTCGTGGTCGATCGCCAAACTGCGGTATTCGTCCAACGATAGAGACTGCGCATTCCAGGTCGAAGTAGCGCCTTGCCACCGATCAAAATTAATGACTACGTTCGGCGGAACCGTACAGCTCCAGACCGGATCGCAAATATCGCCAAAACTCGCCATCTGGTTGGACGCCGTCAGCCACACGGTAAAATCGCACCCGCTGCTAACTTCCTGGAACGCAATGAGCCCGCCCATGGACCAGCCGCGCGGGTCGTTGTAGGTGGAATTCAGCTTGCTAATGAGTCCAGGCAAGTACGATGCGTCAACACCCTTAACCGCCGCACAGTACGTAAACGTTTTGGCTGCCGTTTGTGCCGTGATCGTGGCATCCAACGGTTTTTGGTTGGCGACCGCCGTTTGCGCGCTGGCCGCTAGCGCTGCCGCTCCTTTAATATGAATCCCAAGCGCGGTACCCAGCTGTCCCAGGTATGTCAGAATCGCGGCGTTCGACACTGTGTATGCGCTGTCTGCGGGCACAAACCATTTGGCAATATCTGCCTCGCTGACCGGCTTGACCGTACCGTTGTAGCGGAAAACGACCGATGTTTTGAGCTGGTTTTGCAGCGTTTTTTGTGCACCGTCCAGGCTCGCGGCTGTCACCTTGGGCGCGACAAATGACACAGGCACGGTCACTGCGGCGTGACCCATGTCCAGCGCATTAACGGCCGCTTGTTGCAAGTTTTGTTTTTGTAAATCGTAGCCGTTTTCAGCAGCCGCTATCGTGACGCTTGTGCCACTGAGCACCAGGCGTGCGTTAACCGGATCTTTGTGAAATACGCTCGCCAGCGCCGCGGCCTTTTGGGCAAATGTTTGCGCGTTTATGCTGATTGGCGCTTTGAGCTCCGGGGACTTAAAAAAGTTCAACATGGGCAACCATGACCGTTGCTGACGTGCGCTGTCGGCAGCGCGGGCCGAATCTTTGGTGATGCCAAGATCAGCAAAGCTGGCATCTACACGCTGCTGGCCGTATGTTAGTTGCAGGCTGGCCGGTAACAGTTTGAGGTCATTCACCTTTTGGGATAGGTCGTTGAACGGCACACTGCCGATATTTGTGCCGACCACCTTGGTGCGCGGATATGTCCGGTTGCGGTACAGCACCCACAGCGCGCCGTTGGCGACCACCAATATCGCAAGCAGGGCCACGGCCGTTACGAGTACGATATTCCGGCCCCGCCTAGAAAAGTGGAAGCGCCACCGGCGCTGTGTGTTTCTCGTCTTCATCGTTCATAAGTATAGCCTTTTTGCGAGCGATGGTAAAACCATTGCAGAGCGGCGTGTCCCTGTGGCTAGCCAAATCTACAGCTCATCTTACGGCGATGTAGAGGGCTATTCGTTACGTGCTGCGGTCGCAAGCAAGCGTAAATCATCAGTTGCTTGTTGTAGCAATTGCTGTGCCGCCGCTGGTACAGCGCGGCCAGCGCGTCGTATGCTCACAATCCGACGCGTTATCACCTGCTCGTCGCCAATGTGTAGCATTTTGAGCGTGCCGGTTTGCAGATGTCCACGTACCAACAAGTACGGCAGCACGGCCGTTCCCTGTCCGGCCAGCACTAACTGCAGCATAATTTCTGGACTGGTAGAATAAAAACTCGGTTGCACCGCAATGCCGTGCTGCTCCAAAAATCGCTCGACGAGCTGATACGTCTGCGAGTTATGGTTGTACGCCAGAAACTGTTTGAGCTGTCCGGCCAGAAGTGCCTGGCGCACGTCCGCCAACTGCTCTCGGCTGGTTACCAGGACGAGTGGCTCCTCGCCTACTATTTCCATACGTAGGTTGGGCGGCGTGTGCGGTGGTTCGGCGATCACCGCCACATCCAGCTCATCGTGTTCGACCGCTAGTACCAGCTGTGCTGAATTATTGATGGTCAGCGAAAGCTGCGCGTTCTGCTCGATCTGGCGTAAACCACTTCCTTGCACAAACAGTAGCTCGGCGATGCTGTCGATAGTGCCCACGGTAAGAGCTACCTTTTGCCTCGTAGCTTCCAGTAGTTGCACGCGTAAATTACGCATGCGAACAGTCAAATCTTTGGCCGCGTCATATGCAATGCGGCCCGCGGCCGTGAGCGTGAACCCATGCCCGGTGCGTACCAGTAGTTCAGTGTGCAGCTCGCGCTCCAGCTTTTGAATAGCCGCCGTCAGTGCTGGCTGTGAAATGTGCATGCGTTGCGCGGCTTTGGTGAAGCTGCGTGCTTCGACCAACCGCGCAAATTTGTATAAACGATCTTCCATAAGTAGACTCTATGGTAACATAAAATATCCATATTTGTTTTTTATAGAAAACGCTCGTAGCATACATTCGTATAGCTAACGCAAGGT
>Ga0070683_100000454_pt1 | contig 28615 bp, 26 predicted proteins | sample KBSC713LmetaG_FD_64662 | JGI IMG/M metagenome (GOLD analysis project Ga0070683, IMG submission 64662) | Corn rhizosphere microbial communities from Kellogg Biological Station, Michigan, USA - KBS C7.1-3L metaG | ecosystem: Host-associated > Plants > Roots > Rhizosphere ... | reverse complement strand
CACGTGCGAGTCGAAGGTCCACACGTGGCTGAAGCCGGCCGCCTCGGCCTTCCGAGCCAACGCGACGACGTCCCGCGCGGGCGGGTCACACTGGAAGACGACACCGAAATCCATGGTTCACCGTACCTTCGGGAAGCCGAGGTCCACTGTGGAGGTCGCCGGGTCGGGCCAGCGCGAGGTGACCACCTTCGACCGGGTGTAGAACTGGATGCCTTCGGGCCCGTACATGTGCAGGTCGCCGAAGAGCGAGGACTTCCAGCCGCCGAAGCTGTAGTAGGCCACCGGGACCGGGACCGGCACGTTGACCCCGACCATGCCGCAGATCACGTCGTACTGGAACCGCCGCGCCGCCCCGCCGTCGCGGGTGAAGATGGCCGTCCCGTTGCCGTAGGCGTTGTCGTTGACCAGCTGCACCGCCTCGTCATACGACTCGGCCCGCACCACGCTCAAGACCGGACCGAAGATTTCATCCGTGTACAGCGGGGAGCCCGGCTCCACCTTGTCGACCAGGGACGCGCCGAGGAAGAAGCCCGGCCCGTCGCTGACCGGGTCGGCCCGGCCGTCGACCACGACCTCGGCCCGGCCGGGGTCGGCCAGGTAACCGGCCACGCGGTCCCGGTGCTCGCGCGTGATCAGCGGACCCATCTCGGCCGACGGGTCGCTGGCCGGGCCGATGCGGATCCGGCCGAGGCGTTCGCCGATCGCGGCGACGAGCGGGTCGGCGACCGCGCCGACGGCGACCACGACCGAGATGGCCATGCACCGCTCGCCGGCCGAGCCGTAGCCGGCCGAGACGGCGGCGTCGGCCGCCGCGTTGACGTCCGCGTCCGGCAGCACGACCATGTGGTTCTTGGCGCCGCCGAGGGCCTGCACGCGCTTGCCGGCCCGCGTGCCGGTCTCGTAGATGTGCCGGGCGACCGGCGTCGAGCCGACGAAGCTCAGCGCCTGCACGTCCGGGTGGGTCAGCAGGGTGTCGACGGCCTCGCGGTCGCCCTGCACGACGTTGAACGCGCCGTCGGGCAGCCCGGCCTGCCGCAGCAGGTCGGCCATCATGAGCGAGGCGGACGGGTCCTTCTCGCTCGGCTTGAGCACAAACGTGTTGCCGCACACCAGCGCGTTGCAGAACATCCACATCGGCACCATGGCCGGGAAGTTGAACGGGGTGATGCCGGCGACCACGCCGAGCGGCTGGCGGATGCTGTAGACGTCGATGCCGGACGACGCCTGCTCGCTGTAGCCGCCCTTGAGCAGGTGCGGCGCGCCGGCCGCGAACTCGACGTTTTCCAGGCCGCGGGCGATCTCGCCGTCGGCGTCGGCGACGGTCTTGCCGTGCTCGGCGCTCACCAGGCTGGCGAGCTCCTTGCGGTTGGCGTCGACGAGCTCACGGAAGCGGAACATCACCTCGGCCCGGCGGGACAGCGAGGCCGCCCGCCAGCCCGGCTGGGCGGCCAGTGCGCTGGCCACCGCGGCGATGGTCTCGGCGGCCGTGGACGCGACGACCTCGGCCTGCTGCTCGCCGGTCGCCGGGTCCCAGACCGGCAGCCGGCGCTCGCCCTGGCCGGCGACGGCTTGGCCGTCGATCCAGTTCATGATCGTTTTCATAGTGCTGGTACCTCCGGGCTAGACCAGATAGTCGGACAGGCCGCGCTGCACGAACTGCCCGTGGCCGGCCCGGCCGTAGTACTGGTCGCCGGCGACGATGACGGTGCCCCGCGAGAGGACGGTGTCGACCTTGCCGGCGATCTCGTAGCCCTCCCACGCGGAGTGGTCCATGTTCATGTGGTGGGTCTCGACGCTGATGCGCGTGCGCGCGCTCGGGTCGTAGAGCACGATGTCGGCGTCCGAGCCGGGGGCGATGATGCCCTTCTTCGGATACATGCCGAACATGCGCGCCGGCGTGGTCGCGATCGTCTCGACCCAGCGGGCCAGGGACAGCTGCCCGTCGACCACGCCTTGGTAGATGAGGTCGACGCGGTGCTCGACCCCGCCGATCCCGTTGGGGATCTTCGAGAAGTCGCCGATGCCCAGCTCCTTCTGGTCCTTCATGCAGAAGGGGCAGTGGTCGGTCGACACCATCGCCAGGTCGTTGGTCCGCAGGCCGCGCCACAGGTTTTCGCGGTGCGGCTCCTTGCCGCTGCGCAGCGGCGTCGAGCAGACCCACTTGGCGCCCTCGAAGCCGGGCGCGCCGAGCTGGTCCTCGAGCGTCAGGTACAGGTACTGCGGGCAGGTCTCGGCGAACACGTTGCGACCCGCGTCGCGGGCGGCCGCGACCTGCTCGAGCGCCCGGCTGGCGGACAGGTGCACGATGTAGAGCGGGCAGTCTTTCGCGGTCTCGGCGAGCCAGATGGCCCGGCTGGTCGCCTCGGCCTCGAGCGTCTCCGGGCGAGTGATCCCGTGGTAGATCGGGTCGGTCTCGCCCCGGGCCAGCGCCTGCTGCACGAGCACGTCGATCGCGATGCCGTTCTCGGCGTGCATCATGATCATCGCGCCGTTGTCGCGGGCCCTCTGCATGGCGCGCAGGATCTGGCCGTCGTCGGAGTAGAAGACTCCCGGGTAGGCCATGAACAGCTTGAAGCTCGAGATGCCTTCGTCGGCCACGAGCTGGTCCATCGCCTTGAGGGCGTCGTCGTCGACCCCGCCGATGATCATGTGGAAGCCGTAGTCGATGTGGCAGTTGCCGTCGGCCTTGCCGTGCCAGGCGGCCAGCCCGTCCTGGACCACCTCGCCGGTGCGCTGGACGGCGAAGTCGACGATCGTCGTGGTGCCGCCGAAGGCGGCCGCCCGCGTCCCGGTGTCAAACGTGTCGCTCGCGAACGTGCCGCCGAAGGGCAGCTCCATGTGGGTGTGCGCGTCGACCCCGCCGGGGATCACGTACTTGCCGGAGGCGTCGATGACCTCGTCCACCTCCGGCGCGTAGCCGGGGGCGAAGACGGCGGCGATCGTCTCCCCGTCGATCAGCACATCGGCCGGCGTGGCGCCGGTCGGGCCGATCACGGTCCCGTTCCGGATCAGCACGGTCATGGCTTCACCAGCCCCTCGTAGGCGTCCGGGCGGCGGTCGCGGTAGAACGCCCACCGGTCACGGACCTCGGCCAGCAGCGCCATGTTGAGGTCCCGGACGATGAGATCGGGGTTGTGGTCGTCGCCGACGTCGCCGACGAACTTGCCCTCGGGGTCCACGAAGTAGGACGAGCCGTAGAAGTCGTTGTCGCCGAGGTCCTCGATGCCGGTGCGGTTGATGGCGCCGATGAAGTATTCGTTGGCGACCGCCGACGCGGGCTGCTCCAGCTTCCACAGGTATGCGGAAAGGCCCCGGCTCGTGGCCGACGGGTTGAACACGATCTGGGCGCCGCCCAGGCCGAGTGCGCGCCAGCCCTCGGGGAAGTGCCGGTCATAGCAGATGTACACGCCGACCTTGCCGACGGCGGTGTCGAAGACCGGGTAGCCCATGTTGCCGGGCCGGAAGTAGAACTTCTCCCAAAAGCCCTTGACCTGCGGGATGTGCGTCTTGCGGTACTTGCCCAGGTACTTGCCGTCGGCGTCGACCACGGCCGCGGTGTTGTAAAGGACGCCCGGCTGCTCCTGCTCGTACATCGGCAGGACCAGCACCATGCCGAGCTCGGCGGCGAGGGCCTGGAAGCGCTCGGTCGTCGGCCCGGGGATCGACTCGGCGTACTCGTAGAACTGCGGGTCCTGCACCTGGCAGAAGTACGGGCCGTAGAAGAGCTCCTGGAAGCACATCACCCGGGCACCCTGCGCGGCGGCCTGCCGCGCATAGTCCTCGTGTGCCTTGATCATCGACTCCTTGTCACCGGTCCAGTTCGTCTGCACGATGGCGGCTCGGATGACGTCTGCCATGCCGTCCCCTCCTTGGTTTCACACCATCCTGTGTCCACATTGGACCCTTGTGTTTTCCGGGTCGGATGGCGTAGGACTTTAATGACACAAATCTAGGCGGACAATGGTCCATACGTTACGAGATGTTTCGGAGCTGTAACAGTGGCCAGCACGTGCTTTCCCTGATCACCGGCGCGGTCGACGACCGCAGCGCCCGGGGGGTCGCCGCGGCCGTGAGTCGCCTGGTCAGCACCGGTGCGCTGCCTCCCGGCAGCCGCCTGCCGACCGTGCGCGACGTGGCCCGTGAGCTGGGCATCAGCCCGACCACGGTCTCTGAGGCGTGGCGCAGCCTGGCCAAGGCCGGGGCGATTCAGACACGGGGCCGATCCGGGACATTTGTGCTCACCCCCACCAAACCCCGCCAGCGCCTGCGCTACGCCAGCCTGACCGCCAGCCCGGCCATCCTGCCCCACGACTTCTCCACCGGCGTGCCCGACTACGACCTGCTGCCCAGCCTGGCCGACGCCCTCCGGCGCATCGGCGACGCCCGGCTGACCACCAGCTACCTCGACGAGCCGGTGCTCCCCGGCCTCGAGGCCGTGCTGCGCGAGCGCTGGCCGTTTCCGCCGCAGCAGCTCACGGTGGTCGACGGCGCCCTGGACGCCCTGGACCGGGTGACCACCACAGTGGTGCGCTTCGGCGACCACGTCCTCGTCGAGAACCCTACCTTTCCACCCCTGCTCGACCTGCTGGAATCGGTCGGCGCGAGCGTGGTCGGGGTGCCCGTCGACGAGGCCGGGCTCGACCCGTCGGCGCTGGTCGAGGCCCTCGCCTGCCGGCCGTCGGCGGTCTTCCTCCAGCCGCGCGCGCACAACCCGACCGGCGCCAGCATGACCCCGCGCCGGGCCGACGCTCTCGCGCGCGCCCTCCAGGCCCATCCGGAGGTGATCGTGGTCGAGGACGACCACGCCGGGGACATCGCCGGGGCGGTGCCGGTGAGCCTCGGGCGCCGCCTGCCGGACCGGACGGTGCGCGTGCACAGCTTCTCCAAGAGTCACGGCCCGGACCTGCGCCTGGCCGCCGTGGGCGGGCCCGCGTCCGTGGTGACCGCGGTCGCGGACCGCCGGCTGCTCGGCCCGGGCTGGTCGAGCCGGCTGCTGCAGGCCGTCCTCGTCGACCTGCTGACCGACCCCCTGACCGTGGCACAGATCGAGGCGGCACGGAAGGAGTACGCGCGGCGGCGCGCCGCCCTTCTCGGGGCGTTGGCCCGGCGTGGGGTGACCGCCTCCTCGGCCGACGGGATCAACCTGTGGCTGCCGGTCGCCAACCAGCAGCTGGCCATGCTGCACCTGGCCGCGCACGGGGTGGCGGTGGCGCCCGGGGCGCCGTTCATGGTGACCCCACTCGACGGCGACCACGTGCGGGTGACGGTCGGGCTGGTGCGGGACGGCTTCGACGAGCTCGGGGCAATCCTGGCCGACGCGGCCGGCGACGGGCCGGGCGGCGCGAGCGGTGGCCGCCGCGCGAGGTCGCACCCGCGCGGCTGGCGTTAAGCTGCGAGCCGTGCATCTGGAGGAGCTTCGCGGCCGGCGGGTCGCGGTCTGGGGAACCGCTCGGGAGGCCATCGCCGCCATCCACGCGATCGCCCCGATCGGCCCGGCCGACCTGGTCGCCGTCCAGGACAAGGCGACGTTCCTGGCCACCCCGTGGGAGGGCCCGCTCGCCGACCTGGCCCCGCTGCACCAGGGCGAGGCCGCCCACGCCGCCTTGCGACAGGCCGAGGTCGTCGTGCGCTCGCCCGCCATCGGCGAGTCGCACCCGTGGATCATCGAGCTGCGCGACCAGGGGACGCGGATCACCGGCGGCACCGCGCTCTGGATGGCCGAGCACGCCGCAAAGACCATCGCGGTCACCGGCAGCAAGGGCAAGTCGACCACGACCAGCCTGATCAGCCACCTGCTGAACGAGACCGGCCGGCCGAACACGCTCGGTGGCAACATCGGCGTGGCCGCGCTCGACCTGCCGGAGTCCGACCGATACGTCCTTGAGCTGTCCATGTACCAGTGCGCCGACCTCGACGACTCGCCGCGGATCGCCGCGCTCACCGCGCTCATGCCCGAGCACCTCGACTGGTGCCGCAGCCACGCCGCCGAGGAGTACTACCAGCACAAGCTCAACCTGATCGCTTACCAGCCCGAGCACGTGGTCTACAACGCCGACGAGCCGGTCCTCGCCGCGCACGTCACCGTCGAAGGCGCGCTCGGGGTCGGCCGCCCGGACACGTTCCACGTCACCGACGGCGCGGTCTACCTGGCCGACGAGCCACTCTTCCCGCGCACCGCCCTGCCGCTCGTCGGCCGCCACAACGCCGGCAACCTGTGTGTCGCGCTCGGCGTCCTGCAGTTCGCCGGCGTCGACTGCGTCGCCGAGAAGGCCGCGATCGCCGCCGCGCTGGGCACGTTCCAGCCGCTCGAGCACCGGCTCACGCCGATCGCCGACCCCTCCGGCATCACGTTTGTCGACGACTCCTTGAGCACCATCCCGCAGTCGGCGATCCATGCGATCGAGGCGTACTCGGGAAGGCCACTCGCGGTGATCGTGGGCGGTGAGGACCGCGGGGTCGACTACGCGCCGCTGCGCGACTTCCTGGCCGCGCACGCGGTGGTCGCGACGCTGATCGGCATCCCGGACAGCGGCCCGCGCATCCTCGACGTCGTGAAGGATGTCCCGACCGTCACCGCGGTGACCGCCGACGACCTGCCGCACGCCGTCCGGCTCGGCCGCGAGATCGTGCCGAGCGGCGGGGTCGTCCTGCTGTCGCCGGCCGCCCCGAGCTACGGGCGGTTCGACAACTACGAGCACCGTTCACGCGTGTTCCGGCAGGCTGTCGAGGAGACGCGCCATCGCGAGGATTGACGACCGCACCTCCTGCAACAGCTCCGTCGTGCTCAGCGGCCGCACCCACTCCGCGCTCGCCGCGGCGTCGAGCCGGACGGTCTCGATCCCGCAGCCGTACTCGAGGCCGAGCAGCCGGATCGCGTCGCAGTGCTGGAGCCGCACGTACGGGTCGTTGGTCACCAGCAGCACCCGGTCGGTCGGCTTCGGCGCGCCGACCAGCGACGCCCAGCCGAACAGCGTGTCGGCCGTGTTGGCCCGCTCACCGGGCCGGGTCGAGGCGGCCGCGAGAACGTGCGTGTCGCCCCAGCTGTGAAGCCACCAATCCGGCCCGCCGTGCACCGTGCTCGGCGGGCCGAGGCCGAGCGCCCGTTGCAGCCCGATCTGCATCATGTCGGCCTCGGTCGCGATCGGACCGATCCCGAGCCGGGCGGCCTCGGCCCGTTCGAGGTCGTTGCGGGGCCGCAGGCTGCCGAGCGCGGTGATCGAACCGACCTGAACGCCCTCGGCCATGAGCTGGGCGGCGTACGCGGTCCGGCCGAGCGCCACCCGGATGCCGCCGCCGAGGACCAGCAGATGGTCGTACGAGTCGTGCCGGGGTCGCGTGAAGCCACCGAGGCCGAGCGTGTGGATGGCGGCCCGCACGTAGGCGTCGATGTCGGGCTCGTAGTAGATCCGCTCGGTGTCGTAGCGCTCGAGAACACCGCCGCGGAAGTCCCAGATCTTGGAAAACTCCCCGAGGTCGGCTCCCGCGGTACCCCCGAAATGCGCAACAAGATCGCGCAGGGCGAGGGACGACATCCACTCGTCGACCTCGCGGCGGATCAGGTCCGCATCCACACCGCCCGGCTCACAGGTCAGCTGGGCGAAGACGGGCGGCGGCACTAGCGCCGGCGCCGGCTGTATTGCCGCTGCTCGTCGAGGCCGGGCGCGCCCGAGCCGGCGAAGGCGCCGCTTCGGCCCGCTCCTGGCGATTCGGTCGCCTCAAGCACGTCGACCGCGTCGCAGGTGCTCTTCATCGGGTCGATCGCGTCGGCCTGCACGGCGAGGCGGCGCAGCAGCGCCCGGAACGTCTCGCGCTCCTCGGGGTACAGCCCGGACAGCACCTGGTCCTCGACGTGGCCCAGCTCCTGCTGCAGCGTGGCGACGAGGGCCTGCCCCTTCTCGGTGACGATGACGCGGCGGGCGCGCCGGTCGGCCGGGTCGGGCCGGCGCTCGACCAGGCCGGCTCGCTCGATGTCGTCGAGCAGGTAGGTCATCACGGTCCGGTCGATGCCCAGTTGCTGGGCGAGGGCGAGCTGGGTGCCGGCCAGCCCCCGCGCGGCGGCGGTCAACACCTGATAACCCCGGGGGCCGCCGGGCACCTCGGCCATCACCGTGTTGGCCGTTTTGATGTAGCTGCGGAACACCGTGCCCAGCGCCCAGCCGAGGTCGGCATGCAGTTCGCAGTCGTCCACGCTGGTCACGGCCCCAATGGTATCGGCGACCCAGCAACCTGTCGAACAGATGTTCTGCATCACAGATGAATGTTGGGGTCGCGTACAGTCCTGGCGTGAGTGCTATTGACCCGGCGCGGTTGGAGACGTGCCTGGCGGTCTTCGCGGAACTGGAGTCGCTGCCGCCGGATCACCCGGACGTGCTGGCCGTGCGCCGGGCGACCGCGCGGCTCTACAAGGCCGTGAAGCAGGGGCGGCGGCAGGCCCGCCGGGCCGCGATGACCGCCAACGACCTTTCCGTCACCGCCGCCACGGCGACCGGCGCTACGGGCCGGATCGACGACGAGACGCGCGGCATCCCCCTTGTTTCGCAGACCATCGGCGCGTCGGCCGGCACGCTCAAGCGGCCGCGGGCCTGCTATGTGTGCAAGGACCGATACGTCGAGGTCGACGCGTTCTACCACCAGCTCTGCCCACCGTGCGCGAAGTTCAACCGGGAGCGGCGGGACGCGCGGACCGACCTGACCGGCCGGCGCGCGCTGCTGACCGGCGGACGGGCCAAGATCGGCATGTACATCGCGCTGCGGCTGCTCCGCGACGGCGCGCACACCACCATCACCACGCGGTTCCCGAACGACGCCGTGCGCCGCTTCGCGGCCATGCCCGACAGCGCGGACTGGCTGCACCGGCTGCGGATCGTCGGCATCGATCTGCGCGACCCGGCCCAGGTCGTGGCCCTGGCCGACTCGGTGCTCGAGGCGGGCCCGCTGGACATCCTCATCAACAACGCGGCGCAGACGGTACGGCGGACGCCGGGTGCCTACGGTCACCTGGTCGCGGCCGAGTCGGCGCCGCTGCCTTCGGGGCCCCTCCCCGAGGTCTTTGCTCTGCACCGCCCGTCGGCTTCTGCGCTGCCGGCCAGTTCCGTCAGTCCGCACGCGCTCACCGCCTTGGCGCTCACCTCCGGGGCCCTGCAGTCCACGGTGGACGCCGGTGGGCTCGTTCCCGACGTGGACGCGGTCAACAGCTGGACCCGGCGAGTGCACGAGGTCGACCCGGTTGAGCTGCTCGAGGTCCAGCTGTGCAACGCGACCGCGCCGTTCATCCTGATCAGCAAGCTGCGCCCGGCGATGGCTTCGTCGAGCGCGCGGCGCACGTACGTGGTGAACGTGACGGCGATGGAGGGCCAGTTCACGCGCCGCTATAAGGGCTCGGGCCATCCGCACACGAACATGGCGAAGGCCGCGCTCAACATGCTGACGCGCACGAGTGCGGAGGAGATGTTCACCGACGGCATCCTGATGACGGCGGTCGATACCGGTTGGATCACCGACGAACGGCCCCATCCGACGAAGCTCCGGCTGGCCGATGAGGGCTTCCACGCGCCGTTGGATCTGGTGGACGGGGCGGCGCGGGTGTACGACCCGATCGTGCGCGGTGAGCTGGGTGAGGATTTGTACGGCTGCTTCTTGAAGGACTACAACCCGTCCGCCTGGTAGCTCACCGGCCAAGCAGCGATCCGGCGTGCGTGATCAGCAGCGCCCGGAAGACGGCGTCGGCGGCCAGCTCTTCGTCGAAGACCTGGCGAACACCGAGCAGCGCGTCGACGATGCCGGCCGGCGAGTCGTGACCGTTCACGGCCTTGCGCAGCTCGTCGGCGTTCGGGTCGTCGAGCGGCCGCGTCCCGTCCGCCACGTACACCATCCAGGCGGCCACCCCGAGCGCCGCCCAGACCGGCTCGGCGCCGGCCGCCCGGCGGTCGCGGACCGTGCCGAGCAGCCGGATCGGCACCTTCATCGAGCCGTCGCCGGCGACCTGCACGGTCCGGTAGCGCAGCTGGCGGTTGGCGAACCGCTCGAGGATCGACTCCTGGTAGCCGGCGAGGTCGAAGCCGTCCGGCAGGTCGAGCGTCGGCGCCGCGTCCTGCACCATCAGCCCCCGCGCCGCCGCCTCGAGCCGCTCGTCGGCCAGCGCCTCGTCGATCGTCTCGTATCCGGCCAGTGCCCCGGTGTAGGCCAGCAGCGAGTGCGCGCCGTTGAGCAGCCGCAGCTTGGCCCGCTCGTACGGGGTGACGTCGCCGGTCAGCACCGCGCCCGCGCGTTCCCAGGCCGGCCGCCCCTGCCCGAAGGAGTCCTCGATGACCCACTGCGCGAACGGCTCGCCGACGACCACGCCCTCGTCCTCGTACCCGAGCGTGTCGCGCACATATGCGCGGTCGGCCGCCGTCGTGGCCGGCACGATCCGGTCGACGACCGAGGACGGGAACGAGACGTTCGCGGAGACCCAGTCGGCCAGCCGATCGTCGAGCCGAGCGGTGACCATCTCGCGCAGGACCGTGCCGTTGCCGCTCAGGTTGTCGCAGGACAGCAGGCTGACCCCGCGCCCGTGCGTCGCGCGGCGCCGCTCCAACGCCGCGACGAGCTGCCCGATGACCCGGTCGTTGTAGCCCTTCTCGGTGACCGTCAGCGTGACCACCCGGATGGCCGGGTCGGCAAGGTGGGCGACCGGGTCGTCGGCCTGGGTCAGCACGTCGCGCACCACCCCGATGACCCGCGGCGGGGCCGCCGCCGGTCCCCGCTCGAGCAGCGTGTAGAGCCCGTCCTGGGGCGCGAGCTGGTCGCGTACCGCGACCGACCGCTGGGTGAAACCCCGGATCCCCCAATCCGCGTCCGAGTGCGCCAGCGCGCCCTCGGTGAACACCGCCTGGTGGGCCCGGTGGAACGCGCCGACGCCGAGGTGCACGATGCCGACCCCGAGCCGCGCCGGGTCGAACGCGGGCCGCCGGATGTGTGACGGCAGCGTTGCCAATCCGAGCCTCACCACGAGTGCATGGTCCCGTCCTCCAGCCGGTTCACCGGCAACGACGCTGCTTTATACGGGTACTTGGAAGCCTGGTCCTCGTCGATGTCGACCCCCAGGCCTGGCTCCTCGGACGGGTGCAGGTAACCGTCTTCGAAGCGGTACCCGTGCGGGAACACCTCGTCGGTCGCCGGGGTGTGCCGCATGTATTCCTGCAGCCCGAAGTTGGGGATGGCCAGGTCCAGGTGCAGGGCGGCCGACATGCACACCGGGGAGAGATCGGTCGCCCCGTGCGAGCCGCTACGCACGTGGTGCAGCGCGGCCAGGTCGAAGATCCGGCGCAGGTGGGTGATCCCGCCCGCGTGCACGACGGTCGCCCGCACGTAGTCGATGAGCTGCTCCCGGATCAGCTGCTCGCAGTCCCAGATCGTGTTGAACACCTCGCCGACCGCGATCGGCGTCGTCGTGTGCTGCCGGATCAGCCGGAAGCCTTCCTGCAACTCGGCCGGCACCGGGTCTTCCATCCAGGTCAGCGCGAACGGCTCGAGGCTCTTGCCGAGCCGAGCCGCCTCGATCGGGGTCAGCCGGTGGTGGACGTCGTGCAGGAGGCGCAGGTTCGGACCGAACTCCGCCCGTACCGCGGAAAAAACGGACGGCATGTGGGACAGGTAGCGCTCGGTCGACCAGGTCGCCGCGGACGGGATCGCGGCGTCGGCCGGCTCGTAGAACATCGTGTCCTTGCCGACGCCGTAGGTGGTTTGCAGGCCCGGGATGCCGGTCTGCACGCGCACGGCCTGGTAGCCGCGGTCGACGTAGGCGGCCACCGCGCGCAGGACGTCCTCGGTCGTCTCGCCGTGGGCGTGGCCGTAGACGGTGACGCCCTCGCGGGAGCGGCCGCCGAGCAACTGGTAGACGGGAAGCCCGGCGACCTTGCCCTTGATGTCCCAGAGCGCCGTGTCGACGGCCGCGATCGCGCTCATCGTGACCGGTCCGCGACGCCAGTAGGCGCCCTTGTACAGGTACTGCCAGGTGTCCTCGATCCGGGCCGGGTCGCGCCCGATCAGCGCCGGGATGACGTGGTCGGTGAGGTAGCTGGCCACGGCCAGCTCGCGGCCGTTGAGGGTGGCGTCGCCGACCCCGGTCAGCCGGTCGTCGGTGACGATCTTGAGCGTGACGAAGTTGCGGTCCGGGCAGGTGACGATCACCTTGGCCGATGCGATGCTGGTCATTCCGTATCTTCTCGTACCCGGGCCACCAGCTGCGTCGGGTTGACCAGTCTCAGCGCCACGACGAGCAGCACCAGCATCATCCCCGTGTAGATGACGGCCATCGCATCGACCGACTGCTGGGCCCGGATGCCGGCCGCCGACATCGAGTAGAACAGCGCGACGACGAGCGTCTGCGAATCCGGCCCGTAGGTGAGGAAGGTCAGCTCGAACATGCCGACCGTGCGCACCAGCACGAGGATCGCGGCGGCCAGCATCCCCGGTACCAGTAAAGGCGCGAGAATCCGCGTGAACACCTGTCGCGTGCGGGCCCCGCACATGCGGGCCGCGCGCTCGATGGCCGGGTCGATCTGCTCGATGAACGGGGTCATCGTGAGGATCACGAACGGGACGGACGGCACCAGGTTGGCCAGCACCACCCCGGACAGGTGCCCGGCGAACCCGTATTTGTAGAGCACGGTCGCGAGCGGGATGCCGTAGGTGATCGGCGGCATCAGGATGGGCAGCAGGAACAGCAGGTAGACCACGCGCCGGCCGGGGAAGGCGCGGTTGGCCAGCACATAGGCGGCCGGCACCCCGATCAGCACCGAGATGACCACGACGAGCAGCGACACCTCGAGCGTCGTCAGCAGGACCTGGGCGAGGCCGAACTCGCGCCAGGCGTCGCCGTACCAGTGGATGGTGTAGCCGGTCGGCAGCCAGGTGTCGAACCAGCTGGTCCCGAACGAGCTGACCACGACCGAGCCGATGACCCCGGCCAGGTTGACGAAGAAGAAGATGACGACGGCCCAGGTCAGCCAGGCCATCGGGCGGGCGGTGAGCGTGCGCATCAGCCCTTCCCTCCGGTCGAACCCGCGTAGAACAGCGACCGGACGCCGAGCACGATGCCGATGACGATCAGCTCGATGACCCCCATCACGACGGCGATCGCCGACCCGGCGGCGTAGTCATATTTCTCGTACGCGGCGTGCCACGCGGCGATCGAGATCACCCGGGTCGAGCCGGCCGGGTCGCCGACCAGCACGGCCGACGGGAACACGCTGAACGCGAGCACGAACGTCAGGCAGAACGTGGTCGCGAGCCCGGGAACGAGCAGCGGGAACGTGATCCGGCTGAAGCGCTGCCACCGGCCGGCGCCGAGCGTGGCCGCCGCCTTCTCCAGCGTCGGGTCGATGCCCGACAGGTATGACAGGACGAGCAGGAACGCGAACGGGAAGCCGGTGATGACCAGCGAGAAGAACACGCCCCACGAGTTGTTGGTGAGCCGGACCGGCCCGTCGACCAGGTGCAGGTCGAGCAGCACCCGGTTGAACCACCCGGTCGGGCCGAGGAAGTTGAGCAGCCCCTGCGCGGTCAGCACCGTGCCGAGCGTGATCGGCACGACGAGCAGCGTCGTGAGCAGCCGCTTGCCCCGGAACCGCCCGCGCATCCGGTAGGCGATCGGGACCGAGGCCAGCACGTTGAGCAGCGCGGCCGGCAGCGACAGGCGCAGCGTGGTGAAGATGGTGTCGCGCTCGTAGGGATCGCTGAAGAAGTTCTTGTACGCGCCGAGCGGGCCGCCCTTGTCCGGCTGGAACGACAGCCCGATCCCGTAGAGCGACGGGTACACGAAGAGCACGAGGACGAACAGCGCGGCCGGCAGCAGCAGGAGCAGTTGCCGGTCGAGGCCGCGCTCGGCCAGCCGATGCCTGAGGGCGACGTCAGCCATCGTCGCCCCGGTATATCAGCAGTGCGGACGGGTCGATGCCGACCCCGACCTCGTCGCCCGGGGCCGGCCGGTGGACGCCCACTTCCGATCTGGCGTGCAGGGCCACGCCTTCGCCGGTGCGCACCTCCACGGCGACCTCCCGTCCCTGGTACTCGACCACGTCCACGACGGCGGGAATCCCGCCATCCCCCCGTTGCCCGATGTGGACGTGCTCCGGCCGGACCGCAGCGAAAACTATCTCGCCGGCGGTCACTTGCTCGGCCGCGGTGCCCCGCAGCTTGAGCCCGTCGCCCTCGACGACGACTACGTCGCCGTCGCGCTCGACGGCCCGCAGCCGCAGCAGGTTGCGGAACCCCATGAAGTCGGCCACGTGCCGGTTGACCGGCCGCGTGTGCAGCTCCTCCGGAGTGCCGACCTGCTGGACCCGGCCCTCGCGCAGGACCACGAGGCGGTCGCTCATCGACAGCGCCTCCTCCTGGTCGTGCGTGACGTACACGGTGGTCAGGCCGAGCGCCTGGTGCAGCCGCCGGATCTCGGTGCGCATCTCCAGCCGCAGCTTCGCGTCCAGATTGGACAGTGGCTCGTCCATCAGGACCAGCGACGGCTCGAGGACGACCGCCCGGGCGATCGCGACGCGCTGCTGCTGCCCGCCGGAGAGCTGGCCGGGCAGCTTGCCGGCGTGCTCCTCGAGATGCACCAGGCGGATCGCCTCGTCGACCCGGCGCCGCACGTCGGCGCGCGGCACCCGGTGCATCTGCAGCCCGAACGCGATGTTCTTGCGCACCGACATGTGCGGGAACAGCGCATAGTTCTGGAACACCATGCCGAAGCCGCGCCGCTCGGGCGGCAGCGTGTCCAGCCGCGCGTCGTCCTGCCAGATCCCCCCGGCGCTCAGCGGAAGCAACCCGGCGAGGCAGTTCAGCGCCGTCGACTTGCCGCAGCCCGACGGACCGAGCAGGGCGATGAACTCGCCGCGGCGGATCGTGAGGGTCAGGTCCTCGAGGGCGGCCCGGCCGGCGAACCGGCGGGTCACACCCTCGAGGCGCAGTGTTTCAAAGCCAGTCACTTCTTGACCTTTGCGCCGCCCACGTCGCGGTCCCACTTGTCGAACGCCGCGACCAGCGACTTGGCGTCCAGCGGCACCTCGAGCGGGTTGCCGGCGATGAGCTGCTCGTATTCGGGCCGCCCGAAGTCCTGGATCGCCTTCTGGCTCTCGGCCGGGGCCATCGAGATGTCGACGCCCTTGATTGCCGGCCCCGGGTAGAAGTAGCCCTTGTCGTAGGCCTTGGCCTGCTGCTCCGGGGTCAGCATGTGCTGCAGGAGGAGCAGGATCGCCGACTGCTTGTCGGCCGAGACGCCCTTGGGCACGACGGCGTAGTGCGCGTCGGTCACCCAGTGGAAGCCCTGCAGCGAGCCGACCTTCGCGTCCTTGGGCACGGTGCCGAGGACTCGAGGGTTGATGTCCCAGCCGGTCGTGCTGGCGATGATCTTCGCCGAGCCGTTGGCCAGGTTCTTCATCGTCTCGGACGTCGTCGACGGGTACAGCGTGACGTATTTGTTCAGCTCGGTCAGGTAGGCCCAGGTTTTCTCCCACCCGTTCATCGGGTCCTTGGGGTCCTTGTCGCCGAGCAGGTAGGGCAGGCCCATCAGCAGCGTGCGGCCGGGGCCGGAGTTGGACGGCCGCGCATATTGGACCGCGCCCGGGTTGGCCTTGGCGTAGTCGAGCAGCTCCGGCGCCGTCTTCGGCGGGTTGGGAACCTTGCTCGGCAGGTATTCGATCAGCGGCCCGGACGGGTAATAGGTGACGGTGACCCCGTAGTCGCCGGCCAGCTTCTGCATGGCCTCCGCGCCGGGCTGGTAGTTCTGCATGCCGGACAGCCGCGACGAGTACTTGGGCAGCAGCGGCAGCCACAGGTTCTGGTCGATGCCGGCGGCGAGGCCGTCGACGCCGGTCAGCACGAGGTCGATGTCGACCCGGTTGGCGTCCTGCTGGGCCTTGATCTTGCCGGCCAGCTCCGGCGCGGTCGCCTTGGAGTAGGTCACCTTGCTGATGACGCCCGCGTTCTTGCCGACATAGTCGTCGATCATGCCCTGGGTGAGCTGCAGGTCGCCGGCGACGTCGAGGATGTTGAGGGTGACCGCCGAGCCCGGCTTGTCGGGCGCATCGCCGGTCGCGCCGGCGGCGGGTCCTGGTTTGCTGGGCGCACCGCAGGCGGCCAGGCTGGTCAAGGCGATGGCGGCGACGAACATTCTTCTTCGCATAGTCGCGCGTCCTTCCCGGTGTGTGGGGGTGTGAGCTGCGTTTAGCTGCGCGCCGGGCCGGTCGAGTCGCGCACCATCAGCTGGGAGGTCAGCTCGCGGCGCAGGAGCCCCGTCCGGTCCGGGTCTTCAAGCACTTGCATGAGGAGATCGACCCCGGCGCGGCCCACGCGCTCCTTCGGCTGCGCCAGGGTGGTGAGCGCCGGGCTGACCATCTCGGCGAAGACGATGTCGTCGAAGCCGATGACGCTCATCTCGGCGGGCACCGCCACACCGCGGGCCGCGAAGCGGTTGAGCAGCCCGAGCGCGACGAGGTCGTTGTAGGCGAACACGGCCGTGACGCCGGCCGCGAGCACCAGGTCGGCGGCCGCCACGCCGCCGGCGAACTGCGGGGCGACGCTGCCCAGCTCGACCAGGTCGAGCCCGGCCGCGGCCATGGCGGCCCGCAGCGCCCGGGTGCGCTCGCGGTTGGACCAGGAGTTGCGCGGCCCGGCCACGAAGCCGACCCGCCGGTGCCCGAGGGCCTGCAGGTGGGCGACCGCGTGCCGGATCGCGTCAGTGTTGTCGATCGTGACCGACGGTATGCGCCCGACCCGCCGGTTGAGCAGGACCATCGGCGTCTCACCGGCCAGCGTGCGCAGCTCTTCTTCACTGGTGCGAGGGGAGCAGTAGACGATCCCGTCGACCTGCTTCGTGAGGGCCCGCACGAGCTCGGCCTCGACCGTCGCGTCCTCGTCCGTGTCGGCCAGGAACACCGAGTAGTCCGACTCCCGGGCGCGGATCTGCACGCCCTTGACGACGCCGGGGAAAAACGGGTTGGTCAGGTCGGGCACGATCAGCCCGAGGTTGCCCGTGCGGCCGGTGATCAACCCGCGTGCCGCCCGGTTGGGCTGGTAGCCGAGGGCGGCGGCGGCCTGCTGGACCCGCGCGCGGGTCTCCGGTTGCACCACGTCCGGCGCGGTCAAAGCGCGACTCACGGTCGACGGCGACACGCCCGCCGCCCGCGCCACGTCCTTGATGGTTACCGGCACCCCCGCAGTCTGCAAACGTTTGTAGAACATTGTCAAGAGACGGCCTTGACGCGTTTCCGGTCTTGCTGAAAAGGTTTGCACCATGTTGTCTCCCGACCGGGCCCTTCCCGCCGACCCCGCCACCCGGCGGCTGGCGCGGGAGATCTTCACGGCGACCGAGCGCCTCCCGCTCGTCTGCATGCACGGGCATGTCGACGCGGAGGTGCTGGCCGACGACGTCCCGTTCGGCGACCCGGCGGCGTTGTTCATCACCCCGGACCACTACGTCACCCGGCTCATCCACGCGGCGGGCGTCCCGCTGACCGCGCTCGGCGTGGGTGCGCCCGACGCCGATCCGCGGGAGATCTGGCGGACGTTCTGCGCGCATTGGAAGCTCTTCCGCGGCACACCGTCGAGGTTCTGGCTGTTGCACGAGCTGACCGAGGTGTTCGGGGTCGAGCCGGCCTTCGATCGGCCGGACGAGCTTTACGACGCGCTGTCCGCTCAGCTGGCCCGGCCCGAGTTCCGGCCGCGGGCGCTCTTCGCGCGCTTCGGCATCGAGATCCTGGCCACGACCGACTCGCCGCTGGACGACCTGGCCGCCCACGCGCGGCTGGCCAAGGACGGCTTCGAGGGGCGCGTCGTGCCGACGTTCCGTCCCGACGCGCTCGTCCACGTGGACCGGCCCGGCTGGGCGGCCGACGTCGCTGCGCTCGGGGCCCTGACGGGCGTCGACACCGGCTCGTTCGGCGGCTTCGTGGCCGCGCTGGCGCAGCGGCGGCGCGACTTCGTGGCGGCCGGGGCGCTGGCGACCGACCACGGTCACCTGTCGGCTTCGACGGAGCCGCTCGCCGATCCCGGTCGCGTATACGCCGCCGCCCTGGCCGGCACCGTGACCCCTGACGAGGCCTTGGGCTTCGCCGCTCACATGCTCTTCGAGATGGCCCGCATGTCGTGTGACGACGGCCTGGTGATGCAGCTGCACCCGGGCGTGCTGCGCAATTACGACCGGACCATCTTCGACACGCACGGGCCGGACAAGGGCTTCGACATCCCGATCCCGGTCGACTTCACACGCGGGCTGCGCCCGCTGCTCGAGGCGTTCGGCCGGGACCCGCGTTTGCGCATGGTGGCGTTCACGGTCGACGAGACGTCGTTCTCCCGCGAGCTGGCCCCGCTGGCCGGGGTCTACCCGGCGCTGCGGCTCGGGGCGCCCTGGTGGTTCCTCGACAGCCCCAACGGGCTGCGCCGCTTCCGCGAGGCGGTCACCGAGACGGCCGGCTTCTACAACACGGCCGGCTTCGTCGACGACACACGGGCGTTCGCCTCCATCCCGGCCCGGCACGACCTGGCCCGGCGCATCGACGCGGGCTACCTGGGGGCGCTGGTCGCCGAGCACCTGCTCGACCTCGACGAGGCGATCGAGACGGCGATCGACCTGGCCTACGAGATCCCGCGGACCTTCTACGCGCGGCGGTAGTGTCGCCTGGTGCAGGATCTTGTCGAGGTGCTCGCCGAGCTCATCCGCATCCCGAGCGTCGGCGGCACGCGGGCCGAGTCGGATGTCGTCCACCACGTGGCTGCCCTGCTGCGCGCGGAGGGCGTGGAGGTGGACGAGTGGCGCATCCCGTTGCCGTCGCTGGTCCAAGAACGCGACTTCCCCGGCATGGAGGTCGAGCGCACCGAGGCGTGGGGTCTCGTCGCTCGCGTCCCCGGCCGGGGCGGGCCGTCGCTCATGTTCAATGCCCACCTCGACGTCGTCCCGCCGGGCGACCCGGGAGCGTGGAGCGAGCACCCGTTCTCCGGGCGGGTCGGCCCGACCGACGTGCACGGCCGGGGCGCCTGCGACATGAAGGGCGGCGCCGTGGCGGCCCTGTTCGCGCTGCTGAACGTGCACCGGTCCGGCCAGGCTCCGCCGGGTGACCTGCTCTTCGCCGGCGTGGTCGGCGAGGAGGACGGCGGCCTCGGCACCTACGCCACGCTCGCGCGGGGCTGGCGGGCCGACGCCTGCGTCATCCCGGAGCCCACTGACCTGGATGTCCTGGCGGCCAACGGAGGCGCGTTGACGTTCCGCCTGTCCGTGCCCGGCCGGGCCGCGCACGCCTCGATGCGCACCCGGGGCGTGAGCGCGGTCGAGCGGTTCCAGCCGGTGTTTACGGCGCTCCGGGCGCTGGAGGCCCGCCGGAACGCGTCGGTCGACCCGCTCATGTCGCGCTGGGACATCGCGTACCCGCTGGAGGTCGGCATGGTCCGCGCCGGTGACTGGTCCTCGACCGTGCCCGATCTCCTCGTCGCCGAGGGCCGGTTCGGCGTGGCGCTGGACGAGCCGGTCGCCGCCGCGCGCCGGGACTTCGAGCGGTGTGTCGCCGAGGTGGACGCCGAGGTGCGGGTCGAGTGGTGGGGCGGCCAGTTCGCGTCGGGCCGCTGCCCGTCGGACAGCGACCTGGTGTCACGGGTCCTCGCCGCGCACGGCCGCGAGGCGTCGGTGCTCGGCGCCCCGTACGGCTCGGACTTGCGCCTCCTGACCGCGGCCGGCATCCCCACCGTCCAATATGGACCCGGCTCCCCGGCGCTGGCGCACACACCGCAGGAGCGCGTCCCGATCGCCGAGGTCCTGCACTGCGCCGAGACCCTGACCCGCCTAGTGCGTGGGTAAGAAGCGCTCCACGTCGTCTTGCGCAGACTCCAGCTCGGCCTCGCGCATGACCAGCACGATCACGCCCCAGCCGGCGATCAGCGCGAAGCCCAGCGCCAGCAGCGCGCCCGTCGTCCCGGCCACCAGGCGCTCGCCCAGCAGCGTCAACCCGATCGCCGCCGCCACCACCGGGTTGATCAGCGTGATCGCCGCGGTCGGGGCGCCGACCTCGGCTCCCTGGTAGGCGGACTGGGACAGCAGCAAACCGGCGATCGCCAGGAACGCCGTCACACCGCCAGCCAGCCCGAGCAGCGACCAGTCGGAGTGGGCACCGACCAGCAGCGTGATCGTCTTGGTCAGGACCGACGCGACCGCGAAGGCCACGCCCGCGGCCGTCGCAAAGAGCAGACTCGCAGCCGCCCCGCCGGCGGTCCGGGCAGCGTAAATGAGCACCAGTACCACCGCGCCGGCCGCCGCGGACAGGGTGAGGACGCCGGAGTGATCGAGCGCGTGCGTGGCGTTGCCGGCTTCGGTCGAGGTCAATGCGAAGATGCCGGCCAGCCCGATCACCGTGATGACCGCGCCGCGCCACTCGCCCCGACCGACTCGGCGGCTGGCGGTGACGGCGGCCAGCGGCACCGCCAGCACCAGCGTCAGCGCTCCGAGCGGTTGCACCAGCGTCAACGGTCCGTAACGCAAGGCCGCCACGTGGAGGGCGGCGCCGGCGCCGTTCAGGGCGACGGCGAGCCACCAGCCCTTCTCCGCCAGCAAGAACGCAATCCAGCCGGCCGCCCGCCCGAGTGGGGTCCGTGACCGGGCCAATCGGCCGCCGCGCTCGTGACCCCCGACTCGCTGCTGCGCGACCGCTGCCCCCGCGTAGGCGGCCGACGACAACGCCGCGAGAACAGCGGCGACGATCAGCCCGGTCATGACCTTCATGATCTCAGGCCGCCGGGGGCCGGTCATCGTCCGCGCGATGAAGGTGGTCTACTCCGCAGGGAGTAGGGGGACGTAAGTTTCACGGGCCGACCTGGCCAATCTGCCCCCAGTACGCAGGAAATATTGACGAACATCACGGTGAACCTAGGATCCCGGGGCATGCGTGCCCTCATCGCCGTCCTGCTCGTCGCCGCCGCGCTGCAAGCGCCCGCCCAGCGCGCCGACGCCGCCTCCGGATGCCAGGCCCAGTACCAGGTGAACGAGTGGTCCGGCGGGTTCACCGCGACCGTCACGGTGACCGCGGGCAGCACGCCGCTCAACGGGTGGACGGTCAGCTGGACGTACCCGGGCGACCAGCGCGTCACGAGTGCCTGGAACGCCACGGTCGGCCAGTCCGGCAGCAGCGTGACGGCGACCAACGTGGCCTGGAACGGCTCGGTGCCGGCCGGCGGCTCGACGCAGTTCGGGCTGCAGGGGACGTTCGCGCAGAGTGACGCGGCCCCGACGAACCTGACCGTCAGCGGCTGCGGCACGCAAAGTCCACCGGCGACCGGGATGACCGACGGCTTCGAGGGGCCGAGTGTCTGGCATCCCGTGTACCCGGATTGCCAGGGCGCCGGCACCGCAACGGTGGACACGTCACAGGCCCACTCCGGCACGCACGCACTGAAGGTCACCGGCGCGGCCGGCTACTGCAACCACGTCTTCATGGCCCCGAACGCGGACCTGTCGGGGGTCGGGCCGGTCTGGTACGGGCGGTTCTACGTCCGGCACACCACGGCGCTACCGGCCCAGCACGTCACGTTCCTCGCTCTGCGCGACGCCGCCGACGGCAACCATGACCTGCGCATGGGCGGGCAGAACGGCGCGCTGCAGTGGAACCGGTCGTCCGACGACGCCACCCTGCCCGAGCAGAGCCCGGCCGGGGTCGCGTTGAGCGTGCCGCTCCCGGTCAACGCGTGGACGTGCGTCGAGTTCCTGGTCGACGGCTCGCAGGGGCACGTGCAGACGTGGGTCGACGGCGCGGCGGTGGCCGGGCTGCAGGCCGACGGTACGCCGACGCACGACGTCGACGGCCAGTGGTCGGCGCGGGCCAACTGGCGGCCCCGCCTTACCGACCTGCGCCTCGGCTGGGAGGCGTACGGCGAGGGCGCCGACACCCTGTGGTTCGATGACGTCGCCCTCGGCACCGCTCGGGTCGGCTGCTAGTGCTGTTGAAGCGGCTCAGGTATGGGTCGACGTCGTTGATGTGGTCGTCGAACGCCATCTCCCAGCGGGCTCCACCGAGCCACCGGAGCGAAACGCCGGCGCGGCTGGGCCGGCGTGTGTGCTGCCGATGCACTGACCGTGCCCGCCGATCAGTCCGGTCGCGGCCACCGCCGCGCCACCCATCACCGCGCCGCGCAGAACTCCCGTCGATCGACATTCGTCTGCATGTACCGAGTTTAGAAATGCCGCCCCGCCGACGCGAACGGCATGCCGTGGTGGTTCGTGTGCGCCAACCGGCTGGCCAATGTGCCCTGCTCGGCGATCTGCCGGTGATAGGCCTCACGTCGCCGGGCCACGCAGCCGGTCGGCTTGTCGGCCTGGTTGACCAGCTCCGGATCCAGGTGCGTGTTGAGGCCTTCGCGCAACAGCCCGAGCGCCTCGGCCCGCAGCTGCGACACCCGCGACTCGGTCACCCCGAGCTCGGCCGCGATGTCGAGCATCGGACGCTCCTGGAAGAAGTAGCCCTTGACGACCGTGTGCAGCCGCTCCGGCAGCGCCTCGATCGCGTTGTGCAGATAGCCGACCCGCTCCCGGTAGAGCAGCAGCTCCTCCGGCCCGGCCGAGCGCTCGGGCACCATGTCCTCCGCGGTACCGGCGGCAAAGCCCTGCAACGACAGCACCGAGGCGCGGTGCACGTCGTCGTCGAGCGACTTGAGCTCCTCGACCGAGACGCCGAGGACCTCGGCCAGCTCGGCCTGCGTCGGCGCACGGCCGAGCGTCGCGGTGAGCTCCTGCTCGGCCGCGTCGGCCTTGCGAGCGCGCGACCGCACCGACCGGCTCGCCCAGTCCAGCCCGCGCAGCTCGTCGAGGACGGCCCCGCGGATGCGGTTGGTCGCGAAGCTGCCGAACGGAATGCCGCGGCTCGGGTCGAACGCCTTGGCGGCGCTGGCCAGTGCGGCCATGCCGGCCGAGACTAGGTCTTCCCGGCTGACATGGGCCGGCAACCGGCCGAGTGTTTGCCGCACCAAGTGCCCTACCAAGGGCAGATGAGCGCGGACGAGATCTTCGAGTTCCCGGCCTTCCAACCGGCGTCGTACGGCAGCGTTGTCAACACCAATCGTGGCGTCGGTGGCAGTCGACGTCATCGGTCCCCCTCGTGCCGGGTGGACGCGCTGCAGGCGGTCCACCTGCTGACACGAGAAACGTTCGACTACACAAGGTGCAGGCGCCGGTACTTTCGGTTGCCTCTTGGTTGCAAACCGGTGCTAGTCCTCAAGAGCCGAGCCGGTTACCCCGGAGCCGTCTGACGTAAACAGTGACGTTGCCGGGCCGGTTGTCGCTCTTGAAAAAGTGGCGAAGGATTACCAGATCGACCTGCCGGACAACCTCGCCGGCCCGGCCCGGCGGGCCCTGCTCCAAGCCGGCCTGCGCCGCCTCGAGCAGGTGCAGTCGCTCCACGAGCGCGAGTTGCTGAAGCTGCACGGGATCGGGCCGAGGGCGATCGAGCAGATCCGCCGCGCTCTCGACGCCCGGGGTCAGCGACTCAAGGGCGATTAGGGTGAGTCCATGCGACGCGTGGGACAGCAGGAACGGCGGGCTCGCCTGGTAACGCGCCACCTTCTCGCGGCCGGCGCCAAGGCCACCGACCCGGCCGCGGCCGCCCGCAGCGTCGTCGCGCTGCACGCCACCGACCCGGCAACCGTGTTCCTGTCCGTTCAGGCCCGTACGACCGGCGTGGACGTCGCCGCCGTCGAGTCGGCGCTGTACGAGGAGCGCACCCTGCTGCGCATGCTCGCCATGCGACGCACGATGTTCGTGGTGCCGGTCGAGGACGCGCCGATCCTGCAGAAGTCGTCGGCCGACGCGATCGCGGCCCTCCAGCGAAAGCGCTACCTGCAGTTGATGAGCGGCCTCGGCGACGGCGACTGGCTGGACGACGTGGCCGAGTCGACCGTGCAGGCGCTCCTGAAGCGCGGCGAGGCGACCGCCGCCGAGCTCTCGACCGACGAGCCGCGCCTGCGCTCGAAGGTCACCCTGGCCGAGGGCAAGGCCTACGGCGGCGCCCAGAACATCACGTCGTGGGTGCTGCTGTTGCTGGCCGCGCAGGGCCGGATCGTCCGCGGGCGCCCGCGCGGCTCGTGGCTGAGCACGCAGTGGCGCTGGTCCCCGGTGGACCGCTGGTTGCCCGAAGGAATGGCGGCGCCGAGCGCCGACGACGCACGGGCGGCCCTCGTGCGGCTGTGGCTGCGGGCGTACGGGCCGGGCACGGTGGCCGACCTGCGGTGGTGGACCGGCTGGACGGCGGCGCACGTCAAGAAGGCCCTCGCGACGATCAGGCCGGTCGAGGTCGACCTGGACGGCGCTCCCGGCGTGGACTTGGCCGGCGATGTCGAAGCGGCTGTGGTGAAACCCAGCGCCGCGTTCCTGCCGGCTCTGGACCCCACCCCGATGGGCTGGGCCGGGCGCGACTGGTACCTCGGGCCGCACGCCCCGACCCTCTTCGACCGTTCCGGCAACATCGGGCCGACGGTGTGGTGGGATGGACACGTCGTCGGCGGCTGGGCCCAGCGGCCCGACGGCGCCGTCGTGCACCGGCTGCTCGAGGACGTCGGCCGCGACGCCAAGCAGGCGATCGACGCGGCCGCCGAGGCCCTCGAGGCCTGGATCGGCCCGGCCCGCATCATCCCGCGCTTCCGCACGCCGCTGGAAAAAGAGCTGTCGGCCTAAGGCATACGCTGAACCTCATGCAGATCGGATTCGGCCTGCCGGTCTCCGGCGCGTGGGCCACCCCGCAGTCGATCACCCGGTTCGCCACGCTCGCCGAGGCCAACGGCTACCACTCGCTGTGGGCGTTCCAGCGCCTGCTGGTCGGCGCCGATCAGCAGCTCGACCCGGTCTACCGCAGCGTCCTGGATCCGCTGGTCGCGCTCGGCTTCGCGGCCGCCTCGACGAGCCGCGTCCGGCTCGGCGTGGCGATCGTCAACGTGCCGTTCGTCGAGCCCGCGTACCTCGCCAAGCAGGCCGCCACCCTCGACGTGCTCTGCGCCGGCCGGCTCGACCTCGGCCTCGGGGCCGGCTGGTCGGAGCCCGAGTTCGCGGCGACCGGCGCCTCGCCCGAGCGGCGCGGGGCGCGCGTCACCGAATACGTCGCCGCCCTGCGCGCGCTCTTCGCCGACGGGGTCAGCGAGCATCGCGGCGAGTTCTACGCGATTCCGCCCAGCCGCGTGGAGCCCAAGCCGGTGCAGCGCCCCGCCCCGCCGATCCTTCTCGGGGGCGCCGCCCCGGCCGCTCTCAAGCGCGCCGGGCGCATCGCCGACGGCTGGATCAGCCGGTCGGCCACCGACCTGTCCACGATCGGCGTTGATATTTCACGGGTACGGGCGGCTGCCGGCGAAGCCGGACGGGATCCGGACGAGCTGCGGTTCATCAGCCGCGGGGTCGTGCGGATCGGCGAGCCGATCACCGGCGAGCGGCGGCCGCTGTCCGGCTCTCCCGACCAGGTGCGCAGTGACCTGCAAGGGCTCGCCGAGCAGGGGGTGACCGAGGTCTTCTACGACCTGAACTGGGATCCCCAGATCGGCTCCCCCGATGTCGAGCCCGAGCGGGCGATGGCCCGCGCGGAGGAGATCCTGCTGGCCCTCAAGCCGTAGCGGCAAACCGCCGGGAGAGCTCCTCGGCCCGCTTGAGCTGGACCGATCGAGCCTGCTCGGCGGCGAACCGGCGCAGGACGGCCGGTGAGCGGACCTCGATCGTCTCGTGCACATGTGTGCCCGAAAGGGTCGGTTCGAGCGTCACCGTCGCCTCTGTCCGGACCCCGCCCGGGCTGGCCCGGTAGCTGGTCAGCGCGACCCCCGGCGTGGTGAGCGTGAGCAGCACGTCCACGCGGTAGTTCCAGTGCAGCCGGCCGGCCCCGACCCGCTCGACGGCCACGTACTCGATGATGTTGCGCCCGTCGTCATCCTGGCCGAGCCGGATGTCGCGCACCTCGACGACGAGCGGCGACAGCCCGACGTAGCTGTTCGGGTCGGACAAATGCCGGTAGATGGCGTCGGGCGGTGCGTCGACGTCGAAACGATGTTCAAACGTATCGATCGGCACGACTCATCGTCGCACACCGATGCCTGCCCTCACGGCTTCCGGGCGACCACCGCCAGCACGTTGTATCGCCGGGAGCCGGCGCCCTCCGGGTCGTCCGGGCGCCACTCGCCGGCGAAGACGATGCCCGGCTCGATCGGCTCCCAGCCGGTGAGCAGGGCGGCAAGCTCGTCGGCGGTGCGGCTGACCGTGTCGGTGCCGCCGCGCGCGTAGAGCGCTTGGATCTCTTCGCTCTCCTCGGTCGCCTTCACCTGCGTGCCGTGCGACATGACGATGTAGCTGCCGGACGGGAGTGTGTCGCGGTATGTGCTGATCGCGCCGCCGAGCGCGGCGTCGTCGGCGATGAAGTGCCCGACGGCGACCATCAGCAGGCAGACCGGGCGGGAGAAGTCGAGCAGCGCGCGCACCGCCTCGTCCCCGACCACGCCGGCCGCGTCGAGGAGGTTGGCCTGCAGCACATAGCTGTGCGGGTCGTCGCCGAGGATCGACTTGCTGTGCCCGACCGCGACCGGGTCGACGTCGACGTAGACGACCCGCGCCTCGGGGTTGACCTCGCGAGCCGCCTCGTGCACGTTGCCGACGGTCGGGATGCCGGACCCGAGGTCGAGGAACTGGTCGATGCCGAGGTCGGCGACGGCCAGCACGGCCCGGCGCAGGAAGTGCCGGTTGGCCCGGGCGATCTCGGGGATCTCGGGGATCAGCGTGACGGCCCGCTGAGCGACCTCGCGGTCGACCGCGTAGTTGTGGGATCCCCCGAGGAACCAGTCGTAGACGCGCGCGGGGCTGGCCTGATCCGGCTCGACCGTCACGCGGCTCGGCAGCTGCGTTCCATCCATGGTTCTCTACAATACTGGGGCGGCGAAGGCGGCCAGTTGCTCGTCCAGCGCGGCGGTCGGGGAAAGGCCGGCTCCGGCCAGTACCCGGGAAAGCTGGTTTTGCGGCATGGTCGCGAGCCAGCGGCGGGTCGGCTCGGCCAGCTCCGGCCGGCCGAGAAGGCGCAGGCGGGCCAGGCCGCCATCGGGGAAGATGTCCAATCGGACGTGCGTCACTGGCCGGCCGCCCGGCAGCACGAAGCGGTGCCGCGTGTCCGGCTGCAGGCGCGTGCGCTCGAGCAGCGGCCGCCACGCCGACTCGTCCGCGAGGTCGGCGGTGCGCGCGTCGATCCCGCGCAGGGCGGCGGCGCCCGGCGCGTTGCCCTTGAAGTGCGTGCTGTCCAGCTCGGCCAGGCCGATGGCGCCGGGCGCGGCGAGGCGCACGAGCACCCAGTCGTTGCCGTCGTCGCGGCGGCGCGCGGTCTCCCAGCCCTCCCCCATGATGCGGGCGTGGCCCGGCGAGATGAGGTTGTTCGGGGAGCCGTAGAACAGGTCGCTGCAGTCGACGATCAGCCCGCCGAACTCGAGTGCGGCCAGGTCGCACCACGGCGCGAGGAGGCGCGGGTCGGGCACGGCCTCGCCGTGGACGCGCAGACGGGCCACGCCACCGTCGGGGTAGATCGAGAGTCGCACGTGGGTGCAGCGACGATCGGCGGTCACTGCGAACAGGTTGCGCGTGTCCCCAGTGAGCGGCGAACGCGGGACCAGCGGAAACCACTGCGCTCCGGCCAGTTCTTCGGGCGCCGGGTAGCCCTCGACCCCGCAGCCTTCGACCGACGCCTCCGGCGGGTAGTTGCCCTTGAAGTGGGCGGTGTCGACGACGACCCCGCGGACCACGCCGGGCGAGCCGAGGCGGACGGTCGCGTTGTCGTGGCCGGGCGTCCGGCGGCGACGGGTCTCCCAGCCGTCGTAGACCTTGCCCTTCGGGCCGAACGTCCACGTCTCGAACGTCGAGGGCTCCGGGTTGAGCAGGTTGTCGCGGGCCGCGAAGAACTCGTCGTTGGCGTCGACGACCGAGCCGCCGAGCGCGCGGGCGGCGAGGTCGGGAAGCTCCACAAAGGACATTACGACTCCCTGGTCAGCAACTGGCCGCGCGGTTTTGCGTCGACCGGTTGGCCGCGCAGCCAGGTCGCCTGGACCACGCCGCGCAGTTCCTTTCCGGCGTAGGGCGTGACCGGGTGGCGGTGCTCGAGCCGCGCCGGGTCGACCGTGAACGTCTGATCGGGCGCGAACACCACGAGGTCGGCGTCCGCCCCGACGGCGATCCGGCCCTTGCCGCGCAGGCCGGCCAGCGCGGCCGGGCGGGTCGCCATCCAGGTCGCCACGTCGGCCAGGCGATGGCCGCGCCGGCGCGCCTCGGTCCACACGATCGGCAGCCCGAGTTGCAGCGACGCGATGCCGCCCCAGGCCGCCGCGAAGTCGCCGGTGTCCGGCCGCTTGAGCTCCGGCGTGCACGGTGAATGGTCGGACACGACGAGGTCGATCGTGCCGTCGGCCAGCCCGGCCCACAGCGCGTCGCGGTTGGCGTGATCGCGGATCGGCGGGCAGCACTTGTATTGGGTGGCGCCGGCCGGCACGCCCTCGGCCTCCAGCGTGAGGTAGTGCGGGCAGGTCTCGGCGGTGACCCTGAGGCCTTCGGCTCGGGCTTTGCGCAGCAGCGGCAGCACGCGCGCCGAGGACAGGTGCAGGATATGCA
>Ga0070683_100000453_pt1 | contig 28654 bp, 25 predicted proteins | sample KBSC713LmetaG_FD_64662 | JGI IMG/M metagenome (GOLD analysis project Ga0070683, IMG submission 64662) | Corn rhizosphere microbial communities from Kellogg Biological Station, Michigan, USA - KBS C7.1-3L metaG | ecosystem: Host-associated > Plants > Roots > Rhizosphere ... | reverse complement strand
CCCCACATCGGCTACGACCGCGCCGCCGACATCGTCAAGGCCGCGGCCGAGTCAGGCCGCTCCCTGCGCGAGGTCGCGCTGGAGCAGGGCGTCGAGCCCTCGGTCCTCGAGGAGGCGCTGGACCACCGCCGCATGGCACGGCCGCACGAGTAGGCGCCAACCTCAACCCTGCAGCGTCACAAACCGCTCCTCGGTTAGCTCGTAGACGGCGTAGGCCGGGCCCTCGCGGGTGTTGCCGGAGTCCTTGACGCCGCCGTAGGGCTGCTGGTCGGCCCGGAAGGTCGGCACCTCGTTGATGAGGACGCCGCCGAACTCGAGCGTGCGGCCGGCCTGCAGGCCGCGGCCGATGTCGCGGGTGAAGACGCCGGCCTGGAGGCCGAACTTGGAGTCGTTGGCGAGGCGCAGCGCCTGGTCGAAGTCGCCGAAGGTGTCGATCGTCGCCACCGGGCCGAAGATCTCCTCGCACCAGACCTTCGCCTCTCTCGGCGGCGCCTTCAGCAGGGTCGGCGCCAGGCAGCGGCCCTCGTCTACGAGCTCGCCCCCGGTTAGCAGCTCGGCCCCGCCCGCGACCGCCTCCTCGACCCACTGCTTCACCCGGTCGCGGTCGTCCGGCGTGATCAGCGGCCCGACGTCGGTGTTCTCGTCGAGCGGGTCGCCGACGGTCAGCTTCTCGACGTTGGCGACGAGCCGCTGGGTGAAGTCCTCGGCGACGTCCTCGTGGACGAGGATCCGCTGGATCGAGATGCAGCTCTGGCCGGCGTGGCTGAAGGCGTGGATCTGGGCTTTGTCAGCTGCCGCTTCCCAGTCGCCGTCGACGTTGACGATCAGCGGCGCGTTCGATCCCAGCTCCAGGTTCACCTTCTTGTGCGGGACCTTGGAGCGGATGTCCCAGCCGACCGGGGCCGAGCCGGTGAAGGTGATCGCCCTGGTCAGCGGGTGCTCGACGATCTTGTTGCCGACCTTCGAGCCCGGGCCGGGGACGACCGAGAGCCAGTTCTCAGGCAGGCCCGCCTCGAGCAGGATCTCGGCCAGCTTCAGGGCCGAGATCGGCGTCTGCCCGGCCGGCTTCAAGACGATCGCGTTGCCGGCGGCGATCGCCGGCCCGAGCTTGTGGGCGACGAGGTTGAGGGGGAAGTTGAAGGGGCTGATCGCGCCGACGACCCCGTAGGGGACGCGCAGCATCACCCCGAGCTTGCCGGCGCCGGCCGGGGCCGCGTCCATCGGCACGGTGCCGCCGGTCAGCTTGCGCGCCTCGACGGCGGAGAACTCGAGCGTGGAGACGCAGCGTTCGGCCTCGACCGTCGCCGTCTTGATCGGCTTGCCGGCCTCGGCGGCGATCGTCATCGCCAGCTCGTCCCGGCGCTCGGCGACCAGCTCGGCCGCCCGCTCCAGCACCGCCGCCCGCCGGTGCTGCGGGAAGTCGGTCGCCTCGAAGGCCTCGTGCGCGGCCTCGATCGCCCGCTCGGCGAGGGCTTCGTCGGCCTGCGCGACCCGGCCGACGACGCTGCCGTCGTAGGGGCTCTTCACCTCGCCCCACTCGCCCGTCTCGGTCCAGTCACCGGCGGCGAGGAGCTTGTGGTCGGTTGCCCCTACGGTCTGCGTCGCCATCGCTTCCTCCTCGAATTGCGTGTACTTGCAGGGTACGACCCTCGCGATGCAGGCCGCTACTCCTGTTTGTTGAATCTGTTGGCCTAGAGATGTCCAAGATCATCAACAGGATCAGCGTCAGACCGTTGTTGGTAGGGCTGCTCCTCGCCCTCGTCTACCCGGTAACGGCTCAGGCCAGCGTCAGCTGGGTCGTCCACGGCCGCGGCTTCGGCCACGGGGTCGGGATGAGCGCCTACGGCGCCTACGGCTACGCCGAGCACGGCAAGGGCTACCGCTTCATCCTCGGCCACTACTACACGGGGACGAGCCTGGGGACCGCGCCGAAGGGGCACGTCGTCCGCGTCCTCCTCGACATCTCCCCCGGCGACGTCGGCTTCAGCGGCGCCACCAGCGCCTGCGGCGAGCGGCTCGACCCGGGCCGCAGCTACGAGGCCCACCGCAACGGCGGCTCGGTGCGGCTGCGCACGAGCGGTGGCAAGACGCTCGCCAACTGCGGACGGCGGCTGCGGGCGGCCGGGCGCGGCAAGATCGCGATCGCCGGCCAGGGCACCTACCGCGGGGCGCTGGAGACGGTGCCGACCGAAAGCGAGGCCGGCTCGCTGAACGTCGTCAACGCGCTCGCCCTCGAGCAGTACGTCAAAGGGGTGATGCCGAACGAGGTGCCGCCCTCCTGGCCGAGCGAGGAGCTGAAGGCCCAAGCGGTGGCGGTGCGCTCGATCGCCCTCACCGGCGACGTCGGCGGCAACGGCTTCGACCTCTACTCCGACACCCGCAGCCAGGTCTACGGGGGACTGGAAAGCGAGTACGCGAGCACCAACGACGCCGTCGCCGCCACCCGGGGACAGGTCGTCACCTACGGGGGCCAGATCGCCCAGACCCTCTACTCGGCCTGCTCGGGCGGGCACACCGAGAGCGCCGTCAACGTCTTCGGCTCCCCCGTCCCCTACCTGATCGGCGTCCCCGACCCCTACGACTACTACTGCCCCCTGCACAAGTGGACGCTGAACTTCACCGGTCCCGAAATCAGCTCCCGCCTCGGCGCCTACCTGAAGGGGAAGCTGAAACGGGTGGTGATCACCAAGACCGGTGTCTCGCCGCGAATCGTCAGCGCCACCCTCGTCGGCACCCGCGGCAACTCGACCGTCAGCGGCTCCGAGCTCTCGGTCGCGCTCGGCGGCTACGACACCTGGATGACCTTCGAAAAGGTCGTATCCCGGTAGGGCTCAGGCGGTGCCCCCCTGCACTGCCGGATCTTTGGCACCCCCGCCACCCCCACCCGTCGCAACGGGCGTCGGCTCCGGCGCCGGCGCGTTGTCGGCTTTGTCGCTGAGCAGCTTGGCGATGGCGCCGAGGGCGATCGCCCCGAAGACGGCGATCACCAGTCGCTTCGCTTCCGCCATGTCCGCGCTGACCGCGTCGAAGGCGGTCGACTTCTGCAGCATCGTCCAGGCGACGTAGGCGCCCGCCGGGATCAACGCCCGCACCGTGTTCCAGCGGCCCCAGGAGACGACTTCGACCTCCTTGCCGGCGCCGGCTTCTTCCTCGCGCTTGCGAGCCGCGACCCGGGCGCGGGTGCGGTCGCCAATCACGTACAGCGCGATGCTGAACACGATCGAAAGCCAGAAGACCAGCTTGAGGTTGGCCGGATCTTGAATCGTGGTGATCACATTTCCGGAATCGTCGGTCGAGGTTTCTGCCATCAGCGGCAGCAGCGCCGCGTTCGCAGCGAGGATCTCCGCCGGCACGAGCGCCGCGACGACATCGACGTAGCTGCCGAAGCCGGGAGCTTCCTCTTCCTTACTGGTTCCTTCCGGTGCCGCTTCCCGTTGGGCGGTTAGCGCTCCATACACAACACTGCTCATAACTCCCCCTAACACATTATTAGTTAAGGAAGGTTATGACAGTTACCGATACCACAGTCAATTGGGACTAATGGGTAAGAAAAAGGAAAGAGGTACTAGTGTGTTAACGAGAAGGCAGCACCAGCTCGGCGTGGATCGAACGGTGGTCTGAACCCGGCAGGTCCTCGACGCCGTAATCGACGAACTCGAGGCGTTCGTCGGCGAGGACGTGGTCGATCGTGATCACGGGGAAGGGCAGGCCGTGGTCGCGGTTCGGCCAGGTCGGGATCAGGCCCTTGCCGGCGACGGAGCCGGCGTCGCGGTAGCCGCGGTCGATCGTCTCCCGCAGCAGCGAGACGTCGAGGGTGGCATTGAAGTCGCCGAGCAGGACCCAGGGTGGTCCGCCGCCTGCCGCCGGCAGGCTCTCGAGCCCTTCGCGCCAGAGGTCGTCGTTGCCCCGGCCCGGCGGATACGGGTGGACGTCGACGACGCGAAGGCGGCGGCCGTCCGGCAGCGTCAGGACGGCGCGCGGCATGCGGAAGAAGAACTGCGAGCCCGCTAGCTTGCGCATCGGCAGGCGCGAGTAGAGCCCGCCGCCGGAGGAGCGGGGACGGGTTTCCTCGATCGCGTTGGGAAGCCGCCGCTCGAGCCCCGCGCGGCGCAGCTGGCGGGCGAACTTCGGCGTCAGCTCCTGCACGCTGAGCAGGTCGACGTCATAGCGGTCGACGAGGTCGACCAGCGCCTCGGGGTCGCCATGGCCGACATAGACGTTCGAGGAGAGGACGTTGACGGTCTCGCGGCCGGCGGGGTCGACGGTGCCGTCGCCGATCGCCCGCGGCAGAACCGCCGCGGCGAGGCAGAGGGTCGCCAGCCCGGCGACCGCCGCCGCCGCCCAGTTGCGTAGCGCCAAGCCGATCCCGGCGACGAGGAAAGCCGCGATGGCGACGAAGGGCGTGAACGCCATCATCGGCACCAGCGGGAAGCCGCGGTCGAGGCCGAAGACGCGGATCAGCGTCCAGGCGACTACGGGCGCGACGAGGATCCAGATTGCCCAGTACCGCGTGGCTCCCGTGGAGTGTCGCTTTTGTCTCCCATACCGAGACAAAGGCGACACTCAGCCGTCGGGGTACGGCTGGATCGGGATGCCGTGGTCCTGCTCACGCATTCCCAGCTCGTAGGCGGCGCCGCCCGGCAGGGTCAGCTGGCGCGAGGGCATGCCGGGGCGTTCGACGGTCAGCTCGAGGTCGGCGACCGAGCAGTTGACGGTGTGGTGCTCGGGGCCGGCGGGGTCGGCGTAGACCCAGCCGACGAAGTCCTTCTCGGGGGCGGAGACGCGGCCGCGGACGACGATGTTCTTTCCGGGGAGGATGAAGCTGCAGGACGAGGGCTGCTCTTCGATCCGGACCGAGCGGACCGCGCCGAGGCCGCCGAGGCGGTGGCGCTCGCCGTCGAGGACGAGCATCCCGGAGGGGATCCAGGGGCTGACTCGGGAGCCGAGGCGGAGGCGGGCGGCGCCGGCGTCGAAGTAGGCGCCGGGAGCGTCGGCGAAGCCGCTGCCCTCGAGCCAGACCCAGCGCTCGGCGTGCTCGCTACCCCAGTTGTGGCCGATCATCCCCGGCCAGCCGCTCAACTCGTAGGGCTCCTCGTCGATCACCAGCCGGCCCTCGAAGCGGGCGTCGGGATACGGCGCCAGGAATTTCGTCTTCGGCAGCGGCGCGCCGTAGAGCCAGTCGGCCGGGAGGTACTTGCAGGGCTCGGCGTCGCCGGCGAAGGTGAACGACCAGGCGGCGGTCAGCGCCTCGGTCTCGACCGAGCCCTCGGCGCGCCCGGGCCCGATCTCTGCGTCGGCGACCCCGATCCAGGAGCCGGCGGGGACCGAGAGCTCGCTCGCCGGCACCGTCACCTTCGTCGCCCGCGGCCCCGCCGCCTCGCGGTCGAAGAGGCAGAACCAGATCGAGGCGCTGGGCTCGGCGCCGGGGCGCTTGTGGACCGTGTGGCGGATCCAGACCCCCTGGCCGCCGTCGGGCCGGCAGGCCTTGATGTAGAAGCTCTCGTAGTGGCCGGCCTTGGCGGCGACCTCGGGGAACCGCGCCCGTTCCTGCATGCGCGAACTCTAAGCGGTGTCGCTTTATGCGCCCGTATGGACGCAAAAGGCGACAGTCAGCCGCGCAGCGGCGGCGCTGGTGGCGACTCGAAGCCGAGCATCGCCACCGTCGCCGGAATAACCGCCTCGCCAGAGGCGGCGAGGCGATCGCGAGCGTCGTGGCGGATCTGGGTCAGCTCGCCAAAGGTCGAGGCGAGGGTGGCGATCACTTCCTTCCAGCCTCGCTCGTCGAGTTGCATCGGCACCCAGGTCAGATGGCGGTCCGGTCGCGCGTCGAAGGTCTCGGTGCTGAGCGCCCGGTCGGCCCGCGCAATCAAACCCTGCAGGGCGATCCGCGACAGCTGGCCGCGGGTGGCTTCCGGCATCGCTTCGAATTCGGCGTCGCTGAAGAAGACCAGAGGGGTCTTGCCGCGGTAGACGTGCTCGACTGCCCCGCGGCGGGGAATCGATTCGAGCACCTCCAGGCAGCCTTCCTTCTCGAGCGCGCGGAAGTGGTAAGAGGCGAGCGAGAGCGCCTGCTGGTAGCTGTTGAAAAGTTCCTTCGGGATCAGCCCTTCCTCGACGAACTGGCTGGGGCTGCGCGGGCCTTCGTTGAGGACTTCGAGAATGCGGACTCGCAACGGATGCTTGAGCGCGGCGCAGATCGTCTCGCTGCGTCCTTTCTCCTTCGATTCACTCCCCGCCATCCCCTGACCCTTTCGATTAGTCGGCTCCACGACAGTGATCACGATAGGGCATAAATGCTCGGAAGATGCAGGGAAATGGCTAGCCAGAGCCCTTTACTGGGACTGGTCGAAGTAATAGGAACCAGTCTGTAGCCGAGAAGGACGCTTCCGGCACGGAGAGGAGGTGATGCGTATGCAGCTCAGCGGATGCGGCTCGGCCTATCCGGCCACCTCCCTTCACAAGGGTGGCTGAGGCCTGACAGCTACCGCCCCGATGCAGCACCGATCGGCGGGGCGGTCAGGTCTCAGCCCTGAAGCCGGCGCCGGCTCAAACCTTGATCGTGATCACGTCGCCGTCGGCGACGAGGTAGTCGCGCCCCTCGATCCGCAGTTGCCCCTTGTCACGGGCCGCCGCGTAGCCGCCGGCCGCGACCAGCTGCTCCCAGCCGATCACCTCGGCTTTGACGAACGCTTCCATGATCTCCGTATGAATGGTTCCTGCCGCTTCGAGAGCGGTGGCGCCGCGGCGGAGCGGCCGCGCGACCGCCTCCTTGTCCTCGCCGGCGGTGAAGAAGGTGATCAGCTCCAGCAGGTCGTAGGCGGCGCGGACGAGGCGGGCCAGGCCGGAGCCCTCGACCCCGTAGGACTCGCGCATCTCTTCGGCTTCGGCGGGGTCGAGCTCGGCCAGCTCGCCCTCGATCCGGGCACTGACCGCGACCACCCCGGCGCCGACCGAGTTGGCGTGGGAGACGACCGCTTCCGGCGCCTCGGCATCGCCCTCGTCGACGTTGGCGACGTAGAGGATCGGCTTCGTCGTCAGCGCCTGCAGGTTGCGGGCGGCGTCGGGCGCCGCGTCGGGGATCGGGATCGTGCGGGCGGGACGGCCGGCGGCGAGCGCCTCGTGGACGGCGGTCAGCCAGCCGTGCTCTGCGATCGCCTCGACGTCGCCGGACTTCGCCTGCTTGCCGACTCGGCCCAGCCGGCGCTCGACCTGCTCGTAGTCGGCGAGGACGAGCTCGGTCTCGATCGTCTCGATGTCGGCGAGGGGGTCGACGCGGCCGTCGGGATGCGGCACCCCGGACTCGGTGTGGCAGCGGACGACGTGGCAGATCGCGTCGGTCTCGCGGATCGAGGCGAGGAACTGGTTGCCGAGGCCCTCGCCTTCGGAGGCGCCTTTGACGAGCCCGGCGATGTCGTGGAAGTCGATTTTCGCCGGCACGAGTTCGGAGCTCTTGACGGTTGCGGCGACCTGCTCCAGCCGCTCGTCCGGAACCTGGGCGACGGCGACGTTCGGCTCGATCGTCGTGAACGGGTAGTCGCCGGTCTGGGCGCCGCCCTTGGTCAGGGCGTTGAAGAGGGTCGACTTGCCCGCGTTCGGCAGCCCGACGATCCCGACCTTCATGACGGCAGCGGCACGATCAGGCCGAGGAGGACGCCGAGGAAGGCGCCGGCGAGGACGTCGGAGGGGTAGTGCATGCCGAGGTAGGGGCGGCCGAGCGAGATCAGGGTCGCGACGACGAAGGCGCCGGCCATCGCCGGGTCGACCCGGACCATCGCCGTCGCCACCGCGAAGGAGGAGGTGGCGTGGGCGGAGGGGAAGCTGAGCGAGCTGGGGGCGCCGCCGAGCGGCGGCAGGCCCTCGAGCACCGGCCGCGGCCGCTTCACCGCCAGCTTGATCCCGTAGTTGAGGCCGATCGCGAGCGGGCCGAGCAGGGCGCAGACGAGCCACTGCTCCCAGCGCGAGCTGTCGATCGCGACCAGGACGAGGCCGAGGACGAGCCAGATCAGGCCGTTGTTGCCGACCTTGCCGAGGGCGACGGCGGCTCCCTCGACGCCCGGTGAGTGGCCGTGGGTGCGCATCCAGCGCAGCAGCTTGAGGTCGAGGTCCCGCATCGCCGCGGGAGGATGACGGAACCCGGCGGCTCGTGTCGGGTCAGAATGGCTCTGTGCCAACCGTTCCCGGCTTCGTCCACACCCCCGGCAACCACTGCGGCTCGACCGCGCTGCGCAACCTGCTCGCCTTCCACGGGGTGCAGATCAGCGAGGAGATGGCTTTCGGGCTCGGCGCCGGCGCCGGCTTCTACTACCTGGCGATGGACGATTCCTCGCCCAGCCGCTGGTTCAACGGCCGCACGGCGCGGCTGGAGGAGAGCTTCCGCGAGCTGACCGGGGCGGCGCTGGAACTGCGGACCTTCGCCGAGGAGGAGGGCGACGAAGCCTGGGAGGCGGCCCGGGAGACCGTCGACTCCGGCCGTCCCGCCCTGCTCCTCACCGACATCTACTACCTCGACCACTACGGCAACTCGGCCCACTTCCCGGGGCACGCGGTGGTGCTGGCCGGCTACGACGATGAGGTCGCCCGGCTCTCCGACACCGGCTTCGAGCAGCTGCAGACGACGCGGCTGGAGAACCTGGCGCGGGCCCGCCACAGCGGCCACCCCGCCTACCCGCTGGAAGGCCACATGTTCACCGTCGCCGAGGCGATCGACCGGGGGCGACTGGAGGCGGCGGTGCCGGGGGCGATCGAGCGCGCCGTCGGCGAGATGCTGGAGCCGCCCTTCGGCGAGTTCGCCGGCGTGCCGGCGCTGGAGCGGCTGGCGGCCGAGGCGGGGTCGTGGCCGGAGGTCATCGAGGACTGGCAGTGGGGCGCGCGCTTCGCCTACCAGGTGATCGAGCGCCGCGGCACCGGCGGCGGCTGCTTCCGGCTGATGTACTCGCGCTTCCTCGAGGAGGCGGGGCGCGAGGAGGCGCCGCTGGCTGCGGAGGCGGCAGTGCGCTGGACCGAGCTGGCCGAGGCCTTCAAGGCGGCGAGTGAGAGCGACGACCCGGAGCCGCGCCTGTGGCAGGCGGTCGGCGACGGTGCGAAAGGCGTGCTGGAGGCCGAGCGTCGGCTCTGGACGAGTCTCGGATAGCCGCTTCGGTTTGTTGATCCAACCCCGGGGTATCTCGCTTCTATGACTATCGGAGCAGGCATCTTCCTCATCGCGGTTGGAGCGATCCTCAAGTTCGCGACCAACATCCACGTCCAGGGCATCAGCATCGACACGATCGGCGTCATCCTGATGGTCGCCGGAGCAGTCGGCCTCCTCATCGGCCTCTTCCAGGAAATCGTCTGGTCCCGCCGCACCCGGCCGCTGGCGCCCGGCGAAGCCCCGCCCGTGGAAGAACGTCGCGAAGTCCGGGACCCAGCCTACCGCGAACAGCCGCCGCGCTACTGAGCCGCACCCTCGCCACGATCGGCGTCTACGGCTTCGACGGCCCGAGCTTCCTCGCTGCCCTCCGCGCCGCTGGGATAACCCTTCTCCTCGACGTCCGCCAGCGCCGCGGCGTGCGCGGCAGCGAGTACGCCTGGGCAAACGCGAAGCGCCTCGAAGCCGCCCTCGAGGAAGCGGGCATCGCCTACAGCCACCTCCCCGAGCTGGCGCCGACGACCGAGATGCGCCAGCTGCAGTACCGCGAGGACGAGCGCCGCGGCGAGAGCAAACGCTCCCGCACCGAGCTGGCGCCCGAATACGTCCGCCGCTACACCGAGGAGGTCCTCGACCAGGTGGACCTGGCGCCGATCGTCCGCTGGATGGGCTCTAAGCGCCCGGCACTCCTCTGCGTCGAGCGCGACCCCGAGGCCTGCCACCGCTCTCTGGTGGCCGCCCGGCTAGCGAGCGAGTTCGGCTTCCAGGTCGAGCACCTGAAGCCCGACTAGTCCCAGTCCATCGCGGACCTCGACGAAGCCCTGTGGCGGCGTTCGGCTCATCGGTGATGGAGTCGATGGCCTTTGATTTCAAGCCCCCGGATGGCGAGGAGGTCGTTCCAGGCCCCTTCGCGGCCTATCGAAGAAGGGTCCGCGTAGAGGCCCGCCCGTTCCTCCTGCCGGGTCAGCGCCGCGAAGCGCTTGCGGCGCGGGTCGTCGATGGGCAGCAACAGCTCCTTGCGGTGCAGGATCGGCGGGTTTCGGTGGCGAGAGTAGTCGCGGAAGTCGCAGCCGAAGGGGTCGAGGCTGACGAAATAGCCTGAGCGCAGCGCGGGATGGGCGAGGTCGTCGAAGCCGGGATACTCGAGGTAGGAAACGGCCGGCTTGTCGAGGTGGAGCTTGACCAACACCGCCTCGTCGACTTCCCCGATCAAGCGCCGGGCTACCCCCTCGAGAACCCGTAGGATCGGTGGTAACCGGTCGATCCCGTCGGCGTGCAGGTACAGGGCCGCCGGCAGTCGCTTGCCCACCGCCGAGGCCGTCGCCGCGGCCCGGATCCGATCCTGGTTGCCGAGTTCGACCAGGAGCCGGTCGGCCTGCCGGCAGGCGGCGGCGTGGCTGCCGAAGAGGTCGCGGATGTCGAAGCGCATCGCTTCGGGCAGATCCTTCGGCCGCGGGCGTTGGTCGAAGCGCGAGAGCGCCAGGTAAACGAGCAGGTCCTGCGAGCGCTCGTCCCGGATGCGGTCCCAGCGCTCCTCTCCGGTGACCCGCCGCACCACCGCGAAGGCGCTGCGCAGGGAGCCGAGCTCCAACTCGATCTTCGCTCGCGACTCGAGCTCGAGGCCGCGGGGGAGGCGACCGCGCTCGGCCACGAAAGCGATCAGCGGGTGCAGGAGCTCCTCGTGCTGAGCCATCAGCTCCTTGCTCACCGGCGCCAAGTGGCGGCTGCGCCGGACCCGTCGCAACAGCCAGACCTGTTCGAGCGGCGGCTGGCGGAAAACGAAGAAGATCCCGGGAGCGGCGGCCACCGCCTGGACACCGAGAGCGGAGTCGATCCAGTCCCGCAACTCCACCTGGGAGTAAAGCTTCTGGAAGGTCCCGGTCGAGGTGCGCAGGCCATCCCCGCAGGCAGCCCCCTCCAGATCAGGGCTTTCGCTGCTCAACCGGGCACTTACCAGGAGGACCTGCCGAGTGAGGTCCCAGGCGCTGCGCAGCGTCGCTTCGCGCTCGCGGCGGTTCTCGATCACATTGATGACGTAGCCGAGGTTGACCACGTCGCTGGGATCGCGGATGCCGTCAGGGCGATGGTGAGGGTCCCAGCCGCTGCACTCAACGCCGGCTGCACCGAGGCGCTCGATGTCGCCCCCGCGGCCACAGCCGTAATCGAGGACGGTGGTGCCGCCAACGACGATCAAGCCGTCATCGAGGGCGAGACCGATCGGGCGCGAGAGGGAACCTCGGGCGAGCGCCGTGCGGGCCCGAAGCGAGCTATCGGCCGCGACCGCCATCGGCCGCGAGAGGGGTGATCTCAAGCGCGCTGGCGAGCAGCGCGCGAACGCCGCTGCCTCGCCGGGGCCGGTTCCCCTCCGCTCCCTTGGCGATTGCGCCGTCGCCCAGCAGGTAGCCGATCCCCCGGTGCACGTGGAGCAGCAGCTGCCGCTGCACCGTCTTCTCGTCGGGCTCCAGGCCATCGGCCACGCACCGTTGCCGGATCAGGTCGAGATATAGGTCTGCAGCGCGGCCGCCGAAGGTCCTCCACTCGATCTCGATTCCGCCATCGGTCGGGATCGGGACGTCGGGCGGGCGGGTCGGCTCGGCGAGAGAACGGCAGAGGGACCAACGGCCGAGCTCGTTCCAGTGCTTGAGGCCGGTGCGCCGCTTGAGGGTGACCAGCTGGTCCTTGGCGGCAGGGGAGATGCGGACGGTCTCGATCACGCCGCCGCCAGCTCGAAATAGTCGTCGTAGATCTCGGTGCGTCCATCCTCATCCGTGACGAGGCAACGCCTCTCGCCGATGCTGGGACTCAGCAGCTTGTGGAGGTCGGCGTCGATCTCAGTGTCGGTCGAGAGCACGACGACCTGGTGGCTCGCGGCGGGAAGGTAGCGCTTGACCACGTGCTGACGATGGCTAGCGTCGAGGCGGCCGAGCGGGGTGTCGATCACCACCGGCAAGGGCCGGCCGGCGGCCCGGGCCAGCGCCCAAAGCAGGGAGAGCGCCGTCAGCTGACGCTCGCCGGCCGAGAGGGCCGAGGGGTGCAACTTGCCGTGGGCGCCGTAGAGCGTCACCGCGAAGCTCTCGGGGTCGATCTCGACGCCCTGGATCAGGCGGTCCTTGCGCAGCAGCTGCTCGAGACACTGCAGCGTGTATTCGGAGATGCGGCCGACGTGCCGCTCGACTATGCGGGTGCTGAGACGGCTGAGCGTCGCCTTCGCCCGCTCGGCGTGCTGGGTCACCCGCTGCTGGCGCTCACCCCTGTCCTCGGCCTCGGCGAGGCAGGCGAGCTCGGCGTCGCGGCGGTCGCGCGCGGCCTGGACTTTGCTCTCGGCGACTTTTAGATGCTGCTGGGCGACCAGTCGCCGCTCGCGCAGCTCCTCGAGCCGGCCGTCGCTTTCCTCCATCGCGACCAGCAGCTCGCTCACCGAATCGTCGTGCGGGATCTTCGAGATGCGGCGGTCGAGGTCGTCCGCCCGTCCCATCGCCTCGTCAACCGAGTCGATCGCCTGCAGTGCCTGCACCCGCCAATCGGTGAGGCGCTCGTCGCAGAGGTCTTGGATCGTCTTGGGGGTTGCGAGCGGAGCGAACGCCGGTGCGTCTCCCTGCTTACTGCGAGCCTCGCGCTCACCCGCCAGGGCGGCCTCCAGCGCCCCGGTCTCGGCGAGGCCCAAGCGCTCAGCCTCGGCCACCACCCAGTCGTCGCGCTCGGCGACCACCTCAAGCAGGTCCTTGGCGAGCTGCTGGTGCCGCTCCCGCTCCGCCGTCGTGCCCAACTCCCTCAGCAGCGAGGGCATCAGCCCCAGCGGCGCGAACGGATCGGCGGCCAGCTCGCGCAGGCGCTGCCACCTCAGCTGCTCCTCCCCACTCGCCTCCTCCGCCTTCGCTTCCAGCTCCGACCTCTTCGCGACGAGCTCGCCGCCCGCGGCGCGGAACTCGCTGTCCAGCCGACCGTGCGAACCCTCCGCCGCCTCGAGCGCTTGGCCCGCCACCTCGTCCTCCCGCCGCGCCTCGGCGAGGATCTCTTCGGCGGCGCTCAACTCTGCCTGCCTTTTATCGAGCGCCTCCGACGAGGTCGGGCTGCCAGCCCGCAGCACCCGACGCTGCACCGCGACAAGGTCGGTCTGCAGCTGGGAGACGAGATCGAGCCCGAGCAGGGAGCCGACAGCGGTCTTCAGCGACTGGGCTGCTGCTCCGAGGTCGGCGAGCGCCTCGATCTTCTCGCCGTCGAAGAAGAAGAGCCGCGCCACTCCCAGCGGCGCGATCTGCTCGATCGTCTCATCCCAGCTTTCGCTCAGCTCCTCGTCATAGGCGTCACCGACGAACACGTCGAGCTGGTCGCCCCGCGCCTTCTCGCCCCAGCTGCGGCGGACGGTGATGGAGGTATCGTCCCGAAGGCCGGGGATGGTTAGGCTCAGCTCGAGCAGCGCGCCAGTGCGTTCATGGTTGAGGGCATCGGCGAGGTAGGCGCCGTAAGAGCGATGGCGGCCGAACTCGGCCAGAGCCCGCCCCCCGTAGAGAGCCTGGAAGAGCGAGCGGATCAGGGTCGTCTTGCCGGCGCCGTTGAGGCCGCCGACGAGGGTGACCGGCCGCCGCTCCCCGACCGCAAACTCGAGCGTCTGGCGTTCCGCGTAAGGGCCGACTCCGTCCAGCGTGAGGCTGTGGAAGATCACTCTTTCGCCCCGGAGGAGGCCGGCTGGGGCTTTCGCGCCTGGCGGCGCTGGGCGAGCTCGAGCGCGTCGTCGGCATCCTCGTAGAAGTGCTTTTCGAGGGTCCCTTCCAACTCGTCGAGGAGGCCTCGCCGCTGCAGGCTCAGCTTCTGCTGGCGCTCGACGTCGAGCAGGTCGCGGACCAGTTGGTAGTGGAGGTCGCCGTCGCAGAGCTCGCGCAGCTCCTCCAGCTCGTCGGCACCGAGCGGAAGGTGCGGCGCCAGGCTCTCGCCGGCAAACGGCTCTTTCATCACTTCCTCGTAGACGACCGGCAGCCGGTCCTCGAACTCGTGCTTGTCGACGACCCAGATCCGGCGGATCTCCCGCAGCTCGTCCTCGCTGATCAGCTGGGTGTCGCGGACATCCTCGGGGGCGTGGTCGCGGATATGACGCTGCGCTTCCAGCAGCTCGCGCAGCCATTTCTCTCGTGACTCCTGGGTGTAGGGGCCGTGGATCAGGCGATCGCCGTGGAGCTGCACGCGGCCCGTGATGCGGCGGAAGTCACGAAATTTGCGGTCGTCGCTGACGTCGAGCTTGTCGCGCAGCTCCAGCAGCGGCAGCATCCACTCCTTCTCCGCGTCGTTCTGAATCATCGCCGCCATCGACTTGTCCTTCTCGACGAGGGTGCAGGTCCAGCACCCGAAGCGGCTGTCGCCGCAGCTGGGGGTGGAGGAGTCGACAACGAGCGGGCACTCGCCGTCCTCGGAGGCCCCCTGGTACATGCTCAGCAGGTCCTTGTTGTCGTAGCCCCAAGGGTTCGGCTGCTGCATCAGGAAGGTCCAGACGTCGTCGTTGGACCAGTCCTCGACCGGCGAGTAAACGAGCGAGTTGGGCAGGCTGGCGTTGGGCGAGAGCATGTCCCGCACCCGCGTCTGCTCCTGCCGCTTCATTGCCGCCGCCCGCACGGTGCTCTCCGCCTTGCGGATTCCGAGCACGAGAATCGCTTCGCCGTGGTCGGCGACGACCTCCCGGATGAAGTTGTTGGACGGGTTGATCTTCATCCGCTCCGTGCACCATCTGAACTTCGGCCGCGGCGCGGGGTACCCCTTGCCGATCAGGTTGACCCAGAAGGTGTCCGAGACCTTCGGCGTCAGCCGGTGCGTCGTCAGCGGCAGCTTCAACTCCTGCGCCCGCTCCGTCATCACCTCCAGCGAACGCCCGACCCAGGCCGCGACCACCGGGTTCTCAACCAGGGTGTCGGTGCTGATCACGAAGACCGGCTTCGTCCGCTCCGCCTCCGGCAGCCCCTCCAGCGCGGTCCAGACCAATTGCAAGGTGGCGGTCGAGTCCTTGCCGCCGCTGTAGCCGACCACCCACGGCACCTCGTCTTCCCGGTAGAGGCGCTGCGTGCGCTCGACCAGGTCCTCGACGGTGGCCGCGAAACCGAGCTCGGTGAAGGCCGAGGCGCTCATCGGCCGCCCACCTTGCGGCTTCTCTGCAGCACCGGAAGAGCGTGATCCGAATGGGCCGCTACCTTCACTTCGCGATGCTGGAGAGTGCCGTTCGTCATGACAATTCGAAGTTAGAGGGAGAAGCGGCGCCAACTTCGTCGCCCGTCTACCTCGACTGCTGCGCCACCACTCCCCCGCTGCCCGAGGTGGTGGCGGAGGTGATGCGCTTCCTCGCCGAGGAGTACGGCAACGAGGGCAGCCGCACCCACGGCTATGGCGTCGCGGCGCGCAAGCGAGTCAACCAGGCCCGCGAGGAGGTCGCCGCGCTTGTCTCCGCAAACTCGGACGAGATCCTGTTCACCAGCGGCGCTACCGAGGCCAACAACCTCGCGATTCTCGGTTTGGCCTCCGCCCTTCGGGAGGCCGGCCGCACTCACCTGGTGACGAGCGCCCTCGAGCACAAGGCGGTGCTGGAGCCGATGGCCCGCCTTGAGGAGGAAGGCTTCGCGGTGACTTACGTCGGCGCGGGTGAGAGTGGGGTGGTGGACCCGGAGGAGCTGCTGGCGGCGATCGGAGCGGAGACCGGGCTGGTCAGCCTGATGCACGTCAACAACGAGACCGGGGTCGTCCAGCAGCTGCGCAGGGTGGCCGAGGCGCTCCCGGACCACGTCTATCTCCACGTCGACGGCGCCCAGGGGGTCGGTAAGGAGAACGAAGAGATCTCCCACCCCCGGATCGACCTGATCAGCGTCTCGGCCCACAAGCTGCACGGCCCCAAGGGCGTCGGAGCCCTGGTCGCCCGCCGGCGCTCCTACCGGCGGCCGCCGCTGCAGCCGCTGATGGTCGGCGGCGGCCAGGAACGGGGCCTCCGCCCGGGAACTGTGCCCGTGCACTTGGTGGCCGGCTTCGGCACCGCCGCCGTCCTGGCCCGAGCCGAGCGCGAGGAGCGCGAGCAGGTAAACCGCGCCTTTCGCGAGCGCGCCCTCGCCGCCCTGGCGCCACTCGATCCCGAGTTGAACGGCGACGCCGACCGTGCCCTCCCCCACGTCCTCAACGTTAGCTTTCCAGGGGTCGACGCAGAAGCCGCGATCCTCGCCACCAAGGACCTCGTCGCCCTCTCCAGCGGCAGCGCCTGCAACTCCGGCAGCTTCGAGCGCAGCCACGTGCTCCAGGCAATGGGCCTCGAGGGCGACCGGCTCGACGGCGCCCTCCGCTTCTCTTGGTGCCATCTGACGTCGGCCCCAAACTGGGAGGAGCTGGTGCAGAGGCTGCAGGGATTGTCCAGCGTCACAGCCTAGGGCTAGGAATGGATAATCAGCGGGTGCGTGAGCTCAAGGGCGACTTCGCCGGCAGGTACAGGATCGAGGAGAAGATCGGCCAGGGCGGGATGGGCACCGTATATCGGGCAGTTGACATACAGCTGGAGCGCCCAGTGGCGCTGAAGGTGCTCAATGATGCGGCCGCAGAAGACGCATCCCTTCGAACTCGCTTCTACAAGGAGATCTCCCTCACCGCCTCCCTCTCCCACCCCTACATCGTTCCCGTCTATGACGGAGGGATCAACGACGAGGGCCGCTTCTACTTCACGATGGAGTTGATCCAGGGCTCGGATCTCAGCCAACTCTGCGACGCCGGTGCCTTGGCCCAAGATCGCGCCGTCCGCCTGCTGCGCCAGGTATGCGCGGCGCTGCAGTACATCCATGAGAAGGAATATGTGCACCGGGACATCAAGCCGACCAACGTCTTGGTCTGGAAGCCGGGAGATGAATGGGAGTCGGCGAAACTCGCCGACTTCGGCATCGCTCGGGCCCTCGCCGAAGACAGCAACCTGACCAAGGCGCCGCCGGGGTCTCCTGCCTACATGTCTCCCGAGGCACTGGAATGGCAGCCACCGACTGCCCTCTCGGATCAGTACTCCCTCGGCGTCATGGCCTTCGAGATGCTCTGCGGAGACCGGCCATTCGCCCAGGAGGATCTGCCACGAGCCCATTGCGACCTACCGGTTCCGAACCTGGCAGAGGCTGCTCCAGCCGTGCGTCCGACTACCTGCGCTGCCGTCGAGCGCTCGCTGGCCAAGAACCCCGGCGACCGGTTTCCCGATGTCGCCGCCTTTGCCGCTGCGCTCGAGGAAGAACCCGCCACCCCATCGTTGGAGCAGTCGCAGGAACCCACGGGCCCCACCGGCACGCTGTCGCTGACTGATGAGATCGTCGCCGTGCTGGAGGAACTAGGGGGCCACTGGGTCCAGGTGGAGGAGATCAGCCGCAGGATCAACGCCTACGGCCGTTACCCGAAGGAAGTAACCCCAGAGGACGTCGACCGCCGAACCACCACTTTTACCAGCCGGTTCCGCCGTCGAGGTACGGCGGTACGGCTGCGCAGATAAACACCACTCGGAACAGCCGGATTAGGAGCGTTTCTCGCGTTCCATCTGCGCGACCAGTTTTCCCAAACCTTCGGTGGTCGTCACTTCCCGCGGTTCCTCGACCGCGAACACCATCTCAAGGATTACGTCCATCGGGTCCCGGGGGTTATCCTTGACGCGCTCGCGCAACAAGGCGAGGCCGCCATTTGCATATTCAGCGAAGACCTGACGGCGGTCTGCGCCCCGTTCGTCGCGCATGATTGAGAGGTCCGAAATCTCCTCGGCCGCCGCGATCAAGTCGGCGACGAACGACTTCCCTTCCTCCTGGAAGATGCCCCACCGGATGTCTTTACTCCCTTTCTCAAAGGGCTCTCGACGGTTTTCGCGATAGCCATAAGCAGCGGCAAAGGCGACTGCCGCAGCACGCGTGGCGAACGGCCCCTCCTCGGTGAGAAACGTGATTACCTCCTCCTTCTCAGAGGCGAGGTAGACTCGAGGGTCGGCACTGTCACGGCTCATACCTCGACCACCTCGGCAGCATCCACGCCCTCGTCATAGACGACAAAGGGGACCCGTCCGGAGGGAAGCTCGATGTCCTCCGCCTTCGAGCGGTCGCTCGTTGCATGGCAAATAACCGCCTGCTTCCCAACCCTGGGCAGGAGCACATCCTTCACCGCACCCAGTCCCTGTGACTTCGAAACCATCACGATCACCTGTGAGGCTAGGCGGGGAACCGCATCCGCAACCCGCTTCTGATAGTTGACGTCGAGCTTCCCGAACGGCGAGTCCATCACCACGGGGAAGATCCCACCGGCGAACCCTCCGAGAATCTCGTTACTGCTGGTGGGGTGTTCACTCCGCTCGCGGGCAAAATCGGCGACCGCCCCGACAAACGCCAGGCTGAGTATCTGGCTCTCGCCGCTGGAGCGGGCGACATCGGATTCCTCGTCAAGCGGTTTCGTCAACCGCAGCTCGAAGTTCTCGTTCAGCTGTGCCCTGTAATCCTTGTAGGAGGTTTCAGCGTAGAGCTTGGAGATCTGCTCATCGAGGCTGCGACGGACGGCCTCGGTCTCAGCGTTGAGGACCGCCTGCAGTGCCATCCTCACTTCGCGGGCGACGGCGATTCGGCGCTTCGCCAATTCTGCCGCCTCGTTTTTTGCCTCGATCTTAAGCAGCTCTTGTTCAGTTTCGCTCAGCTTCTCCTCGAGACCTCGCAGGTTGTCCTGCAGGACCCCGAGCCGCATGGTCGCGTGCTGAGACTCCTCCATGAGCTTCTCCCGCCGCTCCTCAAGCTTTCTAACCTCATCCGAATCGATCTTCGCCATCGTCTCTTGGATCTCGTCGAGCTGCTCGCGAATCGTCTGACGGCGAGCACGGTGCAGCTCCAGCTCGCGGCTCGTCTCATGCAGGTACTCGTACAGTCGGTCCCTGTCTCCGTAGACCCGGTTGGCGTCGGCGCCGACACGAATCCATGCCTCCTCTGAGAGACCATCCCCCGCTTTTTCCTTCCAAGCCTCGACGCAGTTGTAGGGGTCCTGGTTTTCAACCAACTCCCGCCCACAGATGCACGTGCCATCGCTGAGTAGATCCTGGATCAGTTGCAGCTTGATCGCCGAGGGGATCTCACCACGGACCCGGTGATCGTCGACGATCTCCTCGACCCTATTGGCTAGGACCTCGAGAAAGGCCAGATGGCCGCTCCTCGAGATCGCTTCGCCAAGCGACCCTTTGGAGGTGGCGATCTCTGATTCAGCCTGTTCGAGGTCCGCTTCCAAATCTTCCCGGCGGACCTGCAGCTCGCGCGCCTCCTTCAGGCTCGCCAACTTGCTGTAGATCTTGGAGATCTCATCGTTGCGCGCCTTGTTGTTGGCGCTCAGGCGCTTACGCTCCATGGTGATATTCGCCAGGTCCCGCCGGATCTGCTCTTCCTGCTCATTGAGACGCTTATCGTCCTCAGATCCAACCTCCGCCACCTCTTTCCCAAGGTCTTCGCCTACCTGTTCGAGGTGGCGGATAGCCCTTTCGACGATGGTCAGGCCCAAGATGGTCTTGATCCCGTCCTCGATATCGGCGTAGGCATCCTTGCTCGCCAGCTTCTCGATCTGCTCCCCATCGAAGAAAAAGAAGGAATGGAGGCGGTCCGGGAGGATCTGCCGGATCGACTTTTCGGGGTTGTCCCGGACGTGGTCGCGGCCAGACTCATCGACGAAGCGCAAACTCACCTCTCCGTCAAGCAAGGGGATGCGGCTGCCATCCTCGCCTTTGCGAGCCGAGGTGACGCGTTCGACGGTGTAGGTCTGTCTTTTGTCCTCGAAGACGAGAGTGACGCTTGCTTCAACGGTCTCTCCAGGCCCCGCCTCGGCCCAAGCCCCGTGGTTGATCAGATCGTCCGGCTGCTCAAAGGCCGGGGTGTACTGCCCATAGAGGACCCAGGTGAAAGCGTTCAGGAGCGCGGTCTTGCCCGCTCCGTTGGCCCCGTAGATGACGGTGACGTTGCGATCCTTGCTGGTCGAGAACCGGAGGGTCTGCTCACCTCGATACTGGCGGAAATTCTGGAGGCGGAGAGACTGAAGGATCACCGGACGTGATTCTTGATCAATTCGGTGAGCTCTTTGCGGACCCGAGGTTTCTCAAGGTGCACGTTGTCCCGCTCGAGGATCAGGACCGATCCCAGCAGTTCTTTGGCCTCTTTCGAGAGGCCGTCCTCTTGGGACACCTGGGGGGTATCGGCGATGGAGCGGTCGTCAGCCAATGTGCAGCAATCCGTATCTCTCGCGAACGTCCAACAATGAGTGCACGGCCTGGATTCTATTAATAGCGAGCGTTGCGAACAATACTACCCGCTCCAGCTCTCGTTCCACCAGTTTGCGCTCCGCCTGCCATAACTCTTGTGCAACCGAACCCGGCGGAGGCAGGACCAGAAAGTCATGGATCTCGGCGAAGTCCTTCCCGGGGGCACGGCGCAGAACGCGTCCCCGTCGCTGGATGAACTGCCGGGGGTTGCTGCTGCTGGCGAGGATGAACGCGCGGCGAGTCTCCGGAATGTCCACCCCCTCATCTAGGCAACGGATCGCTACGAGTCCTTGGAGGTCACCGGCGGAGAAGCGCTCTCGCAAGAGATCCCGTTCCTCCGCAAAATTTTCATGCGTATAGCTCTGCACCCGCATGCCCAGCTGCGTCCCCAACAACCTTACGACTGCATCAAGCTGCCGTTCAGCCGAGGTTTCACCAGCGTCGATGGTCCCATCGCCGCAGTAGAACAAATTGTGCGTGGTTCCCAGCACCGGGCGCACCGCTTCGGCCAATGCGCTGAGCTTGCCGCGAGCGCTGCCGACGATCCTCGCCCGTTGCACCAGCAGGGTCAGCAACGGCCCCTCGACTACGGTCTCATCGGCTGCATAGCTTGCCTTTGCGATCTTCGCCGTCAGCTCGAGGTAGGAGTCGAGCTCCTCGTCCTCGAGGTAGACGAGGTGGGGGAAGTACTCGTAAGGGGTGAGCGCTCCGGTCTCGATTGCCTCCTGCAGGCCAAAGCTAAAAATGGTTCCGCCGAAGTAGTCGTCGAGGAAAGCGGTTCCCTCTTCGTCGTAGACGCGCTCGGGCGTCGCCGAGAGCGCTAGCCGGTAACGGTAGGCACCGGTCAGAGCCTCCCGTCCCTTCTCGGCGCCAAAATTGTGGGCCTCATCAGCGATCAGCAGAGTGTGGGCGGGAAACGAACTGGAGAGCTCGGAGAAGGCTTGCCCACAAAAAGTGCTGTTGGTGACGATCGCCACGGCGAAAGGAGCCGCCCCGGTGTGAATTGCGTGCAGGCGCTCGACCAACAGCTCCCACCATTGAGAGGTCGAGCGGTAGCAAAGCACCGGCTGCGCGCCGAAAGACCGCGCCATCTCCGCCCACTGCCTGACCAGGTGCTGGTAGGGGCAGACGACTACGCAGAGGAAAGGCTTCATCTGCCCCGCTAGGTGCTCTTGCAAGCGGGCAGTGGCAGCGAGGGCAGTGTAGGTCTTGCCAGTTCCCGTTGCCATCTCCAGGATCCCGCGCCCGTCGTTGCGAAGCCAGGACATCACCGCCTTTTCCTGATAGCTCCGCAACTTGACTTCCGCGGGGATGACGAGGCGACGGGGGACGGAGCTCTCGACCTCGTCTTCGTCCTCTGGTGCCGCTGGATCATGTTCCCGCGGAGGCACCTCCGCTGCAAGTCGGATCAACGCCTCACGAGCTGCCTCGGGAAAGCCGAACACCCGCAAGCTCGGGGTGCGGTCTTTCCATAGCGCTTCGAAATCTGCAGCGACGCCCTCAGCATCGGCGGCCTCCGCCTTCACCCAGGAGCGAAATATCACCAGTGACTCGAAATTCGATCGCATCCCGCCCTTCGACTCGTTCGCAGAGCCCAGAAAGGCAACCGTATTTCCTCCTTCATCCCCGAAGATGCCCATCTTCTCGTGATAAATCCCGACGGTTCCATCGCTTTGTCTCATCGCCGCGAGCTTGATCTCCAGCTGTCCCCTCTCTATTAGCCAGCCCAGGAGCCCCAGCCGCTCCGCCACCGGATCGGGAAGCTCCGCTGTCAACTCCGATGTGATGGTGTGGTCAAGGGCACTTTCCCGCCGCTTATATCCCGCGACGATCGAGTCAAGGTCGGACTGGCTCAGGTGGGGAGACGCCACCAGCCTCATCGCCCCGCCGTTACCGACGAAGCGGGAGAGACCGTCGGCAGCAACGCTGAGGGCAACGCTGGAGTAATAACCAACCGCCCTGTCATAGCGGTTGGAGTTACTCAGGCAGGGGACGAAGAAGTCCCTCACCAGTTCGTCGTGACTGCTTCTGTATCTGCGTTTGAGGTTGAGGTCGCAAAGCATGCGGGTCATCTCACTTAGGAAGATCTTCACATGCTCCATGCGACGGCGATAGGCACCCTCTTGAAGGGCTCGGCCTGATGGGGACCAGCCCTCTCTTCCTCTGTCCTGCCGCGTGCATCACCTGGGCTGAGACCGCCAAAGCGCAAGCACCCGAGTCCTACCACGGCCCCGATACGGGAGCGACGGGACTCGAACCCGCGACCTCCGGCGTGACAGGCCGGCGCTCTAACCAACTGAGCTACGCCCCCAGGGACGGGCTGGGTGCCCGGGGTCGGGGATTATCTCAGGAGCGGGGGGTCGGGGGGGCGTGGGCGCAACTTTGGGGGTCGGGGGCGCTCTATGTGGGCATCGGGGTGCTCGTCTTTCTCGTCTGCTTTCTGCTGTGCGCCGGGACTGCGGTGGCGGCGCCGGGGGAACGGGATGCGGGCTTCGGCGACAACGGGGTCGTCAGGCTCGACGCCGATTCGACGGCTCAGAACGTCGAGGACCGGATCGAGACGGATTCCGCGGGCCGCTACCTGGTGCTGGCCACCTCTGAGGACGGTGGCAGCAGGCTGCTGCGCTTCCTCCCTGACGGGACCCCTGACCCGAGCTTTGGCGCCGGGGGGTCGCTCGCCGCCCCGGAAGGCACCTGGCACGACCTCGCTCTGCGCCCCGACGGCGGGATCTTCCTCGCCGGCGGCCGGGGGCAGGACCTCGCTGTCGCAAGTCTCACCGCCGACGGACAGCTCGACGACGCCTTCGGCGACGGTGGCTTCGCCACCTTCCACATCGAGCCCGATCCCCCGATCCTCGAAGAGGAAGTCAAAGAGAGCTTCAGGCGGGTCGCGTTCGATCCCGCCGGCCGCATCGTCGCGATCGGAGGCGTCGAAATCTGCAGGAAGCCGCCGGAAGCCTACTGCTCGGGATACGGCTCGGCCCTTGCCCGTTTCACGCCGACCGGCGAACCCGACCTGGGCTTCGGCGGCGACGGGCTCGTCTTCTTCGACCCGCGTCTGCACAAACTCGGCTACTTCGGCGTCGGCGACCTCGGCGCGATTGCCCCGCAGCCGGACGGCGCCATCCTCGCCGGCGGCAGCCTCGGTCCCTACCTGCTCGTCGCCCGCTTCACCGCGGACGGGTCGCTCGACGCCTCCTTCTCCGGCGACGGCGTCCTTCGATCGCGGTACGACACCGCGATCAGCGAAGGGGAAGTCGTCTACCCCGGCGCGGCGCGGGCCGTCCTCGTGCAGCGCAGCGGCCGCATCGTCGTCGTCGGCCGCGAAGTCCTCATGGGCCTGCAACCGGACGGCGAGCTGGATCCCAGTTTCGCCCCGCGGAACATCGGCGGCCTCGCTCCGATCGCCAATGCCAACAACAGCGACGCCAGGTTGGTGCCGACCGCGGCGGCCCTCGACGCCGAGGACCGCCTCGTCCTCGCCGGCCAAAGCGGCGACCGGACCGCCGTCTCGCGCTTCTACCCCGACGGCGCCCCCGATCCCCGCTTCGGCGGCGACGGCACCGCCGACGTCAACCTCTCCAAGACCTGGCTGGAAGGAGGCGAACTGGCGGAGGAGGCCACCGACCTGACGGTGGCGCCGGACGGGGCGCCGACCGTGGCCGGCTACGCCTACCTCGACAAGAACGCCCGCCCTGCCCTCGCCCGCTTCACCGGCGGCGACGGCCGCCGCTTCCGCTGCCACGGCAAGCTGGCGGTGGTGCAGGGGACGCCGGGGGACGATCGCATCCGGGCCACGGGGCCCGTCGTCGCCCTCGGCGGCGACGACAGAGTCTCGAGCTTCGGCGCCATCTGCGCGGGGGCCGGTGACGACGAGGTCCAGGGCGCGGGCGCGATCTTCGGCGGTCCCGGAAACGACGTGATCGACGGCAACGAATCGAAGCCGGCCTACGGCGGGCCGGGTGACGACGTCATCCTTCCCGGCGAAGACTACGAAGGCAGGAACGTCTTCTTCGGCGGGGTCGGCGACGACGTCCTCGGCGGCGGGAAGGGCCCCGACCGGCTTTTCGGCGGACCGGGAAGCGACCGGCTTTTCGGCGGCCCCGGGCGCGATCTGCTCGTCGGCGGACCGGGCGCTGACGAGGAACACGGCGCCGGTGGCGGTGGCGTCAAGTCGATCTACAGAACGCGAGGCGACGACGGCTTCAGCATCCGCCTCACCGTCCGCCGCCACCGGGTCTCCGGCGTCGCCCTCCACGTCCGCCTGCGCTGCAGCAACGGCGAACGGCCCGACTCCTGGCTCTACACCAACCACCTCGAAGCGCGGATCCACCCAAACGGCCGCTTTCGCTCCAAGTCGAGCAACGAAAGCTCGGAAGGCTGGAGCGAAACCGTCCTCAGCGGGCGCGTCACCCGCAAGAAGATCGTCGGCTCCTACGCCGAGAAGAGCAGCGAAGAATCGTTCTGCCGGACCGGCACCCGCAAGCACCCGCGGATCGACTTCGTCGCCCGCCGCGGACGCGGGTAGCGACGCCTCTGGACGTCCTCTAGGCTCCGGCCCGTGAAGCTGGTCACCTTTGCCGTTGCCGATCAGGCGCGGTCCGGAGTCCTGGAGGACGATCGCGTCATCGATGCGTGGGCGTTGCTCGGGGAGCCGCATCGGGGAAGTCTCAAGGAGCTGATTGCCGCGGGTCGCATCGATGACCTGCCAGGGCGCCTCGGAGATACCGGGGCGCCTTCGCATCCTTTGTCGGCGGTGGAGGTGCTGGTGCCGATTCCGGATCCGGGGAAGATCGTTTGCATTGGGCTGAACTACCGGAAGCACGCGGCGGAGGTTGGGGTTGATGTGGACTCGCTGCCGGAGGTGCCGACGATCTTCGCCAAGTACCCGAACGCGCTGGTGGCGGACGGGGCGACGGTGGAGGTGCCGACGGGGAAGACGGACTTCGAGGTGGAGGTGGCGTTCGTGGTCGGGAAGCGGGCGAAGGACGTGGCGGAGGCCGAGGCGCTCGATTACGTCGCCGGGTACACGCTGTTGAACGACCTCTCGGCCCGGGACCTGCAGGGGGCGACGCCGCAGTGGATGCCGGGCAAGGTCTTCGACGGCTCGGCGCCGTGCGGGCCCTGGTTGGTGACGCCGGACGAGGCGGGGCCGCACGACCGGATCGGGATCCGGCTGACGCTGAACGGCGAGGAGATGCAGAACGGGGCCACCGACGACCTCATCTTCAGCGTCCCGCAGCTAGTGGCGCAGCTCTCGCGGCTGATGACGCTCGAGCCTGGCGACATCGTCTCCACCGGCACCCCCGAGGGCGTCGGCATGGGTCGCAAGCCCCGCGTCTGGCTCGCCGACGGCGACGAGGTCGTGATCGAGTCGCCGACGCTGGGCCGGCTGACGACGCGGATCAGCGCCTAGGCGCGCCCCGCCCGAGCGCGGGCGGGATCTCATAGCCCTTCGCGGGCAGCTTCGCTGAGAGCGGGCGGGTCGCCGGACGCACTTGTTCCCGCATACCGGGAACAAGTGCGCTCGTGCTCGCGGTGCTGGCGCCGGCGGCGGTCCAGCGCGGGCGGTAGGGGGTGAAGGCGAGCAGGGCGTTCCAGGTTTCGGTGTCGATGATGCCGTCGGCGGGGAGGCCGTGGTCTTCCTTGAAGACGTGCACCGCGCGGGCGGTCTGGCGGCCGAAGATGCCGGTGACGGGGAGATCGGCGCCGGCGGCGATCAGGTGCTCCTGGGCCCAGACGACGAGGTCGCCGGAGCTTTTGCGCTTCAGCAGCGGGTGGACGATTTCCTGGCGGTAGCCGGTGACCGGCCGGGTGGCGCTGGCGGCGCCGACCGCCCCCCACTCCTGGCCGTTGGTCTCCTGCCATGACCACCAGCTCGGCGCCAGGCCGCCGTAGCTGGCGGCGAAGCGGCGGAAGAGCCGGATCGAGGCGCTGCCGGGTGCTTCGTAGGTCTGGCCGATCGGGTAGATCGGGTGGCCGTAGACACGGTTGTAGAGGTAGGTGTGCTCGTAGACGGCGCGGACCGAGGTGCCGATCGTCTTCCAGTACATCTGCGGCTGGTTGTAGGTGGCGCCGCCCGGCCCGAAGAAGACCGAGTAGGGGAACGAGGGGTGGTAGTCGACGTAGGGGAAGCCGGCGAGGGCGACCGGGAAGGCAGCGCCGATGCGGGCGCGGAGGGCGCGGACGTAGCGGTCGGCGGCCGCGTACTTGCCCTCGTAATCGCCCTCGGCGTCGATCACGAAGCAGTCGGCCCCCTTGGCCACGGCCGCGGCGGCAGCCCGCGCTTCGGCGACCGGCGCGTCGCCGTAGACGAACTGCCAGGCGCAGACGCTGAGCCCGCCGCGGTGCAGCGCCTGTACCAGGCCCTTGCTGAACTGGCTCCAGCTGCCGCCGCCGTCGGCCGCCTTTATATAGACGGTGCCGACGTCGTTGGCCTTGGCGCGGGCGACGATCGCGCCAATGCTGCCGCCCTCGGAGCGGGAGACGTACCAGACCCACATCCCCTGCCGGTCGAAGGCGCTGTTGCTGACGTTGCCACCGGATTCGACCTGGCCAGCGCCGCCGGTGTCGGCCATCGCGCCGCCGCCGGCCATGACCGCCGCGACGAGGGTCGCGAGAACCAGGAGCAGCGTCAGGAGGAGGCGCTTCTTCTGCCGGAGGAGGATCACAACTTGACCGAACACGGTAGTGATGAAATGGGTGCGCTTGCCCATCGCCACCTCCCGCAAGATCCTGTGCGCTGCCGCCCTCGTCGTGGGCGCCCTGCTGCTGCTCCCCGGCGCCGCCGGAGCCCGCCGCCAACGGCTCGAGCACGCCGAGCTCTTTCAGGCGGGACGGGACCTCGTCCTTACCGTGCGGACGGCGAAGCCGGTGGCGCTGGCGCAGCTGGAAGCGCACCCCGACGTGCGGCGGGCGTCGGCGCGCTACCTCTGCCTGCGGGTCGCTCAACCTGGCCAGTCGAGCGGGCGCTTGCTCTGCCTCGGCGGCCGCAAGGCGCACCAACGGCTCGGCCTGGTGGTCGTCGACGGCGACGGAAAGCCGCTGACGAAGGAATCGATCGCGGCCACCGTCAAGCGCCCGCAGGCGGACAGGCTCGTCGTCGCGCTGCAGCCCGAAGCCGCCGGCCTCTCCCCCCGCCGCTACCAATGGCAGGTGCTGGGGAGCGACGGCTGCGAGGTGCGCCGCCAGTGCGCCACGGCCTATCCCGCCCGCCCCTCCAACAGCTTCCGCCTCCGCCCCGTCCGCGCCGTCGGCTGCACCGGCGGCAGCACCGGGCTCGTCACCAACGGCTCCCGCGACCGCAAGGTCGTCGCCCTCACCTTCGACGACGGCCCCAGCGACTACACCGACGACTTCCTGCGGGTGCTGCGCGAGAAGGACGTGCCCGGGACCTTCTTCGAGGTCGGCCAGGTGATGCCGGGCCGGGAAGACGTCATGCGGCAGATCCTCGCCCAGGGGAGCGAGCTCGGCGACCACACGATGGACCACGTCGAATACCCCGGCTACGCGCAGATCGCCGGCGCCGCGCACCGGATCGCCGCCTACACCCACTTCCGGCCCTGCCTCTTCCGGCCGCCCGGCGGCGCCGTCAACAGCGGCGTCGTCGCCACCGCCGGCGAACTCCAGATGCGCACGATCACCTGGGACGTCGACCCCCGGGATTGGTCGACCCCCGGGACCGAGGCGATCTACGCCAACGTCGTCGGCCACGCCCAGCCGGGCTCGATCGTCCTCATGCACGACGGCGGCGGACCCCGCGGCGAGACTCTGGCGGCGCTGCCGCGGATCATCGACACCCTGCGGGCTCGCGGCTACAGCTTCGCCACCGTTACCGGGCTGCTCGGCGGCCGCATCCTCTACCGCCCCTACGGCTGATCCGGATCGAGATGCCTTTCCGTAGAAAGGCACGATGAAGATCGCGATCGTCGGCACCGGGATCTCGGGTCTGGTGGCCGCCCACCGGCTGCACCCCGAGCACGAGATCGTCGTCTACGAGGCGAGCGAGCGGATCGGCGGGCACACGAACACGGTCCCGGTCGAGGCCGAGGACGGGACCCACTGGGTCGACACCGGGTTCATCGTCTTCAACGACCGCAACTACCCCAACTTCGAAGCGCTGCTGGCCGAGCTGGGGGTGGCGAGCCAGCCCTCCCACATGAGCTTCTCGGTCGCCGACGGCCGCGGCCGCTTCGAGTACTCCGGGACCCCGTGGGGCCTCTTCGCCCGCCCCGCGCACCTCGTCAGCCCCAGCTTCCTCGGGATGCTGCGCGACTGGC